>Ga0208645_1000347_pt1 | contig 53707 bp, 47 predicted proteins | sample VirMetDEL_Sep_01_FD_184519 | JGI IMG/M metagenome (GOLD analysis project Ga0208645, IMG submission 184519) | Aqueous microbial communities from the Delaware River and Bay under freshwater to marine salinity gradient to study organic matter... | ecosystem: Environmental > Aquatic > Marine >... | reverse complement strand
TCAAACGAATCCTAGGATCGGCAAGGGTAAAGGGCAATAGGCGGCCAAGGAAAATCCATAAAATAATGGCAAAAACTTCTCAGAAGGCCGTTCTGGCAGCGCAAAAGTGTAAAGTGCGTTTTAAATAATGCACAGTCATGCAGAATGGACGCTAACCGCCGAGATGCGTATGATTGCGCCCCGCAACGCACTCGTAGCTCAGCTGGATAGAGTACTGCCCTCCGAAGGCAGGGGTCGTGGGTTCGAATCCCGCCGAGTGCGCCACTTAGCTGTTTACCGTTGTCTCTAGCAGTCTACGGAATCCCCTGAAAAGCCCGCCCCGTGCGGGCTTTCTTGTATCTGCCTGTCTACTCCTGTCTATCCCTATACTTGACTGCCGTGTACACCGGCGTGTACACCTGCTGAAAACTAGAACCAGCGGTGTACACGACATGAAGCGTAGCGAGATCAAGCGCCGCCCCCTGGCGGATACCACCCTGGCCGGCCTGGAGCCAGAAACGGCGCCTTATCGAGAGCTGGACGGCGGCGGTCTGTACTTCCGGGTGAAGCCCAACGGGCAGAAGTCGTGGAACTTCCGCTACAAGAAGCCGGACGGCAAGTGGTCATGGCTCGGCCTGGGTAGTTACCCCGAGGTCAGCGGATCGGCCGCCAGGCAGAAGGCCGCCGAGCTGCGCGCCGACCTGGCAGACGGCAGGAACCCCATCGTCAGCAAGCAGGCCCGCAAGGTCGCCGCCCTGGAGGCAGCCAACAGCACCTTCGAGGCCCTGGCGCGGGAGTGGATCGATATACGCGTTGCCACCTGGGCGCCGGCCACCGCCAAGCGCACCATCGGTGCTCTGGAGCTGCATGTATTCCCGGAGTTCGGTAGCCGCCTGTATGCCGAGATACTGCCCATCGAGTGGATGGAGTTCTTCAGGGGCATGGAACAGAAGGGCATCATCGAGCAGATGAGCCGAGTGCGCCGCTCCTGCAAGGAGATATACGACCTAGCCCGAGTCACCGGCCGGGCTGTGCATAACCCTATCGAGGGGCTGAACCGCTTCCTGCAGAGCAAGCCGGCCGAGAACTATGCACACGTCACCGCCAAGGAACTGCCCTCCCTCCTGCGGGCCATTGCCGCCTACCCGCACGCTCACGACCTACGGCTAGGCCTACGGCTGCTGATGCTTACCGGGGTACGCCCCAGCGAGCTGCGCGAAGCGCGCTGGGATGAGTTCGACCGCAAGGCCGGGCTGTGGTCGATACCTGCCGAGCGGATGAAACGCCGCCGCCCTCACCTGGTGCCGCTCTCTCGCCAGGCGCTGCAAGCACTGGAGCAACTGCACACCCTGACCGGCGCCTATCCCCTGCTGTTTCCTGGGCGCAGCAGCCGCACCAAGCCGCGTAGCAACATGGCGTTCAACATGGCCCTACGGCGCATGGGCTACGCCGGCCGCCAGACTGGCCATGGCTTCCGCCATGTGGCGTCCACCACCCTGCGGGAGCATGGCTTTGCCAAGGAACACGTCGAGGCCCAGCTATCCCACGCAGAGGATGGCGTGGCCGGGGTCTACAACAAGGCCATCTACCTAGAGCAACGGCGCAGCATGATGCAGTGGTATGCCGACCACCTCGATGACCTGGAGCGGGGCAACGTGGTGCCGGTCAACTTCGGCAAGGCGGGTTAAGCATGCAAACCTGTAACCCTAGGAAAACAGGTGTTCCCGGTGTTCTTGGTGTTCCGAAGCGGATACAGCCCAGCAATGGCGAGGCTTTCAGCGATGGAACACTATTTCGAGGAAAGTGGAACACTTGGTGTTCTGAACACCAATGGTGTTCCGTGATTGATGGCGCCAGGTGGAACACCTCAAGATGGTTCGAGACAGCGCCAGCAGCCGGCCAGGCGGAACACGACACAAGCCCGACTCAGGCCTGGTGGCCGATGCGGTTGGACAGGACGATGGAACACAAGCAAGCGCTGGCGCTGGGTTTGGTGTCGAATCCAGGGGCAAGGGGGGCTCATGGACGAATCGGGTGATATTGCCCTTGAGTACATCATGGGAATAGTTGAATCGGTGCGGACTCATTGGGAGTTTCTAGCAACACCCTACAGCCCGCTAGGTTTCGAGCCAGCGCCGTTTTACCGTAATTGGTTCGAGCGGTACTGCGGCCCGGACGCAGTGCGCATGGAGAGTGTGCGACAACAGATTTTGGAGCATGGCGGGAAAGGTCTAGCTGTCGCTGGTTTGATTCCCGAGCTTTGGGAAATTTGGATCAATTGCGGTGCGTCCCTTGATAGTGAGCGCAATGCAGTTCGTAGCCATGCCGCCTGGAATGCTTGGGAGCTAGCGGTTAAAGCGACCAAGGAACCATTGAGTGACGCTGAACTAAACGGGCTTGGCTGGCACTTAACGACGCTGGCCGCGATGAGTGACGGACAATTCAGGGAAACGCTTTGCAGCTTGCAGCGCAAGGCCGGCCAGAAAGGCGGGCGGCATTCGGCCGCTGTACGCTCGGTAGAGTTCGACGATAGAGCCAATGAAACTTGTCGCCAGGCGCGCGCTTTGCTGCGTGAACGCTCGCACACTCCATCTGACATCGTCCGGATCTTGGCCAGCCGAACGGGTAAATCTCGGCCTACGATCATCAAGCACCTGAGAACGGAAGGCCTTTACCCACCGGAAAAGAAAAGAAAGCCAAGCTAGGTTGGCTTTCTTGCCTCTCCCTAGTTTGCCGCCTGTATCAACTTGTACAGGTAGACAGATATGGACAAGGCACCCGCAACACCTCACCCGCTGGCAGATGCTATGCGCCAGCACCCTGGCGACATGGCAACCCTTACCCCTGAAGCCCTCCTGACGCCCGAGCGTGCCGCTGCAGAGCTGGGGCTATCGGTCAAGACCCTGGCCACCTGGCGCAGCACCGGCCGCCATGCGCTGCCCTTCATCCGTTGCGGCTCGCGCATTCGCTACCGGCGCGCCGACCTGGACTCTTGGTTGGCCGGCCGCCTGCGCCCCGGCACGGCGGCTCAGGGGGTGGCAGCATGACCCAACTCAAACCCCGAGCGACCAAGCCCAGCCCTTCCCCTGTCGGCCCTGTTCTGGATGCAGCCAGCAATTTGCATCACCTGCAGCAGAGCGCCAGCTCCCCAACGGTCTTTGATCCGGCCGCCACGCTTATCCGTATGCCGGATTTGCTGGCGATGACCGGCCTGCAGCGGGCCACGGTATACAAGCGACTCAAGGACGATCCGACCTTTCCGCGTCCGGTTCCACTGAGTGGCAGCACTGCACGCGGTGCGCCAGTCGCATGGGTACTAGCCGAGGTGCAGGCATGGGTACGTGCACGGATTGAGGCGAGAGGGGTGGCAGCATGAACCGACCGCATGTTTTCCCCCATAACGCTATTGGCGAGTTCGTGAAAAGCACGGAGCTGGGCGCGCCTGAACTGCGCCGGCTGTACTCGGCCCTGACGAATGCGCTTGGAGGTGGTGCCCGTGTAGTACTGCTGCTTTGGGAAGCGCCGGACTGGCAATTGCTCGCTGTTCAGCCGCCCGAGGATACCGAGCATTTGAGCACGCCCGAGGTGCTGGCCCTTGTTGATGGCTGGCCCGAGAAGGTTGCGCTGATGCTCAGCAAGTCCCGGCGCGGGGCGCATTACACCTGGATTGAGCTAAGGCGCCAGCCCAGCCACTCAAACGCCGTCCACTGAAACGAAAACGCCCCCGGCTGCAACCGAGGGCGTCTGAGGTAAATCACTATGCCAGCTAACTCTATGCCACGGCCTGGGGCCGTGCAACCTGCACGCGCCTTGTTGCTTGCGTGCTACCAAGGCCCGCGTTACTCTGCGTCCATCGCTGTCAATCCAGCGGCCGGGTGTGGAAGCCCGAATCACACAAAGGCGCACATGCGCCACCGCTCGATAGCAGGCGCTTTTTTTGTGCCCGCTATTTCGCTTTATGGTGGCTGTGCGCAGGGCGCTTTCGAGCGCGCCGGGTTCCTTTGTGTCCGGTCTTCCACACCTGCGTACAGCCGCCACCCATCATGTGGAAGTGATGCTGGCGGTTCCTCACACAAAGGAGCCGTAACCATGAAGCACCCGCACGCCCTCAATCCGTCCGCAATTCAGCAGCACGCTGCTGCCCTGAAGGCCCGCGCCCTTGCGGCACTGCGCGCCGACTCGTCCCTGTCCGTTCGCCTGGCTCGCTACAACGCCGCTATGGCCAAGGCCCGCGCCCTGGAACTTGAGGGGGCGCACCATGGATAACCAAAACGAATTGCTGGCAGCTCTTCAAGACTTGGTTACTCAGCTCAAGGCTGATCGTATCTCTGTGGCTGATGAGCTGTGGACGGCAGAGGATATCGCCAGCTACCTGAAACTATCAGCCGACACCACCGAGCGCAGAGTAGTTACGCGACCAGATTTCCCCGCTCCGCTACAGCCCTGCCTGACAGGCAAGAAGGCCGCCAAACGCTGGTTTGCAGGTGAGGTTATTTCCTGGGCCAGGGTGTCTCGCGCCAAGCTACCCAAGGGGCGGGCCGGCAGGAAAGGGGGTGCGCAATGAGTATTGAAAAAGCAACGCTCTGGGACGCGGCTAATGATTTGAATACGGCGGCCTATGTGCTCAGCAATCTGCACGCGCTATTCACCACCATGGCGAAGTCGGAAGACCGCACCATAGCCGGGCTGGCCCGCATTGGGCAGGGCATTGCCGAAGAGTGGGAAGACACTCTGGGCGAGACTGCCGACAAGCTCTTTGCCGCCGACAAAGCGCAGAAGGAACAGGTAGGGGGTGGCCAATGAATCGCCCCACCGCTGTTACTCGCCAAGAAGGCTTCGCGGGACGCGCTGACGCTCCGTTGTTCTCGGTAAATGCAGGCGTCCCTGTTTCGGATGCTCTTGAGCATGCGTCCTGTCTGCTGGCCTTCATTGAAGACCTGGGCGCCGCAATGGGACATGAAGCGCTGTCAGCCACTGAGGGAGCTTTCGTTATCCAGTACCTGGCCGAGCAGGCAAAGGCTCTGATAGATGCCGCCGCAGTAGGCGGCCAGGCTCACGAACAGGGGGAGCCGCATGGCCAAGACGCCTGACGACAAACGCCAGCACCCGACCTTTGCCGAGGTGAAGCGCGCTGCCCTGCAGGCCATCGACCGGGTGCTGTCGCACTGGCTGCCCGGTGGCAAGCGGGTAGACGGCGGCAAGGAATACACCGCACCCAACCCAACGCGGGCCGACAAGCATGCCGGCTCACTCAAGGTGAACATGGCCAAGGGTACTTGGAGCGACTTCGCTACCGGCGACAAGGGCGGCGACCTGATTGACCTGGTGCACTATCTGGATGGCGGCAGCGAGGTGGACGCTTGCAACAAGCTGGCGGACTTCCTAGGCGTTACGCCAGGCACTGTCAGCGCCAGCGCGCCGGCCAGCAACAAGCCCAAGGCACCCGAGTGGGGGCCGGTGCTGCCGATTCCTGATGAAGCCATGCGCAAGGTGCTGCAGACGCACCGCCAGCACGGCAAGCCGTCGAAGGAGTGGATCTACCGTGACGCCGATGGCCAACCGTTGATGGTGCTCTATCGCTTCGACCTGGGGCCGGATGAAAGCGGCACGCCACGCAAGGTGTTCGCCCCACTGACCTGGTGCAAGCACTCTGGCAATGGCTCGCTGTCCTGGCGATGGCAGGGATTGCCTGGGCCGCGCCCGCTGCTGCGCCTCGATGAGTTGGCCGCCCGGGCAACTGACCCCGTGGTGCTGTGCGAGGGCGAGAAGTCGGCAGATGCTGCCGCCGAGCTGTTGCCCGGCTACGTCGCGACCTGCTGGCCCAACGGCACCAACTCATGGCAGAAAGCCGACTTCGCCCAACTGGCCGGCCGCGATGTGCTGCTGTGGCCGGACAATGACGCGCCCGGTCTCAAGTGTATGGATGCCCTGGCCGAGCACCTGCGCCAGCTTGGCGCGGCCTCGGTGCGCTCGTTAGCGCTGACGGTGTTCAGCCAGCGGCCTGGCCTCGATGGCGACCGGCCCACCTTTGCCCCTGGTGGCGAATGGGCCGATGGTGACGACGCCGCCGATGCAGTGTCCAAGGGGTGGACGGCTGCGCACCTGGCCGAGCTGGAACGTACCGGGGAGCTGTTCGCCCTGGCGCCGGCTGCCGTGCCAGCCAGCAAGGCGAAGGGCAGCAAGCCCAGCTCCAAGGCCAGCGCCAGTAGTAAGCCTGCACCCATTGAGAAGCCTGCACCGATGCCAGCCGGCTTTCGCGTCACAGCTGAGGGTGTGTTCTATGCCGGTGAGGATGGCGAAGCCCGGCCGGTGTGCTCGCGCCTGGAGATCCTGGCACGCACCCGCGACGAAAAGGGCCACGGTTGGGGGCTGCTGGTGGAGTTCGACGACCCGGACGGCGCCAGCAAGCGGCTGAACATTCCCCAGCGCAGCATGGCCGGGGACTTTGGCAAGGATGTGCTGGGGCCGCTGGTAGATATGGGCCTACGCTTGGCGCCGCTGCGCACCGCTCGCAACTCCCGCAACGACCTGCAGAGCTACCTACAGGGCTACGACAGCAGCGAGCGCGCCCGCCTGGTCACGCGCCTAGGCTGGCACGGCGACGCCTACCTGTTGCCGGATCGCCAGATAGGCCAGAGCATCGAACATCTGCACTTCTACGAGGCCGGCGCCCAGCTCCCGCCGATCAGCCAGGCCGGCACTCTGGAGCAATGGCAGCAGCAGATTGGCGCGCTGTGCGTCGGTAACAACCGGCTGGCGTTCGTGGTGTGCGTGGCCTTTGCCGGCCCGCTGCTGCACTTGCTGGGGCATGAGTCGGGCGGCTTCCACCTGTACGGCGACAGCTCGGGCGGTAAGACCACGCACCTGCAGGCGGCTGCCTCGGTATGGGGTGGCCCGCGCCTGGTGCGTTCGTGGCGCTCGACTGACAACGCCCTAGAGAGCATCGCCGCCGCGCACTCTGATGGGCTGCTGGTGCTCGATGAAATTGGTATGTGTGACCCGAGGATCATCGGCGAAACGGTGTACATGCTGGGCAACGGCACCGGCAAGGCGCGCGCCAATGATCGCGGCCAGGCCGGGCGCCAAGTGCAGGAGTGGCGCTTGCTATTCCTCTCCACTGGGGAGAAGACGCTAGCGCAGCACATGGCCGAGGCGCACAAGGAACTGAAAGCCGGGATGGAAGTGCGCTTGCTGGCCGTGCCCGCTGATGCCTGCAAGGGGCTGGGACTGTTCGAGGTGCTACACGGCTTCGAGGATGCCGCCGCGCTGTCGGACGCGCTCAAGGCGCGGGTAGGCAGGTTCTACGGTTCGCCGGCCCTGGCCTTCCTGTCGGCCCTCTGCGAGCCGGGCAAGCTGCGCGGCTATGCGGCCATGGTGCGTAGCACGGTGGAGCGCTTCACCGCCGATGCGTTGCCCGCCGGCGCCAGCGGCCAGGCTCAGCGGGCAGCCGCGCGGTTCGGGCTTGCTGCTGCAGCCGGGGAGCTGGCTACGGCGTTGGGCGTCACGGGCTGGCCAGATGGTACGGCCACGCATGCCGCCAGGGTTTGCCTGGGCGCCTGGCTGGCAGAGCGGGGCGGGGCTGGCAATCTGGAAGGTGACGCCATCGTGCAGCGACTGCGCCTCACCATCGAGCGCTATGGCGAGGGGCGCTTTACGCGCTGGGACAACGTGGCGGCCAAGGTGGACGAACACGCACCGAGAACGGTTGACCGCCTCGGCTTCCGGCGCACCATCGAGCACGGTTGTGGGGATGTGCTCTACACCACGGCCACCTACTACCTGTTGCCCACCGCCTGGCGTGATGAAGTGTTCAAGGGCATGAACCTACGCAACGTCAACCGGGTGTTGGTGGAGCGGGAGATATTGCAGCCCGGCAAGGATGGCAAGGCCGCCCAGTCCATCGCGCTGCCAGGCATGCCCAAGGGGCGGGCCTATGTGGTGGACGGGGGACGGCTGTTTGCTGATGATGACTCACTTTCTCGCGCTGCCTAGCCATAAAAACTATGGCTAGCCAGCGTTACCCAGTGCCAACTGACAACTGCTCGTTTGACTACATGGAGAACATTCGACTTGAGCGATAAGTCTTTACTCCCCAAAGCAACAGCGCTTGAGGGTATAGCCGGAAACCTACTCACAGGCTCCGCAATGGCCCTGGCTGCTTCGTGTTCGCCAATGGGGCCGTTGCTTCCCGTACTTGCAGGTGCGCTTGCTTGTGGTCGCCAAGCTGAACGGTTGAAAGGTGCCTTTGAAACAGTTCAGAAAACATTACAGGCTCACTCTGATGCCATACGTGAGCTGACCGATGAGCAATACAAGCTAATTAACGAAGCGATCCTTGCCATGCTGCACACGACCGATCCGAGGAAGCTTGAGTATCTGCAGCAAGCGATAGAGGGAAGCTTGACCTGTCCTGAGATAGTGCCCCTTGAGTCGGCGGTTTTGTCCCGGATCGTACGAGACATATCAGCTGAAGAGCTAGATTTTGTCCTGCGCAACTTTGAGCATGAGCTACTGGCCATTGGCCAAGACATGCAGAGTAAGGACGAGAAAGTTCTGTTGATTGAGGACGGCACCCGAGATGCCCTTGCTGCAACTGGGCTAATGGGGCTGGGCATCTTGGTGCCTGCAGGCAGCACGTGGAAGGTTACAGGCAAACTGCGATTTGCGGCCGTTACGGTCAAGCTTATTGCGCTGATCAAGAGATAGGCTCAGGGCTCAGTCGGTATCAAGAAACGACCGTTTATTGATACCAGCAAAACACCCTGCCTAATTGGTATCAACAAATGCGGGTTTACTATTTATTGATACCAATAGATAATGATCCCACCTTAAACGATACCAGCAGGGCACACCATGAATCGCATCTTCGCCTACGGCCGCGTCTCGACTCTGGAGCAATCCACCGACAACCAGTTGCTGGCTCTGCAGCAGAAGGGCTTCGATGTGCAGCCGCACCGCTGGTTTGCTGAGCAGGTATCTGGTGGTGTGCCCGCGCTGCAGCGTCCAGAGTTCTCCAAGATGGCGGATCGTATGGAAGCCGGCGATGTGCTGGTGGTGCTCAAGCTGGATCGCCTCGGCCGTGACGTGCAAGACGTGCTGGCCACCATCGAAGCCCTGGCTGCCCGCTCCATCCATGTGCGCAGCCTCGATCTGGACGGCGTAGACCTGACCAGTGCAGCCGGTAAGCTGCAGCTCACCGTCCTGGCCGCTGTGGCTGCCTTCGAGCGCGACCGTATCAAGGAACGCACCAAGGAAGGCTTGGCCCGTACCACCAAGAAGGCCGGGCGCCCTGAGGCAGTCGAGACCACCAAGGCCGTACAAGCCTGCAAGGCCAAGGGTATGAGCCAAAGTCAGGCGGCTGCCGAGCTGGAGCTTAGCCTGCCGACCGTCAAGCGCCACTGGAACAAGTGACGCCAGTTGCCCGAGCCACTTGGCTTGGGCGCTATGTCCCCGCCCCTCTGCTGCTGGCCAGCACCTAACGTATGGTGTGGTGTTCCATCTGGCGCCACTAATCACGGAACACCATTGGTGTTCAGAACACCAAGTGTTCCGCCTTCCTCGCAATTGTGTTCCATAACCACAAGCCCCGCCGTTTCTGGTCTGCAGCCGTTGTGGAACACCAAGAACACCGGGAACACCAGTTATTCGAGGGTTACGGATTGGCATACCCCAGCGCCCCGCTAGGGGTTAGTGCCGCCAGCGATGGGAATACATGCGCTGTGCTGTACAACTGCCCATGACTGCCATGGGTAGGGGGGCGTCAATCCTTAGACGCGCCAGCCCCCCGAACGACGAATGGAGGCATGTGCACCCGCACGGCAGAAAACCAATAGGGGGGGGAGTCAAAAACTTCATGGCGCCATGGTCTAGAACGACGAATGGGAACACGTGCGCAACGCCGGGAAAAATGGAGGGGGTGGGGGCTTTCCAGTAGAGGGGATGCCTGCGTGAAATCTGGCCAGAACACGCCCAAAAGCAGGCCAGCAGCCACAGCCGTGTACACCAGCATGTACACCGGGAAAGCTAGAACAGGCATAAACCCTTTTGCATCAACAACATACGAAACAGGTTCGAATCCCGCCGAGGCCAGATAGCGAAAGGCCCCAGATGAAAATCTGGGGCCTTTTGTTTTTGCAGCCACTCAACTCAAGGCGCCGTCTGATAGACGTCACACGGCAACGATGAGATCCGCCCGCGATGCGCCTTTTAACTCGTTGCCCACCTCCTGCTCGTTCCGGCTACCGCCATACCAAAGCAGCTCGCTCATTCTCCAGAAGCAGCAACTGGGCCGCACGCGCATTGGCCTGCCCGCATGCAGGTGCTTATCGCCCTGCCGCAGCCCGTGATCGTTTGGCACACCGACACTAGAACTTGGCACCCAGAAGCAAACTCCAGCGGGCCGATCTGGCTTAAATGGCTTGCAGAAGTCCAGCACTCGGCAGTTTGAACGCTGGACGAACGTCAATGCCTGCGGAGGTGCCCGATGAAAGTACTGCTTGCCTTGCTCGCTCTGCTGGCAACCATCGCTCAGGCGCATGCCGAACAGGTGGTGCGCGTGTACGGGTGGAAAGACTACCTGGCCCCTGACGTGCTCAGAGATTTTCAGCAGCAAACCGGTATTGCCGTCGATTACCAGACCTATACCAGCACCGACGAGTTGCGCCAGGCGCTCAGTGATGGCTCGCACTATGACCTGGTGATGCCGAGCCATTTCATGCTCGAACAACTGATCGAGGAGCAGCGGCTGACGCCGTTGGATACCAGGCAGCTGACGCACTACGCCGAACTCGACCCCTGGCTGCTGACGATTCTCGCCGGTCTGCCACAGGCCAACCGTTACGCAGTGCCCTATCTATGGGGCTCCACCGGGCTGGTAATCGCCCCAGACCTGGCGCAAGCCAGCTACGGCGCCCCTCCGCCCAACAGCTGGAAGCTGATGTTCGAGGCCGCCGAAACAGAACGGCTCAGCACATGCGGCGTAGCGATGCTGGACGCTTCCGATGAGACCTCATCAGTGCTGCTCAACTACCGCGGGCGGCGCCTGTCGCGTATCACCAACCGCCAGTTGATCAAGCAACTGGACGGATTGAAGGCCGTCACGCCGTTCATTCGCACGATGAACAACTGGGACTTCGTCGACGACCTCATAAACGGCAAGCTGTGTCTGGCCATGGCCTGGAGCGGCCATGCCGTGCGTGCGATGCAGGACAATCCGAAGCTCGTCTACCGCATTCCGGAAGAAGGCGCGGCGATCTTCATCGATACCCTGGCGATCCCGAGCGATGCCGCCAACCCGCAACTGGCCTACCGCCTGCTCGATTTCCTGATCGACCCGCCAATCGCACTGCGCAACGCGCTCAACTCTCGTTTCTATGCACCGCTGCCTAACGAGACGCCAGCCATGCAGAGCTTCGCAAAAGCGCACCCGGCACAGGTGCTGACGACCGATCAAAGACGACGCAGTTATCTGCTCGAGAGCGTGCCCACCTCACAACGCAAGATCCTCGATGAAGCCTGGCAGGACCTGAAGAGGAACCGCTATTGAAGCCCCCAGGCGATTGAGGCGCTCTCGGCATGCGCGCCCTGGATAGGGCGCGGCAAGCAGCACAGCGACAAAGCAGCAAATTCCCCTACGAGGCCCCGCCAATACCAACAAGCTCGGGCCACTCAAGCCCCTCAGGAGACCCCATGAGCGAAATTCAGTTACTGCCCAAAGTACGCCAATACCTGCAACGCGATCACGGCCACTTCATCGACGGCCAGTACCGTAGCGGCAGCGGCGACAAGCGTATTCCCGTCGTCAACCCCGCCAATGGCGAGGTCATCGCACAGGTCAATGGCGCGACAGCCAGTGAGGTCGAAGAGGCCTGCCTGTCCTCCCGACGCGCCTTCAGTGGCGAGTGGGCGCAGACGTCGCCCTATCAACGCGGCCTGATTCTCAACCGTCTGGCCGATCTCATCGAGGCCAACGGCGAGGAACTGGCGCAACTGGAAACCCAGTGCTCGGGCAAGCATATTCAGCTGTCGCGCATGTTCGAGGTTGGTCAGAGCGCGATGTTCCTGCGCTATTACGCCGGCTGGGCCACCAAGATCAGCGGCGAGACCATGACCCCGTCGTTCCCGTCCATGGCCGGCGAGCAGTACACCGCCATGACGCGCCGTGAGCCAGTCGGCGTGGTCGCGGGCATCGTGCCCTGGAATTTCTCGGTAATGATCGCCATCTGGAAGCTCGGCGCAGCCCTGGCAACCGGCTGCACGCTGATCCTCAAGCCCAGCGAATTCACTCCGATCACGCTGCTGCGCCTGGCCGAACTGGCCATAGAAGCCGGCTTACCGGCAGGCGTACTGAACGTGGTCAACGGCACGGGTGAAGTCGGTGCCCAGCTGATCGAACACCCCAAGGTAGCCAAGGTTTCGTTCACCGGCTCGGTCCCCACGGGCCTCAAGGTCGGTCAGAGCGCAATGGCCGCCAACCTGACCCGCGTGACCCTGGAGCTGGGCGGCAAGAACGCCGCCGCACTCTTGCCCGATGCGGATATCGATGCCGCCGTGGCTGGCCTGATCCAGACGGGCTACGTGCACCAGGGCCAGGTCTGCGCCTCGCCGGAGCGCATCTATGTGCACCGCTCGCAGCTCGATGAAACCCTGGCCAAGTTCGCCGCAGCGGTGAAGGGCATGAGCATTGGCTCGCCACTGGACGAGAGCGTGCAGTTCGGCCCGCTGGCCAACAAGCCGCAGTTCGACAAGGTGTCGCAATTTCTCGCCGCGGCCCGCCATGACAACCAGGTCATCTGTGGCGGCAACCCGCTTGCGGGCTCGGGCTTCTACGTCGAACCCACCGTGCTCCTGGCCAACGGCCCGCAGGATCGCTTCCTGCACGAGGAAACCTTCGGCCCGATTCTCTGCGTAGTGCCTTACGACGAAGTGGATGAACTGCCGGCACTGATCAATGACTCGCCCTTCGGCCTCACCGCCAGCATCTGGACCAACGACCTGTCCCGCGCGCTGCGCCTGATCCCGCAGATCGAGGCAGGCACGGTCTACGTCAACATGCACACCTTCCTCGACCCATCGGTGCCCTTCGGCGGCATCAAGGCATCCGGCATGGGGCGCGAGTTCGGCAGCGCCTTCATCGATGACTATACCGAGCTGAAGTCGGTGCTCATCCGCTACTGAGGGCAAGGCGCCCGGCCAGATTCACAAGCCGGGCGCCTTGTTGCGCGCTCGCGGGTGCAGCCGATGAGGTTGAAACGACGGGCAGCTGCGCTGCAGTGCCCGCTGCTCGGGTTACTTCTGCGTGCTCAGGAAGCACGCCACTGCATGGCGATCCTCGGCATTCGCCAGGCCCATGTAGGGCATGTAGGTACCGGCCACGAATGCCTGAGGCGAAGCGATGAACTGCTCCAGGCTTTGCATCTGCCATTCGACCGCCTTCGCCTTCATCGCCTGGGAATAGCTGAAACCAGGCAGACTCCCCGAGGTTCGACCAAACAGGCCCTTGAGATTCGGCCCCATCTTGGTGGCACCACCCACGGTGACCGAATGGCACACCGAGCATTCGCTGGTAAACAGCGCCTCACCCTTGTGCTGCTGCGCAGTGGTGCATTGCGCCGCGAACACGGGCGCGGACAGCAGCAGGCAGCCAAGGCCGGCCAGCTTGGTTAGGGTTTTCAAAGCAGAACCTCACATCATCCAGTTTCTGAACAGGCCAGCGGCGATGTCGCCAAACTCAGCCGTTTGCCCTCTGGATTGTCCTCGCTCGACAGCGAGGGGGTTTTATTGCCTGTGCCAGGCCCCTTTGCCAACTTGCCAAAATGGGAAAAGCGCCGCGCCAGCCCCTGATAGAGGCCGGCGGCCACGCGCACGACTGATACAGGCTGCGCCTAGCGCCCGCTGTAGCGCTTGCGGTAATCGCTCGGGGATACCCCGAAGCGCGCCTTGAAGGCCGTGGAGAAGTAGCTGGAGTCGGTGAAACCCCATTCGTAGCCCAGGGCCGAGAGCTTCTGCTCGCTGCCGGCCTGACGCAGCGTCTCGGCGCAGAAGTCCAAGCGCCGGTTCTTGATGTACTGCGCCACAACCAGGCCCTTCTTGGCGAACATGCGATACAGACCCCGCATCGAAACACCCACCTCCCGGGCGATGGCCTCCGGGCAGAGCTCTTCGCTGCAGATATGTTCGTCAATGAAACGTAGCGTCTTGCGGAACAGCCGCTCGTGGGCGTCGGGAACGCTATCGCTGGCACACAACACGGGCCGCAACAGGCTGACCAGTGCCTCGAGGGTCGCCTCGCTCTCGCTGACGCTCAGCGCACCCTGCTGGGTCGACTCGAGAATCAGGCGGTTGGCCATTGCCGCCATCGGCGCGCTGGCGGGAATGCGCTGAGCGCAATGCACTTCGGTGAAGCGCCGACTCTGCTCAAGCAGGTGGCGCGGAAGGATCAGGGAGATCTGCCGCGAAGAATCCTCGTAGAGAAAATTGTTCGGCACGCTGGAGTCGATCAGGGTGATATCGCCTGGCTGCATTTCCACGCAGTTACCCGCTTGCTCCATGCCTGCACGCCCCGACAACTGGGACACCAGGTAGAAATGCTTGCAGTCACTCTGCGCTATTTCCTTCGACGAGCGAAACAGGCGCGCCTGGGTAATGTCAACGAAACTCAATCTCAGCGCACCCGTCTGGTGCTCACGGATGGAGCCGGAGAATCCTTCACCCAGGCATTGGGCATCGAAATGCCCGCACACTTGATTGACGTCATGCAGCCAGCCATCGAAGCGGCCGGCTATTTCTGCTCGTAAGATCGTCATGGCTTTAGAGCCTCACACTCGGCTGGATCTTGTTATAGGTTGCCGCTGTGCCAGATTGTTACCGTCAGCAGTTACTACTTTAGCCCTCCGAAACGCTGATAGAAACTTTCACTGGCATCAGGCAGAGGGCCATCGGCCGTTTCCAGCGTGGCATTCAGCCAGGCCTCGGCACTGCAATAGATGAGACGGTAAATATTGCGACACAGCTGACGTGCAGCACGCCCTTCCCAGTCGCCCGGGAGGAGCTCATCCGGCAACTGCGGATCGCGCAGCAGCAACCGGCGATACTCATGGATCAGCAAGGTTCGCGCCAGAAAGCAGTCTGCAGGCTTCAGGCTTTCCTGCTCCCTCAGCTCCTTCCACAGCGGGCGGAACAGCTGGATGAATTCACTGTAATGCCTGCCCAGCTCATCGATGTTCCAGCTCTCGCGAACCTGGGCGCGTAGCGCTCTCGAAGCCAGGACATCCTGGGTGCGGGTCTCGAAGATGATGCTGTCGTCCAGGGCATCGAGCTCCTGCAGCGTCGCGCTGACGTCGACCCGGTCGCAGCGGGGGTTGGCCAGCACCGTCGGCGCGATTGCACCAAAACCTTGCCACTCCAGCTCTTCGCGCACCTGTTTGCGCTTGTCCTGCGACAACTGCGAAAGCACCACCAGGCACCAGGCACCGTCCCACACCGGCACACTGGAGCTGTAGACCCGCTTGAAGGCCTTCTCGAAGCGGCGCCGACCGGCGCCGGTCAGGCTGTAGTAACTGCGCCGCCCGACCTTCTCGGCGCTCAACCAGCCTTCCTTGGTCAAACGAAAGATCGAGGTGCGGATCAGCCGCTCGTTGATGCCCATGGGCTCGAGCAACTGAATCAGGCTACCCAGCCACACGGTACCGCCATGGGGTTCTATGGCATCGCCGTACAGGGTGATGATCAGCGAGCTGGCGCGAATCGGCGTCTGCTGCTGGAAGCGGGTGATGAGTTGGTCCAAGGGAGCAAGCGAAGTCATGGGCATTCTGGAAGCGGAAAAGATGCCGAATATACCCGCTGGTACTTCGGCATGACCATCGGCGCGGGGCGCCGTTTCGAGTTCAGCGGGCTCATGGCGACGAACTCCCCTTGGGCCGCAGTCCCCGGTCGGCGATGCGTGGCCGCTGCGCCTCGACGGCCGGCAGCGGTTCGCAGACCGCGAGGCTCTCCATGCAACGCCGAGCCAGCACCTGGTATTCATGGGTGCCTGTGCGTTTCCAGGCCACTTCCTCATCGCTGAGGCTGCGCTTGACCTGCGCCGGCGCGCCCATCACCAGTGACTGCTCGGGGCAGCTGAAACCTGCCTTGACGAAGGCAGTGGCAGAAACGAAGGAGCGCGCGGCGATCTCGGCGCCATCCATCACCACGGCATTCATGCCCACCAGTACGTCTTCGCCAATTTGGCAGCCATGCAGCACGGCGCCGTGGCCGATATGGCCATTGCGCCCGACCACGGTGTCGCTGTCGGGAAAGCCATGCATGACGCAGGTGTCCTGGATGTTGGCGCCTTCTTCGAGGATGATCCGGCCGAAATCGCCACGCAGACTGGCCAGCGGCCCGACATAGCAGCCCGGGCCGATGATCACGTCGCCGATCAACACCGCGCTGGGATGTACGTAGGCCGTGGGGTGCACCACAGGCACCAGGCCATCGAGGCTATAGCAGGTCATCGGCACGCTCCCAGGCAGCGACATGACGGCGACTCTGCACCACGACGAAACGCCGCACGACGAAGGCCATGTCGGTAATCGAGGCGTTCGCCGCCGGGTTGCCGCCGCTGGCATGAAAGTCACTGAAGGCAGCCGACTGGTTGACCAGCACGCCGCCATCGAGGTTGATCGACAATGCCACCGCCACCTCCTGGGACAGCGCTTCGGCACGCTCCAGCACCTTGTCGTCGGTGCTGTAGACGCCCAGGGTCAGGGCGCCTTTCTCGGCGATCAGCTCACCGGCAAGTTGCAGGCTGTGGGCACTGTCGTCGGTGGCGATGACGAAGGCGATGGGGCCAAAGCGCTCTTCGCCATAGGCCTCCCTGGCGCTGGCATCGACCTGCAACAGCAGCGGCGTGCGCACACGCGCCCCCGGAAACTGCGGATGCTCGCGCACTTCGCTGTCGAGCAGTAGTTCACCCAGCCTCCGGCAGGCCTGGATACGCTCGGCAGTGGCGTCCGACTGGATGGCGCCGAGCACCGCGCAGGCGCGCTCGTTGTCGCCGAGAAGGTCCCGAATGGCGCTGGCCAGCCCCTCGGCCACCTCAGCAAAGGACAGATGGCCGTCAGCCGTGGCGATACCGCCGCGCGGCACATAGATGGCCTGAGGGGTGGTGCACATCTGCCCGGAATAGAGACTCAGAGAGAGCGCCAGGTTGCGCGCCACGGCCTGGAAATCCCGCACGCTGTCGATGATCACGCTGTTGATGCCAGCTTTCTCGGTGAAGACCTGAGCCTGCCGCGCATTGGCCTCCAGCCAGTTGCCGAAGGCGCTGGAGCCGGTGAAATCCACCAACTTCACCCGCGCATCCAGCGCCAGGCGCTGACTCACGGGGGCCTCGGGGGTATCGACCACAAGACTGACCAGGGCCGGATCGAAGCCCAGCTCAGCCAGCACCTGTTGCGCCACCTTGATGCTCATCGCCAGCGGCAGGATGGCGCCCGGGTGCGCCTTGACCATGACCGGGTTGCCGCTGACCAGGCTGGCGAACAGCCCGGGGTAGGTGTTCCAGGTCGGGAAGGTGGAACAGCCGATCACCAACGCCAGGCCGCGCGGCACGATGTGCCAGCGCTTGTTCAACAGCAGCGGCGCCTGCTTGCCCTGTGGCTTGATCCAACTGGCGGTCTCCGGCACCGCGGCCATGGCCTGCCAGGCATAGGCCAGCACCTCCAGAGCACGATCCTGGGCATGCGGCCCGCCAGCCTGGAACGCCATCATGTAGGCCTGCCCACTGGTATGCATCACGGCATGCGCCAGCGTCGGGCTCAACGCATTGAGACGCTGCAGTATTTCCATGCAGGCCCCCAGGCGCGCGCGCGGCCCGGCATCACGCCAGGCCGGCAGAGCTGCCTGCAGGCGCGTCATCAGGGCATCGGCATCGTACTGGTCGTAGCTCACGCCCAGCTCCAGCCCATAAGGGGAGCGCTCGCTCCCTACTCGCGCCAGCGGGTCCGGCCCTTCCAGCTCGAAATGCCGCCCCAGAAGCGCCTCGAATTGCGCCTGTGCGTTCTGCACCGAGGCCTCCGGGTACTGCTTGAGGCTCTCGGGGAACGGCGACCAGTAGCCCCGCTCGCCAATGGCCTCGACGGCACGTTGCAGGGTCGGGCGGTGACGCTCGAACAACTCGATAGCGGCAACCTGGGCTTGCGTGGACATGAAGAACTCCTCGACCCATACAGGCCTTGAAATGGCGCAAATAAACACGCTTCGTTTCATTTTTTGTATCACATAAGAAAAATATAGAAAAGCGCCAGTTTCTGTATCGGATGCCGAGCATCCTTGCGCAAGCCCCATAAACACGTCAAGAACGCCGAATAAAGCCAGGCCTGAGCATGGCTCGGGGAATCCCACGACCGCATGCCTGCGCCATTCTCACCACAAAAAGACACGTAAATATTATTTTTTACTCTTGTTTTGTATCGCTTCGCGCATATACTCGAAGCCAGGTCGAGCCGTGAACTAGCGGCTCGCCTCCGCGAAGGGCACTGCCCCGAGCCACTAATCAATAAGAGCGGCTGGTACCAAGCCGCGCGTGCAGCAGAGGACGTTCGCCATGCCTCGTACCCTTGCCGTCCTGCAGCCAGAGCAGGGCGTCCGCCTGATCACCTTGCAGCGCCCCGAGGCGCTCAATGCGCTGAACACCGAATTGCTCGCCGAGCTGGCCAGCGAACTGGATCTCGCCGAGCAGGACATCAACACCCGCGTGGTGGTCATCACCGGCAGCCGCAAGGCATTCGCCGCCGGCGCCGATATCAAGGAAATGGCCGAGCGCGATCTGGTGGGCATCCTCAATGACCCACGCCTGGCGCACTGGCAGCGCATCACCCGCTTCAGCAAACCGCTGATCGCCGCCATCAATGGCTTCTGCCTGGGCGGAGGCTGCGAACTGGCCATGCACGCCGACATCCTCATCGCCGGCGAGGACGCGCGCTTCGGCCAGCCGGAAATCAACCTCGGCATCATGCCCGGCGCTGGCGGCACCCAGCGTCTGCTGCGCGCGGTGGGCAAATCCCTGGCCATGCAGATGGTGCTTGGTGGCGAGTCCATCGACGCCCGCCACGCCCTGCGCGCCGGACTGGTCAGCGAAGTGACCCAGCCTGAGCTCACGGTCGAGCGGGCCATGGCCATCGCCCGCCTGATCGCCCAGAAGGCGCCGCTGGCCGTGCGCCTGGCGAAAGAGGCCGTGCTCAAGGCCGAGGACACCGACCTGGCCAGCGGCCTGCGCTTCGAGCGCCACGCCTTCACCCTGCTCGCCGGCACCCGCGACCGCGACGAAGGCATCCGCGCCTTCCAGGAAAAGCGTCGCCCCGACTTCACCGGCCAGTGACCACTGGCCACCCTCTCCCGCCGCACCGGAGCGCCCGAGACATGACCTTCGACCACATCCTCTTTGCCATCGAGGCGGGTGTCGCCACCCTCAGCCTCAATCGCCCAGAGCAACTGAACAGCTTCAACGCCAAGATGCACGGCGAAGTCCGCGAAGCCCTCAAGCAGGTACGCCAGAACCCGGAGGTTCGCGTCCTGTTGCTGACCGGCGAGGGCCGCGGCTTCTGCGCCGGTCAGGATCTGGCCGACCGCAACGTCGCGCCGGGCAGCGCCGCGCCGGATCTGGGCGCCTCCATCGAGCAGTTCTACAACCCGCTGATCCGCACCCTGCGCGACCTGCCCATGCCGGTGATCTGCGCGGTCAACGGCGTCGCCGCCGGCGCCGGAGCCAATATCCCCCTGGCTTGCGACCTGGTGCTGGCCGCCCGTTCCGCCAGCTTCATCCAGGCCTTCTGCAAGATCGGCCTGATCCCCGACTCCGGCGGCACCTGGACCCTGCCACGCCTGGTCGGCATGGCCCGTGCCAAGGCCCTGGCCCTGCTGGGCGAGCGCCTCAGCGCCGAGCAGGCCGAGCAGTGGGGGTTGATCTACCGCGTGGTGGACGACGCCGAGCTGCGCGACGAAGCCCTCAAGCTGGCCCGCCATCTGGCGACCCAGCCCACCTACGGCCTGGCGCTGATCAAGCGCAGCCTCAACGCCAGCCTGAACAACGGCTTCGACGAGCAACTGGAACTGGAGCGCGATCTGCAGCGCCTGGCCGGTCGCAGCGAGGACTACCGCGAGGGCGTCAGCGCCTTCATGGCCAAACGCACCCCTGCCTTCAAAGGACGCTGAGCCCATGCCTGCCCTGCCCAACACCTCACTCGTCGCCGTCATCGGCGCCGGCGCCATGGGTGCCGGCATCGCCCAGGTGGCGGCCCAGGCCGGCCATCCGGTGCGCCTCTATGACAACCGCCCCGGCGCCGCCGCCCAGGCCGTGGAGGGCATCGCCCGCCAGCTCGCTCGCCTGGTCGAGAAAGGCAAGCTCGACGCCGACGCACAACGTGCCATCGTCGCTCGCCTGCAACCTGCAGACGCACTGCAAGAGCTGGCCGATACCCACCTGGTGATCGAAGCCATAGTCGAGAACCTGGAGGTCAAACGCAGCCTGCTGCGCGAACTGGAAGCGCTGTGCGCCCCCACCTGCATCCTCGCCAGCAACACCTCGTCGCTGTCGATCACCAGCCTGGCCACCGGCCTGAAGCACCCTGGTCGGGTGATCGGCATGCACTTCTTCAACCCGGCACCGCTGATGGCTCTGGTGGAGATCGTATCGGGCCTGGACAGCGACCCTGCGCTGGCCGACAGCCTGCATGCCACCGCCAAAGCCTGGAACAAGAAGCCGGTGCACACCCGCTCCACTCCGGGCTTCATCGTCAATCGCGTGGCGCGCCCCTTCTATGCCGAAAGCCTACGCCTGCTGCAGGAAGGCGCCGCCGACTGCGCCACGCTCGATGCGCTGCTGCGTGATGCCGGTGGCTTTCGCATGGGCGCCTTCGAGCTCACCGACCTGATCGGCCATGACGTCAACTACGCCGTCACCTGCTCGGTGTTCGACGCCTACTACGGCGACTTCCGCTTCCAGCCTTCGCTGATCCAGAAGGAACTGGTCGACGCCGGCCGCCTGGGCCGCAAGAGCGGTCGCGGCTTCTACGACTACGCCGAAGGTGCCCAGCGCCCCAACGCCAGCGAGTTGAGCAGCGACCTGAGCGTCGACGGCTGCGTGGTGGAGGGCGACCTGGGTGCGGCCGAGCCGCTGCTGGCACGCCTGCAGGCGGCCGGTCTGGCGGTGACCCGGCGTGACGGCGCCGGCCTGCTGCGGGTCGGTGACGCGGTGCTGGCACTCTCCGACGGGCGCCTGGCCAGCCAGCGTGCCCGCGAGGATGGCCTGGCCAACCTGGTGCTGCTGGATCTGGCGCTGGACTACGCCAAGGCCAGCCGCCTCGGCATCAGCTGGGCAGCCGACACCTCCAAACTCGCCCGCGACCAGGCCGTGGCGCTGCTGCAACGCGCCGGCATCACGGCCAGCCCGCTGGCCGACCTGCCGGGCCTCGCCGTACTGCGCACCGTCGCCATGCTCGCCAACGAGGGCGCCGATGCCGTGCTGCAAGGCGTTGGCTCGGCGGCGGACATCGACCTGGCCATGCAGGCCGGCGTCAATTACCCCCGGGGGCCGCTGGCCTGGGCCGATGCCATCGGCCTGCCGAGCGTGCTGCGCATTCTCGACAACCTGCAGGCGGCCTACGGCGAAACCCGCTACCGCCCATCACTGCTGCTGCGGCGTCATGCCGTCGAAGGGAGGGTCTTCCATGACCAACTATGAAGCACTGTCATTGGCAGTGGAGTGCGGCCGCGCGCTGTTCGAGCGCGACAGCGCCAGCCAGGCCATGGGCATGCGCCTGATCTCCGTGGCACCCGGCCAGGCACAGGTCGGCATGAGCGTGCGCGCCGACATGGTCCAGGGCCACGGCACCTGCCACGGCGGCTACCTGTTCGCCCTGGCCGACTCGGCCTTCGCCTTTGCCTGCAACAGCTATAACGAGGCCACCGTGGCCATCGGCTGCAGCATCGACTATGTGGCCCCGGCCAGCCTGGGTGACACCCTTACCGCCCAGGCCAGCGAGCAGAGCCGCAGCGGACGCACCGGCAACTACGACGTGCGTATCGAGAACCAGAACGGGCAACTGATCGCCCTGTTCCACGGCAAATCCTACAGAGTGCGCGGCACAGTGCTGGCGCAGGAGACCCCTGATGAATGACGCCCAACTGCACGATGCCCTGATCATCGACGCCGTGCGCACCCCCATTGGCCGCTATGCCGGCGCGCTGGCCAGCGTGCGTGCCGACGACCTCGGCGCCATCCCTATTCGCGCCCTGCGCGAGCGCCACCCGGAGCTGGACTGGAACGCGGTGGACGACGTGATCTACGGCTGCGCCAACCAGGCCGGCGAGGACAACCGCAACGTCGCGCGCATGGCCGCGCTGCTCGCTGGCCTGCCGCAGAGCGTGCCCGGCACCACCCTCAACCGCCTGTGCGGTTCCGGCCTCGATGCCGTGGGCAGCGCGGCGCGCGCCCTGCGCTGCGGCGAAGCCGGACTGATGATCGCTGGCGGCGTCGAGTCCATGTCCCGCGCGCCACTGGTAATGGGCAAGGCGGAAACCGCCTTCTCCCGCCAGGCCGAGCTGTTCGACACCACCATCGGCTGGCGCTTCGTCAACCCGCTGATGCAGGCCGAGTTCGGCATCGACTCCATGCCGGAGACGGCCGAAAACGTCGCCGCGCAATTCGCCATCTCCCGCGCCGACCAGGACGCCTTCGCCCTGCGTAGCCAACAGCGCGCCGCCGCCGCCCAGGCCAACGGACGCCTGGCGAAAGAGATCGTCGCCGTGGAGATTGCCCAGCGCAAAGGGCCACCCAAGGTAGTGAGCCAGGACGAACATCCGCGTGGCGACACCACCCTGGAGCAACTGGCCAGACTGGGCACGCCGTTCCGCGCCGGCGGCTCGGTCACCGCCGGCAACGCCTCGGGCGTCAACGACGGCGCCTGTGCCCTGCTCCTGGCCAGCCCCGCCGCCGCCCGCCAGCACGGGCTGAAGGCCCGCGCCAGAGTGGTCGGCATGGCCAGCGCCGGGGTCGAGCCGCGCATCATGGGCATCGGCCCGGTGCCGGCCACCCGCAAGGTGCTGGAGCTGACCGGGCTGACCCTGGCCGAGATGGACGTGATCGAACTCAACGAAGCCTTCGCCGCCCAGGGCCTGGCCGTGCTGCGCGAACTGGGCCTGGCCGACGACGATGCCAGGGTCAACCCCAACGGCGGCGCCATCGCCCTCGGCCATCCGCTGGGCATGAGCGGCGCCCGCCTGGTCACCACCGCCCTGCATGAACTGGAAGAACGCGGTGGCCGCTACGCCCTGTGCACCATGTGCATCGGCGTAGGCCAGGGCATCGCCCTGATCATCGAACGAATCTGACTCACGAAGGAGCGCACGCCCTGCCATTCATCGTGAAAACGACGGACTGGCAGGCACAGCAAAGACTCTGACACGGAGCGCGAACTACCCCAAGAACCGGGAGCTCTATGCTCCCTCATGACACTCGCGGCCCCTGCCGGGCTGGCGTACAAGAACAACTCGAGTGAAACCATGAACATGTACCATGATGCCCAACGTGCCCTGCTTGACCCGATCGAAACCGCCAGCGTCGATGAACTGCGCCAGCACCAGCTGCAGCGCATGCGCTGGAGCCTGAAACACGCCTACGACAACGTGCCACTCTACCGCCGCCGCTTCGACGAGGCCGGCATACACCCGGACGACCTCAAGTCACTGGACGACCTGGCCAAGTTCCCCTTCACCAGCAAGGGTGACCTGCGCGACAACTACCCCTTCGGCATGTTCGCCGTGCCACAGAGCGAGGTCGTGCGCGTCCATGCCTCCAGCGGCACCACCGGCAAACCGACCGTGGTGGGCTACACGCAGAACGACATCGACACCTGGGCCAACGTGGTGGCGCGCTCGATTCGCGCAGCCGGCGGGCGCAAGGGCGACAAGGTGCATGTCTCCTACGGTTACGGCCTGTTCACCGGCGGCCTCGGCGCGCATTACGGCGCCGAGCGCCTGGGCTGCACCGTGATCCCCATGTCCGGCGGCCAGACCGAGAAGCAGGTGCAACTGATCCGCGACTTCCAGCCCGACATCATCATGGTCACGCCGTCGTACATGCTGAACCTGGCGGACGAGATCGAGCGCCAGGGCATCGACCCGCACAAACTGGCGCTGCGCCTTGGCATCTTCGGCGCCGAACCCTGGACGGCCGAGCTGCGCCGCGCCATCGAGGAGCGCCTGGGCATCACCGCCCTGGACATCTACGGCCTGTCGGAAATCATGGGGCCAGGTGTCGCCATGGAATGCGCCGAAAGCAAGGACGGCCCGACCATCTGGGAAGACCACTTCTACCCCGAGATCATCGACCCGGTGACCGGCCAGGTGCTACCGGACGGCGAGTACGGCGAGCTGGTGTTCACCTCCCTGTCCAAGGAGGCGCTGCCGATGATCCGCTACCGCACCCGCGACCTCACCCGCCTGCTGCCTGGAACCGCACGCCCGATGCGGCGCATGGACAAGATCACCGGCCGCAGCGACGACATGCTGATCATCCGTGGCGTGAACGTGTTCCCGACCCAGATCGAAGAGCAGGTGCTGAAGGTTCGCCAGCTCTCCGAGAACTACGAGATCCACCTGTTCCGCAACGGCAATCTGGACAGCATCGAGATCCATGTCGAACTCAAGCACGAGCACGATGGCCTGGGCGAAGCCCAGCAGCAGTCCCTGTGCAACGAGTTGTCGAAGCACATCAAGACCTACATTGGCATCAGCTCGCGCATCGTCCTGCGTCCCAGCTATTCGCTGAAACGCTCCGAAGGCAAGGCCTGCCACGTGTACGACAAGCGCAACCTGTAAGCGCACCACTGTGCGAGGCGCTGCATTGCCAGCGCCTCGCACGCCTACCCCCTATCAGCGACAACAACCCGAGATGCAGCCGACTGCCTCACGGCTGCATTCGCTCGCCAAATAAAACCGAAATATAAAACAAGAATATATTTTCGTATCTCTTTACAGAGCATCCCGTGCCACGGCTCCGGGCGCTATCTACGCCACGGAAAATTCTATTGACGCGAGGCGCCATCGAGCTCCAAGCGCACTCATGGCGCTCTCCCTTCCTCGCTCATGACCAGAAATCATGAGGGCGGCTTTCAGATACGATACAAAAATCTAATTCGATACACATTTTAGTGTTTGATATTTTTTTACGTATCATTTAAAAATATCACCATGGCAACGCCACCCCACGAACCCCGCACAGCTGGAGAACGGCATGTACGCACAATTGGTTGAGACCGGCGTGAAGCGCTTGAAGACGCTGGAGGAAATGCCTCCCGAGGAACGCGCCTTCCAGGAAAAGATCGACGCTGAAATCAAGATCGAACCGAAGAACTGGATGCCCGACGGTTACCGCCAGACGCTGATCCGGCAGATGTCCCAGCACGCCCACTCGGAGATCGTCGGCATGCTGCCCGAAGGCAACTGGGTGACCCGCGCCCCGACCCTCAAGCGCAAGCTGCAATTGATGGCCAAGATCCAGGACGAAGCTGGCCACGGCCTGTACCTGTACAGCGCCATGGAAACCCTGGGCGCCTGCCGGGACGAGGAAATCGCCAAGCTGCATGCCGGCAAGGTGAAGTACTCGAGCATCTTCAACTACCCGACCCTGAACTGGGCCGACATGGGTGCCGTGGGCTGGCTGGTGGACGGTGCCGCCATCGTCAATCAGGTGGTGCTGCAGCGCACCTCCTACGGCCCCTACTCGCGCGCCATGGTCCGCATCTGCAAGGAAGAGTCCTTCCACCAGCGCCAGGGCTACGAAATCCTCCTGCACATGATGCGTCACGGTAACCAGGCGCAGCAGGACATGGTGCAGGACGCCATCAACCGCCTCTGGTGGCCGGCCCTGATGATGTTCGGCCCGAGCGATGCCGACTCCCCCAACAGCGCCCAGTCCATGGCCTGGAAGATCAAGCGCCAGAGCAACGACGAGCTGCGCCAGCGCTTCATCGACCAGACCGTGCCGCAACTGCAGTTGCTCGGCTGCACGGCCCCCGACCCCGACCTGAAGTGGAACGAAGAACGCGGCCACTACGACTTCGGCGAGATCGACTGGAGCGAGTTCTACGCCGTGCTCAAGGGCAACGGCCCCTGCAACCACGAACGCATCGCCACCCGCCGCAAGGCCATCGAAGACGGTGCCTGGGTGCGTGAAGCCGCCGTGGCTTATGCGCGCAAACAACAACACAAACGCGACGCCGCCTGAACCGACAACCCCTGCCCCGCCAATGCGGGCCAGCGCGAGGAGATACGCACATGAGTGAATGGACCCTTTTCGAGGTCTTCGTCCGCAGCAAGCACGGCCTCAACCACAAGCATGTCGGCAGCGTGCATGCCGCCGATGCGCCAATGGCCATCGAGAACGCCCGCGAGCTGTACACCCGACGCAACGAGGGCGTGAGCCTGTGGGTGGTGCCCTCGGCACTGATCACCGCCTCTTCCCCGGATGAGAAAGAGCCGCTGTTCGACCCATCCCAGGACAAGGTCTACCGCCACGCCAGTTTCTACGAGTTGCCCGCCGAAGTCGGCCACATGTGAGGCACCTGCCATGACCGCCCAGCACGATCTGATCGAATACCTCCTGCGCCTCGGCGACAGTGCCCTGATCCAGGGCCAGCGCCTGTGCGAATGGTGTGGCCGCGCCCCAGCCCTGGAAGAGGAACTGGCGTTGATGAACGTCGGCCTCGACCTGGTGGGCCAGGCCCGCAACTGGCTGGAATATGCCGCCGAACTGCTCAACGATGGCCGCGATGCCGATCACCTGGCCTTTCGCCGCGATGAGCGCGCCTACCGCAACCTGCTGCTGGTGGAGCAACCCAACGGCGACTTCGCCGTCACCATGACCAAGCAGTTCCTCTACGACGCCTGGCACTTCCAGGTGCTGCACGGCCTGTCCAGCTCCACGGATGCACGCATCGCCGGCATCGCCGCCAAGGCCCTCAAGGAAGTCACCTACCACCTGCGCCGCTCCAGCGAGTGGGTGCAGCGCCTGGGTGACGGCACCGAGCACAGCCACCAGCGCATGCTCACCGCCGTGCAGGAACTGTGGCGCTTCAGCGTCGAGCTGGTGAATGCCGACGACGTCGAGCAGCGCCTGTTCGAGGCCGGTATCGCGCCCGCCCAGCAGGACGTCACCGCCGGCTGGCAAGCCAAGGTGGCCGACACCTTCGCCCGCGCCACCCTGCCCGTACCGGAAGCGGCCAGCCACTTCTACCTTTCCGGGCGCCGCGGCCTGCATACCGAGCACCTGGGCCTGTTGCTGGCCGAAATGCAGTTCCTTCAGCGGGCCTACCCCGATGCCAGCTGGTGAGCTGATCGCCAGCGACTGCGCGCCCCTGGGGGCCGGTGACGTCGATCGCGCCTGGCAGGTACTGGACGCGGTGATGGACCCGGAAGTCCCGGTGGTCAGCGTGGTCGACCTCGGCATCGTGCGCGCGCTGAGCCCCGACGGCGGCACCCTGCATGTGCTGGTGACCCCCACCTACTCCGGCTGCCCGGCCACCGAGGTCATCGAACGGGACATCGAGCAGGCGCTGCTGCAGGCGGGTTTCGCCCCGCGCCTGGAGCGCTGCCTGACGCCCGCCTGGACCACGGACTGGATCAGCGCCGCAGGCCGTGAACGGCTGCGCGCCTACGGCATCGCCCCGCCACAGGGCAGCGCCAGCAAGCGCAGCCTGCTCGGCGAAGAGGTGGAGATCTGCTGCCCGCAGTGCGGCAGCGCTCACACCGAACGGCTCAGCGAATTCGGCTCCACCGCCTGCAAGGCCCTGCACCGCTGCAAGGACTGCCTGGAACCATTCGATTACTTCAAGTGCATCTAGAGGAGCGGGAGAAACGTCGCGAGCGCAATGTTTCTCCGCCGGAGAACAACAATGAGCAAGTTCCACAGCCTGACCATCAAGGACGTCCGCGCCGAAACCCGTGACGCGGTGTCCATCGCCTTCGACGTTCCCGGCGACCTGGCCGACGCCTTCCACTTCACCCAGGGCCAGTACCTGGTGCTGCGCACCGAGCTGGACGGCGAGGAAGTACGGCGCTCCTACTCCATCTGCACCGGCACCGGCGATGGCGAGCTGCGGGTGGCCATCAAGCGCGTAGCCGGTGGCCGTTTCTCCAGCTATGCCAACGACCAGCTACGGGTCGGCCAGCAGCTCGAAGTCATGCCGCCGGATGGCCGCTTCTTCGTGCCCATCGAGCCCAGCCGTCGCGGCAACTACCTGGCCGTGGCCGCCGGCAGCGGCATCACGCCGATCCTGTCGATCATCAAGACCACCCTCGAGTGCGAACCGCAAAGCCGCTTCACCCTGCTCTACGGCAACCGCTCCAGCGCCTCGGCACTGTTTCGTGAGCAGCTGGAGGATCTGAAGAACCGCTACCTGCAACGCCTCAACCTGATCTTCGTGTTCAGCCGCGAGCAACAGGACGTGGATCTGTACAACGGTCATATCGATGCCGGCAAATGCAGCCAGCTGTTCAGCCGCTGGATCCAGGTCGATGCGCTGGACGCCGCCTTTATCTGCGGCCCGCAGAGCATGACCGAAACCGTGCGAGAGCAATTGCGCGAGCACGGCATGCCCAGCGAGCGCATCCACTTCGAACTGTTCGCCAGCGAAGGCGGCGCCGCTCGCCGCGAAGCACGCGAGGCAGCCCGCAGCGCCGACAGCGTCAGCAGCCAGATCACCGTCATCAGCGACGGCCGCGCCCTGAACTTCGAGCTGCCACGCAACACCCAGAGCGTGCTCGACGCCGGCAACGCCCAGGGCCTGGAACTGCCCTACTCGTGCAAGGCCGGGGTGTGCTCCACCTGCAAGTGCAAGGTCATCGAAGGCGAGGTGGAAATGGACAGCAACTTCGCCCTGGAGGACTACGAGGTGGCCGCCGGCTACGTGCTCTCGTGCCAGTCCTATCCGGTCAGCGAAAAGGTCGTCCTCGACTTCGACCAACTCTGACAGTGCCCTGCCAAGGCCTCACCCGAATCGTAGGAGCGAGCTCTGCTGGCGAAACGTTGGCTTGAGCATGCGCTCGCTCGCGAGCAGAGCTCGCTCCTACAAAGGACTCCACCCGCTTCACCTGCGTCGCACCGCCTCTACAACCACAACAAGAGAGAGCAAACATGAGCCCGCACGACCTCGAACGCATCAGCCAGCACCCGGACTTCATCCAGTTGGTTCGGCGCAAGCAGCGCCTCACCTGGTCCCTCACTGCCGCCATGCTGGTCATCTACTACGGCTTCGTGCTGCTGGTGGCCTTCGCCCCCGGCGCGCTCGGCCAGTCCCTCAGCGGCGGCGTCACCAGCGTCGGCATGCTGGTGGGCGTCGGCGTGATCCTGCTGTCGTTCGCCCTGACCGGCATCTACGTCGCGCAGACCAACAGCGTCATCGATCCGCTCAACGACAAGGTCAAAGAGGTGCTCGCCCCATGAAAGCACTCACTTCCCTGCTGCTCGGCGCCGGCCTGCTGGCTTCGCCGCTGGCGTTTGCCGCTGACAGCGGCCGCCCGCTGAACTGGACGGCCATCTACATGTTCCTGGCCTTCGTCCTGTTCACCCTCGGTATTACTCGCTGGGCCGCGCTGCGCACCCGCTCCACCGCCGACTTCTACACCGCCGGCGGCGGCCTCAGCGGCTTCCAGAACGGCCTGGCAATCGCCGGCGACATGATCAGCGCGGCGTCCTTCCTGGGCATCTCGGCGATGATGTTCATGAACGGCTACGACGGTCTGCTGTACGCCCTGGGCGTGCTCGCCGGCTGGCCGATCATTCTGTTCCTGATCGCCGAACGCCTGCGCAACCTGGGCAAGTACACCTTCGCCGACGTGGTGTCCTACCGCCTGGAGCAGAGCCCGATCCGCATCACCGCCGCCTTCGGCACCCTGACCGTGGCGCTGCTCTACCTGGTGGCGCAGATGGTCGGTGCCGGCAAGCTGATCGAGCTGCTGTTCGGCCTGTCGTACCTGCAAGCCGTGCTGCTGGTGGGCGTGCTGATGGTCTTCTACGTGACCTTCGGCGGCATGCTGGCCACCACCTGGGTACAGATCATCAAGGCCGTGCTGCTGCTCTCCGGCACCAGTTTCATGGCCTTCATGGTGCTGCGCCACTTCGGCTTCAGCACCGAGGCAATGTTCGCCGCCGCCACCGAGGTGCACGCCAAGGGCAGCGCGATCATGGCCCCGGGCGGGCTGTTGTCGAACCCCATCGACGCCATCTCCCTGGCCCTGGGCATGATGTTCGGCACCGCCGGCCTGCCGCACATCCTCATGCGTTTCTTCACCGTCAGCGACGCCCGTGAAGCGCGCAAGAGCGTGTTCTACGCCACCGGGTTCATCGGTTACTTCTATCTGCTGCTGATCGTGGTCGGCTTCGGCGCCATCGTCATGGTCGGCACCAATCCCGAGTTCCGTGACGCCGCCGGCGCCATCATCGGCGGCGGCAACATGGTGGCGGTGCACCTGTCCCAGGCGGTGGGCGGCAGCCTGTTCCTCGGTTTCATCTCCGCCGTGGCCTTCGCCACCATCCTCGCCGTGGTGGCCGGGCTGGCACTCTCCGGTGCCTCGGCGGTGTCCCACGACCTGTATGCCTGCGTGCTGCGCAAGGGCAAGGCCAGCGAGCGCGAGGAAATGCGCGTCTCGCGTATCGCCACCCTCGGCATCGGCGTGCTGGCGGTGATCCTCGGCCTGCTCTTCGAGTCGCAGAACATCGCCTTCCTCTCCGGCCTGGTGCTGGCCATCGCCGCCTCGGTCAACTTCCCGGTGCTGTTCCTCTCCATGTTCTGGAAGGGCCTGACCACTCGGGGCGCGGTCGCCGGCAGCCTTGCCGGGCTGCTCTCGGCCATCGTCCTGCTGGTGCTGAGCCCGGCGGTGTGGGTCAACGTGCTGCACCACGAGACGCCGCTGCTCCCCTACGCCAACCCGGCGCTGTTCTCCATGAGCCTGGCCTTCTTCAGTGCCTGGCTGCTCTCGGTGACCGACACCTCCGAGCGCGCCCGGCAGGAACGCGGCCGCTACCTGGCGCAGTTCATCCGCTCCATGACCGGCATCGGCGCCAGCGCTGCCAGCCGCCACTGACTCCAACGGATTGACGGACACAACAACAATGAACCTCAACCGCACCACCGCATTGCTCGCCACCCTGGCCCTGCCTCTGGCCACGCCGGCCCTGGCCGGCTTCATCGACGACAGCAAGGCCAGCCTGGAGCTACGCAACCACTACCTCAACCGCGACTTCCGCCAGCACGGCGCGGCCCAGTCCAAGGCCGAGGAATGGGCCCAGGGCTTCACCGCGCGGATCAGCTCCGGCTTCACCGAAGGCAGCGTCGGTGTCGGTCTCGACGCCATCGGCCAGTTGGGCGTCAAGCTGGATTCCAGCCGCGACCGCCGTGGCACCGGCCTGCTGCCCTTCGATCCCGCCGACAAGCAGCCGGTGGACGACTACAGCGAACTGGGTCTGACCGCCAAGCTGCGCGCCGCCAACAGCGTGCTGCGCCTGGGCACCTTGCAGCCGCAGCTACCGGTGGTCAGCTACAACGACACCCGCCTGCTGTCCTCCACCTTCCAGGGCGGAATGCTGACCAGCCAGGAGGTCGACGGTCTGACCCTCAACGGCGGCCGCCTGACCCGCGTCAACCTGCGCGACTCCTCCGGCCGTGACGACATCGGCTACGGCGCCGCCAACAGCGATGCCTTCGATTTCGCCGGCGGCACCTACGCCATCAGCCCGCAGCTGGCGGCCAGCTACTACTACGGCAAGCTCGACGACATCTACCGTCAGCAGTTCGTCGGCCTGGTGCACAGCCTGCCGCTGCCCGGCGGCTTCAGCCTGAAGAGCGACCTGCGCTACTTCGACAGCCGGGGCGACGGCGCCGCACGTGCCGGGCGCATCGACAACCGCAACCTCAACGCCATGTTCAGCCTGAGCCAGGGTGGGCACCGCATCAGCGCCGCGTTCCAGCGCATGTCCGGCAGCAGCGCCTTTCCCTTCCTCAACGGCGGCGACCCTTACGTGGTGAACCTGGTGACCTACAACACCTTCACCCGCGCCAAGGAGGACGCCTGGCAACTGCGCTACGACTATGACTTCGCCGCCGTTGGCCTGCCGGGCCTGAGCTTCATGACCCGCTACGTCGACGGCCGCAACGCCAAGACCGCCAGCGGTGATCACGGCGAAGAGTGGGAACGCGACAGCGACCTCGCCTACGTCATCCAGGGCGGTGCCCTCAAGGGCCTGAGCCTGCGCTGGCGCAACGTCACCTTCCGCTCGGGCAACGGCCTGAGCACCGACCTCGACGAGAACCGCCTGATCCTCGGCTACACCCTCGCCCTCTGGTAGGCCAACCACGAACCCCGGCCGGCACCCCAGGTGCCGGCCTTTGTCACGGAGAATTCCCATGAGCAACGCCCCCACCCTGCAAAGCTTCATCGGTGGCCGCTGGATCGGCCAACACGGCGCCCAGCTACTGCGCAGCGCGGTCAACGGCCAGCCCCTGTTCCGCACCCACGAAGAGGCGCTGGACTTCGCCGAAGCCCTGGACTTCGGTCGCTCGCGCGGCATCCCGGCGCTCATGGCCCTGGACTTCCAGCAGCGCGCCGCGCGCCTCAAGGCCCTGGCGCTGTACCTCAACGAACGCAAGGAACAGCTCTACGCCATTTCCCAGCACAGCGGCGCCACTCGTGCCGACAGCTGGATCGACATCGAGGGCGGCACCGGCACCCTGTTCGCCTACGCCGGCGTCGGCGCCCGTGAGCTGCCCTCCGGCAACATCGTCCACGAAGGCCCGGCCATGCCCCTGGGCAAGCAGAACCTGTTCGCCGGCAGCCACATCCTGGTGCCGCGCGGCGGCCTGGCCGTGCACATCAACGCCTTCAACTTCCCCATCTGGGGGATGCTGGAAAAATTCGCCCCCACCTTCCTCGCCGGCATGCCCTGCATCATCAAACCGGCCAGCGCCACCAGCTACCTGACCGAAGCCACGGTACGCCTGATGCACGAGTCCGGCCTGCTGCCCGAAGGCAGCCTGCAACTGATCATCGGCGGCACCGGCGACCTGCTGGACCGCCTGCAAGGCCAGGACGTGGTGACCTTCACCGGCTCCGCCGACACCGCCGCCAAGCTGCGGGTCAACGCCAACCTGGTGCGCAACTCGATCCCCTTCAACGCCGAGGCCGACTCGCTGAACTGCGCCATCCTCGCCCCGGAGGTCACCCCGGACGATGCGGAGTTCGACCTGTTCGTCAAGGAAGTGGCCCGCGAGATGACCGTCAAGGCCGGGCAGAAGTGCACCGCCATCCGCCGTGCCATCGTCCCGGCGAAACACATCGACGCCGTGGCCGAGCGCCTGCGTGAGCGCCTGGCCAAGGTAGTGGTGGGCGACCCCTCGGTGGAGGGCGTGAAGATGGGCGCGCTGGCCTCCCACGCGCAGCAGGCTGACGTTGGCGAGCGCCTGCAAGCCCTGTTGGCCGGTAGCGAGTTGCTGTTCGGCGCCCAGGACGGCTTCGCCCCCCGTGGCGAGGGCGTCAGCGAAGGTGCCTTCTTCGCCCCCACCCTGCTGCGTGCACGCGATCCGCACGCCGAAGGCGGTGCCCACGACATCGAGGCCTTCGGCCCGGTCAGCACCCTGATGGCCTACGACGACCTGGACGAAGCCATCGCCCTGGCCGCCCGCGGCAAGGGCAGCCTGGTGGCCAGCCTGGTCACCAAGGATCCCGCCGTCGCCGCCCGTGCAGTGCCGGTGATGGCCGCCCTGCATGGCCGCGTGCACATCCTCGACCGCGAGGCCGCTGCCGAATCCACCGGCCACGGCTCACCGTTGCCAGTGCTCAAGCATGGCGGCCCGGGCCGGGCCGGCGGCGGCGAGGAGCTGGGCGGCGTGCGTGCGGTGAAGCATTACCTGCAACGCACCGCCATCCAGGGCTCGCCGAGCATGCTGGCAGCGGTGACCCGCGAGCATGTGCGCGGTGCCCAGGTGATCGAGAGCGAGGTGCATCCGTTCCGCCGTTACTTCGACGAACTGCAGATCGGCGAATCCCTGCTGACGCACCGCCGCACCGTCACCGAAGCGGACATCGTCAACTTCGGTTGCCTGTCGGGCGATCACTTCTATATGCACTTCGACGAGCTGGCGGCCACGGAGTCGCAGTTCGGCAAACGCATCGCCCACGGCTACTTCGTGCTCTCCGCTGCCGCCGGCCTGTTCGTCTCCCCGGCACCGGGCCCGGTACTGGCCAACTACGGCCTGGACACCCTGCGCTTCATCAACCCGGTGGGCATCGGCGACACCATCCAGGCGCGCCTGACCTGCAAACGCAAGATCGACCAGGGCAAGAAGAGCCCCAAAGGCGAGCCTCAGGGCGTGGTGGCCTGGGATGTGGAAGTCAGCAACCAGCTCGGCGAGCTGGTTGCCAGCTACGACATCCTGACCCTGGTACTGAAACGTCCACAGGCGCAGTAACGCAGGTCGCAACCGCTAACCAACCGGCCCTTGGGCCGGTTTTTACCTCGCCGCAAGGCTGCGCCCAAGCCCTCAGGAAACTGCTGCCCGACTCAGAGAGTAACCCTACGATCCGTAGTCTGAGGCGGTTACGCAGAACCATCCAAGTGGAGCCGACCGCAACACTTGAACTGAAGTGGTCTACAGACTCTTCACCACCACTCGTCCGGTAAGACGCGCCTCACCACCTTGGCTCTGGTGTTCCATAACCGGGAAGGAATCGTCCGCTCGTCGGCAATCTCCAAGACGATCTACATCTCCCGCCTCTGTACATGTTTGCGCTTTCTTTATATCTCGTCCGTTCTGTGCGCCTTAACGTCCTCCTGCCCGGCGCCTATGTAGGTGCTTGCGTCCACAACAAAAACAAAACGCGAGGAACTCGACATCATGCTCAAACAAGGCGTTCTCGGCTGGCCCCACATTGCGGGTCTCGGCATATCGCTGGTTATAGCCGGCCAGTTTTCCGGCTGGAACTATGGTCTTCTCGACAATGGCTGGGCCAACATGCTGCTAGCCACGCTCTTGATGGCCGCATTGAGTGGCGGCCTGGCGCTGTGTATCAGCGAGCTGTCCAGTGCCATGCCCCACGCTGGCGGGGTATTCGCTTATGCACAAAGCGCCTTCGGCCCCTTCATTGGTTATCTGGTCGGCGCAGCCTGCGCCATAGCCCTGATCATCGGCACCAGTGCCGCTGCAACTTTTGTAGCGGCCTATATGGAGTCGGTCTTCGGCTTCGGCGGCTGGCCGGTAAAGATCGCGCTGTTCGCCATCATCATCGGCATCCACATCCGCGGTGTCGGCGAGGCCTTGGGTGTGACCTTACTGGCCGGAGCTATCGCAGCAGGAACCCTGCTGATCTTCGGCGCAGCGATGCTGCCTCAAGTTGAGACCACCAACCTGTTGGGCGGCACCAGCTTCAGTCAGTCCCTCAGCCTCCAAGGTATATTCGCCTGCGTGCCCTTCGCGATCTGGATGTTCATCTGCATTGAGCAGGTGAGTTCGGCAGCAGAAGAAGCGGCCAATCCTGCTCATGCCATGTCACGCGGGATAGTCGCGGCCGTCGCTACGCTGCTGCTGACTGCGCTGACCGTTCTGGTGAGCGCACCAGGGGCAGGGGGCATTGCGGTAGTTGGCGCTGCGAACGATCCCCTATACGCAGCCATGACCCAAAGCGGGCGCTATGAGGCCTCTAGCTGGCTGGCCCTGCTGGTAGGTTGTGGCGCAGTCTGTGGCCTGCTTGCGACCTTTTTCTCGGTGGTTTATTCCGCGTCGCGACAGCTCTACGCCCTGGCCCGGGACGGTTACTTCCCCTCTGCGCTGGCTAAAACCAACCGCCGTGGCTCGCCCTATATCGCGTTGCTATTGCTTACGGTGGTCGGCTTACCGCTATCAATGGTCAGCCCGGAGAAGCTGCTGCTGTGCATTGTCCTGCTACTAAGTAGCTGCCACCTGTTCCTGTTCGCCGCCTATATCCGCATGCGCCACACCCACGCGCACTTGGCACGGCCCTTCCGCCTGCGTGGCGGCCCGGTTATCGCGCTGCTCGGCATATTGCTGACCTTGGTAGTGATCGCCGCCTGCTTTCAACTGGAGATCGAGATGCTCATCGCCGTGGGTATTCTGGCCGTCGCTCTGATTCTCAACTACCTGGTACGCGCCTCGCGCGCCGCCAAACACCTCACAACGGAGAATCTCAAACATGCTTGAGCAGAACCTTTTGCAACGCCGCCACCAAGTCATGGGTAGCCAATCGCCGTTGTTCTACGACAGACCGCTGCAGTTGGTTAAAGGCCAAGGCGTATGGCTCTACGACGAAACCGGCCGACGTTACCTGGACGTTTACAACAACGTACCCTGCGTCGGCCACTGCCACCCTCGGGTGGTAGCCGCGATGGCTGAGCAGGCAGCGACCCTGAACATCCATACACGCTACCTGAACGAGCAGATCGTCGCCTATGCAGAGCGCCTTACACGCACATTCAGCGCGCCGCTTGAAAGTGTCATGTTCACCTGCACCGGCAGCGAGGCCAACGAACTGGCTCTGCGCATGGCGCGCTTTTGCACCGGCAACGAGGGGGTGATCGTCAGTGATTACAACTACCACGGCAACACCACCCGGCTGGCCGAACTGACCACCGCCCTGCCCAGCTCCGAGCCCTTTTCAGGCAATGCCCGCGCGGTTCCCATCCCTTGTTTGTATCGGGCCCCCACCGGCACCAGCGCAGAACAGCTAGCCGACCAGTATGTGGCCAAGGTGGCCGAAGCAATCGCGTCGCTGCAGGCCCAGGGCACTCAGTTGGCCGCAATGCTGATCGACACCCTTTTTGCCAATGAAGGGATTCCACGGCTGCCCGCCGGTTACATCGAGAGGATCGCCACTTTGGTCCACCAGGCCGGTGGTCTGCTGATCGTCGACGAGGTTCAGTCCGGCTTTGCCCGCACCGGAGCAAATATGTGGGGGTACCAGTCCCATAACGCCGTGCCGGACATTGTCACCCTCGGCAAGCCCATGGGCAACGGCTTCCCCCTCGCTGGACTGGTGACCTCCCGCGAACGCGTCGAGGCATTCGGCGGTACCAACCTCTACTTCAATACGTTCGGCGGTTCTCCGGTTGCAGCGGCTATTGGCATGGCGGTACTCGACGTTATCGAGGATGAATCGCTGCTGCGCAATGCCAAGGATGTAGGCGCCCATCTCACCGGCGAACTGGAACGTCTGGCCGCACACCACTCGATTATCGGCGATGTTCGCGGCAAGGGCCTGTTCTTCGCCGTGGAGCTGGTTCGTGACCGCCAGTCAAAGGTGCCAGCAGGCATTGAAACGCGAAGGATCGTCAACCAAATGCGCGAGCGAGGCGTGCTGATCAGCAAGATAGGCCCCGGCGACAACATCCTTAAAATCCGTCCGCCACTGGTGTTCTCACGGGCTGACGCCGACTACTTCATTGACACCCTCGGCATCGTGATGAACGAACTTTAAGGGCACCGACATGAGCCAATTCCTCACTCTGAATCATGAACAACAGGTTGCCAGCCTTCATCGCCTCGCGCTACGCGCCTTGCAACAGTGGGACGGCGAGTTCGTCCGCGTTGATCTAATCAGGTACCGCGAAAACGCGGTGTTCTGCGCCACCCGCGCTGATGGCCAACGTAGCGCTCTGCGCATCCATCGTGATGGCTACCACTCCGAAGAAGCGCTGCGCTCTGAGCTGCTTTGGATGGACGACCTCGCCGCCGGTGGGATCGGAGTTCCGCAGATCATCCGCACCCGAGAAGGTGAACATCTAGCGCAGGTGCACTGCGAGGAGCTGGGCGAAGCGCGCTTCGTCGACATGCTCGGCTGGTTGGCAGGAACCAGCATCGGCTCCGCGGAATGCGGCCTGGATGTGGACACCGATGTTGCCACGCTATTTTCTGATGCCGGCGCCGTGGCTGCGCGAATCCACCAGCGCTCGGCCCAGTGGCAACAACCTAACACCTTCAGCCGCCACGCCTGGGACGAGGAGGGGCTGATCGGCCAGCAGCCGTTCTGGGGGCGTTTCTGGGAGCTTGACCTGCTCGACGCCGAACAGCGAGAGCTGCTACACGCGACGCGCCAGGCAGCTCGGACGGACCTTCGCCGCTACGGACGTACCTTGGAAAACTTCGGCATGATCCACGCCGACCTGGTGCCAGAGAACCTGCTGCTGGAGGAGACTCGCCTGCACCTGATCGACTTCGACGATTCCGGCTTCGGCTGGCATATGTTTGAACTGGCCACCGCGCTCTACTTCTGCCTGGACGATCCGCGCTACGCCGAAATCGAAGCCGCTTTACTAAATGGATACGATGCGGTCAAGCCATTGACCCCAGTCGACCGCGCCACGCTGCCAATGTTCTTGGCCTTGCGCGGACTGACCTACTTAGGTTGGGTACATACCCGCCGGGAAAGTCGCACGGCAAAGGAGTTGGCGCCCTTGCTGATCGAGCGCGCCTGCCGGCTAGCCAGAATCTACCTGGAGCGGCGCCAATGACACCGCGCCGTCAAACCTGGCAGAGAAGTTCAAGCGACTGGCGCACAGAGCAATGACGACGACGGACGTGCCGGCCACCATAACCGGGCACATCCTTCATCTTCAATGATCGACCAGTGCAAGACCAAGGTGAATCGCCATGACAGGCATAGCCCGACATCAGGCCTTCGACTCGGACGAGCTCGCCTGTGCGCTTGCAGGCTGGAGCCAGGACTATACTCAGCTCGGGCGCGGCAAGCTGCAGGCCGAATTGCTGCAGGTGCTGCTGCCCGAGGCGTCACTGATCTACGAGCATTCCAACCTGCACCTGCACGAGAACATGGCCCCACCGGCCGGACAGATCGTTTTCGGTATCCCACTGAGCGTTTCCGATGACTCGCTGTTCAACGGCCAGGCCTTGTCGCTCAACACCCTACTGGTGCTCGAAGGCGGCCAAGAGCTGGAAATCTGCGTCCCCGGAGAAATCCGCATGCTGGGGCTGACGCTCAGCAGAGAGCTGCTTTCGCGGGTGCTTGGGGCGCAGGAACAGGAACTACTCGAACTGGCCCTGGAGCGACGCCGCCTGGACATTTCCCAGACAGCGGCGCGTGAGCTGAGGCGTAATCTCTGCAGCTCAATTCGAGCCTTTGAACGTTACGAGCGCAACCCACTGGTGGCCCAGCACGGAAAGGCAACCGTAATGTCGGCGCTGAGCTGCGTTGTACAAGGTATCGACAGCAGCCTCTGCGGCGATGCCACACGCATATCACCCAACCCCAGGGCCTTGGAACAACACCGCCGCCTGGTGCTGGCAGCGATCGAGATCATGCAGTCCAATCTCGCCGAACCGCTGTCCATCATGGAACTTTGCCAAGCCCTCAACACAAGCCACCGCACCTTGCAGTATTGTTTCCGGCAGATCTGCCAGTCGACGCCGATGCAATTCTTCCTCTCGCTGCGCCTGGCCGAGGCGAGACGGCGCCTGAAGCTCGCCCCACAACAGAGCATCACCAACTTGGCCCTCGACCTCGGCTTTGCGAGCTCCAGCCACTTTTCCTCACTTTATAAACGGCTGTATGCCGAAAAGCCCTCGCTTATAAGCCACCGCAGTTAACCGGGAAATTTCGGGGGCTTCCCCCTGCCTTCAAACGCCTTAGGCCTCGCCATCACGCTGGGCTGCCTACCCTCTGCAAATATGGCACGTAGCATCAAACCCTTGGCAAGCATGTACAACACCTGCCATCTACAATGCCTTTAGCATCAGGTAACGGAAAACCCTGCAATCAACAACTACAAGAAGGAAGCCTCTCATGCTCCGGTCTCCACTCTTTCGCCTTTCCACTCTCACGCTCCTGATCGGCGCTATGGGGCAAGCCAGCGCCTACGAGCTATATGCGGACGATGACACTCATCTGAACGCCAACCTCGAAGCCGCCTTCGGCCTGTTCCACAGCCGGGAAAACTACGCCACCAGCGGCAGCAAGAACGCGGGCTCGTCCTCCTGGCGTGAAGGCTACGTGAAATACGGCATCAGCTTCGACCAGGGCCTGGCCGGTTCGGGAACCGGCTACGGCGCCTTCAACCTGCTGAGTTCGGGCACCTGGGGCGACGGTGATGCCGCCGGTTTCACCGACGGCTCCGAGCGCACCACCAAGATCGAGGACGCCTACCTGGGCTGGCGCTCGGGCAACCTCTTCGAGGCCCTCGGCGAAGACGGCGTGGATCTGTCTTTCGGCCGCCAGAACGTCCGCGTCGGCGATGGCTTCCTGATCAATGGCGACGCCCTGAACCTGGGCAACGGCCTGGCCGATGGCGAGTACGACCGTGGCGGCGCCTACTGGCTGGCAGCGCGTAAGGCCTTCGACCAGACCGCCGTGTTGCGCCTGGGCGGCAACCAGGGCCTGCGTGGCGACCTGATGTGGCTCAAGTCGGACAACCGTGCCCAGGCCAAGCCGGAAATGCTGGTGGGCACCCTGGAGCATGTTTCCGACGCCGGCACCCTGGGCCTGACCGTGATCGATATTCGCGATATCGACAAGCAGTACGCCTCGCCCGCGCAACTTGGACGTGACGGCATGAAGACCTACAGCGTGCGCGGCCAGGGCAATGCAGGGGTCAAAGATCTGTTCCTCTCCGGCGAATATGCATGGCAGGACAGAAAGAGCGGCGGCAAGGAAGACGCCTGGTACCTGGAAGCTGGCTGGACCTTTTCCGACGTGGCCTGGAGCCCCAGCGTAAACTATCGCTACAGCCGCTTCTCGGAAGGCTACGACCCGCTGTTCTTCGGTTTCAGCCGGGGCTATGGCACCTGGTTCCAGGGCGAAGTCGCGGCCAACTACTCCGGGCCATTCAACAGCAATACCCAGGTCCATCACGTGGCCGTCAAGGTGTCGCCGCTGGAGAACCTCAGCATCGGCGCCCTCTGGTTCGACTTCAATACCCTGGACCGCAGCCTGGGTAATTTCGACGGACGTGAACTGGATTTCTATGCGGAGTGGGCCGTCAGCGACAACCTGATCGTGATGCCGGTGGTGGGCCTGTACCAACCGGACCGCCAGGCAAACCAGGGTGGTACCCAGCTCGGCAACGACAACCGCAACCTCTATAGCCAACTGGTGTTCGTCACTCAATTCTGACTGTATGCGGGGCGCTGACGCCCCGCGCTCTTGCGGAGCGCTCCAAAATGCCCGGAACCAATTTGAGCATCCAAAGCAAGATCACCCTGCTAGTCAGCTTTTGCCTGATTCTGATAGTGGCCATGCTGGTGGGTTTGTCTCTTTATGAGACACGCGCCAGCACTGAACGAGTGAAGGAGTCCAGCTCGGAGATGCTCGCCGAGGCCGCGCGCCTGAACCTGCAGGCGCAGGGTCAGGCACAGGCGCTGCGCATCCAGCGTACCTTCACTCGCACTCACGAATACGGCCTGGGCCTGGCACGGCACTTGATGTACCTGCGCGAGCTGGCAGCACAGGGCGAGATGCCCGCCGAGCAACTGCGCAGCCGGCTGACCAGCGAGCTGCGCAAGGCCCTGGAGCAGCGCCCGGAGCTGCTCGGCCTGTTTCTTATCTTCCAGCCCGACGCCCTCGATGGCCAGGACGGCCAGTTCCGTGGGCAGAACGATCTGGGCAGCAACGATGCCGGGCGATTCGCCCTCTACTGGCTGCAGGCCAAACCCGGAGAGCTGCAGCCCATCATGGGCGACGAGTCGCTTCTGGCCGATACCTCCCCCGGCCCGAGCGGCGCACCGTTCAACGCGTTCTTCACATGCCCGCGAGATAGCGGCCAACTCTGCCTGCTGGAGCCCTATTTCGACGACTCATCAGGCACCCGAAGACTGGTCACCAGCATCGCCTTTCCGCTGTTGGAGAACGGCAAGGTCGTGGCGGTGATCGGCCTCGACATCAGCCTCGACAGCCTGCAGCAGGACGCCCTGACCGCCAGCAGCGAATTGTACGAAGGCCACGGATCGGTCAGCATCATCAGTCCCTCCGGCCTGCTGGCCGCCCATAGCCGGGATGCTGCACAGCTGGGAAAGACCTTGCAGGAGGTGCTGCCAGACCAGGCGAGCGAAGTGTTTTCCGCACTGGCCAAGAACCAACCGCAGACCCTCTCGCTGAATGGCCGTCTCGGCGTGCTTCAACCTCTAATCCCGGTGACCGGCAGCAAGCCCTGGGGCGTGCTGCTGGAAGTCCCCGAGCAGGTTCTTCAGGCGCCTGCCGAAGCCATGAAGGTGCGCATGGAACAGGAGCTGGTGCAGCGCTCCATCCTGGAGTTCGCCCTGGGCCTGGCCGCGGCGCTGCTGGGTGTGGTGATCATCTGGCTGGCCGCACGCGGGATCACTCGCCCACTGCTGCGCCTGGCAGGGATGCTGGAAGACATCGCCGACGGTGAGGGCGACCTGACCCGCCGTCTGAGCTACGCGCGCAACGATGAACTCGGCCGGCTGGCCCTGGCCTTCAATCGCTTCCTGGACAAGCTGCAGCCAGTGATTGCCAAGGTTCAAGGCTCGGTGCGCGATGCCCGCAAAACCGCCGACCAATCGGCACAGATCGCGCACCAGACCAGCGAAGGCATGCAGCAACAGTTTCGCGAGATCGACCAGGTCGCCACCGCCCTGCACGAGATGTCCGCCACGGCCAACACCTCGGCGCAGAGCGCGGCGCAGGCAGCCGAGGCGGCGCGTAATGCCGACCTGGCCAGTCGCGAAGGACTGGGGGTGATCATCCAGACCACCGAAGCGATTCAGGCCCAGGCCCGGGAAATGAGCGAGGGCATGCTGCAGTTGCAGAACCTGGCGCAAAGCAGCGAACAGATCGGTTCGGTGCTGGAGGTGATTCTCTCGATCGCCGGGCAGACCAACCTGCTGGCCCTCAACGCCGCCATCGAAGCGGCCCGTGCCGGTGAGGCCGGCCGCGGCTTCGCGGTGGTCGCCGATGAAGTACGCAACCTGGCCAAACGCACGCAAGACTCGGTAGAAGAGATCCGCCAGGTCATCGAAAACCTGCAGAACGGCACCCATGAAGTCAGTCAGAGCATGCAAGCCAGCCACGGCCAGGCGCAGCGCAACGTCAGCCAGGTGCAACAGGCCGTGGCCGCGCTGGAGCGCATCGACAAGGCCGTCAACCTCATTACCGAGATGAACCTGCAGATCGCCAGCGCCGCCGAGGAACAAAGCAGCGTGGCCGAGGAAATCAACCGCAATGTCGAGGCGATCCGCAACGTCACCGAGTCCCTGTCCGGTCAGGCCGAGCAGTCGGCTCATGTCAGTCAGCAACTCAACGAACTGGCCAACCACCAGCAGGAACTGATGCAACAGTTCCGCACCTGAGCGCGACTAGAATGGATGGAACCTGACATCCTGATTTCAGGCGGAAAACCAACGGGGGCTGCAATGCCCCCGCTGCGCCAGTAAGGCCCCACTGGCCTGGGCAGGTGACTGAGCGCGCCTTGGAGCCAGAGTCTTGGCACAAGCGCGCAAGTGAATGGCACGGACACTAAAACTCGAAAAGAGGGCCAGCAGCATACTGAAAACTAGCGGCCCCACTTCGCCGTCGTGATCCATTCAAAAAATCAGGGAGCCCCCCTATGCGAATAAACAGGATCCTCACCCACGCCTCGCTTGCACTGAGCATCACGCTCATCGGCCTGGGAAATGCCCACGCCGAGTTACCGGCTGACTCAGGTATAGGACAGACCACCCTCCCTTTCCCCCCCGAGCCTCATCGCGCCTATATCGTCGATGTCGAGTTCGATAACTTCGTGACCGGTCGGGTGGTTGTCGTCGACCCGGACAAGAAGAAAATGCTCGGGATGGTCAGCACCGGCTTCGCCGCGCCCTCGACCTTGAGTCGGGATGGCAAGTACCTGTACTCCGCCGACTTGTTCTATTCACGTGGCACACGTGGCACACGTACCGACGTGCTCACCGCCTGGAATACCAGCACCCTGTCCCCGGACTGGGAGGTGGTGATCCCCAGCAAACGCATCCAGGCTCTGACCCAGCGCTATTCCCTGGGCACCAGCAGCGACGACCGCTTCGTCTACGTCTTCAACTTCACCCCGTCCACCTCGGTGACCGTGGTGGATAGCAAGGCCAAGGTCGTTGCGGGCGAGATCGCGATGCCCGGCTGCGTGCTCAACTACCCGGTCGGCAAGCGCCGCTTCGCCGCCCTCTGCGGTGATGGCAACCTGCAGGTGGTGACACTGAACGACGAAGGCAAGGAGATCGCCCGCAGCAATACCGCCTTCTTCGACCCCAACGCCGAGAAGCTGGTGGAACGCGCCTACGCTGTAGGCGACACCTACTACTTCGTCAGCACCACCGGCACCGTGCGCGGCGTGGATTTCTCCGGCGACAAGCCGAAGATTCTGCCAGCCTGGGAACTGGTGACCGACGCCGCCGACAAGAAGGCTGGCTGGGCACCGGGCGGCTGGCAACTGATCACCGTGGCACCCAAGCTCAATCGTCTCTACGTGTTGATGCACGACGCCCATGAGCCGATGAAATGGGAAGACCCGAGCACGGTCATCTGGGCCTTCGACCTCAAGACGCACAAACGTGTCGGCACACTGGAGGCGCCCAACCCAATCTGGAGCCTGAACGCCACCAACGACGACAAGCCCCTGCTGCTCGGTACCAACATCAGCGGCGGCCTGGAAGTCTTCGATCTGAAAAGTGGCAAACATACCGGCACCATGGAAGGTATCCAAAAGACCGCGACTCAGATCCTCAGCCACTGGTGAGGTGCACCCATGCAACCTGATCCGATCTTCATCATCACCGCCGCGCTCACCGTGACGGTGATCCTGGCCAGCGCCGCGACCCACAAGTTGCGTGCGCCAGCCCGCTTCGCCAATCAGCTGGAGGATTACCAGTTGCTGCCCTCGGCCCTGGTACGTCCGGTTTCCCGGACACTGCCCTGGATCGAGGCCGCCCTGGCTTTCGCTCTGCTGGTTCCGGCCACGCGCCACCTGGCGGCACTCGGCGCCGCCGCACTGCTGGCCAGTTACGCGCTAGCCATCGCCATCAACCTGTGGCGCGGCCGTCGCGATATCGACTGCGGCTGCTCGGGCCCGGAGCAAGCTCAGCCAATCCGCCCGGTGCTGCTGGCACGCAATGCCGTTCTGGTAGGTCTGGCGCTGGTTGCGAGCCTGCCGCCACTGAGCCGCAGCCTGGGCCTGTTCGACGCTTTCGTCGTCATCGCCGCCAGTGCCGTGGCCCTGCTCATCTACGCCACCGCCGAAGGCCTGCTGGCCAACGGTCCCCGTCTGCTCAAACTCATCGGAAGGTGAATCATGGAAGCTCTGATCGTTTCTAACATTCTGCTGTGGTGCCTGCTGATCGCTCTGGCTTTCGCCATCATGGGCCTGGTACGCCAGATCGGCGTGCTGCATGGCCGCCTGGCGCCCGCCGGCGCGCTGATGGTCGACAAGGGCGTGGCCGTCAACGAGCCTGCCCCGCAAGTGACGGCCGCCGACCGCAGGGGTCGCCCGGTGAACTTCGGCTACGCCGGCGAGAAGGCCCAGCTGCTGTTCTTCCTCTCGCCTACCTGCCCGATCTGCAAGTCGCTGCTGCCGTCGATCAAATCCATCGCCAAGGAACAGGCCCATCGCCTCGACGTGATCTACGTCAGTGACGGTGACATGGACGCGCAAAAAGCGCTGATCGCCGAGCACAAGCTCGAAGACGCCACCTACGTGGTCGGCCCGGAAGTGGGCATGACCTACCAAATCGGCAAGCTGCCCTACGCCGCCCTGATCGATAACGCCGGCGTGCTGCGCGCCAAGGGCCTGGTCAACTCCCGCGAGCACCTCGACAGCCTGTTCGAGACCGAGCACCTGGGCAGCGCCACCCTCCAGCAGTACCTGCACAACAGCCAGCCCGCCCACGGCGCGCACAACCACTGAGCCAGGGAGCCCTGACATGAAATTGCTAGACCGCCTGTTCGAACGCTCCACTCGCCATGTGGCCGACACCACCTCGCGGCGTAACTTCCTCGGCCGCCTCGGCTCGCTGATGGTGGCTGGCGCCGCCCTGCCCCTGCTGCTGCCCATCGACCGCACCAGCAAGGCCCTGGCCGCCGAAGCACCCAAGGCCGGTGATCCGGGTGACCCCAATAGCTGTGACTACTGGCGCTACTGCTCCATCGACGGCTTCCTCTGCAGTTGCTGCGGCGGCTCCGTCACCTCCTGCCCGCCGGGCACCGAGGTGTCGCAGGTGAGCTGGATCGGCACTTGCCGTAACCCGGGCGATGGCAAGGACTACATCATTTCCTACAACGACTGCTGCGGTAAGCACAGTTGCACCCAGTGCGCCTGTACCCGCAACGACAGCGAGGAACCGCTGTATCGCCCCTTCAACAACAACGACATCAACTGGTGCCTGGCGGCCAAGTCGAACATCTACAACTGCACCATCGCCGTCATCCGCGGCGTCGCGATCTGAGAAAAAGGGGGCCAGCATGCGTAAGCTCATCATCGGACTGGCCTGCGCCATGGTCGCCCCCCTGGCCATGGCTCGGGCGATCCCCGATCCCAACCAGAAACACGCACCGGGCAACGAGTCGCCACAAACGCCAATTGCCCAGGCCGGCTACAGCACACCGGTCAACTACCAGTTGCAGTGTGCCGGCTGTCACCTGGGCGACGGCACCGGCTCGAAGATCAACGACACGCCGAAGATGAAGGACTTCGTCGGCAACTTCCTCAAGGTCGAGGGCGGACGCGAGTTCCTGGTGCGCGTACCCGGCATGTCGCAATCGGCGCTCAACAATGCGCAGCTGGCCGACCTGCTCAACTGGTTGCTGGACAAGAACGGCATGGCGGGTGCCAGCATGCCGGAACACTACCAGCCCTACAGCGAGAACGAAGTCGCCCGTCTGCGCAAGGTGAGCATGCTCAACCTTCCTGACACCCGCGCACACCTGATCGAGCAGATGCGCGAGCAAGGCATCGTTATCGATGATGGCATGAGCGACAAAACCCCCTGAGCCATTGGTCGGGCTGGCTGCATGAGGCGCCAGCTCTTATGCTGCACTCTTTTAGTGCGAGCCTGCCCGATGACTCTGTCCGATCTGCTGCTGTTGGCCCTCGCCGGTTTCGCCGCCGGGGGCATGAACGCCCTGGCTGGCGGCGGCACCTTCTTCTCCTTCCCAGCCCTGCTCGCTGCCGGTCTGCCGCCGGTAACGGCCAATGCCACCAACGCCGTGGCACTGTGGCCGGCCAGCCTGGCCGGGGCCTGGGCCGCACGCGCTTCGCTGCGACCACTCGGCCGTTATCTGCTGCCCCTGTTGTTCGCTGGTCTGGCGGGCGGTTTGCTCGGTGGCCTGTTGCTGCTGGCTGGCGGCGACGACATATTTCGCGTGCTGATTCCCTGGCTATTGCTGGCCGCAACCGCGTTGTTCGCTGCCAGTCCCTGGCTGGGTCGCTGGCTCGCCGCACGGCGCAAGGAGGCCGAGCACCCACCGCACACGCCGCTGTCGTTGGGCGCGCACATCGGTGTGTCGATCTATGGCGGCTACTTCGGCGCCGGCATGGGCATCCTGCAGCTCGCCGCGTTCTCCATCGAAGGTCACCCGCTGGCCCGCGCCAACGCCCTGAAAAACCTGATCTCGGCGGTGATCTACAGCATCGCCACGCTGACCTTCGTCATCGCCGGGCGGGTCAGCTGGTACGAGCTGGCCATCCTGCTCACCGGCGCCACGCTCGGCGGCTATGCCGGCGGCGCCCTGGGCGAGAAGCTGCCACCGGCGCTGCTGCGCAGCTTCGTGATCATCGTGGGCAGTTCGATGACGCTCTATTACTTCTGGAATACCTACTTCTCTGCGTAATAGAGCGACGCCTTTGTAGGAGCGGCTTCAGCCGCGATGGCCGGTGGGTGCCTGGACAGCATCGCGGATAAAACGGAATGCCGCCCAGCCGCTCCTGCAAGCGCCTATCGATCAGCCCGCTGATTTGCCCGTACGGCGCGGCTCTGCTAGTGTCGCGACCGTTCCAGAATCAGCGAGAATCCGCGCCATGGCCCGCAAGAAAGCCGCCCCCGACTTCGAACACTCCCTCGCCGAGTTGCAGACTCTGGTCGAACGCATGGAGAGCGGCGAGCTGTCGCTGGAGGACTCGCTGACCGCCTTCGAGCAAGGCATCGGCCTGACCCGTGAATGCCAGGCCGCCCTGGCCCAGGCCGAACAGAAGGTGCAGATCCTGCTGGAGCGCGACGGCGAGTTGCAGGCTGCGCCCTTCGACACGGACGAATCGGCATGATCGCGGCGTACCAGAAACGCTGCCAGAGCCGCGTCGACGGCGCCCTGGAGGAGCTGTTTCAAGCGCCGCGCAGCGAACTCGAACGTCTCTACCAGGCCATGCGCTACAGCGTCATGAACGGCGGCAAGCGCGTGCGCCCGCTGCTGGTCTACGCCGCCTGCGAAGCACTTGAAGGCGATATCGAACGAGCCGACGGCGCCGCCTGCGCGGTGGAGCTGATCCATGCCTATTCGCTGGTGCATGACGACCTGCCGGCGATGGACGACGACGACCTGCGTCGCGGCCAGCCGACTACCCACAAGGCGTTCGACGAAGCCAGCGCCATCCTCGCCGGCGATGCCCTGCAAAGTCTGGCCTTCGGCGCGCTCGCCGATCGCCGGCGCAACCCGCAGGATGCCGAAACGCGCCTGCAGATGATCGAAATCCTGAGCCAGGCCGCAGGCCCTGCGGGCATGGTCGGCGGTCAGGCCATCGACCTCGGCTCGGTCGGTATGCGACTCGACCAGCAAGCGCTGGAGATCATGCACCGGCACAAGACCGGCGCACTGATCGAGGCCAGCGTGGCACTCGGCGCCCTGGCCAGCGGCAACGCCGACGAACTGACGCACAAGGCCCTGCTGCAGTACGCCCGGGCCATCGGCCTGGCCTTTCAGGTGCAGGACGACATCCTCGACGTGGAAAGTGACACCGCGACCCTGGGCAAGACTCAGGGCAAGGACGAAGCCCACGACAAGCCCACCTACCCGGCCCTGCTCGGCCTCAGTGCGGCCAAGGACTATGCCCTGGAGCTGCGCGACCAGGCCCTGCACATGCTGCGCCCGTTCGGCAACAGCGCCGAACCGCTGCGCGAGCTGGCGCGCTATATCGTCGAGCGGCGCAGCTAGCAGACTGTTGAACAACTACCTGCCAGGCCGCTCTTGTAGGAGCGGCTTCAGCCGCGCTAGCCGCCTGCCCATCATTGTCATCTATGACTGCATGATCGCCATATAAGGCTTGCTTTACCCCGGCCACCAACCTCCTAAGATGGCTCCATAACGACAAGACGTCCGGAGCCGCCATGCCCTTCCCCGCCCTGCTGATCGCCAACCGTGGCGAGATCGCCATCCGCATCGCCCAGGCCTGCGCCGACCTCGGTATCCGTAGCGTTGCGGTGTACGCCGAGGATGACAGCGCCTGCCTTCACACGCGCAAGGCGGATCTGGCATTGCCGCTCACAGGACGTGGCGTCGCAGCCTATCTGGACATGGATCAGCTGATCGCCATCGCCCGCGAACAGGGCTGCACGGCCATCCACCCCGGCTACGGTTTTCTCGCCGAGAACGCCGAGTTCGCTCGCCGCTGCCAGGCTGCCGGGCTGACCTTCGTCGGCCCTACGCCCGAGACGCTGCAACTGTTCGGCGACAAGGCGGCCGCCCGTGAGCTCGCTCAGCGCTGCGACGTGGCGCTGGTGCCGGGTCTCAATCACGCCATCACGCGGGAACAGGCCAATGCCTTCTTGCGCGAGCACGGCAGCGTGATGCTCAAGGCCCTGGCCGGCGGCGGCGGACGCGGCATGCGTGCGGTGGACGATCCGGCGCAACTGGCCGAGGCCTTCGCCCGCTGTACCTCCGAAGCCCAGGGCGCCTTCGGCAGTGGCGCGCTGTGCGTGGAGAAGCGCGTGCGCCGCGCCCGGCATATCGAAGTGCAGGTGCTCGGCGACGGCAGCGGCGCGGTCAGCCACCTGTGGGAACGCGACTGCAGCCTGCAGCGCCGCCACCAGAAGCTGGTGGAAATCGCCCCCAGCCCCGATCTGGATGTGGCTACCCGTGATGCCATCATCGCCAGCGCCCTGCGCCTGGCCGCCGAGGTGCAGTATCGCGGCATCGGCACCTTCGAGTTCCTGCTCGACCTCGACCAACCAGGGCGCTTCTACTTCATGGAAGCCAACCCGCGTGTGCAGGTGGAGCACACCGTCACCGAACAGATCAGCGGCGTCGACCTGCTGCACACACAACTGCACCTGGCCGCAGGTCGAAGCCTGGCCGAGCTGAACCTGCTCACGCCGCCAGCACCCAATGGCTACGCCGTGCAGGTGCGCCTGAATCTGGAAAGCCTACTCGCCGACGGCAGCGCGCGCCCGGCCGCTGGCGTGCTCGACGCCTACCAGCCACCGTCCGGTCCTGGCCTGCGTGTGGATGGTTGTGGCTATGCCGGCTACGCCGTCAGCCCGGCCTACGACTCGCTGCTGGCCAAGCTGATCGCCAGCGCCAGCGACTACCCCGGCGCCCTGCGCCGTGCCTACCGGGGGCTGTGCGAATTTCGACTCGAAGGCGTGGCGAGCAACCTGCACCTGCTGCAGAACCTGCTGCAATGCGAGGCGGTGATCGCCCACCGGGTCGACACCACCTATGTCGAGCGCCACCTGAGCGATCTGCTGGCGGCGCGCGAGCAGGCCCACCCGCACCGTTATTTCGCCGCTGACGCCGCGCTGCACAGCGCCGATGCCACTGTCGAAGCACCGCCTGGCACGCTGACTCTGAGCGCCCCTTGCGCCGGCGTGCTGGTCAGCCTGGCGCTGGCCCAGGGTGATGCCGTGGCCGCCGGCCAGACCATCGCCGTGCTGGAGGCGATGAAGATGGAGTTCGAGGTCAAGGCCGAGCACAGCGGTATCGTCCACGCGCTGGCCTCGGCCGCCGGTGACACCATAGTCGAGGGCCAGGCGCTGGCGTTCCTGCAGCCGGCCGAGGTCGATGGCCTCGCCGAGCACGGCGAGCAGGCGCTCGACCTGGCGCATATCCGCGCCGACCTGGCCGAAGTGCTGGAGCGCCACGCCCGCCTGACCGATGCGCGCCGCCCCGAAGCCGTTGCCAAGCGCCGCAAGACCGGCCAGCGCACCGTGCGGGAAAACCTGGCGGACTTGCTCGATGCAGACAGCTTTATCGAATACGGTGCCATGGCTCTGGCCGCCCAGCGCCGACGACGCTCGCCCGAGGAACTGCTGGAGCTGAGCCCGGCCGACGGCCTGGTCGCCGCTATCGGCACAGTGAACGCCGCGAGTTTCGGCAGTGAGGCCGCACGCTGCATGGCCATCGCCTACGACTACACGGTGTTCGCCGGCACCCAGGGCGTGATGAACCACAAGAAGACCGACCGCATGCTGGCCCTGGCCGAGCAATGGCGCCTGCCGGTGGTGCTGTTCGCCGAGGGCGGCGGCGGGCGGCCGGGCGATACCGACTTCGTCGGCGTGGCCGGGCTGGACTGCCACACCTTCGTCGCCATGGCCAAACTCTCCGGCCTGGTGCCGACGGTAGGCGTGGTCTCTGGCCGCTGCTTCGCCGGCAACGCCGCGCTGCTCGGCTGCTGCGACGTGATCATCGCCACTCGTAACGCGACTATCGGCATGGCCGGCCCGGCGATGATCGAAGGCGGTGGCCTCGGCAGTTTCACCCCCGAGCAGGTCGGCCCGACCGACGTGCAAGGCCCCAATGGGGTGATCGACGTGCTGGTCGAGGACGAAGCCGCAGCGGTCGCCGTGGCCAAGCAATACCTGGGCTATTTCCAGGGCCCGGTGAGCGACTGGCAGTGCAGCGATAGCCGCGAGTTGCGCCAGGTGATCCCGGAAAACCGCCTGCGCGTGTACGACATCCGCAAGGTGATCGAACTGCTGGCCGATTACGGCAGCGTGCTGGAACTGCGCCGCCAGTTCGCCCCCGGCCTGATCACCGCGCTGATCCGCATCGAAGGCAAACCGTTCGGCCTGATCGCCAACAACCCCGCGTACCTGGGTGGTGCCATCGATGCCGTGGCCGGCGACAAGGCCGCACGCTTCCTGCAACTGTGTGAGGCGCATGACCTGCCCATCGTCTCGCTGTGCGACACCCCAGGCTTCATGGTCGGGCCGCAAGCCGAGCAGCAGGCCACGGTGCGCCACGTTTCGCGCCTGTTCGTCACTGCCGCCAGCCTCACGGTGCCGTTCTTCACCCTGGTACTGCGCAAGGGTTACGGTCTCGGCGCCCAGGCCATGGCCGCCGGCAGCTTCCATTCGCCGCTGTTCACTGCCGCCTGGCCCAGCGGCGAATTCGGCGCCATGGGTCTGGAGGGTGCAGTGCGCCTGGGTTTTGCCAAGGAACTGGCAGCCCAGCCGGACGAGGCCGCGCGCCAGGCGCTGTTCAACAAGCTGGTAGCCAAGGCCTACGACAACGGCAAGGCGCTGAACATGGCCAGCTATCTTGAGATCGACGCCGTGATCGACCCGGCCGACAGCCGCGCCTGGCTGCTGCGCGGTCTCAATGCGGCGCCGCGTCCGCCGCAGCGCGACGGCAAGAAACGTCCCTTCATCGACACCTGGTAAGGACATCTCCATGCACATCGACCATCGCCTGCTCGCCGTCAACGGCATCGAACTCAGCCTTTATAGCGCCGGCCCCGAGCACGGCAAGCCGGTGTGGCTGCTGCATGGCTTTCCCGAATGCTGGTACGCCTGGCACCCGCAGATCGAGGCGCTGGCCGCCACTGGCTACCGCGTGCTGGCCCCGGAAATGCGCGGTTACGGCGCCAGCAGCGCGCCGGTCGACCCAGCGGCTTATGACCTGCTCACCCTGTGCGGCGATATCCAGGCCGCCATGGACATGCTCGGCCAGCGCGAGGTGGCTGTGGTCGGCCATGACTGGGGCGCGCCGGTGGCCTGGCACCTGGCGCTGCTGGAACCGCAGCGGGTCAAGGCGCTCGGTGCGCTGTCGGTGCCCTTCGGTGGCCGGCCGAAACGCCCGGCCATCGACATGATGCGCGAGGCCTACGCCGGACGCTTCCACTACATCCTGTATTTCCAGCAGCCAGGCGTGGCCGAGGCCGAACTGGACGAAGACATCGGCCGCAGCCTGCGCCTGCTGCTCGGCGGCCTCGGCGATGCCCTGCTGGCGACGGACAAGCCGGCCGATGCGCGGCTGTTCGATGACATGCCGGACGACCTGCCGCTGCCGCCCTGGTGCAGCGATGCGACCTTCGCCCACTACCTGCGCACCTTCGAGCACCACGGTTTTCGCGGCGCGCTGAACTGGTACCGCAATTTCGAGCGCAACTGGCAGCGCACTGAACCCCTGGCCGGGCTGCAGGTGGCGCAGCCGACGCTGTTCCTGCTTGGAGAGAACGATCCGGTCGGCCGCTTCGAGGCGCCGACACTCAAGCGCATGGCCGACCAGGTGCCGCGCCTGGAACGCCACGATCTACCCGGCGCCGGCCACTGGCTGCAGGCCGAATGCAGCGAGCGGGTCAGCGCCCTGCTGCTGGACTTCCTGCTCAGGCACTACCGTTGACGGCGAAATGGATAGCAGATTGGGCTGTTTTCCTGGCATCAGGTAAACTGCCGCATCTTTTACGCCTATAACGATTCGCCTGATGCCGACCACTTTCCACGAGATCCCCCGCGAGCGCCCGTTGACGCCGCTGCCCGACAGCGCC
>Ga0208645_1000344_pt1 | contig 54041 bp, 63 predicted proteins | sample VirMetDEL_Sep_01_FD_184519 | JGI IMG/M metagenome (GOLD analysis project Ga0208645, IMG submission 184519) | Aqueous microbial communities from the Delaware River and Bay under freshwater to marine salinity gradient to study organic matter... | ecosystem: Environmental > Aquatic > Marine >... | reverse complement strand
CCTTGCAGTGATTAGGTTCACAGAAACCGTGCGCGGATTACCCCACGAAGCCCCCATATGTAGAAATAGTTCAATTGAACTTATTGTTCAATAAATCTTTTTTCTATTTCTTGTAAATCAGACTCTAGTAGCTTTAAAGCTTCATATCTCCCAACAAGTCTGCTGTAGTCATCCATAGTTTGCGCTTGGCCCCCTGCCAAGAACTGTTCTATTTCAACCTTATAATCGGAGATACTACGCTTCATAAGCGCAATAACTGTATCATCCATCTCCCTTACCTAGCTCCTTTGCTAATTCAACACCAAGTTTTGCCCCAGCTTGCTGATCCGCTCGCTGAGAGTTATCAAGATCAGTAGCCAACTTAACCCCCAGCTTGGCCCCCTCTCTTTGATTAGTGGCTTTAATCTTCTCAGCCTCAAGCTGAAGTTTAGCTGTGTCTAGTTGCATCTTATGTTGAAGTTCTTGTGTCTTCAGTTGCAATTCTTGCTGCTGCATTTGAACAATAGGATCTTGCTGTTGCTGTTGTGCTTGTTCTTGGGCAGCTTCAGCTTGATCTTTTTTGAGAAGCTTTTCTGCTGCATCTTTAGCAAGCCTAGAGATCTCAACCTCTACATCTTCAGGAAGGTTCTGATCTTCACTTGGCAACTCGACACCAAGCATTTTTTCCATTTCCCTACGATACTGGAATGCAACATGCTCTGTAATATGTGCAGCCATTGCCTGCTGTATTACTTGAGCAAATGGAGACTGTCCTATCATCTGGGCCAGTTTGGGATCTTGAGCAGCAGCCATGTGAACTGCTAGATGTGCTTCATGATCCTGATACTTAAACGCTTTAACTGGCTCCTGTTTCAAGATCATCATGTTCTCAGTTACAGGATCGGCAGGTTTGATATCATCAGGAAGTTTGATGAGATCATCAGCATCTTGAATGCCAAGAACCTCAAGCATTTGCCTGTGGAGTTTACCCATGTCATATAGCTGCGGCGCTTGCTGCGCCAATTGTAATGCAGCTTGATACTGCATGATTCTTTGAGACATCGTAGCGGCATTGGGATCTGAGACTGGTATAACATCTATGCGCTTGTCAAAGTCATCCGTCCTGCTGAAGTCTCCATCAACCTCATAGGCATACTCTTCAGGCATATAGTCATGAACAATCCTAGCAAGAAGTCGTAACTCTTTTTTCATGGCTGCATGAAGGCGAGCCTGTACACCAGACATCACCTTCATTGAACGCTCCATGAGGGCAAGAGTTGTACCCACGGGTGCCTGTGCGTTAGTGTCTCCTACTTGGATGTCTGCGACTGAGCCAATGCGGCGTCCCTCTTCGACAATATTTCCAAGTAAAGAGTACAATACGCTTGATGGCTCTTTGTAAGGGATAAACGTAATCGAGTCACGGATGGCACCGCCCGGTACGTCCACATCCCTAAATTCACCCGGCATAAGAGGAGTGTCATCCCCCTTAATACGAAGACCGCGAGCTTTAAGACCCGCTGGCAAATTCGACAGTGTGCCAGCATCCACCAACTGACGAAGGATGGATGTAGCCGACTTAGCAAGTCCACCAATAAGGTGTATAAGACCCGTTCCATAGAAGCCCAAGCCCGGCAGATAGCGGTAGTGAACGAAGTGTAAACGCTTCTTTTTCCTCTGATCATCCTCGTACCAGTTCTTTCTTATGGATAAAATTTCTCTTGATGACTTATCAATCGTCACAACATATGGACGAGCAATACCATCTGGGTCATCAAACTCATCTGGCATGTTAATTGTTACATGCATTTCAAGTATTGTGTGACGGTCATCATCTTCAATTACTGCACTCTCCCCATCCAACTCATCATACTTCTCTTGGATATCAGAAAAGTCTGGAGATGGTGCGGGTAATTCTACGTCACGATAGAAACCAGCAACTTGAAGTTCTCTTATTTCGTTTTCGCTTTTCTTCATGACATGCGTGTATCGTGGGCACGTCATTAAGTCTGTTGCTCCATAAGATACAACAAACTCTTCAGATGGAACAAATACAGCGCAAGGCCTGTCCATTAGTGGATCATAGTAAACTTTCTTAAATGCAGATCCAGCCAAAGGAAGCTTAAAAAGCATTTGCTCTAGCTCATCACGATATTCTGTCATCTCTTCTGTAAGAAGATAGTTCATTTCATTTTGAACACGATCAGCTTGATCAGCTTTTTCTGGGGTCATCTTCCCCATAATTTTTGATTTAACGGGGCCACTCGCAGGAAACAGTTCACCCATTGCTTGCGCTTGAAACCTAACAACGGATTCTGTTAGCACAGGATGGAATACACCAGACGCTCCAGCCCACGGCTGCTGTCTGTCTTCAATCTTCATACCAAGTAAATCTAAACCCTTTACATAAGCCCTAGCCCAATCAGAGCGTGACTCACGGTCAGACTCAAAATCACTAACAAGCTCAGATGCCATAGATTCAAGTTCTGATTCCTCTATAAACTCAGCCAAATTAGAATCATGATCTGGACCCATTAAGTCTTCAGAAAGACTGCCCTCGAAATCAATGACAACTCCACCATCCTCTGTTTCCATAGAAATGGAGTCTGGATTTACGATCTCAACAGTAAGCTCTTCTTCAGATGGATTTTCTTCAATCTCTACATCAGAAGGAACCATTGGTTTTTCTATAGCCATGAATCACCTTCAGCTTGTGTATGTGGACGTTATCAAAATATTATTGTGCGGTCTAGTGTCGAGGTGGGCAACTTGGGGGAAGCCACCACACCCCGACTAGGGCACTGGGAGATGCACCCATAATTATCCTTTAACTTAGACAGGCTGTTGAAACAAATATTATATTACTGTATTAAAAAATCATGGATAACATGTTGATTTGGAACATCGTATTAACTTTTGTGGTTCTACCCATAGGGTGGTGGGCCAATCAAATTGCATCTGAAGTAAAGCGCCTAAATATTCTTTTGAACATGACAAGAGAGAATTATATAAAGAGGGAAGAACATGCGGGGGAACTTGGGAGAGTTGTTGATCACCTCGTTAGGCTTGAAGGCAAGATAGACAAACTTGCAGAGAAATAGGGGGAGATAGGCATGAGATATGTTTATATGCGCCCTAACAGCGGTATTAGCTAGTCAAAGCCCGACTATAGGTCTGCACCAGACCTGTGAGTATAGGTGCCCTAGAGAAGTTTCGCAGTTTTATTACCAATACCCAGCCAAGGTAAGAGTTCCTTGGAAGCACTTCTGTCCACCGTACATCGTTGTTGGCAGGGGGAGAAAGACATGATTGACCCATTTACGGCGCTTGCGGCTGTGAAATCTGCCGTATCCGCAGGCAAGGAATTGGTAAATGTCACTAAGCAAATTGGTGAGTTCTTCGACGGAGTAGATGAGTTACGCGCTGCCCATGAAAAAAAGAAAAACAGTTTGTTTTCAGGTTCTGATGAAAATGCGATGGAGACTTTTGTGAACTTACAAAAGGCCAAGGACGCTGAGGAAGAGCTTCGCCAGATCGTCATTGCAACCAGAGGCTTCAGTGCGTGGGGAGAACTGCAAGCTATACGGGTACAGGCAAGAAAAGATCGCAAGGCAAAGCTTGAGGCTGAGAAAAAGCGTAAAGCAAAGCGGATTGAACGTATTATCGTTTACGGTGGCTCCACGATTATTGTTTCAATAATGATTGGCATAACGGTTGTAATAATCTTGGCAAAGCAGGGTAGACTATGAGTGACGGTCTAAGTGGCGTGGGGTCAGCCCCATTCAACATTCAGTCGGATATCCACCAACAGACTCAAAGTCGTGAGCGAATAGAAGCTCACCTTGCTGAGCAAAGAGTGGAGAAGGAACACAGGGCCAATCACAGTCACCTAGAAGCGTTAGCAAAGCAAAGGTTTGACTTGGGAGAAGCTTATGATCGCTTTGGTCGAAAAACAAATGCAGATCGACCCCAAGGAACCAAGATAAACATAGATATTTAGTTCAATAGAACTTTTAATAATACTCTACAGGACGCTGATACTTAGGCTCATCGTCCCAATCATCTGACTCAGCCTTAACCCAACCGCCCTGCCTAAACCTCAGTAGTGCTTGAGTGGTGGAATCCACATAGTCATCATGCTCTCCTGACGGGAAGGCAGCACACTCTTCAATAACCTCATGTGCCCACTGGGTGGGTGGGTGCCATATAGATCCACTGGCAAACAGATCAGTCACAGCGTTTGCCCTAGCAATTTTATCCTGCCCGCGAGAAGGAGTGAACTCTGTAACTGGGATACCCATTGCCCTCAGTTCAAATATCAATGGGGCACCAGAAGCTTTCTTCTCCACGATCATTTGATCTGGTTCATACTCCATATACTTTTCATAAGCAGCACGTTTTAGATCTGGGAACTCAAGCTTTTCCTTGTAGGCGTCAAGCATAATTAGATTAGGTTGACTGCGCCCCGTATCATCAGGGTGGTAAAATACCCCCCATGTGGTGCAAGCACTATAGTCAGATCTCTGTGTCTTGAGGAATGCGGTGTCCCAAGACTGCAATATGATCTCACAGGGGGGTGGGTTGGGTCTATCCCACTCTCTCCACCACTCACGCTTGATAAGCGCCCCTTCCTCAGACGTGGGATTTTGTTGATATTGGGCATTCCACTTTGAAGGTGGAAGTTCTGCCCTCAAAGCATCCAGTTCATCCATTGACCAGAACTCAGGCCAGAGGGGTTTGCCCGAAGGCATTATAGCTGGGAACTCAATGACCTCCCATTCGTCCATACCTTTCTTATTTCCTGTAGATTTCATGATCTGCCCAGTCAGATCTCGCAGTGACCAGCGTGTCATCACGACAATGATGGCACCACCGGGCTGTAATCTCTGACGTGGGCCAGATGTGTACCATTCATACACACGATCATAGACTTCTGGGTTGAATTGCCCCTGTTGTGCATCCTGTTCTGAGTGAGGATCATCAATAATGAGGAGATCAGCACCTTTACCAGTAACTGCCCCACCAACACCAATGGCGAAGTAGTCACCGCGCTTGTTTGTGTTCCACCTTCCTGCCGCTTTGGAGTCAGATGACAGAGTTATACCGCTGAACACGTTCTGGAAGTCCTCAGATTGTATGAGGTTCCGCACCTTCCTACCAAATCCAACTGCCAACTCAGCAGTGTGGGCGGTTTGAATGACTTTCTTTTCAGGATACTTTCCTAGAAACCATGCTGGCAGTAAGTAAGAGGCGAACTCTGACTTGGTATGACGGGGTGGCATGTTGATAATCAGACGTTTTAACTCGCCACTAGCAACACGTTCAAACGCACTCGCCATTTTCTGGTGATGCCGCCCACTAATAAAGCTAGGCCACATGAGATTCACAAAGGAAATGAAGTCTTCCTTAGCTTTCTTCTTGTTCTGCACATCCTCAAGAGCTTCAAGATCCTTGAGAAGGGCAGCTTTCTCATTGGGTGGGAGCTTTGATATCTGAGACAGAACTTGACTTAAATCTCGCAAGCCGTTCCCCCTATATATATCAGGTAAACAGTTATATACCTTTAACTGTTATATACCTTTAACAGATATATAACTTATCTATACCTGATATATAATAGTAGTAAATATATAATATGCTGTTTTATGAAAAAAGTTGGGGTATTCATAGGGTGGGGTCTCTGTTTCACCAGATTTTGAGATTATTTGTGTGTAATACTATGTATGGTCAGAATAATCGGGCGCGCTCGCGGGGGGTGGTCGGGGGTGGGTGGGGGTAAAACTCCTTTTAATTCTGTGCGTGTGCGAGGCAAAAGTTCAATAGCACTTCTTTTTCACATGCCAAGCCGCTTGAGCCGTGCCTCGATATCCGCCTCGATCTCATCCGCGCTGCGCTCCGCCTTGTCAGTGGTTTCCACACGATCAATCCATAGCCCGCAGTTCTTGCCAAGCAATTCCAAGGCCCGCACCCTTGCGCCATCCTGCACGTCTTCGTTTAGCGCAATCTCTTGTAGCTGTTTCAAAACCAGATCTGTTCGAGAGAGGCCCAACACGCGCTGCTCTGCTTCTTTCTCCACAGCCATCTGCTCTAGCCTAGTTGAAACCTTGGGGTTCTCTGCTGCCAGTCTGTAAGCTTCCCTATGCACTGTAGCATCTGCCATGTTCTCTGCATCATACGCGGCTCTGTAGGCCTCTGAGAAGCTGCTGCCACTCATGACCGCCATGCAGAAAGCTTCCTGTTTGTCTGTCAGTTGACTTACTCCAGCGTTAGGGGATCGCTTGCGGGTTTTCTTTGGTTCACTGGCAGCTACAACCGTGAGCTTTGGCTTGCCTTTTGACGTGCTGCTTGTCGGTGTTTTTTTCATCTCATGCCCTTTTTTCTCAATGTTTTCAGTGGGTGGTATTATTACACCCCACTAGCAGCTTGCATCCCTGCCCCAACGAATCACCCCGCGAATCACCCCTGATTTGACGTGCTGCTTGTCCATCTGGATCCCCGCTGCAAAAGTTCTATTGCACTTTTTATACCAGCCAAACCCCTACTTTTAAAGGCTTTTAGTGCTAAGGTAACTTTAATCAACATTAGGGGTAGACAAGGGAACCTTTAGCTGTCATAAGGGTAATCGAAGTCGGGGGGGCAACGAGCCCAGCGCTCACAGCCCTCGACGGACAACGCCGCAAGGCCCATGGCAATCGCTCCAGTTTGGCATTCCTGACCGCGAGGTCGCTAGGGTTTCGATCAGATGACACGCTCAATACGAGGATCTTCAAAGTAAAGTGAACCCTGAAACGTGTGGGAGTATTTCAGAGACTAACGTAAACGCTGCGAGTGCCGCCACTGGGAAACGGGCTAGTGAGGCGGTTGAATGTAGAGAACACCAGCTTGCAGTAGTAGTGACGCTTTGAAGCCCACAATGTGAACTAAACTTTGTAAGCACCGGCTGTGGGCTGGTGCTTGGATGGTTCAGTTTTGAAAGGTTTAAGGATGACCAGATTTTTTATTAAAGACGCTGACGCGGCTGTCACCGCGATTGACTGCTTCGCATCGTTCTGCATGTCTGCCGCCGATGGCAATGCTGTCAAGGCTGCATTTGAACTGGCTGGTTTTCTGGCTGCTATCAAAAACTCTGTTTCGTGAGGGGGTGTCATCTTCTGAAAATTATTATTGCGATTTACATCTGGGCAGAGACGCTGCCCTTGATACACAAGGTTGCCTTGGTTGCAGCCATCAACGCAGCGATACTTGCCGCTGCTTACCACCTTGGATGAAAGGGGAAACCATGAATACACCCAGAGATCTGGCGATGAGCCTAGTCGATCCCAATGCTGCCACCTACACGTTCAGCGAGCGGCAAATGCTGCAAGCTTGCTTGGCCTACATGTCGTGGGATGACGTGATCGACATGCTCAAGGAAAATCAAATGCTTGAGCAATTCACCGCAGCCGATTTGGCTGATCATCAAATCTATCCAACCTCTTGAAGGGAGAAACTACCATGGCCTCAATTACTGCAAAACTGCTTGGCGTGAACAAGCTGGGCATCAGCATGACCATCACCATGAATGGTGATATGGGTGAGCACTGCTTGACAATCAAAGCATCAAACAAAGTCTACGACTGGCATTACTATCTGGCTATGCCAGATGGCAGATGTTTCAGCTTGAAATGTGATGAGTTCCTGCATGAGGATTTCATGGAAACATTTGATCCTGAGAACATCTTTCACGTCAGCGCCATGATGCAGAAGGTCATGGTGCTTGGTCACATAATAGGAACCAACGCAGCATAAGGTTTTACACTACATCCCCCGTGATCATGCGGGGGATTGAGGGTAAAATCGCCCATAACATTGTCAGCCTAGAAGGAAGATACAGATGACAAAATCAGCATTTCAAATCCAAGACGCAACCGTGAACCTGATCGGCAAAGCGGAGCAACAGATCGGCTCTCTGAAGGCCGACAACAAGGCAAACAACGAGGTTGCCAACGGTCACAAGATCGGGGCCTATTGCGAGCTTATTGCCGCGCTTGCCCCTGTCAAGTTGGTCAAGGGCAACCTGCCCCGCGCTGCGTCCAAACAAGTGCGGGAAGCCCTCGCTGTTGCTGGTCTGAAAGAGGCCACAATCAAGCGTTACATGGAGAACTCAGTCGGTGCGATACGGCACTTTGAGATCGGCGGCATGGCTAACGCCACTGCCACCATGGTTGGCGAGTTCTTTGAGACCCACAATATCGACAGCGAGAACAAGCTGGCGAAGCTGGTCAAAGGTGAGGGCGGCAAGTCCAAAGCCCAGCGGCTGGCTGAACAGGTTGTCGGCAAGTGGTCCACAAAGAAGGACGACAAGGGCAACGCGGTTCAGGGTGACGTGTTCAAGGATGGCCTTGATGACGCAGAGCTTGAGCAGTTCGAGGATATCATGCGGGAGCTTTTGGCTGCGCGTACTGCCTACCGTAATGCTGAGGCAGCTAAGGCTGCTGAGGCTGCTGCGTCTGAAGAGAACCAAGACGTTAATGCCGTGATGGCGCAGTTCGCTGCGTAAAGAATAGTGCACACTTAGGAGTTAAAATCTTTTAGCTTTCACTATCCATAATCAATGGTGAAGAGATAGGCCGGACGTCTACAATCTAAGTGTGCATTAAGTTCGTTTGAACTTTTTTTGCGCCCCTGCAAAGCGGCGCAAGGATGGTTTAAAAGAGGAGTGAGGAATGAAAAAATACACCTATCACATTGATGCTGGGCACGGTTATTTGGAAGTGCCCTTGGCTGATGCCTTACGGCTTGGCCTGACGCTAAAAGACTTCGCGCATTACAGCTTTGCGCGGGTCACTGAATTGTTTGTGCCAACCCTCTACCTTGAAGGGGATTGCCACATGTCAATGTTCTTGGGCGCGATGGAGTCCAAGGGTGAGCAATTCAAATTGATTGAAATTGTACATGACGGGGATGCGCCCTGTCGGGAATATGGTCGGATCGAGGGGTGATATGACAGAGAGTGAGATTGATTTTCAACGGCAAATGGAAAGGCAAGCATCAACCATGATTAGCTATGAAACCGTGACCGCTGCAATGGCGAAGGCTGTTGCTATGGCAGAGAACTTGAACCCTGACGGGTCAATCAACTGGAGCTTTATTGATGCCGATGCCTTCATGGAATTGGCTCCAAACAACTGGGATGTTGACAAGTTTTATTGCTTGTTCGACGAAATTGCAGAGGAGCAATATTCATGAACAGTCGCATCTCACGGCGTGAGAAACGCCTGATATTTGTAGAGGCCTTCCTGTCTGGGATGGCCTTTACCGCTGCCATGGTTCTCATGGTCATCGTGATGATGGCGCTTTGATGTACTGGGCAGTTTGGGAAGAGTGGGGCACCAACTATCGCAGATATGCGGAAGCTGAAACCCGCGAGGGGATTGATCAAAAGATCCTGACTAGAAGTGTGTACCCGCCTAAGCGTCACACTATTCAAATTTTTGTAAAGTCTGAGGAGACAACCAATGAAACTATCACAAGCACAAACCATCGTTGAGAGTTCAATCAACTTCAACATGGATCTGTCCGATGGGCGTGATGCTCAATACATCGTGCCAATGTTGATTGGCGGCGCTGGCCTTGGTAAGACAACCATGGTCAAAGAAGCAACTGCCAGTGTGTCAGAGAAACGCGGGGTTCCGATGGAGTGCCGCATTGTCTCGCTGGCGCAGTATGACCCGACAGAAATTGCGGGTTGGACAATCCCTTCAGAGGATCGCAGCCATATGGTGCGGATGCGTCCAGACTGGATGCCGACAGATGGCTATGGTGTCATCTTTTTGGATGAGCTACCGCAAGCTATCGTGGCGTGTCAGAACATTGCAGCGCAGATCACAAACGAGCGCCGTGTAGGGCCGCATCACTTGCCTGATGGCTGGGTTGTGGTTGCCGCTGGTAACCGCATGTCGGACCGCGCTGGCACAAATCAGATGCCTTCCCACTTGAAAGATCGCATGATGTTCTTGGAGATCGAAGCGGATCTTGATGACACGCTGGCATACTTCAACTCTGTGGGCGTTGACTTTCGCGTCAACTCTTTCCTGCGCTTTCGCCCTGAGTACCTGCACAAGTTCGACAGGGATGCCAACGCTTGCCCGTCACCGCGTTCATGGGAGCGTGTTGGTTCGATCTTGTTATGGGGTCTTGATCCTGTGTGCCAGCTTGAAGCTATCGCTGGACAGGTTGGTCGCGCAGCCGCTGCAGATTTTAATGGGTTCTTGAAGATCCATGAAACGTGCCCTGACATTGACGCATTGATCTCAGATCCCATGGGGTCCGATATCGCGGAAGATCCAGCCGTTGCCTACGCAATCACGGCAAACCTTGCGTTCCGTATGACAGATAAGAACGCACACAACATCATCAAGTATTTGATGCGCTTGCCACAGAAAGAGTTCGCTGTGTTCTGTGTCAAGGATGCGCTGAGCCGCAACAAAGATCTCAAGAAGGTCAAAGCGGTGCGCGATTGGATCATGACAGAAGGTCGTCACATGATCCTGTAAAAGTTCAATAGAACTTTTTTGGGTAGGTCTAGGCCTACCCACCACCAATTTTTGTAACCTTGAACTTCTTTGGAGAAGCCTATGAGTGATGCCGTTGTAATGAATATCTATCAAATTTTTGTTGAAGAGAGACAAGTTTTTTCTTTGAAGGTCGAAGCTTTGACAGCCGACGATGCCCTAAGAGAGGTCGAAGGGAGATATCGAGAAAATTATCTAAAGTTTAAACGCGATGCCACATATCACGATGGCAACGTAGAATTTTTGTAGAGGAGAGTTCAGATGGATGAACAAACAAAAGTATCGCGCTCTATCACGCGCCTTGTGATATCGCACCCGTTCTTTGGGTCAATGGCCCTGAGCCTCAAGATTGAGGCTGATGAAGAGATCTCAACCATGTGCACTGATGGCAAGTTCATCAAGTGGAACCCTGACTTCGTGGCAAACATGTCAGAAGAGGAGACCACTGGGGTGATTGCGCATGAAGTCATGCATGTTGGCATGAAGCACAACTTACGGCGCGGTGATCGTGACCCAGAGCGTTGGAACATTGCATGTGACTATGTGATCAACCCCATCCTGATTGACGCTGGGTTCTCGCTTCCCGCTGGTGGCTTGTATGACGAGCAGTATGCAGACCTTCCCGCTGAGCGTGTCTATGACATGCTGCCAGAGGACGTATCGCACCTGTCACAGGCTGGTGGCATGGGCGGGGTGATAGATACCACCAAAGAGGGTGGACAGTCGCTGTCTGAGGCTGAGGTTAAGCAGATGGAAGCCGACATCAATTCCAAGGTCATGATGGCTGCGAATGGTGCCAAGTCTGTTGGCAAGCTGCCAGCGTCCATTGAGGCCTTGGTGCAGCGCATGAAGCGCAACCAGATTGACTGGGAAGAGAAGGTGCAGCGTTTCATGGGTGGTGATCAGCCTGATGACTACTCAATGCGACGCCCTAATCGTCAGATGTTCGATCAGGTTGGGGTGCTTGGCCCTAGCATTGTGGGCACTGGTTGCGGTGACATCCTTGTGTGGATGGACAGTAGCGGATCTGTGTCTGATCGTGAAGGCGAGTTCTTCTTGGGTGGGCTGAATGCAATCAGTCGTGACGTGAAGCCCAAGTCAATCACGGTGATCACATGTGACGCTGAAATCCAGAGCGTCAAGCGTTATGAAGAGGGCGAAGAGATCACCCTGTTCAGCAACAAAGGTCGAGGCGGTACATGTGTGCAGCCTGTGTTCAACTACATTGAGCAGCACAATCTCAATGTGGATAACATGATCTGCTTCACCGACATGGGGATCTTTGACTACCCAGATCGCGCACCAGACTACCCAATCTTGTGGGTGTCTTCATATTCTCGCGGCAAACCTGCACCGTTTGGCGAGACAGTTTATCTAAACACGGGGGATTAACTGATGGGTGAAAGAACTCTTAATGGCAGGAAGATAAGAGATTTAAGAGAAGCTAAGGGCATTGACCAGCAAACCATGGCTGGTGCCCTTGGCATAAACCAAACCATGCTATCCAGATATGAAAGGGGATATCAAAAAAGTCATAGCGCAACAGTGCTTATTGATATCTGCAAATATTTGGGTGTCTCTTTAGATGATCTCTATGATCATGCGGATGAAGTGAAACCAAACCAAAGGCTAGACGTGCATGTATTCTTTCATGTCGTTGGCCCATATGAGGAGAAGTAGATGACTAACGAAATTAAATTTCTAATGGAGATGTTTGAGATGCATGTCTCTTACATCATGGATGCAAACCAAGACCTCACATATGATGAGGCACATGCTATCGCATGGGAGTCTGGTAAAGTTGGGCTGCTGCGATATCTTGATGCAGATATCAACACCAAATCTGAGTTGGCTTCAAAGTTAAGATATGGTGATCCCAATGTTAGCTGAACTTTGCTTGGCACTGGCAGTGTATCATGAGGCCAGAGGCGAACCACTGATAGGGCAGAAGGCTGTCGCTGAGGTGGTGATGAACCGTGTTGCATCAGATAGGTTCCCAGACACGATATGCGGGGTCGTGATGCAGCCTAAACAGTTTTCGTTTGTCAGCACCAATGGATGGGCTGGCATACCCACAGACCCAGATGTGTGGGCTGATGCCGTGAACATATCGCAAGGCGCGATAGGCAATCACCTTGATGGTCAATCATATTTTGCCAACAAGGCAATGCTGTATTATCATTCTACTGAGGTCAGCTTAGTGTGGACTAAAAGTTTATTTGAACTTTTTACCTTGGGGAACCACACATTTTACTCTGACCCTTTGACAAAAACCAACAAGCCAAGGGAGAGACCTGTTGGAGATACAATTAGAGAGGATGATGGAGTTGGCAAAGGATGAAGATCGTTTGCGTAAACTGCGTGATGAACCAAACGCATGGCAAACGAGAAAGTTCTTGGGAACCACAGTGCATACGCCTGAGCATAAGATTGTGAACGTGATGAGGCGCAGAACCTGTTGGACCACCCAAGAAATAAAAGACAGGGCCAAGCTGAAACTTGGAACAACCCTGCAAATTCTAAAGAAGCTTGAAAAGCATGGCATTGTAAAATCAAACAGGCCAACAGAGGCAAGAGCAGTTATATGGGAGCTTACTGATGAGCATAAAAAAGTCAGAAGAACTTAGCCCGTTTCAAGAGGCTCAGTTAAAATTCTTTAGGCGTCAGGTTGATAATCTAATTGATGAACAACTTGGTCGTGATCCACGTCCCAACCTAGATAGAGAACTTTTCTCTGCGAGAGAAGAGCTTGATCAATACGTCAAAGGTTTGAGACAGATAGGGAAGTTAATATAAAAGTTCAAATGAACTAAAAGAGGAAGTCAAAACTGGGCGTGTTGTGCGCCTACATTTTAGGAGTGAGTGATGAATGAATATGATCCTTGGTTAGCGTACCAAAGAATACGCAAGAACAATACTGCCATCATCGACTATGTGTGCAGTCAGTATGGTATCACGGGCAAAGGCAAACAGCTTATGACCCTGAGAACATACGGTGCCCTGCAAAAGGGATTTGATAGTGACCCAGAGCTATGGGATCCTATACTCGAAAAGTATGGGCAAGGCGCAATAACAGATGCCAACAGTTATCTGTCAGGCCTCAGAAGTAAAATACGAACTGCAAGATCTGCTTGGAAAACATACAAGTTTTCAAACAAACTGCATGACGAGAAGGAAAGAAGTGTACAGTTTGCAGATCAAATCCTCAACAGAACATACCCGTCTCAGTCTTTTGATGTTTATGGTGTAAACAGTCAGGCAGATGATCCATCTTGGAAGTGTCGATCAAACTTTCTTTCAAGGTACTCTTCTCATGAGGTTCGTGTTCCCTTGTCATGGAACTCAACCGTATATCAAAAGAACATTGAGGTTGTACACTCAGGCAAAGGCCCTCGCTTTATACTGCAAGCCAAGGAGCGCATGATTGAACGCCTTAATGAAGACAATATATCCGCTTACAAATGCAAGGCTCTGTATGTTTACAATGGCAACCTACTAGGTGAAGACCTATGGGTCTTGAAGGGCAGTGGATACAGCGCCAATGTAATCGCGTGTGGCGAGGACTTCCTGATGACTGAAAGGTTGCTTCAACGGCGCGTAAGAAAAGCCGTGATGGCTGCAATGGAATTGGAGACATAAGTGAAGCAGCACAGATGGAAGATGCCACATGAAGTAGAGCGAGAGATTGATGAGATAAAAGATTGGATCGAAGTCAATAACGACGCCCTTCCAGACGCTATGACGTTCAATCAGATGGTCGTATTAATCGATGCTCTCATAGATATATATGAAATGAATGATGCTAGAAAAGAGATCTGTGATTGTGTTCACAAGATGGCTATACTCTATTCCATACTTGATAATGATCACTCAGTTCATTAGCATTCTTCCTTGTCGGGCGCATTTAAACAGTAAAAGATCCTGCCTTACTGCCTCGCGCCCCAACTGCCCCTGACTGGGTTAGGCTTCGCACTGCAATAGTCAGGGGGTTTTTATAGAAAAAGGGTGGCCCACCTTAGTAGAGCCACCCTTTAATTTGTAGAGTGAGGAGAGGCCCCATGAAAAGCCTCAAGTCCTAGCTATCATTCAAATCTTTATCAGTCAAACTATTAAATAGCTTCTCAGCTAATTGATTTATTACAACAAGTGTTTCCCTGCGATTGAGTTCAACGCTGCAAGGCTTACCGTCTTTCCATATGTACAGCACTGGACCATTACTGCCATCCCTAACAGTCACCAATGGCTTAGTAAGGTAGTTCAATGTCCAACTCCTCGATGTCTATCTCTTCAAAGTTACCCTGATCTATCTTAACGGGATTTAAAAATGGGTCAGCATTTTTTTGTTGATAGCTAGATGTGATGGTATTGAAATCAAGCTCAGTAAAACCCTGCTTACCAACCCAAGAGAACCGACACTTCCAGATGTGTATCTCTGATGACACTGAGTTCACTGGGTCTGGTCTATGCACAGACATTCCGACATCTGCCTTTGCGAACCATGCGGCAGATCCAGATATATCGTAACCCTTTGGCACTGGCACTTTACCATCTTGGCCCCGCAGCATCTTTGCTGGGTGAGCTACAAACCAGATGTGAATGTCATGAGCCTGAGCAAATACCCTGATCCTTGTAAGGATCTCTGATATCCATTCAGTTTCATTCTTATCGCTTGGTCTTTGGATGTAATTGTAGGGATCTATCACTGCGCCTCGAATGCCATGGCGAAGGACAGCAATCTTTAATCTTTCAATGATGCTATCTATTGAGGACAGTGACCCGTCAGCTTGGTACAAAAAAGAAAAGTGCGATTGAACAAATTTCTTACCCGCCTCTAGCTCACGTTTAGTCAACCTTTGAACATTTCCATCAAAGAATGGTTTGCCTAGCCACTTGCTTATGAGCTTGGCAATGTGCAACCTTGGCTCATTCTCAAAAGAACAGATGCCAAACTTCCAACTGGTTTTCTCAGCCATGTTGACCATAATCTGATCAACGAACTCAGACTTTCCTGACGATGGGTGACCAGTGACAATAGTGATCTGCCCACCAACAATAGTGTAGTAATTATCCACGTTGTCATAGCCAGTGCTTTCACCCTTACCCATTCCCTTCTCATAGATCTCATCAACCTGATCATAGAAATGAGAGGCATCATACAAACCAGCGACAGGCCACGGCTTACAACCCGTAACAATTTTATCAATCCCGTCCCTGCCATATTTGATTAGTACGTCATTGGCATCCTTACAGTCTTCTGGGAACTCCACCTTCCAGCATACGTCTTTTCCTATGCGCCTTGCGATTTCCTCTGCCATTGCCTGACCAGCTTCATCACTGTCAGTGGCGATCACGATCCTATCAGCATTGTCTATCTGCTTCTTGGCATCCCACAGGAACTTGAATTTGTTATCGTCAGATGGGTCAATCTTTTTATCAACCACCTTCATCACTGCCCCATTGGGCACGGATACTACGCTGTCGTAGCCCGTCTCCATAAAGGCCAGTGCATCCATCTCCCCCTCACAAATGATGATCCAATCATTCAGTTCTACATTCTCCAGATTGAAGAAGGATTGGGGTGATCCGTTGCACGAAAATCCCTTGTCACTTATTGACCTGATCTTTGATGCATAGACGTGACCATTGTTTTTGTATGGGAATGTGATGCATTCCGTCTCAGAGCCGATAGACTGGATCCAATGGTTGACTGATTTCAATCCAGCCTTGGTTGCCGTTTCCTCTGATATGCCTCTACTCTTTAACCAAGAAACTGCCCCATCAGACAGGCTTGTTTCATTGATTTGTTTAGCGACAATCATAGGTCTTACGTTCTCCCTGACCTGATCTTTTAAAAATACATAACCTTCTGAGTTGCAGTGCCAACATTGGTACACTGCCATCTCTGTTTCAACCTTTAACGAAAGGGTTTTATTTTTTTTCTTGCGGCTTTGGCTACAAGTTGGACATGCTATTTTGTGTTGACCTGTTCCCAACTTGAAAGCCTCGCCACGAACTTTTAGTTCGATTGACATGGCTGGTTCCTCTTCTCTACCCCGCCAAGGTAGAATATAATTACTGCCCCAGTCAACCAGAAACTTTCAAAGAAATCAAAGGCCTATATCTAGTAGGTATATAACTGTTAAGTTCTATATCTATTAAAGGTATATAATTGTTAAAGGTATATACCAGTTATTATATATATATATATTATATATCTGGCAGATTTTTTATGTCACATGAAGAAACTCTAATTAAAGTTCGAGGGTTCTCACGATCCAAGCCCCAGTAAATAAACTTTTGTTTTACCTGCCTGTCGTTTGCATAGATTTTGTCTTGCATACAATCGAGAATAAGGCTCTCATCAAGGTCTGGTCTGCGTGTTGCGTAGTAGATTATCATCTCTACCTTCACGTCATCTTTCGTTGGGCAGTCAAGCACTGGACACTGCTTTGCGAAGGCATCGACATACCCTCTGGCCTTGGCAGATTTTATAAATGCTGGCCTACCCCTGATGACAACAGCCTTGCGGCTGTTAGCTTTGGATGCTGGCTCCCCAAGAATTGAAAAACTTATGTTAAAACTTCCCATGTATTCCCCCAAAAAGAACTATTGCCATCTAAGATGGACTATGGTATTCAACCTAACAGTAGGAGTGAGAAATGAAAATAACAAATAATCACGGGCTTCCTGACCCGTTCATGAACTTTGTAAAGAATGACAAGTACACAAGGGGCAAGGCTGATATCAGTGTGACTACGCTGATCGACAGCCCTCGCATCAGGTTACTTGTTGATGATCACAAGGATAAACTGGAGTCAGATCTTGTTGATATGATCTGGCCTATCTTTGGAACGGCAGTGCATTCTGTTTTAGAAAGTTCAATAGAACAAAAAAATACCATAGTGGAGGAGCGTCTATACGCATCCTGCAATGATTGGACTTTATCGGGTGCGCTTGACCATCAAGAGATCCTTGAGGATGGGCGCATTAGGGTAACTGACTATAAGGTTACATCTGTCTGGTCTGTAATTCATGGCAAGAAAGAATGGGAGTACCAGCAGAATTGTTACGCTTGGTTACTCAGGCAGAACGGCAAGGATGTTGAGAGCATTAGGATCTGTGCAATCTTGAGGGATTGGCAGAAGCGTAAGGCTGCAACCGATAGCGACTATCCAAGCGCACCTGTTGTCATCATTGATCTTCCACTGTGGACACGGGATGAGTGTCAGAAATATGTAGAGGAAAGAATGTCTCTGCATCAAGAGGCGCAAATCAATTATGATATCCACGATGAACTGCCTTTGTGTTCAGAGGCAGAGAAATGGGAGCGCCCAACAACCTACGCTGTAATGGCGAAGGGGAAGAAGAGAGCCATCAGGGTTTTGGATACTCAGTTTGAGGCTGATGCCTACCTTGAAGGATTTAAATCAACCAGTGCGTTGAACCCAAAAGATTTAACCATCGAAACCAGAAAGGGTGAGAAGGTTAGGTGTAGTGGCTACTGTTCAGTGTCACATTTATGCGATCAGTATTTGAAGGAGAGTGAGGAAAATGACTACAGCAATTAAGAGATATTTATCTGAGCATAATATAAAGCAGACAGACATGGCGAAGCAGCTTGGTATTAACCCTGCAACCATGTCTAAGATAGTCAGAGGTGAAAGAATGCCTCGCATAGATGTTGTGGAGCGCATTGAAATCGCTACCTATGGCGATGTAGGTCCACGTCACTTCTATAAAAATCCAGATGTTTGGAGTGAGGTGTCAAAGCTAGAAGATGCTAAGTGGGTAAAGGCAAATGATGCAAGCTTTGAAGAAGATTTAAATGATGATTTAATTCCGTTTCAAGAGTTGTCTTCTTGGGGTAAACTGAAACGGTTGTTTGGGGGTTAGCAATGGCTAAGAAAACTGTATGGGAAACACTCAGAAGTATTGATGTATCTGAGTATACCAAAAAGAAAAACGGCATGACCTATCTATCATGGGCACATGCTTGGGGTGCATTGAAAGATGTCTATCCAGATGCCACATTTGAAAAGCATGTAGAGGAAGGCAACATCCCTTACATGATTGACCTACATGGGTTTGCCTATGTGCGTGTGACTGTAACTGCCAGTGGAGAAAGTGCTACTGAACTTTTTCCCGTGTTGGATTACAAGAACTCTCCAATCAAAAACCCTAATGCTTTTCAGATCAACACTGCCCATCAACGTGCTATGACGAAGGCCATGGGCTATCTGGGTCTGGGTCATTACATCTATGCGGGTGAAGACTTGCCGCCAGATGATGGTGCGGAGCCTCAGAAGCAAGCCGCTGTGGTCAAAGCTGATCGTGAGTTTCAAGAGACTAACGGGAAGAAGCCAAAGGCTAAGCCCACTTCACCGCCGCCCTCAGCAACTGAGGCGTCATCAGGTGACGTGAAGAAGAATGCGTCTGAGGAAAATTGGGATAAGACCAAGGATCTAATCGCTGAAGTGGTTAAAGCTTCATCGGATATAGATTGGCTGAATGGTGTGTATCGAAAGAACCTTGGTCCAATTAATCAACTCAAGGATAACAGTCCAAAGTTGTATGAAGAGTTAATGAATGACTTTTCAAAACGTAAATCTGAACTCAATTCAAAAGGAGATCAATCATGAGTCAGTATCCACCACGCGGAGCGTTGTTCCAAAATCAAAATAAGCAGAAGGAAACTCAGCCAGATTACACTGGCAATCTTGAGATACCAAACGATGTTGCTCAGGATATTATTGCCCAAATCAATGAGGGAATAGAGGCTCCAAAGATTGACCTTGCTGGCTGGAAGAAGGTTGGCAAAAGCGGTTTGGCTTTCGTGTCTTTACGTGGAAACTTAGAGCGTAACCGCAGGGATGGAGCTTCATCCTTCCAAGCGCCAAGCAATAATGTTTCCAATGATGAGATCCCGTTCTAGTGCTATGGCTAAGAATGATTTTCTCAAAAACTTTAAGGTCGGTGAAGATCTTTTAGACGCTCATGAGGCGGCAGCACTTCTGTCAATTCATGTAAAGACTTTCTATAAATGGACAAGTGAAAAGAAAGATTTCCCTAGAGCCATTGAGTTTAGTCCACGCATGAAACGCTGGAAGAAGTCTGAGATCACAACTTGGGTTGAGAGCTTAGGTGTATGAGTACAGGCGGTGAAATAGTACCGTATGAAACTCAGGCTGACTTCAGCAATGAGGAGCGTGTGGCTAAAATCCTTGCTGATAAATGGCGTTGTGAAATGCAGAGGAACAAACCTCTCTCTGCGTTTGACTACATCGCTCACAGAGGCGGTAAACCAACCGCCTTTGTGGAACTTAGAAGGCGATCAATTAGCTTTCATAAGTACCCTACGGTCATAGTATCTATAACCAAATTCACATCAGCCAAAACACATACTGATGTCACGGGATTGCCCTGTCTATTTGTGTGTGAGTGGACTGATGAGATTGGCTACATAAACTTAGACTGTAAAAAAGATTTTGTTCTGTCCGGTGAGGGGTGGAACAGAAGAAATCCTTCACATGAAGTGGAGGTGATTGGTCACATCAAGACCAGTGATTTTATACTTTTGTAGAGTAGGAAGTAAAATGGACTATAGAAAAGCACCATCAAGACCAAATGTAAGTCATGAGCTTACGTTGATAACTCCACCAATCGCTAGAGAATTGTTGAAGCTTAACACAAGAAATAGAAATATCAGCATGGAAAACGTAAGACAATATTCCACTGACATGGCTAACGATGACTTTGATTACAACGGTCATACAGTTTGTATTTCAAAGACAAATGTACTTCTTGATGGTCAGCAAAGACTAACTGCCTGTGTTAAAAGTAATACTCCGTTCTGGACTATAAAAGTATCCAACATGGATGACGAAAGAATGGTTACCATTGATAGTGGTAGAAAAAGAACATACTCTGACAGGTTAAAAATCAGAGGTTATGCTGAGAGTACAGCTTTAGCTGGAGTGATTTCTCATATTGCACTGATAGCTAGGAAGGATCCAAAGCACCACGGGTTCACACCTTCTGAATTAGATAAGGTTCTTGAACTACATCCAGATGCTGAAGAAAGTGCAGTGCTGTCAAAGGGATCATACTTGAGGTGTGATACAGTGATAGGTGCTATACATTACATAGCCCATCAAACTGGATACGGCTCACAGGGTGATGACTTTGTGAGAACGTGGAGAGATGGTCAAATGAATTATGATGATGACGCAGTTGTCTTTATAAGAGAAAGGTTGAACTCTGATGCCACTAAGGTGAACAAGATGACAACCAATACAAAGATGCGGTTGATCATGTTGGCTTGGAATAAATTTAAAGACATGACTCCACTAAGGGCAGTAAAACTTAAAGGATCTCAATACCAAATGGATGGATGGACCCCTGATATTTGCGGGATATCTGCGCCAGAAAGAGATGAGAGATAGTTCTATTGAACTTATTAGTAAAGTAGCCTATGGTGCCTTAACGCAAGGGGTTTGGTCACTTCAACGCTGCTAGATATGAAACCCTCTCAGAGAAATCTGAGGGGGTTTTTATATTCCTTGAGCAATCAGTATTCCCTGACGGGTTATTAATTTTCTTTGCTCAACCAGTTGCTTGACGATGCGATCCTTTTCATCTTGCGGCAAACGTGAATCATTCACTGCCGTAATCTGCTGAGAGATCTTCCGTCTTGCTGATTCGATCTTCCTGATTTGCGGAGCAATCCTAAGCTCTGCCTCAAACCTAGATATGGCACTGTTGATGCGGTCCATGTCACCGCGCTGAGCCGCCTTCTTGTATTCAGCCGTTGCCCTGTTTACCTGATCACGAACCTCAATGTATTGAGACACGTCATCCCTGCTGGATACGCTGCGTAAAACCCTACGCATGAACGGGATCTCAGTGGCAATATCTTCTGCGGATTCTGCGGCAGCTATTCTTGCTGGTGCTTCAGCGGTACGCTGCACAAACCTACCAGCGCCACCCGTGATGTAATCGAACCAGAACTCCAAGGAGTTTGGTGACCAATCAATCCACCCACTCAGTGTCTCAGTCCCACCCGTCAACTCATTAAGAGCCTGTGTTATTCCAACCGCTGTTGGAGATGTATTGTTCCAGTACAGGCTGCTTTGTGATGCCACCTGATTTGGGAATGCCTTCTTAACAATATCTCTGCCAGAGAAGTCTGTGTTGGTTCCGTACAGCGAGATGAAGGGATCAAACACAGTGGGTGCTGCGAAGTTCAAGAAGCTTTCAGTGCCACCCAGCGGGTTGAATATCTCAAGGGTTGTGCGCCCAATGGATGCTCCGATCTCTGATGGATCTGATCTACCTTGAGCCATCTTGGCAAAGTTACGCCCGACATTGTGGAATGCGTTCATGCCGTATGGCATTGGTATGGAAACATACCCACGCCCAAAGGGATCAACTACATCTGGCAGCATGAACACCATGTTATGTTCCAGAATGTAGTCTGGGATCTTGTCGTACTGCTTTACCCCATCCTCATCTTCGTCTGACATCATTGAGTTGATTATGTCCTGCGTAAAGCCAACAGCTATAACGCCACCCATGATGTTGCGAACCTTCTTTGAGCGAGCCAGTGATCTCAATAGGAAGAAGCTGCCCTGCAAGGACGCATTGTAGAACAGGTACAATGAGTTCAAGAATGCCTTGTTGTCACCACCCTTGCCAAAGTCTACGGTCACACTCCTTGCGGCCTGTGCCGCTCTCTCCTTGGTGACGCCACGACTAACCAAAGCGTCATAAGTGCTAACACGAATGGCGTTTTCCACCACAAGGTTTGAGTTATCCATGAACTCTAAGAGCTTCTTACCCTTGGCCTTCATCAACCCAAGCTTACCGCTTGCATCAGAGATGTCTGACAATGTGGATTGAAGATCAGATATCTGATCCTGCAATGTGGTCATTGGGTTGGCAGCACTCGCACCACCGTATGCTCTGAACTCCTTGTATTTCTTTGCCCAGTCAGAGGAATCATCCTTGTTTAGGATGGATCTTTTCAAGCCTTTTGCTGCCTTCAACACATTCCTAATCGTGTCTTTTCTCAGGCCATCCATTTCAAACTCACTGACCTGTATGCCAGCGGCTTGAACGTCACGAATAAAGTTGGAGATAAAGAACTCTGGGTTCCAAGATGTATTAATGTTTGACAGGTATCTGTTTACCTTAGCCAAACCTCTGGTGATTGCGGCAGCATTGCCAGCATCCCAAATGTTTTCTCCATTGAATGCACCAGCAAGATTGTTGTCATAGAACTGAAGGACTTTTTCTTTTCCATCTTCTTTTACAATGGCGATTGATGGGTCATCACGATAGGTTCTCGTTGGCTTGATGACAACCGCACCGTTCTGCATCACACGGGCTGATGGTGGTTGATCTAGGATCTCAGCATATCCAGACATGCCTTGAGGGTTTGATCTAACTAGATCAAGCATAGACTTACCAACCTTGTTGCGCTCGCCACGAACAATAGAGTTTGTGTTTTGCAGGATGGTACTTGCTAGAATATCTCTGCCGTATGATCTACGACCCAAGGCCCTTTGGTCTTCTCTACCCATAGCGCCATATCTAGCTGGCTTGCCGCTACCATAGACGCCCTCTTGATCAACTTCAAAGTGACCTTTGAGGGGAACATAGAAATCAAAGTTACTATCTTCCATGTCGCCTATGTTCATGTCACTTGACTGAAGACCAGCCGCAACTCGAACAGCGTTAGTGTCATCAACGATGGCACGAACAGCATCCTCAGCCTGACGCAAGGCTATTTTGTTTTGTGGATCAAGGCTATCAAACCAGTTGAGTATTGCATCAGCCTCTGCATCTGTCATGCCTGAGCCAGCATCATTGGTGGGGTCCACCGTTCTGATGTATGCGTTTCTCTCCTTGGCGTGTTTTGCATAGAGATAAGTATCTACGGCGGATAAAGCTTTTGACTTTGTTCCTTCAAACGTGAACTCAGCAAGACCTTTACCACCACCAGAGTTAGCATTTGACAGTGCCTTTAACTGTTCAACCTGCTGCTCTGTGATGTTCATATTTTTGACAGCATCAGTGGCAGCTTTGTAAATTGTTTCCTTGCGCTCAGTAATCTTACTGCCAGCAATACCTTCACTCAGTTGCTGTTTGAGATACGGGTCCATGCTGTCAGCGATCTTGTACTGAGGATTTATTTCCTTCAGTTCTTTGATCATTCTGCCAACAGGAATGAAGCTGTCCTGTGCCTTTTGAATAAATAGATCCGCTCTCTTCTGTGCCTTTGTCTTGTCAGTGAAGGGCACCAAGCGCAGAGCTTTTCCAAGCCAGTCAGCGATATCAGTGTAGCGTGTCACACGATCCGCTTGCATCGCGTCGAGACCCGTGCCGCTTACAGTGTTCAGTGCGCTCAGTTTGATCTGGCTGTTGCGGATCTTCTTGCGATCCTTCTTGTCCATAACTGGGAAGAATGTCTTAACGTAATACGGACCCTTTCCGCTGTTACGCTTGCCACGCTCAAGGACAAGGCGCAGGGGTGGGCTTTTAGCCATACGGTTATCGAACCACTCTAAAACCAAGTTGCCTCCTGACGGGTACGCTACAACGCTCTCACCGTCCTGATAGCCTTGGCTCTTCCATCTGTGCAGTGTGTCGTAGATGGCTTTCTCTACTCGCTTGTACCCTGAGTTCTCTACAAGCTCCTTGTCGTGCAGTCTTTGCTGTATGTGATAGAGGCCACCACCGTTATCAAACTGGTCATTGCTTCCTTCAGTAAGAAGGACAGGGATAACCTCACCATCAGTCTCCTGTATACCGCCATATATAATGTCAGTCAGAGTGCCAGTTGGTTTGACTGGAGTTCTGATTGCTTTGTATGGATCAATGGGTATTTGAGAAAGCTTTTGTGGTGGAAGTTCATTTGAACTTTCTACACCTTCCATCGTTGACAGATCTACGTCTGCCTCTGTGATGAATGGCGCTGCCTCTAGTGCTAGTTTTCTAGGGGCGAAGAAGTCTCCCTCTGCAATCGTTGGCTTAACTGCATCAACGCTTCCGCTACCTGATCCATCTCCTTCTCGTTGAGAGATGACACCAGCGAGTCTTCCTCGCTCTGCTGCGGGGAGTGAATTTTTGATTTTGTCATCGCCTATACCTTTGTTTTTCAGGATGTTCAGGGCACCGTCAGCGTAATCGTTGTCATCGCCACGGCCTTTACGAACACCACCAGCTTCAAACAAACGCTTCTCAGCATACCACATAAGGGCTTGGAAGTCAGCATTAGTTATATCAACACCAGCTTCATCCTTGAGGATCTGCCTTGCACGATTGGCAACCTCACGCATTGCAGTTCTGTCCTGTGCGCTGCGAGGATCTTCTTGTAGTGTTGGGATCAGCTTCTTCTGATATGTTTCAGTGGCTCGCAGGAAGTCTGTCTTTGATGGACGTGATGCAGCAGCAAGCTCCTTTACTGTTGCAGCATCCCGACCAACAGGAGTTTTACTCTTGTTAAGACTGAACTCATACTGTCCAGATGTAAGTAAATCCTCAACAGTATCTTTGTATGCCTTGGTGTAATAATCTTTATTCCAGATCTTACCAATCACAGGAGCTATCAGAGGTATGTCTGTCTTATCCATTGTGGATATGTTCAGTTTTCTTTGAGCTTCAAACAGAATGTTTCTATCCATGTCTGTCAGGGGCTGGTCTACTTCAGTAATAAAGTTCCAAACTTTATCAAGGTTCTGCTCTATCAGCTCGTCTGCATATTTTACTGTGGGGTTACCAGTGATGCGGTTGGCAAAGCGCATCCACCACCTGTCCATGGTTAGAGGATCGTAATTACCTCTAAGGTTTTGGTAGAAGCCGTTGCCAATCTTTGGACCTAGTATATAAGCCACAGACACCATTGTATCTGCCTCTTCAGCCCCACTTGCTTGGAACTCTTTGGGCAAATCTTTAACTCTATTAGCCCCAAGAACATTGAGCATTGTTGTGTTAAGGTCTTTCTTTGGCATCTGCATGGTTAGCAAAGCCTCAATGTCATTTGATGACATGCCCTTACGGCTCAGTGTATTCCAGAACTCAAAGGCAGATAGCATAGACCCACCTTGAGCGCCTGATCCTTTAACGGGGAAGGTGCCATCATCGCTAGCCTTCCAAGCGTCATACTGCTCAGATGCAAACCTGTAGTTGTCTATAACTGACAAACCGTTTGACGTGATGGCAGTTGCAAAATCAAAGGCGTGTTCTGCTGCTGGATCATACTCAGAGTTTGGAGAACCGTCAGGCCTCTCCGGTGAGACCTCTGGATATACAGGAAATAAAATACGCTTAGCCAGCTTGAGTGTGGAGTCATACCAGCCAAGGGCATCACTGCCAGATATCAATGCTGCCTCAGCTTCAGCCGCCATGATCCTTGCTGCGTCTTGCTTGTCACGCTCTGAATTTATTATGTCCAAAGGCGGCACGTTACGCAGGCCAAGAAGTTTCTCAGCAAAGCTAACTAATGTCTCTGAGCCTTCTTTCTTTTTAAATTGAGGCTGTCCTGTTTTTGGATTAAGGTAATCAAGTATACTCGCATCACGTTGGGCTGGTGTCAGTGGCACCATTGATCTCTTAATGCCAAGAGCCTCAGTGTCTATGTCACCAAAGGTTGACTCTATCTGATCTGATATGATAGATGTCTCAGTAGAAGGAGTTATGTCAATGGCAGAAGAAGCTTTTGCTCTAGTGGAAGACGGAACTTCCCGTGCAGTAATATTTAAATCAGACGGTACATCATCAGTGCGAACACTGGATGGATCCATCAAGCCAGTGGGCACTTTGGTTGGAGAAGAGATACCAACCGCAGATGATCTACGGGCATTCCGCGCAGCTTCCAGCATGGAACTCTCTGCGCTTCTCCAAGAAGACTCAGCTTCCTGACGGGAGATACCTGTCCGATCTAGGGCAGCTTGGAAAGCAGCATCATAGTTGCGATAGCTCTTTGCGATAGACGCAAAGTATTCTGTCTGTTGATCCTGTAGTTCCTGTTGAGTTTTGTTTCTCCACTCCTCAAATATCAGGTGGCCCCGTGCCTTTTTCTCCACCTCAAGCTCTTTTAGGGGCAGATACCATTCAACCAACTGACCATTTGGCATACGGATATCAAACGCAATGATGCGCCATCCCCATTCCTTTGGCTCAAACAATTTGTTTGTGTCTATCTTAACAAGGCTTATGCCTTCATTGAGAAGCTCATCAAAGATAGCTGGAACATCTCTGAAGTCATCAATAACAGTCTTGAACCTGTAAGAATCACGGATATGTGATGCGTTATGCCAAGGCTTGTTCGCCAAGATAGATGGTCTGCTCGCCTTCTGAGTTACCTTTGACAGGTCTTTGATGTTATCGCCTGACTTGGTGCCAAACTTCTCATCAATCCTTTTGATAAGGCGCTTAACAAGAGGCACATTCTCTTTCGTTAGCTTCTCTATCTCTGCCCGTATCTGATCATTGGGGGCATTGGTGTTTATAGGCATCCTGATATTCTCAGGCGCAACGCTATCCTCTTCAACAACCGCATCAATAGGTATTGCTGACTGCTTTGCAGTGGTTACTTCTGTGCGTGATGTCGGGGTCTGTGTGACTGTGGTTACAGGAGCGCGATCAGCAACACTGCCAGCACCAATCCCACTGAATATAGAACCAACATTATTAAAGCCATTGTCAACATGTGCCCCTACTATGGACCTAAAGAAATCACCTATCCGCTTGAACAGAGGTCTAGATGTTCCAACATTTTTCAGTCTGCCAGCACTGTAGTCACGATACATCTCTGCAATCGCTTCCTCTTCAACAGCAGACAGCCTACCCTTGTCTCCCTTCTGACCGACAAGCTCACCGTTAAGCTTGCCAGCGCGATCTAAGTAAGAGTATGATCTCTTCTTCCCATCTGTATTTACAAACTTTGTTTTCTTGGCAGCTTTCTTTAGAAGGTTTATTTCCTTGGGTGTGAAGACATTCATGTCCACAAGTGCGTGTACTGCCTCATGATTTAATACTTCAGCAACGCTATTGGTGTAGTCAGCGTCAGACAGTGAGGGATCGTATACACCAAGAGCCAAGGTGATTGCTTTCTCTTCGCTCATTGGATCGAACTGACCCTCGACCAAGCTATCTTGACTGCCAATAACCTTCTGGCCCTTGAGGCCAACACGCTTGAGACCCATCTTATCCAGACGTTCTCTAAGGTTATTCATCACAGCCTCTTCACGCTGTGTATACTCAGGCTTCTTCTCAACTTGCTCTTTGCTAAGGCCATCGAAGATGGTTCTGGCTTCACCTCTCCTCTCAGCCGCCTGAAGTTGTGGGCCTATCTCTGCCTTTAATTGCTCAGGGGTAACTTTACCGGGTACTGATTCGATTTTCTCAGAAGCTTGAACTTTATAGTCATCTGGCAAAGTAACTAACTTCTGTTGGTTCGATTCGAGCCTTGCGTTTAATTTGTTCAATTGAACTTTTTTATTATCAAGAGCAGCCTGAACTTCTTCAGCCTTTACTGCATTGCCTCTTGTGTCTTTGCCTGTCTGGGTTGCGTATCTTAAATCCAACTCAAGTTGCGGTATATCCTTGGCAATTTTGTTCGCCTTAACCACAACATTTGCGCTGTCACGTCTTACATTATCCAGAACTTTCTCTGCCATCTTCGTGGGTGGAGTGACCGTATATCTATCAGTCTTTGCACGTTGGCTTTTGGATATCACACCCTGTGTTGTAAGGGAGTCTCTCGCTTGCTTGATTAGGCTATCTGTCTGTTTCTGAGTTTCACCTGAGAGACCAGCTTTTTGCAGGGCAATCCTAGCCTTGGGGAACTTTAGCTCGCCCTCAACACGCATAGATGAAAGCAAGATATCAGCCGCACGATTAACAACTTGATCTTCTGGGGTGGCTGTAGGTGCGGGTAATGCTAACTGAACCTGTGGTTCAGGGGCTGACAGTATTTCATCAACCTCTTTAACCTCTTGCTCTGTTTGCTCCAGTCCATATGCAAGCCTTGTTCTTGCCACATCTTTCAGATTTTTGATGTCTTCATCTAGTTCCTTGGAAACTTTATCAGTATCAACGGTAGGAGATACCAAGCCAGCAGCAGAACCTATTGCTCCACCCACCAATGCTCCAGAAACAAGTGCTTCTTCGTATTCCTTTAAGGCATCTTCACTAAACAAATCTTGTCCAGCTTGTGCCCTGTTTACTATGCTTTGAGAAACTTCTTGAAGACCCTCAAGTCCACCAGATTGCCCGCCTTCCATCAAAAGTTTTTTGGCACGGCCCGCATCCTTTGGCTTAATAAACTTACCAACTACAAAGTAATCAATTGCGAACTCAGAGGCTGCATTGAAAGCAGTTGCTCCAGTTGCTCTTAGAATGCTGGTATCCATACCAGCTTCCTCTTGTTTATTAATTGCTTCAGCAAACATCTGAGGCAGAGCCTTGACTGTTGTGTATCCAACACCCGCTGCCCTAGTAATACCTGCCCCGATTGGGCCAAATGGAAGACCAACTGCCGTGGCTCCAACTTGTATGGCTGTATCCTTAGCCTCGCTGCCAAAAACCTCACCAGCAAAGCTTGCCGCTGATGATAGATCATTTACATCATCATACCTTACAGATGGATCTTCATCCTCAAGTCTTTGTAATTCTGCTAGTGCATTTCTTTGTTGCTCTTGTGCTGCCTCAGAATCCAAGCCAAACATTTTGCCAACAAATGTATCTGCAAGAACCTCTTTTGTTTTACCTTGAGCAAGTTGATTTTCATAAGGCTCTCTCTCAAGACCCCTCATGAAGGCAGTTTTATCTTCCTCTTCTGGCTCAGGTGGTTGAACTGCAACAGGTGCTTGATTACGCTTCGATACAAGGAAGTCGTTTATCTGTTGCTGTTCATTCTCAGTGGGTTCTGTTCCAGAGATATTTACTGAGTAGTCAATTCCTGTCTGAGGATCTTTGACAAATATTACAGACATAGGATTTCCTCATTGATCAGGACGGATTAAATGTTTGTACGTTAGCTAGCTGCGGGTTGGCTATACCTAAAAACTTATTCATCTGACTCTTTTTAGATATCAATCGACGCTCCAAAAGAGCTTTTGCTTCGTCTGTCATATCATCTGTCATTAATCCTGTGACAGGATTTGCTTGCTTTCCTGATGCTAACTGCGCTTCTATTTCCGCTATTTGATCTTCAAGTTCAGAAGCTCTGTCAAAGTAACCAGCTTTCTCTGTTCCTGTCATTGCCTTTGGTCTGTTGGCTTTAGCTAAAGCTGCCTGTCTAGAAAGGCGTGAGCTTCTTGCCTTCTCTTCTAGGCCCATCAGGCCAAGGATATCCGCATCGTATTGGCTCTTAGCCTTCTTCAATGCTCCTACGCCAGCAAGACCAGCTTCACCTATGGCCCCGCCAAGTGTTGGGTTCTTGGATGCCATCAATGCTAGACCAGCTTGAGCAAGTGCCATCCACTTGTCTGAATCCTTATCAGCTTCTCTGTCTGAAAGCATCTTTGCAATACGGGCTTCTAGTCCTGTAGCTGCACCGCCAGTGGGAACAATGCCACCACCGCCGCCGCCGCCACCGCCATCGACATCTTTTGCGGGCACGACACTACCAGTTACAACTGGAGCTAATGCTGATGCAATACCTTGCTCCAATGCAGGATCACCACCGCCTAAAGTCGGTGTGCCTGTTGCCGCTGCCATATCGACTACAGAATCATCAAGCTGCAATGCCTCTGGGTCTGGAGAAAAACCTGTTGGAGTTAATCTTGAGGGTTGATTTGGGCTATCTGACGAAACTACATCCCTATTGAAAATATCGACAAGGCCGCTTCCTTGAAGTGTTTCACCAACAATGCTTGGGGTCTCAAGGCCACCAATGTCGAGAGAGGCTGGGACAAAAGGACTGTCTGGGTCTATAAGACCAGTATCTGGATCCACTCCTCTAGTGCCAATTGGCATCGTGCCTACAGGAGACTGTGTGAAGTCTGCGCCTTGGTTCTGTGCAACGTCTATTGCTTGCATGGCCTCGCCGCCACTAACCCCAACCAGCTTTCCACCAGCAACTTTAAACATATTGCCAGCATCGTTCACCAAATACTCTGTGCCGCCACTGACTACTGGGCTAAGGCCTAGCTCTGATATGCCTCTTTGACGGGCAGCTTCATCTGCCGCTTGGGCTTGTTCTAAATCTGGGAAGAAACCAATTGCTGTTGTTTCTGGTCCAGTAACATCAGGCATTCTGTAAGTGTCATCAGTAACGGGCTGAGATAAAACATCTACAGGCAGAGATCCACCCGGCCTACCGCCCCTCATTTCTTGACTTTTAAGGAATGCGTCCAGACCTTTTTGTCTTTCTAAATCTTCTCTTGCTATTTGATCTGGAGTTTTGGGTGCCAGTAAGTTCTCTGATATATCATCATAGAAATCTTCGCTCTCATCCATATAGTCCTTGCCACCACGGTAGCCTCTAAATTCAGTTTCAGGATTATCTACTCCAGCATATTCAGCAAATACTGATTCCGGTGGAAGATTCATATTGCTAAAGAGCAGCCGCTCTTCAGCCATATCCTGTGGAGTCCTTACCTTTCCAAGCATTCGCTCGTTATAGTTTCTTATTGCGTCTGCGTTTGTGTACTGCCCACCTTCATATGGTTGCGCCTGATCGCCCTGAGACTGTGCAAGTATTGCCTTTCCTCTTTCTACAGGATTTTCAATATCAGATAGAAGTTGTGTAAAGTTGCGGGGCTGACCTTGTGGTACAGGCACTGCCATCGCCATGTCTTCTTGGGAGATACGTTGGTCTGTTGTTAAATCAAGATCAACAGTTGGGCTTACTTCACTAATACTTGGCCCAGATAAATTAGATCTCTGCTCTGCTCTTGCCAAAGCATCCCCACCAAACGTATCAAATTCAGGACTCATTGCGTCTATCAACGCTTGCTGCTGATTAATTGCTGTCTGAGTTGAGTCTGTAAGTGTAGCAGGTCTCTCCCCACCCATGCCAAGACTAGGCGGTACTGCTGGGCGAGTGTCTGTAACCTCCATTGACGCAGGGCTAAACGGCCTATCTGAACTCAACGTGGAATCAAGAGTTGGACGCTCTGGAGCGGCTTCTTGTAACACTTCTGATCCTAAAGGTGCGGCAGATTCATCTTCAACTTTTGGTGGTGTTTCTAAAGAAGCCTTGACTGCCTCAGCAACCTCATCACTGACAGGCCTGCCAAGGGCATCTTGTACATCACCATCAGCAAATACAAAGTAGCCTCTTCCATTGTACTCCACTTGAGTGCGACCACCCTTAGCCATACGCACGATACCACCTTCAGCCATGCGCTGTGGTGCCCGTGTCGCTGCCGCTGGCATCATCTCATTCATGCCAGTGTTTTGTGCAATAGAACTTTTTGGAGCCATAGCTTTGGCAGCATCAGCAATACCACCTTGTGGCATACCCGCAGCCATCACTACTTCTTCAGCTACAGTGGGCATATCTTGTGCCTCTCTGCGCTTGAAGTCATCACGCATACGCTGACGCCGCTTCAACTCCGCTGTGATAAACACAGGCGGGGCCATCCCTGTGGGCATTTGCATTTCTTTTACTAGAGCCTGATCAGGTAGGTCTTTAAGGGCTTCAGTTTGCTCTAAGATGTTCATCCTGTTAATCCTCTATACAGGCCCAATCCAGATATACCCGCCCCCAAGGCTTGCTGTATTGGATTATATGCTTGATAGGTGGCTGTACTGATATCAGGTTGTACAGGCACACCGCTAAGCAAACCAGCAAACCTTTCATATTGACGCATTGGGTAGTCTTGCTGACGCAAGAAATCCTGATACGCAAGGTCAAGTCTTGCCTGATCTTCGCCCCTAATGTCACGACCAACAGTCTCAAGTAGCTGGGCACCCTGTATGTCTGCTGCCCTTGCTCTCTCACCGTAGTCTACAAGCCCTCTACCAGCCCCCAGAGCAGCCTGATACGCAGCCAGCCCCTGACCTGCACCAAACTGTCTTGACGCTTCTCTAGCAGACTGTACCCGCGCTCTCTCAGCCGCTTCTGCGTTCTGTATTCTAGCTGCTTCGTCCAAGCTAATGCCTTGTGTGCGAGCAAGTTCCGCAGCCTCTGCTGATTGTACCCGTGCTGCCTCATCAAGGCTAATACCCTGCGTCCTTGCAAGCTCTGCCGCTCTGGATTGCTGTGTTCTTGCTGCCTCTGCCGCACTAGACGCTTCTGTACGGGCGACCTCTCCGATATCAATGCCTTGAACTCTAGCAGCCTCTGCTGCGCGGCGAGCGTCAACATCCATCTGTGCTGCCCTATCGGACTCAAATGCCTTCATTGCTTGCTGGAATGCGGCCTGACTTCCAGCCGCTTGGATATCACCAAGCTGCTCTCGCAAACCTTCTTCTGCCATGCCTTGCTGCACAGCCTGACGCGATCCACCAAAGGCCCCTGCGGTTACTGCTCCTGCGTCCCTTGCAGCTTGACTTCTGCCAAAATCCTCACGAGCCTCTCGCTTTTGAACATCCACCACATTCTGCATGTATGGGTCCATGTACTGCTGAACCTCTGCGCCTGTGAACTGACGGGCTGGATCAAATCCAAACTCACTAGCCCTCTGCGCTTGGAATTGTGACTCGTTGAACCCAGCAAAAGGATCTGCGCTGCCAGCTTGAAAGCCACTATACGGGTCAGCACGACCAGCTTGGAAGCCTGTGTATGGGTCAAATGCTGCTGTGTTGTAGTTTGCTAAGCCCTCAAGTCCAGCGATACCTCTGCGCTGTAACCCCGCTGCCTCTCCAAGTCCACCAATGGGGCTTTCAGCAATACCACGAACCATTGCGCGAGATGTATTAATATCACCATAGTTTGATGATCCCGCAATACGCTCACCACCATACGGCACATATGTGGATTCACCCGCAAGATCCCCATAAGCAGGATCATCAGGATAGAATGGCTGTGTGGCTTCTTCAGATCCCTTCAGAAGTCTACGAAAGTACGGGTCTGCATAATCTGGCAGACTTACTGTTCTTGTGGTGCCGCCAGCGGGTGCCTGCTGTGATCCCTTGCCCATCCTATAACTCCATGCGGTATGCTATATACTCTGAATAAAAGCCGTTCCCCCGTAAAGCTCTTTCCCAACCTTTTCTGCCGTAACCTTCAAGATGTTGGCAGTCATTTTCTTTTGCGAACCGACCTATCGTTTCAATAACAGTGTCTTTCCACTTATGTAGCTTAGTGCCACCAACAAAATCAAGAACCATAGCCCTGCGTCTTGGGTATGTTGCTATCCTTGTTGTTATCGCAGCCACCATATTATCCTCTTCATCAAGAACTACCCAAAGAACGTATATGTCTCTAAGGATTCCATCTAAAACATCTAAGATGTTTATCTTCCCCCTAGATGTATCCTCAACGCTCTTCCTTAGTAACTCTTCAACATCCTTCCAAACATGCTTTACAGCTTCTTTAGGAACTGTGCTAACTCTCAACCCCCACCATCTCCCTTATTTTTTCTGGAGCTTTGTCCTCAGACTGATTGATGATGTCTAAAAACTCACTGCCAAATTCATCTTGAATAGCCTTAGTTGTAGGCTGTCTCATGACGAACTCCCCCTCAGTGAGAAGAACATCTTGCTCACCGTCCATTGTAGCAGGGATCATGTCATCTTCACCAGACCCATCACCCATGCCCTCAACCATTCCTTTGTCACCATTAGCAAAGCGTTCAATGGTGTCATCCAATGCACCTGACTGTACCTTCTCAACTAGATCTCTTAGTGCTTCCTCGCCGTACTCACTAAGGAATATGCCAAGTGCAACCTCTGGTGCGTCAGACAATCCTTTGATTGCCTTAACAGCCTCAACGATCACATCCTTTTCATTCATGTCTTCTGGTGCTTCCACCTCACCACCCTCTGCAAACCCTTGTAAGGTTGCGGGCATACCACCCTGAAGGTCTACACGCGCGAATAGATCTTCAGGAATGCGGTTAAGGTTAGGCAACATATCAAACCCGTTGTTGGAGTCAGGCCGCATTGGTCTAGCAAAAGGATCTATGGGCTGTGGTCCAAAATTGGTGTCATATAATGGCAGTTGGGGTGTTGGGAAAATTGAATCCGATATGCCCAAAAACTGCCGCTGTTGGAATACATTTGGACCAAATCTATTCTTAGCCATCGTCTCAACTTCTTGGATAAATGGCTTAACCTTTTCGCCAGTAGTTGAGTTAATGCCCTGTGTAAGCGCATTAGCTAATGGATTAAACGCTGGATGTCCATACTGATTTTGTGGGAAAAGCTGACCAGCATGACCAAGACCCAATATCCCACCGCCACGCATCTTCTTTACCTCACCACCTTCAGAAAACATATTGCCATACATACCAGCAGGGGGCCTGTAGTTACTTGCATAATTAGTGAAGGGAAGATCCTCTTCAGCTTCAGGCTGTGCCATAGGTGGACTGTAACTGATCATAGTTTCTTCAGCCGTGCTGTCTGGATTTTTCTTGGACTGATAAGATCTAATGCGAGGCATAGGCGGCGGAATGTCGTAAGTTTTCTTCTCTGGCATTTTCATAGTGGGTGGATTCATTGCGCTACCAACCAATGCGGCAGTGCCCACACCGGGAAGCACCGCGCCAGCTAACCCACCTTGTAAACTTTTATTTGTTACGCTCTGTAGGAATGCGTTTTTACCGCCCTCTACTGCTGATGCCTTGATGGCAGCTTGAGCCGCGCCCTCTGTGCCACCGATTGCTCCAGATAAAGCTGCGTTGCCACCACCAGTGAGTGCCCCCATAGCCTTACCGCCTAAGCCAGCTATCAATCCAGTTTGGATTCCCTTACCTACATCTCCTGTCTCAAGGAATGATCCCAGACCCGCACCTATGCCAGCTAATGTAGGTGCGCTAAGTCCACCCAGAAAAGTTGCGGCTGCACCAGCACCAAGCATACCAGAGCCAGCAAGAGCAGGTAATCCAAATCCTAAGAGTAAGGGTAGAGCCATCTGTTTACCTCAAAGTTTTGTAGATCATAACATCTACATCGTAAAAGTTCAATTGAACTAATCTATCAGTTCAAAGTGCGGTCCATCAATGAAGGGCCTGCGTCCTTGGCTCCTTCTTAAATCTATGTAGGCGTTCATTGCCTCTTCCATTGTGCCTTCCCATTTGCGGATATCCATTGGGTATGGCATGTCAGGTGTGCCCCAAGCAGCGCCCCAGCAAATAGGAACTCCAAGCTGTGTTGCCGACTCTTTGATAGCGTCAGCGAGATCATCATAGACAGAGAGTTCCCATGATGCCCTGCCATTTATAAAGGCCATGATATCGAAGGCTTTACCCTCAAGGTGCTTGGACTTCATGGTTTGACTGGCACCCTTGTCAACAAGTTCTTTCTGCTGTTCAAGAGTTCTCATGCCCTGCACCACACCAAAGTCTGTCTTGGTCATGGTTATCGCCATCTTGACTACGGCTTGTAGCCGATCATCAATTCCCTCAAGCCTATCAAGGCTACGTCTGCTAAGTTTAAAACTCATATCATTTCCTCTTAAAAAAGGCTTGCGCCCCGCGCACACCAAAACTGGCTGAAATTGCAATTCCAAGGCTATAAAAATACCAGTCGGGAGCTTTAGAAAGCTGCTCAAACCCACGGTCAACCCAACCCTCAGCGCCCGGAATGAACGCCAAAATCAAAGGTATCGACAAGACAATAACGAACCATTCGTCCTTCCAGCTAGACTTAGCACCCTCTGCCATGATGCGTTCCCAGTCGGCAACGCTTGTCTTTTCAGACAATAAAATCTGGGCTTTAGCTTTCGCCTCAGTAAGTTTTAGCTCAGCATCGGCAGCGTTCTTATCAGCCTTACCCTGCAGCCATGATCCAGCAAGGTTAGCTATTGGCCCTAGTGCAGCGGTGAAGATACTCATACGCCCTGACCCTGTACCATTGCACGACCGCGCTCATACTCGTCGTTCATCATCTGCCTACCACCTAACCTATAGTAGTTCTCAGCAGCATAACGCATCGCAGGGCTAATGTTAGACCTGTCTGCTAACCCCATAATACCTCTTAACTGTGGTGGCATCTGAGGCATTGGCAGCATTGGCATCTGTGGAGGTGGTGGTGCTGGTGGGGTGGGTTGTGTGCCCTCCACTGGCGGCAAGATGCCACCACCCTGCTCTTGCTGCATACGCATACGGTTACGCAAGAACGCATTGTTTGGGTTAAAGGTTGTTGACTCTGGGTCAGAAGCTCCAGCGGGCGCAGTTGCAACTGGGGCTGGGGCTGGAGAGCTATCCTTTGAGCTATTTCTGTCCATAAACGCCAGCAAGTCTTTGCTTTGTTGGTAGTCTGTTATATCTTCACCAGCCTCGTTTACATTATACGGCAAACCCAAAAAGTTCTTTCCGTAATAAGTTCCATCAGGGCGTTGATATATAGTCTGCTCTGTATATGGATTGGTGTAGGGTAAATCTACATTGCTAGTGTCATAAGCCACCTGACCCAAAGTGCTAATGGGGCTTATGAAGGGTTCTATTAACCCAATTCTCTGGTCTTGCTCCCTCAATGCAGCAACAGAATTAGCGTATGGAGTTGTTGGCGAATTAGAAAAATCTGGTTCTCCTTCCAGCTTTTCAATCGCCGCTCTCTCCGCTGGGGTCATATTAAGCATAAAGGTTGGAGTGCTACCTGCGGCTGGCTTATAAGTATTTCCTGAAGCTATGTTTGGCTGAAAATCAGAAGCTATATTATTGTTGCTATCTTGCCCACCACCCTGATCAGCCGCACTTTCATTGGATTGTGTCTCTGCATAAGTCGGTCTACGCGGTGGTCTTTTTGATGTCTTGGGGGCTAGACTGCTGCCGCTCCCACCACCGCCAAATGTCATTCCGCTAATATTACCACTTGGTATAGTATAAGCTGTCATTACTTAGACCCCGCTTCTTTGCTCATCCAGATGCCAAAGCAACCTGTGAGTGCGCCCATGCAGACAGATACCAGACCTGCCGACTGTGTGGTGTGTGCCTCTGGTGGCAAACTCATAAACCAATGCACGGCCTGATAGGTCAGCACCGTTACAACAAACATCATCAGGCGGGGAAACACCTTCCAGTCATCTATGATATTCTTAGCCATGTCAGTCTCCTACGTTGATACCGCTGCCCGTGTATCAACACGCAGCCAATTAGATCCATCACCAAACGCAACAACAGGGCTACCTGCTGCCCCATCAGAAACGTATATTAATGTGCCAGTCTCAACGGTTGGTAATGTTGATACTGTATATGTGGGCAGTGGCATACCTACAGTATTTTTTGCTGCCGTAGCAGACTTTAGCCTAAGTACCGTATTGCTTTCGTATACAGTGCCAACCTCGTCTATCGCCTGTGCAGATGCTGGGATCTCAATGAGTATAGGCTTTGCTATAGCAGGGTTTGTAATCTGAGTTGCAAACACAGAGAACGCACGAACCACCTCTGCCATATACTGTTGTGTATACTGGGGCGGTGGTACAGGAAAGAATGGTACTGGAGCTATGGACATTATCTTCTCCCGTCAGATCTTATATCAACGCGGGGGATACCCAGACGCCACAATACATCCGCATCTGTTGACTGGATCTTAAATGTAAAGCTACGGCCTCGCAGTCTGGTCTGATATTGGCTCGTATACTGATCAACAGGCACATTAGATGTCTTTGTAATAGTATCAGTATTGGTTGTTTGGACTACCTGACCGGGCGCGTTCTTTGCACTCAAGATAAAATCTACCGTGGTATTATCTACATTTGTCTCTCTGAAGTTCAGATCAGGGATTACTCTGGTGACAAAAGAGAATTGGTTTCCGTCAGAAACTCCAAGATCACCCGACTCAATAAAGGATGTCATGGCAGCACCGTCTGCTTTTGCACCCACCTCATGGTTAAACAAATAGTTGTCTGTACCTGTCCCCACAGGCAGTGAAGATATCCCACGATCAAGCCATGCTGTGCGATCTAAGGTGCCTATATACCAGATGCCTTCTTGGTAGTTATAAACTACATACTTGTCATTCTCATTGGAACTTGCAGACGGGTAAAACCACCACACCTCAGAGAACGATATGTTTGATCCCGCAACAACCTTATCAGACTGTGCAGAGTTGAAGTCATCAAACACATGGTCACGAACCGTGCAAGGCAGACGTTGCACCGCACCGTTGTAAGCATAAAACTCTGCTGCGCCCATCCAGTATACAGCGTCATCCACGGCAACTGCCGCTTTTGGGGCAGCAATACTTATGTTGCTAGAGATAAGGTTAATACCAAAGGTAAACGGTGGCCCGATAAACTGCATTGCGTAGATAGCAACGTCAGTAAATACTAGGATTTGCTGCCTTGTTTCTACTGCTTGTACAATCTTTGAGCCAGAATCAATCCGCAGATCACCCGCTGTATTTGTAGTAGTGGGATACCAATCAATAGGGTTTTCTTGGCTTGAGAACCTTATCAGCATTGGGTCTTGAGTCTCATCACCTTTTGGAGCAGACGAACTTCCCCCCAAACCATCCGCGCCAAAAGCGATTACATGCCTGTCACGATCTGACAAAAGTATTTGCGCGGCCTTTTGAGGCACAGATGTTGGCGTTCCCGTCAACGTAGAAAGTTCTATGCCCCTTGTGGTCACACCGTTTGTTTTATCCCAATAGAACACCTGACCATTGCGCTCGTTAAAGATAAGGTCTTCACCAAAGTTATCGTGGGACCAAATACGCAAGTTTGTTTCCGCAGTCTGCGTACCCGTGGCAGGAGCTTCGCCCCAGCCGTTAAAGTTATTTGCGCTGTCAGTATTACCAAGGGTGAGGAATATATTTGCGCCATTAGAATGTGTAGCAGGACTGGTTCCGTTGGCACCGCGAGCAACAGTCAACGTATCCGTGGCGACAGAGGATACCGTCATAAGTTCGCTGCCCACCAAAACAACGTCATTTGTTGCAAAGTTTGAGCCTTGTCCTGTGGCTACATCTACCCCTGTCTCAGAAGCGTCCAGATCCTCTGCTATAGTAGTTTGGAAGGCACTATTGTTCGTACCACCCCAAAGTCCAGCGCCCCAACCAGCGCCCTCAACGGAAGAGTTTAGGCCTGTGCCTATTTGATAAGTGCCCACAACACTGCCGCCGCCATTACCCGTGTCGCTACTGTTAGCGTTTACAGCCGTAGCATTCAGCCCACCTGTAACTGTAATACTAGGAATGGTGCTAACAGTACGGGCAGATATCTTGTACTTGTTACCGTTTACAACCTCTGTGACTTGATACTCTTGGTTCAGTATAGCGGCTGTTATGTTGCCGCCTAAAGATGCCGCCCCAGAAAAAGTTACAAAGTCATTAACAACACAGCCGTGATTCACATCTGTAACCGTGATAACTGGCGACCCGTTTGTGGCAGCGAAAGTAACATCTCCCGCAGATGTGGTTAATCTGATGGGCGTAATGTCGTTATATGCAGTTCCTTGCTTGATGTAATACTTTTGCTCTGTACCTACACCTAGAAATTTTTCACCATTAAGAGCGACCCACTCATGCAAGCCACGGCACAGCCCAAGAAAAGCGTTACCTGAGTTCTTTTCCCACCCGTTAAGCTTCTCTGGATATCCAAACCTAAAACGTACCTTATCACAATCAACCCAACCGTTCTCCTCAGAGTACGGGGTAATCTCTTTGTTTATTCCAGCTTTAAATCTTAGGTCTGTATAAGCCATTAGCTAATTGTTCCATTGGCGTTTACGTCACCCGTAACAGTCAAGTTGCCGCTAGAATCTATTCTCATTTTATTAACACCGTTATAGGCAAAAGTAAGATTGGTTCCGCTTGCGGTAGCTGTCCAATTCTGAGTCCCCCCAGAAACCGTAAAACCCGGAATAGTAACTGTGCCCGTAAAAGTGGGAGACGCAATTGGAGATTTTGCGTTTAACTGCGTTTGGATAGCAGACGTTACACCATCAACGTAATTTAGTTCTGCCGTTGTAGCAGTAACACCGTCCATTATGTTAAGCTCTGCCGTTGTGGCAGTAAGCCCATCTAAAATATCAAGTTCAGTTGTCGTTACGCCTGATACTGTAATATCTCCACCAGAGTCAGATATTAAGGCACGGCTTGCTGTTAGATCTGACATGCGAACCACGGCCTTGCCACCCATACCAGAATGGTTGGAGCAATAGTAGTACAACACCGCAGGGGCATCTTGCTCTAGTTTTACTTGCGTGTAAGCACCCGCACTTCCCGGCGTTCCCGCAGTTGTAACCCCCGTGGTAAATGGGGCAGAGGGCGAGTTGTTATCATTGGTTGAAAACCGCAACGGATGTCCACTATTAGAACTATCAGACTGATCAAACCTGTATGTAACAGAAGGCTTTATCTCCACCGTCTGTTGTAAAGATCCATCTATATAATATCTATTGCCAGCACCGGGATTTGCTACCGTAACCGCTACAGTTCCAAGGGGCATTTTACCATCTATTTGGGTTTGAATTGCAGACGTAACTCCGTCCACATAATTTAGCTCCGCAGCCGTGGCTGTAATGGATGTGCCCGCGATCTGTAGCGTTGTGGCGTTTACCTCGCCAGATGAACCGTAGATCACAGCCTTACTGTTAGCGATAGTGCCCGCCGCTGAACCGTCCAGTAAATTTAATTCTACGCCAGATGTTGTGACGCTAGTAGCACCAACATTGAATGGACTAGATAGATCTGTCACATTCTGCACCGCAGCGGTAAAGTCGGTTACTGCCGCGCCAGACCCAGCGCCATCCGCAAGAACAATAGATCCTTTACCAACCTCAATTGTTACGTTTGCGCCAGATCCTTGAGTAATAATCAAGGCAGCATTTGTAGAGTTTAAGATCATATACACTCTGGCTTTATCATTCTGTGACAAAGTTACAGTACATGTGCCGCCCGGTGATCCCGTAAACTTTATGGCCTTATAGTGCCCGTCTTCCGCAGAAGAAGGCTGTGAAGAAAGGGTCAGGGTATATGTCGTTGAACTAAGAGCGATAGACTCAAAGCCGTTAGCTGCACGATCAAGGATTTGCAGGTTGACGTTTGTACTAGAACCCCATGTACCAGCCTCGTCGCCTGTAGTTATTAGTTTAACGCCGTTTGCGTCTGTATATGTAGCCATCTGAGCGCCTATCTAAAAAGTTCAATTGCACTTAATATACTTTTTATTCCAGTTTTAAGCAACAAGGGTCCATTGTGGGTCTTGTGCAGGTGTTACTCTTATCCAATTTGGATCTTGGTCAGGCAGTATAAGACCGTAAACAGCAGCGCCCCCAATGAATACGGTAATTGAAACGCCCTCTACAGCTTCTCCTAAAATAAATGTAACGTCTTGACCAGACGTACTAAACTGCCCAACGTCCAGTCTTTCCGTAAAGCTAACATTTAAATCAAATCCTGTTAAGGCAAAGGAGCCTGCATCTAAGGATAATTTAAACGCAAAGCCCAGATCAACATCTTGCCCAGTAAGAGCAAAGCTTCCTGCATCTGCGACAAGAATCCTTCTTACCTCAACGTCTACTGCCTGCCCCGTCAATGCAATGGAGCCTTGATCTAACGCAACGCTGCCCTCGAACCTTGTGGTAAGATCTTGCCCTGTTACTGCAAAGCTACCCGCCTCAAGATTGGCAGTCTTCTTAAAGTTTATTGCCTGACCCGTAAGCGCAAATGAACCGTGGTCAATAACCTCTGTTATCTTGCGGTTGGCTGTAAATCCTGTCAGCGCAAAGCTTCCCGCTTCTGCGTTCATAGATTTCTGGAAGTTTAAGTTTTGTCCGTTTGCAGCGAAGCTTCCATGCGCCAACTCTTCACGCATTGCAATCGGTGTACCTACTGCTTGCCCAGTAACCGCAAATGACCCCCTGTCGGGCTGTTCCCGCAAGGCAATTACAGTTCCCGTATCTTGACCCGTCAGTGCAAAGGAACCAAAGCCCAGAACTCTGGATACCTTGGTATCCACATTTTGCATGGTGAGTGCAAACGATCCTTGGTCCAGTATGGCACTTACTTGCACACCAAAGTCTAAGGTCTGTCCTGTAACCGCAAAGCTGCCATGATCGGCGGTCAACCGCAAAGCCTTTTGAAAGTTAGAGGTTTGCCCCGTTAAATTAAAACCACCTGTCTCAAATATTTCGCCAACAAGACCAAACGCGGTTTGGCCTGTAAGGGCAAAGCTACCGTGATCTAATATAGCACTGACATCCAGTACAGGAGAGAAGGCTTGACCTGTTACAGCAAAGCTACCGGCCTCTGCGGGCAAACCTTTTCCAGCAATCATACTGTTTTCTTGACCTGATACAGCAAAAGAACCTGTCGCAAGACTAGCGGAAACATTTAAAGGTGCAGCCTGACCCGTGACTGCAAAGCTACCCGCTCCAAAGTCCTCGTTCATAGCTATGTTAGGGGTGAGTGTCTGACCAGAAACAGCAAACGTGCCCGTGCCAAAACCATCGCTCAGAGCTATTGTAGTTCCAGCCGCCTGACCCGTAGCAGCAAAAGAACCATGATCTAGGCTAACAATAATAATCTCATGTCCAGAAGACGCGAGTGCAGAACCTGCTATGGGGCTGTAACCTAACATAGCAAGAAACTAACATTGTTTTTAGTTTGAGTCACCCTCATATCGACAGGTCCACATGGTCAAGCTATACTTCTTTCCCCCACGCAAAGGCAGAACCTTATGCCCATGTGTTACCATAGACGGAAACAAAATGCACTGCCCAACTTTTACATCCTTGTTTGTAAACTCTTGTCTAGGAAAAACAAGCTCCGCACCAGCGTAATTATCATTGAGCTTTACGCTGCCTGTGAACAAAGATGCGTCTGTATGCAGACCTAGTTCTGTCTGCGTGTCTATAGAATATCGCATGGTAAACGCATCACGCAATCCAAGGTACGCTTCTGGGTGCCAATGCTTCTCGCATATCTTACTAAGCTTATCTGCCCATTGCTCTGATATCTCGTCCCACAAACCTAATTCTTTTAACCGTATTTCTTGCGCTGGAAACTTATCGCCATCAAGCTCACCCCACCGACCAAGGCTCTCTGACGCTTCAATGTATTGTTGACACTGGACCTCTGACATAAAATCCGTCACCAGTATTTCTGATGCAACCTCTTCGTACTCAAGACCCTTATGATATGCAGGAGATAATATCTCTGCCTCTTCGATATACCCAAATTTATCAGCAAGGTTTTTAAACCTCATCTTTGCGTCATCCCCACCATTCCCATGATAGATACACGGGCAACACATGCTGTTTGCTAGTTGACCGTTGATAACCTCAATGTCGTCATCGCATTGAAAGATGTAACCCTCATAATCTAATTTAACGCTAGGCACTTCCTTATTAAGAAACCGTGAATGTGCCCAAAGTTGATCATCCGATTCGTGTGCAACAGACTCGTTGAAAAAGTTTTTAAGAGCGCCAACTCTTCCCATATACAAGCCACTATTTAAATATCTATAAGGAGTGACTGATGGTGGGAAATTGTTAGATATATCAGGTACGGGCCAACATTCCTTCTCTGCCGCAAAAAGTATATCGCAATCAAAACCTTTAAACCTATCTAATATAACATCTTGGGTTTCATTAATTAGACAATCATAGCCATCCATAAACAGCACTACATCCCCATCGTGCAGAGATTCAAGATGGTTGCGTACAAGATTAATCTTTTGCCCCCCGCCTTGGGCTTCCATCGTGCCCCCCATCCATTTTACATTACGTCCCAGATTTAAGTACGTTATTCCGTGCGCTTTTGCAGATTGCTCTAAAGCCCACATTTTACTTGGATCTGTTCCAACTGTCAGTACATGTACCTGCATAGATTCCCCCTCAATCGTGCTTGGCCTAACTTCTCTAGGTATCTGCTTTACCACCTCTGGTGTAAAGAAAAAGTTCGATTGAACTTTTAGCTTGGCAGGAACCCACTCATCTACAGGGATGATAGCATCCTTGTATCCTTCTATCAATCTCTTGGCGGTTTCTGGTCTAATAGCGTAAGCATGACAATTATACCAATAACCAAGAGTATTAAGACGGTATCCCAACCAAACGCTGTCATGCTCCTTCAATAGGGTGTCTATCGCACTGGGGTCAATGCTATCGTAAACTGCATCTTCTTCAAGGATTATTCCATTGCGATTAGATGCCGCTATCTTTTCCCAAACCCTAAGATGACTTACTGCACAACCAAACTCCGTAACTAGCAAATGCCTGTTAAGTATTGGGTCACGCCACTGTGTATCTCGAACACAGCCCGTCTCTTTCTCTACAGTACTCCAGTCTTTTCCCCGCGCATCATAAGCAGACCCATGCAAAGAAATTTGATATACTAGCGCCACCTTGGACCTTCAAACCAAGAAACAAGACTTTTTCTTGTACCTTTAGTCACAGGTTCAACTCTATGTTTAAGGTAGCTTGGAAAAACTAATACGGTTCCTTTTGCGCGAGAATTTAAATCTGGAGAAGGGCATTCCCCAAACATAAAATTACCCCCTAGATATTCTGACGGGTCAGATAGCTGAACAGTTACACTTAACTTTCTATCTCTAGGGGTATCGCCATCCCAGTTTACATCTATATGCCAATCGTAGTGACCACCCTTTGCAGCATGATACTCTGTATATTGAATGTCACAAATTTTTTCTACATCACAATAAAAGGCATTTTCGTTTGCTGTTTTGACATATTTCCACAATATGTCTTTAACATCGTTGTTACCAGAAATCCACGCAACCTGACTGGATCTTACAGTTTCATCAGAATTACAAAAAGTTGTGGCTGGAGTAGTTTGGATATTATTAACTGCCCCTAAAACCACATTCAACTCATCTCCAGATAAGCCTCCCGACCACATCTGCCAATTTTGCCTAACCATGAATTTATACCCCCATTAATTTATTTATTCTGGTTTAGTCGGCCAAACTACATTGTCTGGAAAACCTTTTTGCTGCGGAACATCCAGTAAATCTTGCCTGTACTGTGTCCATTTCGCTTGTTTTTCTGGCGTAAGGCTATTCCATTTTAAAACGTGGGTTTGCAACGGATCTACAAAATACTCTAAAGAAGCGTCCCTAGAGCGCCTTACATCTTCTGCGGTCAAAGGGGGATCAGAAAAGTTTCCATCCGCATCCACTAATTGACCTATTTTTGCGGAATCACTCTGCACCCAATTGCTGTCAAGGGCGCTTTCAGAAATTACAATATTTGCAACTTTTCCATTTTCAATCACTGCATATTTCATAACAATCTCCTATATTGTAATCACAGAGCAAAATCCCTGCGACCCCGCATAACCATTTGTCAGAAGGTATCCCCAACCGCCCCCTGCTCCATATCCCGTTCCTGCGTTCCCTGCGCTCCCCGGAACAGCAGAGAGGCCACTACGCCCATAAACACGTTGCCTGTAGTAATCACTCGTGCCACTTTGTGTACCTCGACCCAATCCAGTTAAAGGAGTGTTAGAACTCTGAGCCCCGACTATCTTTGAGGTTCCAAGCACAAGTTCTGTTACTTGAGTATCACTATAACCCGATGTGTAACTGCCGTAAGAATTAGCTGGAAAAGAAGTCCTTGAGTTCAAAGTGGGATCATGGAAGCTGCCATCATAACTCTGACCACCCTTACCCCCTGCTGAGAAAACGTAGTCTCCAAAAAGAGTTTCACCACCCGTGGCTCCTGCGGAGGTCTGACTACCCGCTGAACCCCCCGCCCCTACAGTGACAGAAACAGAAGACGGTAACGCAGATAGCAGAATCCATTTAATAGATAGAACACCACCTGTTCCACCTGTTGCACCCGCATTGGCATTAGCCGCTCCACCACCTCCTCCTCCGCCGATGCATGTGACTATTGCAACAGTTCCAACAGAAGGCTTTGTCCAAGTGCCTGACGAGGTAAACGTATCTACGTCAACCAAAGTAACACCCGCGTTTCTTATCGACGTTGCAGATGTTGAATCTAAAGACGCAATGGCCTCTAATCCTAAACTATTATTTATAACGGCGGTTCCGCCGACTTTTATAGCCATCGTCGTGTCCTTTCACTATTAGCTATTAAAATACTAGAACAGAAACAAATCCTTGCGCTCCAGCATAACCGCTTGACAGGAGATAACCCCAACCTCCTCCCGCTCCATACCCTGTTCCTGCGTTCCCTGCACTCCCCGGAACAGCGGAAAGGCCAGTACGTCCATAAGGACGTTGATAGTAATATTCGCCAGTGCCACTTTGTGTACCTCGACCGGGTGCATCCAACACGGTATAAGAGTCCGCCCTTCCTTGTATATATGATTGTCCGATTACATAACGTGTTCTTTGAAGATCCCCATTTCCCGCAGTATAGCTACCATAAGAATTAGCTGGGAAGGAAGTCCTTGTAGAATAACCGGGATAATGCCAGCTACCATTGTAACTTGTACCTCCTCTGCCGCCCGCAGAGAAAACATAATCTCCAAAAAGAGTTTCGCCGCCAAGTCCTCCAGCACTTGATTGAGTCCCCGCCGATCCCCCTGCTCCTACAGTGACAGAAACAGAAGATGGCAAAGCGGACAAAAGAATCCATTTAGTAGTGCAAATACCCCCTTGACCACCTTCACCACCAGCGTTTGCGTTTGCGGCTCCCCCACCGCCTCCACCACCAATACAAGTGATCATTGCAATACTACCGCTGCCCGGCTTGCTCCATGTACTTGAAGAAGTGTAAGTATTTATTGTGCCCGCAGAACCAGAAGGCCCAGTTGGACCCGTAGGACCAGTGCTACCAGTTGGACCTTGTGAACCAGTTGGACCCGTAGGACCAGTATTACCTGTATTACCTGTATTACCTGTTTGACCCTTCTGCCCTTTTTGACCTGTAGGGCCTGTGCCACCAGTCGGACCCTGCGAACCAGTTGGACCTGTCGGTCCTGTTGATCCTGTCGGCCCTGTACTACCAGTTTGACCCTTTTGGCCTTTCTGGCCTTTCTGACCCGTGGGGCCTGTCGGCCCCGTAGGACCGTTTGGACCCGTGGAGCCTGTCGGTCCAGTTGGACCCGTGCCGCCAGTATTACCTACTTCACCCTTCTGGCCCTTTTGCCCCGTTGGGCCTGTGGGGCCTGTGGGGCCTGTTCCACCCGTATTGCCAACCTCACCCTTCTGGCCCTTTTGACCAGTCGGACCCGTAGGCCCTGTGCCGCCTGTAGGCCCTGTGCCACCTGTCGCGCCTACCTCACCCTTTTGGCCCTTTTGACCTTGGGGTCCATTGGGACCAGTTGGTCCGTTTGGCCCTGTAGGGCCAGTTGCACCTGTCGGGCCAGTAGGCCCAGTCGGTCCCTGCAACGCTGCATTAGCAATCGTCTGCTTTTCCCAAGCGGAAGCACTTACATCGTAAACAGGAATAAGATCAGAGGAACCCGCATCTGTGCCCGTAGCGAAACCTGTAAGAGAAGATCCTACATTTGAGCTGTCTGTTACGTCAGCATTGGTTTCTACGGTATCTAACTTTGTACCATCAGTTGCGATATCGCGTCCATCAACCGTGCCCGTAACTGCCAAGTTACCCGTAACCGTGGCCCCAGAAGATGTTGCTGCAACCTTGGTAGACCCTGCGTTCTGCAAGATATTTAAGTCACTGGCTACCGCGCTAATAAAGACAACAGCATTCCCCGCGAGGCTGATGGCATTATCTGAGTTTGAACTCTCTTGCACAGTTCTTGTAAGGGTTGTGCCAGAGGCGGTATATGTACCAGTCCCTATTTCAAAGTTAGAAAGTTCTTCAATGACGTACTGTACTACGTCACCGTTACTAACCCCAGCATCCGCGAAACTCTGAAACCCCGTAGACGCACTGCCAAGTGTGATTGTGCCAGTACCCGTGGTACTGGTTGTCATCTTGGCTCTGTTAAAGAGCTTCGCCATGATACTGCCTTATGTTAGTTGGATGACACCGTTGCTTGGGCTGAAGTCTAAGGTGAAGGTATCACCGTTGTTCAGCGTCAATGAGGTGCCATAGTCATAGTACCCAATGATTGGATCTGCTGGAGAAGAAACCGTATCATCAAAGATATAGATATAACGGAAGGGGCCAACCGTGCCAGAAGCAGTGAGCGTTAGATCTGCAACAACCAGCTTATATACACCACCAGACTGTGATGATGAGCTTGTAGTCAGGTTGCGAGAAGAACAATTGCTGTAGCTAATCTGTGTAAGATTGCCAACAATACCATTACCATCTGCGGTTGGATTGCTTGATTCACTTCCCGGCGCAGTATTTGTTAGGGCCACCGCAAGCTGGTCGCTTGCTAGATCCATATTGTGGACTGCGTTTACCACAAAATCGTTTACTTTGTTAAAGCTCGCCATTTAGATAACTCCTATCATGCTATGCGAATTATAGCAGATGTGGCATCCGCTACGGGGAATTGTATTTCAAAGGTACTATCACTAGCAACCCTGTCGCTTCCAAAGTCTAACACAGCAACAGCTTTATTGGAAGCACTCGCGTTATAGATCAGTGCCCCCCTTGCTGTAAAGCTTGCGTCAGTCCATGAAATATTATCAAAGTCCACAATAGCAGTTGTGCCAGAGGTCTTTGGAAATGTAGATGTCACTGTCAACGGCTTGCCCCCCGCAGTATATGCCGTTCCAGTTGTGTTAGTAATTTCGTTGGATGTACTATACACAGTAGTATCCGCACCCAAAGACGCAGTACTAGAATACAAAGCTATCCTGAATGTATGTGCATCAAAATCATGCTCTGCCTGTAAAAGCTGAAGCTTAAAAGACGTACATGTTGTTTGAATTATTGCCATACCTTATCTCCTACGCGGCAGGTCGCCTGTATGTATCAGTTCTCAACTTGGCACCCAAAGAAGCCATATTGATAAGGGCTGATGAATATCTTTCGTTATACAACTGAACCATATCGCCTTCGCCCTTCATAAACGTATACGCTTCTATAAGAGATCCGTAAAGCAATGTCGCTTCCGCATTGTCACCAAGCCATGATGTGCCAGAGGTAACGATGGAAGGTGGATCATAATAGTAATGCAACTCCAAGTCGTATGCTGCATCAGGCGTAGGGCCAAGCAAGAAGTTGCCATTACCTGTAGCGGTATCCCCATCAAATATTGCGTAATACTGTGGCAATCCCTGCACTGTGGTATCAGGGTAGGCTTCCCGCACAAAGTTTACCTCTTTGTCCAAAAGGTAAGTATACGTTGTACCATTGATAATAGCTAAGGAGAACGTGGCTAGAAAGTCATCAGGCCTCGCAACATACTTATTGCCAGCGTTTACATTGCCTGTGACATTCCTGCGTAGCTCTGGAATAGTGATATCCCTAAAGATCCGCTCTTCAGCCTGACGCACAAAGTTAGGGATATTGGTCACAAAGGTACTCTCTGTGTTCTCCGTATAGTCTTTGATCGCTTGCGTCAGTTCTGAATAGTTCATTTGAACTTATTCCTCTTGGTACAGGTTATCGAATATTTTGTTGACATCCATAGTATAGTCTAAATCGGATTTTGAATAGTGTATATGTTGAGATGGCTTGAAGTCTGGGGCACCAGCGCCAGTCTCGAACCACGCAGGGTGAGTAACCCTTACACGATTGTTGGGCAGTGCAACCACATTACCAGTCCATTCTCCAGCATCTAGAAGCTGCATAACATGACTTTGTTTATGCTGCGCTGGATCATCTGCTATCTCGCTCTCAGAGTAATCAACAGTAAACATATACTTTGCAGGATACATATTCCCATCTATCTTTGCCAACCAAGGGCACGGTGTTGCCCTGTCTAAGACGTACACAGCGTGATTGTAGGACGAACAGTCCCAAGGCTGGGCATCATGCACAGCCATAGCAGAAGGCCACTCAGTGAGCGGCTCATCGGCTACAAGAGCGGTTATAGGCATTCTCGCCCACATTGCGCCACCGTGTACATTCTCATCTCCTTCTTCATCTGCCTCACATCCCGTAAAGATAACTTGAAAGCTCAAGCATCTATTTGGCATTGTCGTTACCGCTATTGCCATCGCATGTAAGAACTCGCCGTGGTATTGTTCATGATTGTGAGTATACTCACGGCGAACCCAACACTTGAAGTGCGGTATGTTACTCTGCAAATACGCCAATTAATTCCCCCCCAAATTAAATCTATCCGTTTTTGCGGAACCTCTGCGGCTTAGCTGCACCACTACCTCTTGCCATTGTGCCGCCAGCCATTTTTTTAGTTACACCACCCTTGGCATAACCTTTTTTCTTCATAGCCCCGCCTTTTGCGTAGCCCTTTTTCTTCATAGCGCCACCCATCATCTTCTTGGCAACGCCACCCTTTTTCATTTTTCCCACACCATCAGCCGCAAATGCTGGGACACTCTTCCCATTTTTTTTGACCATAGGCATCTTTCCACCTGATTTCATTGCCACAGGTTTTTTCTTTTTCATTGCGCCGCCAGCCATCTTCTTAGTGACGCCGCCTTTCTTATAACCCTTCTTCTTCATCATCACTTTAACTCCTAAGTTATGTTGATAGTAACAGTACCAACTTCAGCCTGCATAAACTGAAGATCGTTCCAAACAGGATTAAACCCAAACAAACCCCGACTCTCCTCTAAAGATGTGTCTGGTCTTGGGTTCTTCAGAGACTGAGGGTCATTTATTTTAACTCTGCCCAAGAAGTTTTGTGGCTGATCTGGGTCAACAACATCACGCCCAACCAGAAATCCAGTCTTCACGCCATTGTTAAACTCAGGCACAAGATCTGCCAAAGGGTATCTAAACCCTGTCTTGTCGCAGTAACCAAAAGCATATTTGCCTCTAGCGTAACTCATCACGCACCCATCATAAATGTGTTGAATGGAACGAACTTAATTGATGCTGTCTCTTCATCCTCACCAGCAGCAAGCTGGAACTGAAACTCGTACTCTTGCTTTAGGTTAGCCGCCATCTGAGGGTTCTTTTTCATAGCAATGTAATATGCCATGCCTGCAACCAAGCAGGGCACGAATCTAGGCGGTACAGAAGATATCGCTGCCCCAACTCCAGATGACAAACCATCAATACCCTTCAACCTAAAATATGATATTGTATAGGCTGTAGTATTATCTGGGACAGGCCACAGGGTTACTTTTGTTTCTGTCGGGAGCCTTTGGACGTAGATCTGGGTCGGCCTACCTTGCGTGTTTTTGTTTGTTTGCTGCGCGTAGGTTGCGACACTGACTCTTTCGAGCGACGTGTCGATTTGGTTTGTGCCCGTTCCAGTACGAATTTGATGTTCGATGATGTCGATTGTGTCCGTAGGAAGGGTATACGTTGCCGTACCCGCTGTAACAGCGAGCGTACCCGCTTCAATAGTGAAGAGATTAAGGCCACGGTTCTGCCACTCCAATGTTAAAAGGTTCAGACTTCTTCGTGCGGTTTTAAGGTCGTATCCAGTACGCATCTCAAGGCCAGCCCTTTCAAAAGCTTCCTCAAAAATCTCTGGCATGTCTGGGGTTACTACAGCCATTATGTCACTACGCTCCTAAACCGTTTGGTTTTCTTTGCAATTTTTTTAGGCTGCTTGGCAACCTGCTTGCCCTTCTTGGTGGCCTCGCGTTTCTTCTTCGTAGTAGCGGCGTACTCCGCAGAGGTCAAAGACTTGATAGCCTTCTCAGGAAGATATCGCTCGCCTGTAGCCTTGCTCCCTTGCGTCGATGGCTTGCCAGACTTTGTTCGCCACTTCTGCTTTGTCCAAGACTTCAAGCTCTTCTGTGACTTCTTGAGCGCCATTAACCTCTATAGCCCCCACCCTTAGCTTTATATTGCTTGGCAAGCATTTGAGCTTTTCTTGCTGACCACTGACCCGGCTTACCACCTTTGCCGCCAGCTTTAATCTTGTTAAACAAGTTCTTCCGCATAGTTGGCTTTGTATAGTTTCCAGCCTCATTGACACGGCTTTTTGTTTTGCCGCCCTTACCCATGCGAATAATCTCAAGATCTTTAGAGTCGTCACCCGTGGAAACTCTGTTCCCTACAAGTTGACTGCCCATCTGAGAACGCGAGATAGCCATTACCACTTCACCTTATCAGCCCAGTATGCAGCACTCATCTTGCCCTTTTTGATATTCTTACCATGACGGGCCTTAAAGCTTGCACGTTTCTTTTTCATTTTGTCGCCTTCGCCAGCTTTTGGTTTCCCTGCTGTCTTAGCGCCCTGCTCTCCAAACCTAATTGTCTTAACCTTTTCACCTTCTTTAGCCACAACAACATGTGACTTCTTTGGGTGACTTGGTGTGCGCTTAGGCTTGTTAAATCCAGAAACCCCCGCCCTTGCTAGGCGAGGATCTTTTTTTGATTTAGCTTTTTTCTCAGCCAAAATGTTACTCCAGTAATAGAGTTATCACTGAACCAGAGCCTGATAGAGCAGACACATAGGCCCCATTGTCAGCGAGAATACCATCATTAGGAAGAAATACATCGTTCCATCCCGCTGGAAGAGTTAAGTCCAGCAGAGTGGCTCCTGATGCGGAGCCATTCTTAATGGTAAAGGCTGTAATGTTAGTGGCATACACCAAGATGCCCTGTATGCGACTTCGTGCGGGGCCAACAACCCCTGCACTAAATCCTGATGTTGAGACATTAAATGCCCGTACTTCTTGACCAGCCATCTAGGCCTCCTTACGGCTGAACAGCCGTATTAAACGCTTGAGCATACATCACTGTTATAACAACTGATCCCGCATTTGTACCTGCACTTGAGGTAGCAGTTAATTTTAAATCAGATGTACCAGTGTTTTTCCATGTAAGTGTACCACCGCCAGAAGCGCCTAACGCTTTAATACCTACAGTAGTTCCAGAAGCAACAGCATTAACTAGAGTCGCTGCACCGCCTACGGTATCACCAACACTAATATTTGTCGTGGTATTAGCAGCCACTTCTAAATCAATGATGATGTCTACGATTTTTGAGTTGGCAGGGATTACTACATTTGTAGCCTCTGCTGCGACAGCGCCGCCAGAAATATCCATTACATGTTGTTGAGTCATTACGACATAACCTACGTTTGCTATGTCTGAACCAACAGTAGTGCCAGTTGTGTTGCGGATGTTGCCAGCCCGTATAGGACCAGAAAAAGTAGTAGTACCCATGTCGATCTCCTGTCTGGGTTAGTCAGACACACCATGTGCCTGTCAGGGATGTGGAGATATTAACATAGAAACAAAAAAAATAAAGGGGCAACTTTCGCCACCCCTTTACCAATAAAAGTTCTATTGAACTATTATGCTCCGCGAGAACCGTAGATTCCCAATGGATCTGATACACCAAAGCTGTAACGCTCACGCGCTTTATAGCGCACGTTACCAGTGTCAAAGTCACCATCCATGCCTGTTTGCATAGCGGTACGGACAAAATGCTTCATGCCGTTAGGCACATCAGTTGTGATGAAGAAGGCATCATTGTCTGTCAGATAGTGGT
>Ga0208645_1000336_pt1 | contig 54883 bp, 115 predicted proteins | sample VirMetDEL_Sep_01_FD_184519 | JGI IMG/M metagenome (GOLD analysis project Ga0208645, IMG submission 184519) | Aqueous microbial communities from the Delaware River and Bay under freshwater to marine salinity gradient to study organic matter... | ecosystem: Environmental > Aquatic > Marine >... | reverse complement strand
ATATGAAAATAAAACACAATAGAAACATGAGAGATAAAGAAGAATTAGAGTTAATCAAAGCAAATAATAAGTTTGCTAGTGGCCGCGATGTGCAAGTTGGCGATAGATATGGTAACGTGAGTGATAACAGCCCTCACCAAGATTATATTGAGATTGTATTTTACGACAAGATGAAGGTTGAACGACTAGAAAAATGGCTGTATGAGATTAAACCCGCCAAGACCTTCGCAGTAGATACTTTTATCTCACATTTCATGGCAACACCATTGAAATATAGAAGCGACGACTAACAATACAAAAAAGCTACAGGAAGCTAAAAAAAGTATTGACTATTACCAAGAATAATATAGATTATATATTATGACAAAGATAACACTTATAAAGAGTCCTTCAGAAAAAATTCAAGTTGGCAACTTAGAAGTTGGCGATTGGTTTATATCAGATCATAACAATGATGTTGATATCTACTTAATAGTAACAGATCAAAATGGCAATCGATCAGCAGTTTCTACTTCAGGTATGACATTGCCACCTTGTGATCATATGAAAGTAACTCCATTAAAAAACGTTGAAATAAAGTATGCTTCTTTTTAAATGATTTTTTCAAGGAGACTAGGACGGTCTTCTTTTTCATGGTCAAATAATAAGCACCAGGCCCACATGAAAAATTGGTCTGGTGCTTTTTTTAGCTTTATTTAAAAAAAGTCTTGACATTCGCAGCATTTTGCGTTATAATAGCAGTACACCGCCCCTGCGTTAGTCCAGAAAAGTCATAAGTTGTTGGCATTATAATGTCGTACAATCATTGTCCTACATCCGCCACAATAACATACAATATAGCATGCTACCACATTATAGACATATACCCACAACGCCGCATATGCGCCATTCTAAGGCGGTTTAGATTTATATCTGTACATAGTAATATCCCAAGCGGAATTCACTAGAGATTAAAATTCATTTGTTAACCTATGTTGTTAACGGTATAAAGAACGAAGTGTTATTTTTTATTTGCTATTGTCCAATTCTTAGTAGCGTCGGTTCCTGTATACTTTCTGATGATCACTTACTTTGACCTTACTTCTAAGAAACGCTATGGAGTCTTTTTTCTGAAGGTTTGTCATTCTTTCCACGACCATTGTATCTTACTAATATTCAATCACTTAAGCGGTAATCGATTTATAATATTCAATTGTTATTGTTCAGTATTCAATTGTTATTTCTTAATGTCTAATTCTTAATATGTAATTTTCAATTTTCATTTGTCTTTATATACCTTATTTTACTTATGTTTTTAAGAAGCATATCTCGACCTAAACATAAATATAAAATAATTAACTTTTTATTTGACTATTACCGCTTTTTCCCTTAGAGTACAAACATAATCAAGATAACCGATAGGGAGATAGCAAGGCTGGATAAGTCAGGAAGGACTACAGGGGTATGGCTTTTTTGCTTAAAAAGCATCAAATTTTTTAGCTTTTCGCCTTGACAGCTAAACATAAAGGCGTTAGAATTCCAGTGGGCGGGAGTGCGCACTTAGTGCAGCGTATAACCTAACTACACCCAGATGCTATTCAAAAAATGTAACCGATTACATTTGCGTCCGCTTGGCGCCTGGTGTATAAGAAAATCTAATACAACATATAGGTATACCACCCAAAATATTCTGGATGATATGCCTAGCGGTTACCTGATAACTTTAAATATTTTATTGATATACCGCTTTTGTTGTTGACAAATCAGCGGTAATGATTTATTGTCGATAGTCCTCATGTTTCTCTATTTCTAACAACATATCAATATCATCATAGACAACCGTGTGCCATTCAATGTTGTCAAACAAATTTTCTAATTGTTTTTTCCGCTTTTCTACATCCTCATAATAAAATAAACCGGCATACTTTCTATCAGCCCACACAGAAGACGGATCTGCATACCATCTTCTACCGTCATTTAATATAGCTGTCAATATATATTTTGTCATTTCTTTATATGAATATAATACCAAATTATTCGGAATTGTATGCTGCTTCGGGCGCCAGAATGCAGAATGACGTCAGAATGCTGTGTTCGGGATTTTATCCTATCATGCTAAGTCTGTCAATCTTTTTGTATGCCTTTATCTTTCGGATTCGGGATAAAGTTTTTGTGTCTGTGGTAGATATTTTAGTATGAGGGTTGAATATATTGTCCAATGTTATATCACTGACATGCCTTTCACAGTATTCATCCCACTCACAACACTTTACCATGAAAAACTTTTGCCCCATATCCATCAAAGCAAATATCTCTTCACGTGACAATTCGGGCGGTAAATCACTCATCTTTATACTGTTGTTCTAGTGTTTCTATTGGTGTTTTATTTGTGTAAACAAATTTTACTATATCTTTAGGTTTTTTAGCAGATTCTAGATTTTTTACATATAAAGCTAGTTCTATTATTGCTTCCTTGAATGTTTTAAAATAAGTAATGCCACAGCCTGAGTTTGTTGGTTCATCATCCCATAGGAAACACCAACAACGTCTTTGTATCACATAGTAATCCCCTCTCTGTATTATTCTAAGTTTCATAATAATATCTCTTCACGTGACAATTCGGGCGGTAAATCACTCATCACCCGCCTCGCTTTCTAATCTTTTATTTATACGTTCAACAAGTATATAATCGTCATTAGTTTTTGCTAACTTATACAACCTTTTGCTGGCGTATCCAAGAAGCTCCTTAGCCTCATGAAGCTCTGATTTTCCATCTTCGTATCCTTGTTCATAAGCAATATTTATAGACTTTGCCGCACTTCTAATGTCATCGTGACATTTTTTAATCTCTGCCCTAGCCTCCTGAAGCTCTCGTTCTAGTTCTGCTATCTCATTAGACAGCGACTTCATTGCTATTCCCCTACCTTCTGCAATACACTGCCAATCACTCATTTCTCCGCCTCGCTTTCTTGTTTTATTACTTCTCTCTCATTCATACTATATAATCTACACCACCACTAACGCTTTGTCAATAATAAATTTAAACGTGTTTTACGCAAAAGCGTCCCACTGGCGTCCCACTTTCGGGTTGTAATATGCTGCATACCACGTCAGTTCGGGCGCAATATACTATCCCAATTTCTACATCTATAATACGGTTTTTTTGTACGCACATGTGCATTTTTAATGCTTTTTACCCGCTTTTTCGGGTCGGTGGGTCAATATCCCTATTTTTTAGCTGCTATCTTCTTGACTTTTATACGTGTATATGGTAATATGCTATTATGATCAAATCAATATCTATGTATTTTTCGGGACACACGTAGGCATCCACGTCTTAGCATAAAGATGTAAAATGTGGGGCGCCTGTTGGCACCGCTTGACGTATCTATGTAGTTTTCGGGACGATAGACGGTGAGTGGGGTGTGGCGCCTAAAGATGTATTTTTCGGGGAAAAATTGTGCGCTTGTGTAAAATGTGCGCTTTATAGCAGACATGGCTGCCACAGGGATTATTGATAATCTAGTGGCCTTTTATTAAAATACATGATTATTCGGGATTATCATATGCGTTATTTAGATTATGGCAGGGGTGTTTGTATACAGGAATATGAGGCAAGTATTACTATAGTTCTTGTTGCGTAAATTAGCGACTGGGAAATTGTATTTTAATCTGACATGGTGAATGTTTTAAATTTATTATTTAGCTTATTAAGCTTAATAATTCTGGAGTATAGGGTTTATTTATTTTCGATTATCATGTATTGTTTAATATCGTTAATAAATTTATCGTTAAGATCACAGGAGAAGCATGACATTAATACTGGGTGAAGATAGCCTACTTCTGTTATGTTTAAATTATCAATATAGATGTTATAGTTACCGCTCATGATTATTTATTTTTTTATTTTTATATTTTTGAATTTTGATAGATCTTACAGCAGCTTTGTATTCTGACTTATGTTGGATGTAATTTTCAAACATACCGAGTGTGCAGTCTTCCCACACTGAAAAGAATTTAAGTTTTATATCTAAGCAGTTGTATTTATTTACTCTTATGAGAATTGGAGAAGATGATATGGAAGCATCTTCTAGACTAAATTCTACATATTCTTTATTATTATTCATATATTACCACCTGAGCTTTGGCGAAGTTATTATTTTATATAATGATTAATTGTCTTTAATTTTTCCGGAGGAATGCGGCGTTGTTTGTCCCATTCAATTTCCCTTAGCTGATCTTCATAAGTGTTATCTCTTGGCCATGTCGAATAAACACCCTCCCATCGGAAACTCCACCATTCTTTTACTTGAGCATAATACAGGATTCCGCATGTAGGAGTGTGAGTTTCGACTATACGATATTTAGGTTTAAATATTTTCATACTTCTGGAGTTTATGTATTTTAGTATGTGAAGAACTTTTGTTCAATTTTATTTGCGTATTTCATATTATCATATTCTTTAATTTTGATAGGCGAGTATTTTTTTATTTTCCCATAATTGCTTTTATATTTGTTTAGGTTATCTATAATATCTAGCACCACATCTTCTGGGACGTTATGTTTAAGGCATAGTTCACCGAAAGATTTATTTTTTCTATCTTTATTAAGTTGTGTGGTGGTAATAACTATATTATTTATAGAGTAACCGAGCGAGTTATCTATTCTATCACATGACATTCTTTGGTTGTCATTGATTATTCCTCCTTGTTTTAGGATAATTGCGGGGTTTATATCTTTTCTGGTATAGAAGCATTTTCCATGTTGTTCTCTAATAAATTTTCTGTATAGTGCTTCTGCTGTAACGTCTGGTGAGATGTATACATAGCTATCATTTTCATTAATTATAGTTTGTCCATAATCATTGATAATATTTTTTGGTGGAGGTATATGTTTATTATTATAATAGCTTCCGTATATTTTACTAGCGAGAGCTGCTTTACCATTTTTCTTTATATTAACGATTAATCTATCGAATTCTTTTTTATATTTCATAATTTATATTGTTAAGTTACCGCTCATTGTTTTTATAATTTCTTATTTTAATTCTTCTGATAGTTTCTTTGTATTCTGGAGATTCTCTTACTTGTTTTATATCTTCTGAACATACATAATGATCACCCAATTTGAGTTCAATATCTTTAAAATCCGTTTTATTTACTCTATATGAAAGATGCATCGTTGCACCACCAACTTTTGCTTGTATTGAAAAATATTCATAGTTGTTATCGCTCATTGTTTTTGTATTGTTGAATTTTGATAGTTCTCTTAATTTGTTTCACATAATTGGCGTCTGATATAAGAAAATCAATATTGAATTTTAGTTTTCTCCAACGGTTGTCTGTGTATAATTCAACGATATTATTATTTATATTGAATCTATATTCGTCTATGTATGCTCCGAACACGGAAGATACTGTATCATTAAAGTAAACGTAATTATCTTTGCATGTTATTTTGTTACCGCTCATTATTTTTGTAATTTCTTAATTTGACAGATCGTTGAATATATTTTTCTATTTCCGGATTATAGTTTCCATTTGTATCGGTTGTCTCACTGACATCATCATATGAATTTATGACCACTCTTATTGTAGCTTCTACCCAAAAATCATATATTCTTGCTCTAATAACGGTTTTATCATTCATCTTTGTTTGTTTTATATTTTCTTATTTTTACCGCTCGTTTTGCAAAACTGATTAATTCATCTGATATATCTGGAATATAATCTATTCTATATGCTTTATGAAATACAGTGGAATTCACACATATACAGTTTTTTTCTAATATCAGAGTATTATATTCTTCTATTGAATAACTTTCAATTTGTATATTATTTGGATTTTTTTCTGATAGTATTATATTATATACATTTGTTTCGTCGGTTGGATGTTGACACGCAATAGCGTTCTTTTTTATAGTTTTGTATTGTTTTATATTTAATAATTTCATTTTCTAAACCACGCTTGATTCTTTTTGTATTTCATAATGCGTTCTATTTGTTTAGCGGTATTTTCTGTCATACGATTAGCTTTTATTAGTTCTGGTATTAGAAGAGGATGTGCCATTCTGTATTCACACCACACTAAATTATCTGGATCACCGTCGATTACTTTATATTTTGTCATAAGGTTTCCGGCGTCATTTACCATAAACTTATATTCACCACCAGATTCTACAAACTCTTTCATTTTTTATCAGATTTGTATTTTTTTATTTTGTAGTTTCTCATTGCGGTTTTAAAATAATGTGATTGTTTTATTTCATTTTTTTCATTATTACAAGGACGATGTCAATCTCCCCATTCCAGTTTTGTAGTAAGTTTACTTGTAAGTTTAACATATTGATCTCTTACGAATAATATATCAGTAATAGGCGTATAAACACATTCTGTATGTTGGTTTTTTGTTTTGTATATAAAAGTTATTTTGTCCATAATAACCATATATTACCAACAAAACTATAAAAAGTCAAGATTTATTTTGTTTATATTTCTGAATTTTGACCTTTCTTACAGCTTCTTTATATTCAATAGAATGAAAAGTTCCGGCGGATTGAGATTTATCGCTCCATAACCTATACCATTTTCCGTTGTTTTCATTTAAATGCCAAATTTCGTTGATATTAGACGTTTGTATTTTATAATGTTCTATTATACTTCCAAACGTTCTATCAAAGTATATACAATCGGAATCATCGTTCATTGTTTTTTATAATTTCTCAGTTTGATATATCTCTTTACCCTTTTAAATGAGTCAAGGTTCATTATAACTTTAGAACTGGTTTCGTTTGTTCTAATCCATTTAGATCCAGTATATTCGTATAAAAATTTACCTCTGATATTAGAAATAAAAAATAATACATTTTCTTTACTCTTTGATAATTTGGTTTTTGTTATCATTTTTCAAGATTTTCTATATCCCTTATTATTGCTTCCATAAGCATTTCCGCTCCACTTCTTGCGATATACTTAGTGGATATGTTAGTGTCTGAACGATCAATTACACTTACAACGTCATCAAATCGTTGTTCAATGTGTTGCATGATCACTTTTTGTTTTCTATATAATTTTAATTTTTGTTTTCTAATTTTTTGTTTGTTTTCCGCCTTGTATTTTTCAATTTTTCTTTTTATGTCATCTTTATGTTCTTCGGATTTCAATTTATTTAAATCATATTTAGCATTATCATGACTTGGTATCAAAAAATTTCCATCTAAGTCTGATAATACCAAAATGGTTTCTCCCAATGGAGATTTTAATGTCGCTTTTATCGGATATTTATCTTTATTATACTCACTCATGACAAAAATATATCAAAGTTTTTATAAAAAGTCAAGATTTGTTTTTATATTTCTGAATTTTAATTTTCCGACATGCTTCTTTGTATTTATCTGATGATTTAAACAGATTATAAGAGGCATTTCTCAATTCCCTCCATTCGAGATAGATGTTGTCAGACATAACAGTTATATCAGAGAAGTCATTGTTATTTATAAAAACGTCGGTATAAAACCCACAAGTCTTTAGCTTGTGGGATACAAACCGACCAATATTAAATTTTTACAAAAAAATCATTTTTTACATAACTTTTTTAATTTTGTTTAATATATATTAATATAATGTTAAAATCTTTTAAATATAGATTATATCCAACTACAAATCAAAAAGATTTGTTGGAACAACAATTTGGATGTAAACGTTTTGTGTGGAATTATTTTTTAAACAAACGCAAAGAAAGTTATTTAAAAGATAAAATATCTTTAAATTATTATGATTGTGCTAAAGAGTTAACAAATCTAAAAAAAGAAGATGACTTTGGATGGTTAAAAAATGCAAATAGCCAAACGTTACAACATACATTACGAGACTTAGATATTGCATATAATAATTTTTTTAGAAAAACTTCCAAATTTCCAAACTTTAAAAGTAAAAAACATAATCAAAGTTTTAGGGTGCCTCAACATATTGATATACGAAATGATAAAATATATTTTCCTAAGTTTAAAGAAGGTATTAAATTAAAACAACATATTTTATGTGAAAATATAAAATTCATAACAATATCAAAAACAAAAACAAATAAATATTTTGTATCTGTTACGTGTGATGTTGATGTAAAATCATTAACGTCAAACAAAGAAATTATTGGAATTGATGTTGGTGTTAAAGATTTTGCTACTCTATCAACAGGAGAAAAAATTCAAAACAAAAAACATTTTCATAAAAAACTCAAGAAATTAAAATATAATCAAAAACAATTATCCAAGAAAAAGAAAGATTCAAGTAAAAGAAATAAACAAAAAGTAAAAGTTGCAAAAATTCACGAAAAAATAACAAATGATAAAATGGATTTTTTACATAAATTGTCAAACAGATTGGTAAACGAAAATCAAGTAATTTGTATTGAAGATTTAGATGTAAAAAATATGATGGAAAAATCAAAATTATCTCGTTATATACAAGAATGTAGTTGGGGTGAATTTTTTAGACAACTGGAATATAAATGCAATTGGTATGGAAAAACATTGATAAAAATTGATCGTTATTTTCCATCATCAAAAACATGTAACAATTGCGGATATATAAAAGAAGATTTGAATCTGCAAGATAGACATTATAATTGCCCATCTTGTAATGTTGAGATTGATAGAGATATTAATGCTTCTTTGAATGTATTACAACAAGGAATAAATATTTTGTGTGGTTCCGGGACAGAATCGCACGTTAAACAAAAATCAGTGGAGGCGCAATTGTTTAAAGATTGGTCATTGAAGCTGGAAGCACATAAGTCTTTAGCTTATGTGTAGTTCACTCTTACATATTCTATCTGAGATGTTTCTCCATATGAGTCAAACAATGACTTTAATTCTGGCCAACCAAGCGACATGGTACGAACTACTACGATTGTGTAGTCAGACTGCATCAATCATTTCCGTTTTATATTTAATATTCTTTAAGAACAATTTTAGAGTTCTGCCATCATCTTGAATGCTTGGCTCTACAATAACGTGATATTTTTCAAATTGTCTTCCATCTTCGTCAACGATGGTAACTCTTGTTAGTTTTTCAAAATCAATTTCCATGATTTTAATATACCAGCGGCTTTACAAAAAGTCAAGAATTATATTTGTGTATTTTGATATACCGCTTTAATGTTGTTCCATTTGTGCCATTTTTTATATGAGTTAAAGCATGACCCATCAGAGTCTCCCATTCAGAAGTGTAGTCGCTGAAATAATGAATTTCTTCTGTATCAATGTTATACCGAAGAGTGTTATATGCGGTGGGATCTTTTTTATAAATTTGTTTGAAATAAACTATTGCTTGTTGTTTTTCATTGTAATCTTTGCAAAATTCATCAAGATAATGTGTTTCGTTTTTCATTATATTTTTTTATTTTTTCTTCACGTAACAATTCTTTATAATATTTTGGATGTATATTACATTCTCTATAAACCTCCAACAAGGTAGCTTCTTGTTTAAAAGCATTTTTACATAATGTGTTTGATTTAGTTAAATTCCCTAGTTTTAAATAGAAGATAAGAAAAGGGCCGTCGCCAATGAGTTTGGCCCTTTCAAATTGTTCATTTATTTTACATTCTGGAAGTTCTTCGTTGTAATTCACGTTGGCATCAATAGTTTGTCATGATAAAATTCAACGTCTATATGTGGTTCTGTTGGTCTATCGTAGTTTACCATCCAGAATTTCCCGTCTCTAATCTCAACAACTTCAGCAGTCGATGGATATCCAGGAGTTCTAACCCAATAAAATCCAGATTCCTCTGGGATTTCAGTTTTCCACTTATCGTTTTTTCTATTGTGTTTCACTTTCATTATATCTTTGTATTTTTAATGCTCTTTTAGCAGTTTTAAATATATTTTCTTCAGGTCGATTTTCATAATAACATTGTTCAACGACATTATTTTTCCATAAATACGCCTCACCATAATTTTCGTCGTATGTATAATCTTCATCCATTTTTCACATTTCCGTATTCTGATAATACTTTCATTAAAGGATATTGTAAGTTTTTAACCAATGGGTCTTGTTGTCTTTCATTTACCGCTTGAAGAAGATCAACCTTAGTGACAAATCCTTCCCAGTATGGATAACCATCGTATTCATATATAATATAATAACGAATGTGATCGTCTTTTAACATTTTCTCCAATTTGTTTTAATTTATCATCTTAAAACTTTATTTACCACCGCTATCAATTTTTCAGGCTGAAATGGTTTTACGATCCATCCAGTTGCGCCTGCTGATTTTCCGGCTTCTTTTTTATCTTGAGCAGATTCAGTTGTAAGCATAAGAATTGGGACTGCTCGATTTTGAGGATTTTGTCTAACATTCGTAATTAACTCAATTCCATTCATATTTGGCATATTTAGATCGGTAAGAACTAAATCAAATTTGGATGAATTAATTTTAGTCATCGCATCTACCCCATCTTCAGCTTCAATGATGTCATGACCTAAATCATTTAACGTGAAAATAATCATCTGTCGCATTGAAGACGAATCGTCTACTACTAGTATATTTGCCATATTTAATCTCCATTATTCAATTGTTTATAATATTTAAGTTATAATATATTTGATGGTTATGATTTTATCAGGCTTTTTTTCTTAAAGACCGATTCTAATCTTAAATTTTCAGTTACTACACATCTAAACCATACCATTTGTTTTCCGTTTGGAGCTTTCATTAATCCAGGATATATGTTTTTTGGTCTTGTATATCCACGATTTAATAAAACAATTGTCGCTTGTTCTTTTGTCAACTCTTTGGTTATATCAAAGTCAATTGGCGGAATACCTTTAATCCGATTGTATATTTTTTTTATCCAATTCATTTTTTAATTTATATCGTTTTATTTTTATAGCACGATTATACCAAGCGATTGCTTTTACATTTCGTAATCTTTCTAATTCATAACCGAACTGTGGAGTTAGCTCTATTCCCTGTGACATAATTTGTCTTGCGGTTTCAAAGTCATGAGCAGATAATGCTGTATATAGACTTATTGAGTCGCAAAACGGTATGTCATTCTCCATTCATATAAATATTAAACCTCTGAGTTAAAATCAATGATATTATCGTCTTGTGGGTATCTAAGCGATCTATAATCATATAAAACTTGTATTAATAATTTCAATGATGGAAGTGGTATTGTAGCATCTTTCTTTTCTGATCTACATTCTTTTAGCCGCTCGATGAATACTAATAAATCTTCTTCGTTCATTTTTTCAATTCCTCTAAACACATTTTTAATTTTGACAAGTCTTTATCTCTCGGTGGATAATACTCTAATACCTTTTGTATAGCCACTTTAGCCATTTCAATTTTATCCAACTCTTCCTGTAATTCTACCAAGTCACATTTTAAACAACCGCCAATTGGATACTGAGAATCACATACGCATTCTTCTATACCATACCAATAATCGATAATCTCATTCTTCATTTTCCATTGCTTCTGTTAAAATTTGATTGATATATTCGTTTAAAGTAATATCTAACTCATGGGCCTTCTTGGCCAATGACAAAATAACATCATCTTCCAAATCAATTTCAACATCAACAAACTCATTTTTTCTTTTTTCTTTTTTCATATCATTTTAAAAGATCGTTTAGCATTTCCATGCCTTCGTCTATAATTTCTTGTTTTGTGATGGCTACTGTATGTAAAGCAACGTCCGCCATATCTTTAGCACCTTTGATGTATGCTTTGTTTAATATCTCTACGAGTTGTTCTGCTTTACTTTCATTTGAAGCGGCAAATGTAAATTCACCTTTATATAAAACTTTTTTCTTGTTGAAAGTATATGGTTCTGATGTATATAATCCGTTCATTTGTTGTTTTTGTATTTTTTAATTTTTATTGATCTGATATACCATTTAATATCTACTTCATCAACACCGCCTGGAGTGTAGTTTGCTGTCGTTAATATATCGTAAACTTTATTAGCGTCCGCTTGTTGATTGTGTTTTAAGGCGGTCATATAAATCGCATGTAATTCTCCATGTGTATATTTTGTAAAATCAATTTTCATAATAACAATACTTTACCATAGGTTTTATAAACAGTCAAGACTTATTTTTATATTTTCTTATTTTGCTTTTTCTTATTGCAAATTTTTGTGCTTTTTTAAAGTGACAACGATTTTCTTTATATAAATCAGCTACATTATTACAACAATATACCCAATCACCAGAATCACCGATTTTATCACCGGTAATCAATTTTTTGTCAAAATACCATACAGCAGAACCATCCAAATTACATTTAAATTGAACATCATTAAATATCCATTCAACTAAATCAAGTTCTTCGTTTTCTGTATTCATGTATCTTTACCACTCTATCTACCATTTGATGATACCATTTTACCGCTGTTTCAGCTCCACCAATCAATAAAACAAGTTCATCTTCATTATCCAATCGTTCACCGTTTTGTATAGCTTTTAATGCTAAGTCGTAATCGTCATTATACAAATGATCTTTTAATTCAGGATCATTTTTTACGATTTTCATTGTATTTTTGTATTTTCTTTTTTCGTGTAAACCGCTTTAATGCATCTTTAAATTCATTCGTATGCATATAAGCAGTTGGAACGGTAGGTACCCACATACTCATTGTCATTTCAGCCAATTGACTTCTATGATCCTCAAAAAACATTTTATATGTAACATCATATTTAATCTGTTTGTCACCGACATTAAATGTAAATTCCTCTTTCATGATTTTAATATATCAACGTTTTTATAAAATGTCAAGATTTGTTTTTGTATCTTTTTAATTTATATTTGCGGTATGCTTTTATAAATTCCTCACGATCTTTATGTGGGTTTCCTCTACCAGCTGCTCTCCATGAAGATTCACCTACAGGGATCGCTATACACTTACTGAGGATGTTATATTTGTATAACTCACCCTCTATCACAAATGTAAATTCTATATCGTCTACTCGTCTTTCTTCCGACATTTTTTATAGTTCCTTATTTTTGTATACCGCAATTGTTTCATAAATTCTTCTTGCGGTAATGATGAATTTACTTCGTGATAACATTTTATACACATCATAACGTCGCTATGTATATAATAACCATCACATTTAAAACATTTAAGATGATCCATATAAATACCCTCACCATTTACAAACATATCAATTTCAATGTTGTGCATAACATGATCACAGTCTTTACAAAAAAATGTTTTATCTAAAACGGTATTTAAAATATTCTCACTATGACAACTCAAACACTTCTTAAAGCGTTTTTTGTCATCTGTGATAAAATATTTCCACAACTCACTCATGTTTGTTTTTGTATTGTTGTATTTTCACACACCGCTTGTAAAATGTCATAATATCATCGTTCAATAATTTATAGTCTTTGATTAGTCTGTATCCACGTTTAACAAGTTCTGTTGCCATTTCACGATCTTCGTTCTGTAATATACGATACAATTGTATATCTTTAGCTTCCTCCTGTTCGTCTAATGGAAATTTGCCGACAAGAACATCAATCTTGTCGGCAAACTCTTTAACATCATTTAACATTAACTATAATTGGCAGTTACAGCATCAAACTCTTCAGGGAAGGCGTCCAACACCATTTGACAATTTTTGTCGTTTACACTACCGGTATCATCCATCACATTATCAATGATATGGAAAATCAAACTAGCGAGTTCGTCTTGATCAATAAGTTTCAAGAACTTGACCAAGTTTTTGACTTGAGCTTTCTTTAACTTACCAAACTTCAACTTCTTAACTTCTTCAAGAAGTTCTACTACACGCGTTCTGTTCATCTTGGCCATTTGACCTTCAACTTGATCATAACGATCCAGAATGTCTTTGATATTCAAAGCCTTCATGTCTTCAAGATACCGTAGAAAGTGAGTAGCACTCATACCTACATAGGCATATCCTACACTACTGATAAGACCAATAGCTTCATTATGATCAATCTTATCAAGACCACCGAAGTATGACTTCAGAAAATCACTTAGGAATGTCCAAGAGCGAGGCGTAGCGTATGCCTTACAGTTTTCAGTAGGAGAACGATAAAACTCACTTGGATTAGCTTCAACAAAAGATGTGATACTATCCCAAACATTTTCATCAGCGAATTGAGTTTTCCATTCTTCGATGCTCAAACTGTGTTTTACGGTAATAAGACGATTCATAAGAGCAGAATCCATTTCTTCTACTTCTGTGTTATCTTCTTCACCGAAGTTACCAGCAGACATCATAATAACATCATCGTTGAATTTGAAGTTGTAACCGATTTGACGTTCAAGTAACAACTGTAGTGCAGCGTTACGAACATCTAATTTAGCACGATTCAACTCGTCAAAAAATACCAATGAAGGTTTTTTGTTGGCTTCGATCGCCCAGCGTGGTGGTAAATGGTCTACACAACCAGCTTCTTTGTTTAGACTTGGAAATAAACCAATGTCAGTTTCATCCATTTGAGATAGACGAAGATCAATAAACTGAAGATCCTTTTGTTCAGCAATTTTACGAACGATGGCAGTTTTACCTTCCGCTGGTTTTCCTTGAATAAAAAGAACTCCACTGTTAGCTTTTGCCATGTTGTAATATAAGTCGTATTTGTTTTCCATAATAATGTTTTTTGATGTTTTAATTAATGTTATGTTTATTACTATATGTTATTTTTTATAAAAAGTCAAGTGTTTTTTTATATTTTTTTATTTTTAACGCTCTTTTATAAAATTCAAGGTCTTTTCCGGTTAATAGACATTTTGTTGCTTCTTCACCGAATATTGGAGTATTACATTTTTTACACGAATAATGTTTGCAGTTTAACAATGCAACGACAGAATATTCTGTAACAAATTGTTCACAATTAACACAATAATCAGTTTCACTTTTCACTTTGTTTTTTATATAAAAAGATTTTATGAATGCGTTTTAATTTTTTTGCTTCTGTTGTTTCTAATGTTATCTTAGAAATAACTTCTGTGGCTTGCTTTGGTGGAATAGCATTATATTTTTGATCTCTCCCATTAAAAAAACTATATTCCATAATAAACAATTTATTTGTTTTTTTATCGTATTTATATTCGCTTCCATCAACCAAAAATTTAAATCCTTTTGATCCTTCTCTAATATACTGTGGATAAAAATCATTAGCAATAGCACTTCTTCTTATAGCAGTATGTGTTGGATAAATACCACCGACTGATCCCGTGATAGTGTTCACGGAATCCGTGGGTTTGTTACACGTAATTGTATTCATGTCAAATATGGTTTGTAGATTTCAAGCAACAAAGCATTAACGCCATCTTCGTCAAACGTATATGTGTTTTTCCGATTTTCATATGAGTCTACTAACAATTTTTCCATATATTCGTATGTGGATTGCAATTGTTTTGCTGTATGTTTTTGTGGAGTAGCCTTTACACTCATTAACATAGAATAAAAGTCTTCTCCAAACTCTCTACAATCAACAACAAAATGGTCTGTATTGAAAAAGGTGATTCCAATTTGAGCCAATCTGAATAATTGAACCCAGTTTTTCGGACTAAATCCGTGTTTTTGAACAGCTTCGTATCTTTTACCGCCCAACTTTCCCTTACGTAACCCAAGAGCAAGCCGGAGTTCACCCTTCATATATCCACGTAAACAATTGAACAGGCGTTTGCTATCTAAAAAACGAAAACGGTTAGCACGCAAACTCTTCATTTCAACAGAAGATTCCAAAAACTCAGTTTCGTTACAAAACATAGCTTCTAATGCTTCTGTATTAGATTGTTTTAACAAAGTCATAAAATGATTTAACTCTTTATAAACCACATCTTCATCGTCATTTTGACTACGAGACTCGTCAAATCGTCTTGTTCCAAGGATATATGCTGGGTCGGTGTTCATAAACAGACCACGTTCATCATAGTCGCTTTCTGGTGTTGTGAGGTGGTAAAGTTGACTTCCACCAGCATATTTACATAATGTTTTTGTATTTTTCATGATTTTAACTTTATAAAAATTTATTGATTTGTCAATCTTTTTTCTTTAAAATTTTTAATTTTTGATCTTCTATCTATTAATCGTTGAACGGTAGGTTCATTAACAAAGCGTTTCTTATTCAAATTTAAAAAATCAATAACGTTTTCAGTAGTTATATTTAAGCACCCACCAAAGCCAAGTGCATAAAGTCGATGTTTTTTCAATACCAATTTATTTGGTTTTGTTCCTCTTTCGTTGAGGTTGAAAAAAATGTCACACTGAGAAAGCAGTCTCATGTCACCAAAATCTTTAAATGTGTGTCGTAAATCAGCAAAACCAATTCTCATATAATTCTCATTTTTGAAAAAAGCAAAACCATTAAAAGAATTTAAAATTGTTTGTATCGTAGACCACGATTTAATATCTGACAAATCAATTGGATCATCCGCCATTTTGCTTATTTTTTCATATTCACTTGATGAAAATCTTAATTCGGTCGTATTCATGTATATTAAATTAAAAATTCGTTCACTACTTCTTTTGCTTTTTCAAATTCATAAATCACAGTTGCATCTTTATCAATTTTTTCTAATATTCCTGCTCCAAATGATGTTGTTCCATATGAGTTTTTGTGACATTCATATACAGATCCACTAAGACCATATATGTGATAATAATCATCAACTATTTCGATTTTAGTGATGCCTGAATTAACTTTCCAACTGTCACCGTCAAGGTATCCGCCGCTCCACGTAGCAAATACTTTATAACATTCACCAACATCAACGATGAGCCATTTATCTGGATTATATTTCATTTTTAGCCTTTCAATAATTTAATTATTGCTTTGTCTTTAGCTTTAACTTCCAATTCCCACACAACAGATGTATCGGTTGGTTTGCCAACGTTTTCTGTGATATAGTCAACATGAGCACGTTTGTTTCCGTTGTTACCGCCTTCACTCCAATGCATCACCGGAACAATGTCAACAGGCCACGTAGTCTTGAACACGTCAAGCCAATTATCGCCTGATGGATTACACTCGTCATGTAAATTGTCATATACACAAGGCAAGTTAAAATTGTATGTATCACATATATAACAATGTAACTTATAAAGAGTCTCACAAGTAAATGAGGATTTGTCTTCGTTTTCTAATGTAAACCGTTTATATACCGCCTCACCACACGCCATAAGATTGTGATATACACGATCACCAATTTGTTGTAAAGAACTACCTGGCTTAATAGAACAACTGGTATGTATGTTGATAGGCGATTCGTGACTTTGTGGTAAACCCATGTTGTCAAAAAACCAACCTGTCATTTGTAAGTCAACGATAGACTTGTCACATACAGTTTGATTTGGAGAAGCCAATATAACAAATTGATCAGGATGAGCACCGATACGAACGCCTAAGCGTTTGGCGGTATCACCAATATTACGAATAGCAATCATAATATCGTCATAATCGGGTAAATCTGTAAATTTTAAACCCAACGTAGGTTCGGTCATTAACGGCATACTTTGTGGTATACGATAATGAGCAATGTCATTGTCAGCACAATGCTGAACAACGACACTAGCGAAACGCATGTTGTGTAGAATACGTTCTGATAACTGTTTGATACCTTCGTTATATCCCAATTCCTTGAACCGCTTACGCGTCATTGTGCGATACGCTTGTGTTTTGTCTTGATCACGAAGGATTTCTGATATACAAGTTAAGCCATATTTAATCATAATAAAAATATATCGCAAATTTTATAAAAAGTCAAGATTAAATGTTATATTTATATAATATGAATAGATTTTTATATGTTGATGACGATTTGATGATGCGGAAAGTAAATACCGCAATGTTGAAGTTTTTATATAAAAATAATGTGATAGTAGATACCGCTTATAATGGAGATGATGGATTTAAAATGTATTCATCAAACAAATACGATTGTGTTATAACTGACATTTTAATGCCACATACTGACGGATATCGTCTTATAAACAATATTAGATTAAATGACAAAGAAACTCCAATTGTGGTTACTTCTGTATATCACAAATCGTTTCTAATTGAGGGGGTATTATCTAAAGGCAATATCCTATATTATTTAAAACCATTTTTAAAAGATGATTTTGTTAGTGCTTTAACTCATTTCGACCTTCTTTGATTTCGTTCTTCATTATATAATTTTATTTTTCGATGTCTCAATTTATGCTTCAACCATTCTTTAAATTCAGGAGTATCACGTAAATCCTGTATTCCATATTTCGCCCAATTTTTATACGTTTCGCTATAAAACCACAATGATTTATCCGTTAAACAATATGCTCTTACAACATTGCTTGGGATAAACAACTCGCTTTCAAGCGAATTGTCTATCTCAATACAATCATCGGGGATTTTAACCATCGATTTTAACTACTTTAACGTTTCCAATTAGTTGAGGAACAACGTCAGTTGTAACGAATACACTCTTCTTAATTCCGGTAAAGTCAAGATTATCTGTATAACCATCTGTGATAACACATGTATTATACTTTGGAAGATTTTCTTTGATATACTCAATTCCAGGCTGTAATACAGTTCCACCCAAACCAACGATCTTTAGTTTTTTCAGTTCGTGTTTATCTGAAATTTGCGTATGTGATTTAACCTCAGTGTCACACATAATGATATTCAGTTTATAACCATCACGAAATAAAATACCGATTGTTTTTTCAAACTCACCGATCATAGATCCAGATACATCAAGCAAAACATTGATTATATTTCCAGTTCTTTCTCTTCCTTTCAATCCAACCACACCACGACGAGAAGGACGTTTGATAGTATTTTTCTTTTTTCCACCCTTAACATAGTTACAAGCCATTTGGATTTGACGAAGATAGTTTTTCTTGTGTTTTTGGAAGTTTTCAAGAATCTTTTCAATGTCACCAGCGACAGTTCCACGTTTACGTTTGATGCCTTCAAGAATGTCTTTAACCATTTGGTTTCTAACTTCATCAGGAACATCACTATCCATATGAACGTCAAACTCATATTCATCCAATGAATCTAAGACCTTATTCAACTTTTTTGAGTTTCCATTTTTGTCTTTTCCATCTTCATCATATTCTGTGTTGTCTTCTTGTTCACCATCAGAACCTTCACCATCTTTCTTTTCTTCTTCATCTCCACCGCCAGATTTTCCCTGACCTTGTTGACCTCCATCAGAATCTTGTTGTTCAGCAGAACCACCTTCTCCTTCTCCATCGCCTTCACAAGATTGTTCTTGCTTTTGTTGTTTGCGATCTTCGTCACGTTCTTTCTTTTTGTCGTTCAACCACTCATAAAGCGGTTCAAAGATACGTGCTCCTTCATATTCCTCCGGAGTAGTATAACAGTTCTCAATAAGGTCAGCTTCCGCCTTATAACTTTCGTCAATAGCATCATTGATCAACATATCCATTGCCACATTAGCGACTCTGTGTTTGGTCAATGATTGTGCTCTATCCGTATGATTACGAACCAAATGGAAAATTTCGTGTAGAATCAAAAAACATAACTCTTTATCAGTCAGTTTGTTGATGAATTCTTCATTGTAATAAAACCACATTTTGTTGTTTTTTACAGTGACTCCGGCAGTAGGCATTTGGTTGTTTTCACGGAAGTTAATGTATAAGGCAAACTCTCCCCAAAAATCCAAAGTAGGATTTCCAACGATATTTGTTAAACCTTGTTCCAATTTTTTGTTCTTAATACTGATCATGGTTATTAATATAGATTAGTTTTTATAAAAAGTCAAGTAAAAACGCACAAAAAAGCGACCACCGAAAAATCAGCGGTCGCTTTTTGTTAAAAATTATCGTAACTTGATAATTTCGTCTGCTAGTTCATAAGCAGCCTTGGCACGATCAGCATATGTCGGAAATCGTTGATGCTGTAAAGCAATTAACGCTTGACCTACAATATAATCACGAATTGTAACTGTTCCATTGTCAACCAATGCTTCGTTTGTGACAGGTTTCTCAACCGTCTTAGAAACAACAGGCTTACTGTCCTGAATCAGTTCTTTAGGAGCTTCAACCGTAGTTGACGCTTTTGTTGTCTTTTTTGCTGTTTTCTTTGCAACAGCCTTTGTTTTTTTTGTAACTTTTTCCATAATAAATTATTTAAGAGAGGGCAAGGATTGAACGAATGTATCAGAATCAATTACGGTTATCGTTTTATCTTTTCCATTTTCAGTATATTCGATTGTTTGTGGATTTTTACCACAATCACAATCATATAAAAACCAACACATTGTATCAGGACACAGATCATATTTTTTCACCAACAAGTCAACAGCAACATCAAGTGTCATGAATGATGCTTCATATAGTGGACTTCCGGTGACATTATCAAAAACTTCTTCAATCACTCCAAAATGATATTCAAGTTCTTGTTTTCTATCAACGATTTTGTTTAAATCGGTTATTAACTCTTGTTTAGTTGGAACTTTTCTTCGTTTTATTTTCATATAATTTAGTAATTTAAAATTAATATTCTATATAATATAGACCAGATCTTTATTTTTGTCAATAAAAAAATAAACATTGACATTTTTTATAAAAATGGTATATTATAAATGATATGAATAAAACGACACAAATATTATTAAGCGTAGCAGTAGTAATTGTTGCTATTGGGTATGGAATATCATCCATAAACAAATCGTTAGCAATAAAAGTTAAATATGAAAATGAACTGATCTTAACAAAAGAAAAAGTTAGAACACTTGAGTTGTCAAACACGATTACGGAAATACAAATGATGGATATGTTGGATGCATATTACAATAAACCATTCAACCACACACAACCAACAACAAAACAAAAAATATGACAGGATACCATTCTCTTTCCCAACCCGAAATTGAATATCTATGTGAGATGTTTAATACGGTTAAATTTGCAGGCATTCATTTATCAAAAAAAATGGATAATGTAAGATTAAAAGCTTTAAAAGATCAAATCCTTAGAACATGTTTGATTGGTTTATATGAAAAAAACATTGAATCTGAACAAAAAGAAATCATATCCAACATTCTAAGTAAAAATGGAGTAACTTTATAATTATATATATATGAATTTTGTAGCAACATTTGATGTAGACAGCACCTTATTAGCACCACGATTTGACAGCGATCAAGGGTTGTGGGTCACTGATGAAAAATCCGAACCAAATAAACGTGTTGTAGAACGATTTAAGATGCTTAAATCCGCTGGAGGTCGTGTTGGTATCGTTACAACACGAATTGAATATCACAACTCTATGGATGAAATCCGTGATCTATGCCAGCGTGCTGGTATAAGTCCTGACTTTGTTCATTTTACAAATAACAAAGACAAGTGGCCTACTTTAAACAAAGTAAACTCTAATATACATTTTGACGATGATATAGAAGAGTTGGCAATGGCAAAAAAGAACATACCAACCATAAAAGCGGTTTTAGTGAAACATCCAGCGGATGGAAATGATCCAATGGATAAAATAGCAGATGAAATTATCTAATGAGAGAAAATATTTATATAGGAAAAATTAACAACGGCAAATACATTGTAACAAAAAACAATGAGCCTATGTCACCAAAAAACTATTCCAAAATGATTGGATTGGATGATAGAACTGAATTCTATTGGGGATATCACGGAAGCGCACCTACAAATTTAGCATTCGCTTTATTATACGAATCAACAAATGATTTTAAGTTATCCAAACAAATACACCAAGCATTCAAAAGTGAAATAATATCAAAATTGGATATGGAGCTTGGATGGAGTTTAAACGAATCTGAAATTAAACAATGGTTATGTAACAAGGAAGCGTTATTATGAAAAATCAAAAAGAATCAATTGAAAGTTTGTTGTTCACATTGGAACAATATTTTGAAACATTCTACATATCAAACTCTCATATAAAGTATTACGATAAAGTGGATGATCGGTATTTTGCTGTATTAGAAGATGAAATGCTTGTATTATTTCCGACGATAGAAATTATAACTTATCAATTAGAAAACAAAGAAGAAATTTTAAGCGAATATTTAGATGATTGAAGATTATTCTGAAAATCAAATTGGGATAATGTTATCCACTTTTTTATCAACGTGTTCGGATGACGAACTTGTTATATTTTACGATGCGTTTTTTGGTGAAGAAGAAGATTTTGACGCTGTGGATGTAACTATCATGACCGAAGAAGAACTGGAAGAGTTATGGACCAGTGATTTTGCTGACAAATATTCCGATGATGAATTATTTGAATTACGTGAATCTTTGAAAGAAGTTATGGTTAGAGATTTTAATGGAGATATGCATCATATACCGGAAGCTATGAGTTGGATTTTTGGATTGGAATACGTCGAAACTAAATTTAAAGACGAACCAAATAATTTTGTATATTCATTTGAAGACGGAGTATATCCTGTGTCAGGAAGTATGTTAGATTTTAATGATGACATTTAACTTGACAATACCAGATTGTATGATATAATTCACATATGAAAACCGTAGTAATACCTGACATTCATCATAATATAGATGATGCTCAATGGATTTTAGATAATGAAGGAGCCGACGAATATGTTTTATTGGGAGACATATTTGATGATTTTCATGATACACCACACATCTCTTGTAGAACCGCTACATGGTTAGTGGATACACTACAACGTGACGATGTAATCTGTCTCTGGGGCAACCACGACGTTCCTTATAGATGGTCAATGAACAAACATGTTTGGTGTCCTGGATTCGATCATGATAAATGTAGAGCGATCAACTCCAAAATGACATTTGATCATTGGGATAAATTGAAATGGTATTATAAAACCCAAGGATTTTATCTAAGTCACGCTGGTTTATGTGAGGAAATTTTCTGTCATCCTGTAAACGGCTTTAGCGACGAATATGTTGATTGGTCAATTGATCGTGGAATGAACCATTTGTCAGCAGGATATGATGCAGATTTTTGTAGACACGGCTTCCGAATGGGAAAACAACGTGTTGGTGGATTGATATGGGCAGATTGGAGTGAATTGAAGCCAATCAAAGGAATCAATCAAATTGTTGGCCATTCACCAGCATACGAAACGCGTGTTAAGTATTTAAGAAGTGACGATAAAGTTGTAAGCGGAAATTATTCTGTATTTGAAAGAAACAAACCGATTGTTAACATTTACAGCATGAACTATTGCGTTGATACTATGCTTGATCAATATTTGATTATACAAGATGGTGAAGTTAACATAAAAGAACATTTAGGTAGAAGACAAAAAGAATTAGAAAGAATGAAACAGTCTAACTCCAGAGCGGTAGACGAATATTAAATAATATGAAGGGAAATAAACAAACTAAACAATATATCATTACATTTACATACGAGGATAACGAATCATCCAAGTATATAGTTAATAGATATAATTATTACCAAGCAAAAGAAGAAGCTGAAGATATAATGTCTGAAAACAATAAGAACATAGACAATGTTTATATCACAAGATATGACGTAAAAGACGGTTAATCGGTGTCGAATCCCTTAAAGTAATCGGAGTTATTAAGGTTCAGTTGTTTTATCGCTGAACCTAATACAAATCCACATTCTCTTGGAGTTAACCCTTCACTTTTAAGCATGTCCGTTATTACATCACTAAGCGACATTAGCTCTCCTATGCTACAATGATCGATTTGATGTTCCATATCAGGATGTTCTCCTAATATACCAGGAACATTATTACGGAAATATCCCATATTAGCAACCGCTTGCATAGTTCTCTGAACTCGTTCCTTTGTCTCTTCATCAGCAGTTTTTGGATCTATGTTCAACTTTTTGTAAAAGTCTAAAACCTCTTTTCGTTTGATAACTTTACTAACATAAAACGTTTTTAATATACCATGTTTATGCAATAAATGGTTGCCTGTATTATCATTACTCACAATGGTATATATTAAAGCGCATAAAAAACCGTGTATTTTTAAGAAATACACGGGTTTTTATCAATGTTTTTTAACATTGAAAATATGAACCCATCTACGATTCTCGCTGAACTTCTTGTCAGCGGTAATAAACACTCCGTAATGAGTAGTTGTATCGACATCTTCTACAACAAACGATTCCCCCTTTTTATAACCATTTTCCAGATTGACCGTAACTTCAACAAAATCTCCAATTTCAATTGATTTAGCGCGTTTAAATTTGTCAATTAATTTTAAATCAGGCCGTTTATTTTTTGATTCAATCTCAATTAAAGAATTAATATATTCTTTATAATTTTTCATGTTTATTTTTATATTTTTTATATTCTTTAGAATTTCCATTAGCCAATGACAACGCCAATGAATGTAATTCATCATATTCAATTTCAGAATGAATATGTAAAAGCAAAGATTTAAATAATTCAAATTTTGCTTGTTCAGTAGTTAACCTTCCCATGAATTATCACCCAAGGCAAATGGATACTTCACTAAATCCCGCTCGTATCGCTTTTCCATCTTCAATTTTCTTTTCAACTCTAATAAAGATACAAAATCACTTTCTTCTCTGTGATACATTGCATTTCTGTTTTCTAATTCAACTTCTTCTTTTACTCTATTATGTATAACTTTCATTGTAATCGCTCTTTCGTCTCTTAATTTAATTAACGCTGGTAAATTCTCTCCTTTGTGCAAAACCGCTCTCGGTTCAATCCATTTTATTTCTTCCATCTTTATATAGTTTTATTTTGTGTTTTCGTAAAGCTTTCTTTACATTGATATCACCAACAACCTCTTTATAATTATCTTCTTGTGGCATAAACGGTGCCCAAAAATGCCACCCATCAGGAAAAGACTTTAAAGTTCCATCATCAAATACCAAAATATGATTCATGTGTTTTTTATTTTCTAATTCAACAACTTTAAAATCAGAATAAAAATATAATTCACAATTATGCATCTTAGCCAACAACTCATAATGATCAACATAATAGTCTTTAGTCATTCCGTTTGTGAATTTACCTCTACTCAAATGATCAAGCATCAGTCTATCATCATTTGTATCAAACGAATATTGAGAAATGTTAACGTTCCTGGATGGAAGGTTTCTCTTAAACTTTATTTTCATATCATTGGTAATAATTTATGACAAGCACAAAATAGTTCAGGCACTTCATCGACTGAAATCCATTTACCGTTTTTATGTTTGTCTGACTCTTTCAAAATAGGTTCAATCTCACGTGTCAAATTACATTTAAAATATAACGTGACGCAATGTGTGTTTATATGAGGCCAACGATCATTTGTATATTGACCTGTAAATTCAACATTCTCACAAGATATGTCAATTCCAATTTCTTCTCTTGTTTCTCTTACAACGGCTTTGTGTGCTGTTTCTAACCAATCTATTTTACCGCCAGGGATACAATGTATGGTCTTTGTATCATCAAGTAAACCCGTGTTATATAATCGTTCCATAACGAACAATTTACCCTCTGTATTGAACAGGAATAAAGCGACGCATGTTATTGGATTTTCTCCGTTTTGTGACATTTTCATTTTATGACTTTCTTTGTGTGAAATCTCCAGCATGTCCGCCTCGATTTTTCATCAAACTACACATCTCTTTGAAATCAACAGGACGTTTCTTGAAATCCCAACCAACATCAATTCTTTTCATGTGAGTGTCAGGAATATTATTGTGTGTATGCCCATTTATCATCCAAGACCCACTAGCTTGCTTATTCCAACTCGCTAAAGGATAATGACACAACACAATAAACTGATGATCTATTTTAATCTCAGCATAATTTCCCAAATATACCACCGACTTTTCACTATTTAAATCCAACTGTTGAGGATAACATTCTTGATCATTCAAGCCAATGTCACCCATCAACGTTTTCATGATAGTTCTTTCACCGCTAGTATGGTTGCCAAATAAACAATACAAGCGTTTGAAATTCAATCTATCATATAAATTTAAAAGTTTTGTTCCATCAGGATCTCCAAATATAATATCTCCCAAGTGAAATGCAATGTCATTAATTCCAATAAATGTATTCCATTGTTTGATAATATCATTGTTCATTTCAGTTACGTTTTTATAATTCCGACCTTTGGCTCCCCAAATAAAATCTCTGTTGTGATCGTAATGTAAATCTGAAATAAAATGTATCTTTTGATGTTTGCTATTAAATTTTAAACTATAATTAATCATTGAACATTGCCATATTTTGCATCATACTCATCATACATAGCAGTAACTCGGTCAACATTAAGTTCCATTAAAAATGGATCAAACGAATTTTGCCATATATCATATGCGTTTTGAACTTCTTTGGCTGCTAACGAAGCATTAAAATTCCATTCATCATCCGTTCCTTCCGTTGAAGCTTGTTGTAACTGAAATTCTAATGTGTCAATTGACATTCTAAGCCGCTCTTGATTTTCTTCCGATACAGTCAAATCAATCAACTCATTCAACATTCCTACCGCGAACATACACTTCTCTTTTATAAGTCTAAGTTCCTCACGTGTTAGTTCTCTATCACACATAACTAAATCCTCACATTATGACATTTAACATAATACTCAACGATCTCGCCAGGATGTGTGCCAAGGTCTTCTTCGTATGTAACTATCTCAGATTTACCACATTTAGGCAAATCCATGACTTCATCAATCTTATTCCACATACGCTCATAATCTTTATTATTGTAATATTCAATAACAGCACTATCACGTATTCTAAATTCTTCATAACGTTTGATATTATCCACTTTAGGCAAATCAACGTCAGTTACCGTCAGAGGTTCGTCATAACGGTTGTCATATGGATCTACCTTACCACCGGATTCAATCAACGCCTTGGATTGCCTAACAGTTTGTAATATCTCATACGCTATAGAAAACTTTTTTTGACAACCACCAATTCCATAACTTGAATTCCGTTCCAATTCAGGGAAAAAATGATTTTTAATTGCTTCCGACCTATCATCGTTAATATCCAATTGTTCTTTATCCAAAAAACAATGATTTAATGCTGTGTCAATCTGACCCAACCCCAACCTATTGTATACCTCTAAGGCATCCAATATTACGTCTATATGTTCATCCTTGAAATCTATTTTCATAATATAAACTATATTACATCAAAAAAACACATTTGTCAACAAAAAAGCTAAAAAAAAGCGACCATCGTTTGATAGCCGCTTTTTTGTTTTATATTATAACCGTTTTTTTAGAAAAATAATGCTACATTAGTTCCCCAATAAAGTTCGTTCGCATCAAATGAAGAATCATCCGTATGTGAATATCGAGGGCCACCAGACACCAAAACAGGGCCAAGATTGAACGATACATTCAAATTAACACCAGCATACTGATATGCTTCCTCTATATTAAGACCTTTTGGGCTGAAGTCATTAATATCGGTATAACCGAAGTATGCAGAAGGTGTGATACTAATCTTCCCAATCAAAGGAAGTGAGTTTTCAGTCGTAAACGTTTCACTAAGTCTAGCTTCCAACGTAATAGCTTCTCTCTGAATGTCATAATAAACATAACCGCTTGGAGTTAACAACAGATCATCGAATACGATACCCACATATGGTTCGATGCTATAGTTTGTTTGTCCTAATGATGTAGTAGCGTTAGGATATGTATATGTTAGAACACCCACGTCAAGCGATGCGCCTAGCACATCCCCAAACTGAGCACCAATATACAAATCAACCTCACCGTCAAAGTCTTCCAAACTTGTAACCTCAGAAATTCCAATCAATCCAGCGTATAACGCTTTGTATTGAACCTCCAATCCAAGAGTGGCAACGTTGTCAGCAAGTTCTTCTCCACGATATACATACTCGCTTTCAAAGCCTGTAGATACGGTGAATTGAAGATTGTCCTCCACTTTCTGTTCTTGTGCCGTCAGAGATAATCCCCCTAACAACAACGTTAATGCTGCAATAGATAATAATTTTAACTTTTTCATAACTTATTTATTTTTTTACTACGAGAAAAATACATGATAACATATATTTTCAAATTGTCAAGAGCTTTCTTGATCTTTTTCCAGAATCTCGTTTATTTTTTGATCAATATCGTATATCTTACGTTGTGCTTGATCAATTAAAGTTTGCTTTTTAGCAATTCGTTTTAAATGAGGGGCAATTTTCTTTGCTAACTTTTCCTCATAATATCTTTTTTTGTCTATAAAAACCTGCATTTCATCACGAATACGTAGAATGTCTTTTTCAATTACTTCTTTCCATTCGTTTAACGCTTTTATTTTTTCATCATCCATGTTTTTTTATTTCTTTTAATACGCTATAATACATAGATTCCACAACAAACTGATATGGATCTTCGTTTAGTTTACTTACATTTAACAAATCCTTTATAGTGTGGTATGTAAAATTAAAATCTGTTTTTCTTCCTTTGATATATAAAATGTGTTTAACGGGAAAAGATACACCAACCTTAAATTCAACTGATAAATTCGGATATATGAGTTTAACTCGCTTGAGAACCTTTCTTTTTATTTGATTGAATGATACTAATCGTTTAATCGACAGTTGAATGATGTTTGATTGGGCCATGCCAATATATATTGACAACATTTTCAATTACCGTTGTAATTCCATTAATATTAACCGATAATTTGTCAGAATATACATGAACATATACTAATGTTGGAGCACTCAGATATTTATATCCTTTCATGAAATAATAACCGCTTTTTGACGGCATCTCTTTATTCCAAAATTTACTTCTGTTATCAATTGTATAACAAAATATAACAAAAAATTGAAAAATAGCATATATGATATATGTTTTAACAAATGGAAGAGAAGCAAATAATAGTATCGATCCCATACAAAACCACGTAAACAAAGCTAATGTTATATTAACTTTTGAATATAATATTTTTGTTAGTATATTTTTGTTCATTATCCCATCAATTGTTTTAATTCTTCTTCACTCAACCCATCAACGTCAAATTCTTCATCATCAATTTCTTCAACATCAACTTTTTCAACCGGCTTATAATAGCGAGGTTCTTTTTGAGCACTATCAGGATCGTGAAAAGAATCACTTCCTCTTGCTAAATAACCTCTTGTCATAAAGACGCAATTATAACATAACATTTGTAAATTTTCAAGCGATTTGTTTTTTACATTGCCGTCGATATAATCTAAGACCAAAGGCATCTTATCATCATGAACACGCCTTTCCTTGTAACCACAACATTCACATTCCTCATTTTTATAACCGGTTTTAATCAAACGGTTTTTTAATCTGAAGGTTGGGTAGTCTGGATACTTACCAGCAAGTATGTCATTTACTGGATACTTTCCTTTAGATGGATCTACTTTATCTTTTTTCTTACCTTTGCCACCGGCGTTTTTATGATGTTCAAATATATCATAACGTTTAGCCCACTTTTTATAAGTCTCATACGTTACACCCAAAAAACGAGCGGCTTCTTTGCCAGATTTAGTGGCAGATTGAGCACCACGTATCTCAGCCTCCAATATAGGTCTAGCACCAGCACCAATTCCTCTATACGACATTTTTAAACTTCCTTAGATTTAATTTGAAAAATTTTGATATCCCACTCATAAATTTTACATTGATTCCAACAACATGATCAGTATAATAATACTTTAACTGTAACGTATACATAGAAACACTTTTATGCAACGACAAAAAATCAATTAAACGCAAATGAAATTTATGATAGCCTGTTATCTTTACAGTCTTGCTCGTAAAGTCGTATAAATCACCTTCAAAGTCTGCATCTTGTTTGTGTCTTTTGTGTTTTACTTTCATTTTTTAAATTTATATTTTAAGATTTCCCATGAAGTTAACCAATATAAAAAGGCATCTTTTTGCTCGATTTCATCTTTCATTCTCCACAACATTTCCTCTCCAGTTACAACAAGTTCATGTCCCTGTGTATACACATTTCCATTTAAAACAACATCCTCCACCCAAGTTATCATCAATGGAAACTCTTTTTTTATATTACGCTTGTGTTTTATTTTCATTATAACCCCCTTGATTTACTCTCTTAACATACTTTCTAATTCTGGACATAAATCGCCGTCATTTAACTTATCCATATTATTTAATTTGATTTTTACATTAGCACAAACATCTTCTTCTACAGTGTTTGCTACAAATATAACACGTTGTTGGGATTTTGTCAAGGCTCCTGCTCTATGAACACGACCAAACGCTTGTCGTAATAAAGGAGCACTATCGTTTGGCGATATTAAAGCAACCCTCGGATGATTCCCATTTAAATCGTGAAGGCTCACTCCCACTCCACCAGCCTGTATATTTAACAACATGATACGTTCTTCGTCGGCTTGAAAAGCATCAATGAATTGTTGACGTTCATCGCCTTTGTTACCACCATGTATCATACATTTAGTCTTTAACTTCTTTGACAAATATTGAATGGTTTCTGTGAAGTTTACCATGATCACCACCGAATTTCCATCAGCAACCAAATCCTCTGTCATCTCAATAAACAAATCAGCCTTCAACAATTCAATTTCTTGTCTCGCGCGTGTTCGTAACACCAAATCATGTCCACCAGTATATCGCTTTGCCTTTAATTCCTCTTTTAAATCCGCATATATCATGTTGATCTTCTTAGTGATCTTATCATCCATGTCATACGGTTCAGTGATAATTTCACTGTCTGGGAAGTCAGGAATGTCCGATTTCTTCAATCGAACGCCTCTGTCAAGGAATATAGCCTTATGTAGTTTACGTAACACTTTACGATCACCATTGAACTGCATTCCAAACGTTCCCTTTTTACAACCATTGTTTTTTACCCAACCCCAAAACGTATTGCCTGTATTATGTAAGCCAAGTATATAACCAACCGTATCCATCTCTAACGGATTTACAGCGTTTGTTGCTGAACAACACAATATCTTATATCCCTGTCTTTTAGCAGCTTTGGCTAACTTAGAGTTGATCGTGTCTCTACCTTTAAGTCTATGACTTTCATCAAATATAAGCAAAGTATTTTTGGGTATGTTCCACTGATATGTTATGTTGACTGATTTTTTACTACGAACCTTTTGTATAATATGTGGATATTTGTCGCCTTTCAACGCTTCATAATTCAAAACAAACGTCACATTAAGACCAAAGTGATCTTCTATGGCACGTTTCCATGACGTGATCACAGCTTTAGGACAAACGACAGCGACATCGAGTTTGAGTTCACGTGCGGTGCCAATGGCGGCATATGTTTTTCCTGTGCCGGTGTCTGATCCGTCAATAGCAGCACCATGTTCACGTATAGAAGCTGCTAATTGAGCAGCCGCTGGTATCTGCCAAGGTCGTAATCCACTTTCGTCTATCAAAGGTTTTACGGTCAAGTCACTTACCAACTCTATATCAGGCTCTATCTTATACTCAGGGAAATCACTGAGGTTTTTATGCCACTCCTGTAACTCCCATATCATTTTGTTTTTGACAACCTTGAAACCACGACCCATCATCTGAGTCTTCTTGGCTTTCCAAAACTTCCAAAAAGCCTTTCCAGTTTCATCATTAGGTATTTGCCATTTACGCATATACATATCCCCTCTATAAGAAGGGATATGAGTTGGTTTGCTAAACTTTATATTAGCAAGAGACATATATTTTACTGACCAAACTCTGTCTTATTGTCATATTCTTCCGATTGAAAAATATTACAACGAACTCGTCTTCCGTCAGCACGAACTATACCCATTTCCACATTTGTGCTCATATAATCATAGAATGTCTTTCCATGAACATCATCTTCACCATATCCATAATCAGAAGCATCATACATGATTTCCGCTCTTGTTTTTCCCGACATACGTTTAGCAACGTCCTCCAAGTGAGCTATCAAATCACGGGTATGATTATAAGTTGAAATTAATGACCTTCCTTCTCTTACTCTTGTTGTATCTACAATATAAAACATATTTACAAGTCTTTCTTTAATTGTGCTAAAAACTCAATACAAGCAGCATGAATAGCATGAGCATCATTTGTAATGTCAGTTTCACCACGACCATAAATCTTACCATCAACCGGATCAAAACGTAACAACGTTTCATCTTCGCTCGTAATCTGAAACTCCGCTTGTGTATTATCCTCAAACGTTAACCAGTTGTCTTCTGAATTGTCACAAGAAATTGAATTCCAATCTAAAGCCGTAATTTCGCCATTATCATTCAAAACCATAACTTGATTAGATTCACTGTTTACGCCTAAGCAATTCAATTGATCAAAAAAATCAAGTTGATTTTCATCACCATCGGATTTATTCTGCTTGTGTCGTTTGTATTTAATTTTTAATTTTTCTTCTTTCATAATTGTATATATGTATATATTAACCGTGATATAAAGTATTACCACTTCCGCCTATTTTTTTAAATAAAAGTTTCCAAAACTCGTCGTGTTCCGTATAACCTCTAATATTATGATCAAGTGCATGTGCAACTTCGTGTAATATTATTTCTCTTACTTGTTTTCTGGTAGCAGTCTCAACAAATGGTTTGCTTATTGAAATATAACAATCCCCAACGTCATAATTACACCACCCCAAGGTTTTCATTCCATGACACCATCTGAAATTATAACGATGGAGAAGTTTATGTTTATCCATCAATTCCAATGCTAACTTCTTTGCCGATTCGTGTTTCACATTATCTATACTCCATTTTTAAAAGTTTCCATCTGTCAGAATCCATTGGCTTTATTCCTGAATTAATTTTCATAATTTCCATTAAAACTTCATCAATACTATTGTAAAAATACCTATGAGGTAATGTCCAAAACATCCACATTGGCAAAGATTTTACACCCTGATCACTAAAAACCATTATTGGTTTTTTTATTTTATTAGCATGAAAAACTTCCTCCCATGTGCCACAAGATAATTTGTCTTTATTATAGTGCATTATAACAAAGTCAGCTTTATCTACCAATGACAAATCATCTTTACGAATGTATTTATATTTCTCAATTTCTTCATACATTCCAGCTTCACGCCACTTGACAAGATTTTCAAACACTTCTTCGTCACCTTCATCATGACCAATGATAGGATTTTCATAATGATTCCATATCGTTATTCCCAATGGAGATAACTTTTCAGAAACATATTCACGAATGCTAGATCCTTCTTGTCTAGCAGACTCCATAGGGCCGATAACGAGCCCCTTCGTTTTATATAAATTGCCAAGTTCTATATTATTTCCTTGACTTATTTGTTCATGTAATTCAAAACTCATTTGCAACCTTTCATAAAATCATTATATCCATCAGGAATCAATCCAAGATTTTCTTTATATTTCCTTATTTTTCTTTTACGTTTTATTTTAGATTTCAACTTAGAATAATCTCTTTTTAACAACGGAATATATGGAGCGTAAACCACGCCCGTATTATATGGATTATTCAAAATCTTCTGGGTTTTTCATAGCTCTTTTGGCAGCCATTGCTGCCTCAGAGTTAGTAAACAAATATTGTTCATCATCATTTTCAACCAACAAATAATAATTGTCTTCTTTATGATGTTTCTGACCAATGTTTTTCTTCCATTTTACAATGGGTATTTTTAATAGTTTTTTTAGTAATTTCATTTTGAACGTTTAAGTATTCTTTAAGGAATTTTTTATAAAAACGTCGGTATAAAACCCACAAGTCTTTATCTTGTGGGATACAGACCGACCAATATTAAACATTATATCATTTTTATATAAGAAGTCAAGTTATTTTTTAAATTTGTTATATTTATACATATAACATGAAAACATATAGTTTAAGAATATTTCCAACACAACAACAAATACGTGAATTAAACGATTTGTCAAGTATATATGTTGAAATTTGGAATAATCTTATTGACATTCAACAAAATGAATATAAAAATAATAAAAAAATATTTAATAAATTTGACCTTAATAATAAACTCCCTGATCTTAAAAATCAAAATGTTACTTGGAAAAAATTAAATTCTAAATGTATTCAAACAATTGCAACAACCATTTTTTCAAGCTATAGATCATTTTTTACTTTAATTAAAAAAGATAAATCATCCAGACCACCAAATAAATTAAATAATGATAAATTTCATACATTAACATATAATCAATCTGGATGGAGTTTTAAAAACAATTTATTGTATATAAACAAAATTCCATTTAAATTTAAAGGAAAACAAGATTATTCAAAAGAAAATATCAAAGAAATCCGTGTTAAATTTGTTAATAATAAATGGTTAGTTGATTTGGTTATAAATGACAAGATATTATATCCAGATAAAATTGAAAAAGAAACTAAAATATTATCTGTTGATTTAGGATTGAAAAACTTAGGAAATTGTATTGATAATAAAGGACAAACTATATTAATTCATAACAAATCTAAAAAAATAAATAAATATTTTAGTAAACAAATTAACAAAATAAAATCAAAACTTTCTAAAAAGAAAAAACATTCTAAATCTTATAATCAACTTAATAAAACAAAACGTAAATTATTACGAAAAAAGAATGCACAAATAAAACAAACTCTACATATCCAGAGTAAAAAATTATCGGATATGAATTACAATACTATTGTAATCGGAGACTTAACGGTTAAAAAGTTAATGAATAAAGAAAAAAATAAAATGAAAGGATTAAGAAAGTCATTTCATGATTCAAATATTTCTACGTTTCTTAATTATTTAACTTATAAATGTCAAAACAAAAATATTAACTTACTTAAAATTAATGAAACCAATACTACCCAGTTAAATTGTTTAACCGGTAAAAAGTTTCCAACTAAAGTTGATTTAAGTCAACGGGAAGTTAATATAACAAATGATATAATTCTTGATAGAGATATAAACTCTGCAATAAACATACTAAAAAGATATCAAGAACATCATCTTGCTTCTGTGAACGAGCCGTTTGTTGTTACAACAAATGTACTTTTGGAAATTTCTAAAAGGAAGCACATAAGTCTTTAGCTTATGTGTAGTTCACTCTTCTTCATTTTTCACCTTATAGTGAATTAAAGCACTATACTTTTCATCTATTGAATATTTAATATCAACCACAAATTCCATTTCAGTTGAAATTAAATATTTATTTATACGAGAGGATAAAACAGAAGCACAATCAGCTTCTATTATTATAACTTTATTTAAGAATTGCATTTTTTCCAAATATCTACCAATATATCCAAAAATCCCTCATTATAAGCATAAGAAATTTCCATAGGAGAATTGTTTATAATAACATTATACGAAAATGGGTTTACTTTTTTTTGAATACCACTTTCTGTTTCTGCAACGATATAACCATCATCAATACATCCTATTGGAGATTTGAAAAAGTTAGTATAGTGCGATTGGATCACTTCTTCAGTTTCTTTATGAACCAATGTCAGTCTTGTTTTTTTTAATTTCGTTTTGCCCATATGATAACATCTCCCAAAATTCAATTTCTTTTTTGTTTAGTATTTCATAACCATCTTTAGTTTGCTTTATAATATCAAGTCTATAATTTTCATCTTTTAATATGAAAATAAAATCTCCGTTGTGTTTGAAATTCAATCTAATAAACCTCTCATTAAATTCGTTTGAAAAAATATGCGGAAATTTATGTATTATATCATTCATTCCATCATTATTTCATTTTTTATTTTTTTTGTATTGCTGTAATTTAATAAACATTTTACTTTATTCACGGCTAAAATATCCGACTGAAAAAAATTAGAATCTTTTGTAATGTCTTCAATTTGAACAGGAATTAATCCTGCTTTTTCCGGAATCCATTCATCATAATCAAAGTTTTCAATTATATATTCCGACAAAAAGTTCATATTTAAATGAAAATGGGATACTAAAAACTCATCAGTATCAGAAACATGATGAGTTATTCCTACCCACCTCAACCAATATGATTTTATAAAAAAATGTAAATTATTGGATAAATAATTACGAATTGTTGATTTGGGAGAACTTAAACTATTAGCTTCAAGTTTCAATCCAGGGAATTGTAGTGTGTTTTCATCGTTTAATTGAAAACACACACAATCATCCTTTGTTATAATTCCAGCAACATATACTGGTAAAAATGCTACAGTTTCTTCATTCATAAAAGAAATATAACATACATACATTCATTTGTCAAGTAAATTAATTTTTTCGTTGACTTATATATTTTCTGTGTTCACGTCGTATATCACGAAGCAAAACAGTAGCTGCTTCACCAATAGCATAATATAAGTCAGAAGCTTCATATTCAACATGATAATGTTTTCCATGAAAACTCAAATTACATTTGACAGCGAATCTTTCAGGCGTAGTTTTCTCGTGTTTAAGAACAACTTCTAATCGATCGATGTTCTTATCATGCGATAAAACTTTGTTCATTTTTTCAATTGCCACTTCTTTAATAGAATCTGTCAATTCAAAATTAGTAGCCTCAACACTAAACACATCCATACTCATAATTATTCCTCGTCTACATTAACATAATCAGGTAATTTATTATCCGTTTTTAATACCTGACAGATTTCTTTTGTGATAACTCTGATCTTACGTTCTTTAAAAAACTTAGACTGAACCCTTTCAATTCCATCAAAGACAGATTTTACAGGATCTTTCTTTAGTTTCTTTACATCATTGTTTGCTTGTAAAGAAGCGTTAATAATTTCATTCACAACTTCATGTGGATTAACTTCTTCCTCAGCTTCAACAACTACCATAGGCGTTTCTTCAATAGAAGTTCCAGCAGGAACATCCGTGTTCGCTATAATATACTTGTATTTCTTTGGTTTTGGTTCATTAGCCTTTTGTGCAGCCAATAACTCCAACTCTTTCTTCAACTCATTAATTACCTCTTGAGCTTCTTTTTGACCAATGCCAACTTTTGACATATAGTGTTCAACGCTATCTATTTCTACTTTATTCGCCATTTTTTATTCCTTATTTTCGTATTTTTCTTCTAACAAAATTCCAACATATGCAATTTTCACCCCAAGTAAACTTCCAAACATTGATAGTAATAATCCTACCAAAAACATTACAATATTAAATTTTGAAACTACCAAGGTATACATTAATATAGCCAACGGTAAATATACCGATAATATCGTCAACATAACTCCCGATAAAACCATTGTTGTTGCAAATGTTTTATTGGTAATAATAGTCATAGTCATCCTTTCGTTTATTGTAAAAAGCATAAAATGGTGTTTTGCTATCTGGTAAAGTTTTTTCTATATCAATCTTTGAATGTGGTTTGTATTTTGGTTTGGGGATGTTATCCTTCAGGTTACTAAATCTAGCATTAACAGTTCCAATTGTAGATTTTTCATCATCTTCTGGGAATTTCTTTATAACTTTTTCCAAAACCAACTGTTTATCAATTCCTTTTAAAATCAAATCGTCGATGAATTGACACTTGCCAAGTTTTTTTGGCTTCTTAACAACAGACTTCACAACAGACTTCTTTTGTTTTATTTTTTTAATATCCACGGTTTCACCGTCTTTTATATGGTCGCTTATAATTCCGCCAAAATCAAAAAAATCACTCATATACGTTCCATTCCTTTAACTGATTATATACCATCTTTTTTAACACGTAAGGTTCAACTATCTCTTTGATTATATACCGCCAGGTGCTGTCTAATTGGTTTTGGTCAGGTATCATCTTATACTTACCATCACAATTACTATGAACACCATCTGGCGTAAATACCATAGAGTCACATGTAACCGAATTAGCTATTTTGTTTTCGTCTAAAGCTTCTAATAATTTTGAAATATCCTGTATCGTTACTTTTTTCATTTCTGTTATTTAGTTTAACACAACGATTGTAAAATGTCAAGTCTTTTCCACGTAACGATGTTAAAACATGATCAGCAGGATCTAATCTAACTCCTTGTTTAATAAGTTCCTTCGCTTCGTCTAATTGATCTTTCATTATAAGAGAATGTAATTTTAAAGCATCAATATATCTGTTGTGTTTTCTTCGTTCAAAACGAAGGCTGATATAATTTATCAACACACAAATAGAAGAAATTATTAAAAAGACCAATGAAACAAGTTCAGTCTGTGTCATCTTCAAACTCTTTTTGAATATCTTTCTTCACAACTTCTTTCATGTTCTCGAAAGCACTTTCTGAAATTTTGACACTGTAATTTTTATCAGTTTCGGATAACGGAGTTCTGTCTTCAATCATATCTTTTAACTCTTTCTTGACATCCTCCCAAGGAATCATTTTTTCTTCACCGCTGTCAATTCTAGCAGTAATTTCTTTCAATTCCTTCTTCAACTTCATATAAGATTTTTCTTCAAATCCATCAAATGTAATCTCATATAGAAATTCAGCGAACAATTCCTCAACCTCAATTCCATTTACAGAATCATCAAAGTCAACTTCAAGATTTACTATTAAACGCCAAGGAATAGAAGTAGCATAATTTTCATTATAATTATCATAATTACAATTGTAATGTCCTTCAGGAGCATCATTCTTATCACCGCTTTTACCACCCCAAGGTTTTAATCCTTCAGGCGGTTCTTCGTAATTACGATTTCTCATACAAACGTCGATATAATACTCAGGATCTCTTTCATCCTTTTCATAATATTCTAAGGGAAATTCCGACATATATCTAAACCATACCTTATACTTCTCACGATACCATGTATACTTAGGCAAATTAAACAAACGATCCAACACCTTCTCATATCCAGCATACACCGCTTCATAATCTTCATTTTCAGCTTCAAATGAACGTTCAATGTGATTTTTTGTAATCTTATCAAGCAACGCTTCTTTGTTGCATTCACGTAAATAATCTATTAAATACTTCATAACCTACCTTTTTAGTTCGTCAACACTAACGATTTCAATTCCAATTATATTATCATCAGCGTCATAATCAGCGATTATTAAGTCGTTGATTGCGTTTGAATAAGACACACGAGCAGCATCATCAATTGTGATATAACACGAATCAGTGTCACTTGAATATGTAACTGTTTTTTTGTTCATAATTTATTATTAATATACACCATTATATTCAATTTGTCAAGTTTATTTTTCGATTGTCGTCTTTTAAACTATATAATATTTTACTATCATATTAGACCGGTAGAGGTACCGGCTCAACAGCTTATGTCTAAACTATATAATATTTTACTATCATATTAGACTAAAAAAATCGGATTTATGAGTATGCGATGTCTAAACTATATAATATTTTACTATCATATTAGACTTCAAAACAAAACTTAATCACTCTTGTCTAAACTATATAATATTTTACTATCATATTAGACGAAAAGGGTGCTCTTTCTGGCTTTTGTCTAAACTATATAATATTTTACTATCATATTAGACAAGAATTATCTACAACGGTGAATTTTGTCTAAACTATATAATATTTTACTATCATATTAGACACTGTCTATGAAAAGTAATTCCTTTATACTGTCTAAACTATATAATATTTTACTATCATATTAGACTTGATTGGAAGTTATATAATCCTGATGTCTAAACTATATAATATTTTACTATCATATTAGACGTTGGCGGGTGTAGGATGTCTTTTACAGTCTAAACTATATAATATTTTACTATCATATTAGACCCCATCCTTCAAACAATTTGTTCTTTGTCTAAACTATATAATATTTTACTATCATATTAGACCGCAAACCGCGAGGTATCCGATACTCTGTCTAAACTATATAATATTTTACTATCATATTAGACCAAAAAAAAATACAACCCTATCGCCAAAGTCTAAACTATATAATATTTTACTATCATATTAGACGTTTTTTTTGTCTCTGTGAGTTAGTCAGTCTAAACTATATAATATTTTACTATCATATTAGACTTCACATAGTTAACACTCACCTCTGACACGTCTAAACTATATAATATTTTACTATCATATTAGACCCTTCAAATTTGTTAAATAATGAATAACAATCACTTACAAAAAGCAATTTCAGATTTGAGTAATTCAATATATTCATAAGTGATTGATATTCATTATTGTTGTTTTACATTAAGACGTAGGTTTGTATATTATTTTGATATAAACCCGTTTCTTATTAGATTTTCTCTCAAAAACATTTTTTTATTTTTATGTGATATTGAATCGATAAACATATCACCATGTATATAAGCAGTTTGTTTACGTGAAGTTCCGTTTGGTTTTTTGTTTGATTTTACAAATTCACCATCTATTAACTCGTATACGTTTTTGTGTATATTTAATTTTACCGCAAAAGATTTATTTCGTTTTGAAGAACTATCAATTTTAAATAAAGTCCCATCACCAATCATTGGCAATTGTTTTAAATCTTTATGATGCGTTAAAAACCGATTTGCAATATTTTTAGAAGCATTAATATCGGAATCAACCACAGTATATTCACCATCTACATTAACCCATAAATTATGTTTATTTGACTCATCACGATATCCAAAATTTTTGGATTCAAAATGCGTGTCAGATGTGTTTCTAGGGTCTGTGCTTGAATACACATGAATACCATACATAGAAGCAATATCTTCTAAACATTTTTTTAATTTTCCAAAACACCATAACTGAGTTAGTTTATTGTGACTTTTCGTTCTATCATCCGATGGAGCGAAAGTTTGTAAGTCTTCCAAAGCAATGAAATCAACTGAGTTTTCTATACAGAAATTTAAAATTTCCCGTGAAACTGTTTTTACCGAATCATCCTTTATATTGTCAATATAACGTTTCCACTTTTCAAAATAACTATAACTTGGATTTGTTTTTGAATCAAACGATTCTCCCATATCATTGAATGAATGTTTTAATGATATAAACTCATTTAATGCAGAAACCCATCCAAAATTTTCAGTTAAATCTTTTTTAAGAGTGTGACGGCGACAATTTTTAATCTTATTAATTTCCTTTTCTACATTCTTTATTTCTTTTCGTATAATCGTATTTTTATTTCTTTTATAAGAAACCAAATCACAAAAATTTGAAATTTCTTCATTCAATCTACTTTTGATATGATCGTCTATTTTAGAAGAATAGTCTTTTTCACAATTATCATATTTTGACTTTAAATAGGAAATCATGTCAGTTACATCATTTATTTGTTTTCTGATTTCACTGAAGTTATTATAAGACCCTTCATGCTTCATGCCGATGTTAGTGTCGGTTATCTTGTTATCACTATACTCTAATACAGATAAAGCAAACGTTGGGTTTATTCCCAAATCCACACCACACACACGAATCTTTCTATTTTGCAATATGTTACTAGCTTCATCAATTTGAGATTTTGAGTTGGATGATCTGCTAAAATAAGTTAGTAACGCAAATGAATCTCTGTCTTCTTCAAATTCATTTGACATTGGAAAATACATATACAATTTACCATTATACATTTTCATTTTAGGTTCTTTGATAAACGACTCACGTTTATATTTTTTATTAACCATATATGAAAGTTTGTAAGAACCATTCTTTGCATCTTCGATTTCAAGATTATCTAAATAACACTTGTTTTCGTCAGACCGAACGGGAGTGTTTGCATATTTTACTTTTTTCCTTCTATAATTTAAATTAAATGAACATTCCTTTCGCTGTTTTCCTAATTTACCAAATTTATAACCAAAGTTAATATTATGTCTGTCACCAACATCACTCAATGAAAATGGTTGATAATTGTTTCCAAAACACAATGATATTGGACTTTTTACAGCATGAATTTCTTTAAAAGATGCTGTTTCCTTATACCTCAAAAAGTCAGATTTTGCATGTACCAAATATCTATATTTTTCAATGTTTATTCCATCGTCACATGTTTTCTTATATCTATTAACAGAAACTTCATCTTTCCATAAAATTTCATATTTACTTAAAATTCTAACGATTTCAATAGAACAATTATAAGAAGTATCCGATTGTTCAAAATTGTCAATTGGCGAGTTTGTCAATAAAAATGGTCTAATTTTATTTCTAACATATGTTAGAAATCGATTGTTAAACCATTTCAATTGATTTTCATTATTTGAACCATACACATTTGAAACATCATCCATGAATTGTATCATAGCAGTAGTAACATCAGCATCTTTGGTCATAGAATCATCTAAAATAGATTGATATTCACTTTTCTTTTCACTATATGTTTCTTTCGTAGAAAGATTACATTCATTCCAAGATAATATACGAGATTGACATTCCGATAGTATTCCCTTTAAAGTTCCACATGTAACAATATCATCATCAACAGAAATCAATGGTAAAACACCCCAATCTCGAGCATTCATCAAACATTTACGTGACAAATCTCCTTTTTTGGTTTCATCAAAATTAACTTTCTTATTTTTATTGAATATTGTAGAAGATACATTAGAAAATGACTTTGAATTTAATACCAGATCGTAAATATCATTTAATGTTTTTTGAAAATCCTCAAGTGTTACTTCATCGTGAATTTCTGTCAATCTATCGTATAAATTAAATTGATCTAATTTTAAATTACAAAATTCATCGTATGAATTTCCAAACTCATCAAATTTGGTTTTTCTGATATTATCATTTCCACTACATAAAATCAAAAAATTAATAATTTCACGACCAATGTTATTGTGTACTAACAACATTTTTGTCAGTCTTGATTCTACTTCTTTTGTAGCGTCTACCTTTAGTTTTATAGTTTTTACGTTCATGGTATATAACATACACCATGATATTCAATTTGTCAATAAAATTATTTTAATTTTTTTAATTGATCCCACAGCTGCTTTGTGGTTTCTGCTAACTGTTGAATATTCTGAAACTTACGACGGAATAATTTCTTTTTATCCAAATCCCCAAATGAAGATAGTTTTGTGACAGGCTCAATCGTTTTGGATTTTCTACTAAACCACTCAGAAGCAATTTTTCCCAATTTTCTTTTTAATTTTGGGTTTGCTTTACGTGTTCTCTCAAAACGATACCATGCTGTTGACTGATCCAAATACTGATCAAGTGATAGATTGGGATCTCTATTATAAGCAGTTTCCAATTCACGAATCAAAGTCACAACCCATGCTCTAAATTCAAGAGGTTGTTCAACATATCGTCTTATTTCTTCATCGTCGTGACTTCTGGGAGAAAAGTATGGCTTTTTTCCCCACGTGTCTTGTATATTACCCATCAATTTATCAAATATATGTAAAGCTTCATGGTCAAATATTGTGCGAAAACTGTCAATTCTATCAGCTTTGTAATCTCCGCCTTTGCCAATTTCAAAGTATTTTATGATTTGACTCGGAGTGGCAACTTCATTCATATGTAATGTCATAAAAAATCCGTGGCCAGTTTCCACTACATTAGCATGTGATATAATACCAGCATCTTCAATCTTATATCTTGGTGTATTAAATGTCATCCATGATTTAGAATCAGGTCTACGATTATACCACTCGATGCCAATGTATACATTAAATGGATTTGACTTTTTGCCTGTGCTTAACTCAATTCCATTTGGATATTTAAATTCATATCTACTCAAAGAATCATGTAATTCTGGCTTCTCATTTCGTAACGTATCTATAGGCAATGTATAGTAATCTTTGTCTTCAAACGATTTATTACGAAACTCTTTTTTAAATTTGTGAGACAAATCATTGATGAAATTTTTTGCCGAAGTATTGTCTAATGCTCCTATGTTTGCTTCTTTAATCTTCTTCATTTTAATTTTTTCGCGTGATGTAAGTCGTTTGGTTTGATATGTTCTTTAAAATGTTTTGAATGTTCTTTAGCCAAAACAGGATCTTTTCGTTTTAACTCTTCATGTGCTTTAATTGATGCTTGTGCAATACGTTTTGTTTTACTGTAATGCAAATACCACAATATAGGTATAGAAATTGCTCCTATCGCTACAACGATCATATAATTAGCATATATCTGAGGAAGTATAGCATACCCCACTAACATAACAGCACCAATTCCCGCAAGGATGGCACCGCTTTTGACATCTCGGAACATTCCGACAAAAATTCCACCTCCAGCAATAAATCCCAATCCTACCCATAATATGATTTTAGAGTTCTGCATGAACACCTGTAACTGACCAACCATGTCTTCATATGAACTGCCTGTATTAGCATTCGTGTCTACACTAGATACCCTAACTTCAGATTTTGAAGTTGGTTTGTAAGTAATTACCTTTTTCGTAGAACCATTTGTCTGTGTGACAATTTCTACATTTAATTCGTCACCAGCGTTTGCTGGTATGACAACACCATCCTCCTTATAATCCAAAATGGCATTCTCTTTTGCGTTTTCTGCTTGTTGAACCGTTGCATTTCCATGATTTGCGTTAACTTTCATAGAACCGCCAGATTGGCGGTCTAATGTATAACAACCGGATAACAAAAACAAAGACAACAATAACAGAACTTTTTTCATAACATTTAATTGGTTAGTTTACTCAAACTGTGTAACAGTAACACGAAACTTGTTGTCATAATCATAACTAGCAACATGTTTACCATCGATGTAAAATTCAGCCCCACCAGGATGAGCTTTTTCCTCAATTTCACCTTCAGGATGTATCAATCTAATAGCCTTATGTTTAGTTTCAGACATATTATTAGGTATTCTAACGTTTACCGTTTTTACTGAATTCTCAGTTAATACTTCTCTGATACACTCTTTTATAATATCTTTTAAATCTTGTTTTTTCATTTCTTTAATCTTATCCGTTTTATGTTCTCCGTCACGCTGTTTGTAAGTGTCAATTGTCCATCTGCGTTTACCAGCGTGCATTTCATCGTCAATTCCCAACTCAAGATCATCATCGTATTCAGCCTTGTTTGGGTTTACATAAGGATCTACCATACGCGTATTACCTTCACGTAAGTCTTCTATAGTATACTCTTTATGTTTCTTTTTGATCATTTAAATGTTTACCAACGACGTCCTCGTTCACGAGCATTTTGCCTCATCATTCTCAAACCATACTCTTCGTCGGTTTCGTCTTCAGGCTCTCTACCCCAATTGTCCGCCTTAGCTTCAGCAGCGTTACGATAACCCATAGCCCTTGCATCTCGTTCTTGGTCACATCCTTCTTCATTGAGTTGATCGTCTAAAATACTGTCAATCAATTCCATCAACTGACCTTTAGCATCTTCACCGAAACCATTGCGTTGAACAATACCAAGGATTTCATCTACAATGCCCTCAACTTGATTTTGACCAGCAGGAGTATCCATGTGATCTTCTGTCATTACATCAAACGCCTGACGTCCAACTTTATTTCTCTCCGCTAACATATCATCTACGATGGATGTTAGCTGCTTCATGTTTACTTTACACTCTTTTTTCATAAATTCTACCATTTTTTACAAGACCAATATCTAGCTTTTGTTTTTGGCCCTGGATCATCACAATTATGCCTAGCTCTAAAAGATTTTCTACGTTCAGGATTGTTTTTCTTGATTCTCATATCAGGATCACCGAAATTAACTTTCTTAACATTTCCCGTTTTTGGATCTTTCACATATACTTTAAATTTTTTAACATCTCCCTGCATAGGTTTATTTAATTTAACCTTACGTCCCTGATATTCAGCTTCTGATATAACAGTGTCTTCAATTTCAAATAACTCAAATATAGTAGACATAGATTCATCAACTTCATTTATCTTTTTACGACAAGATCCTGATTCATATTCTTTTGTTCCAGGAACACGCTCATACCCATCCCAACAAACAGACTCCAACATACATTCTTTGATTAACTGCTTCAATTCTGATTTTTTCATTTTAAATCCTCTAATATATTTTTAATTTCTGTAGGTTTGAAAGTTGTACCATATATATCACGTTCCTCATGAATGTCATATTTTTTAAGTCCGCTGTAATAATTTGGGTCTTTAACTAATTGAACCAATACACGTATAGTAGCATAATCCTTATCTGGATATTTTAAATCACTCATAACGTCTTTAAGCCCCAACATAATGTTGTCATATGAAATAGGAGGAGCGTCTTTTGCTTTCTTATATAAGTCATCGCCAAACTCCGCTTTCAAATGTTTCATCAACAAATCCTTACTCATGTTGACACCAGACGTGTCGTTCATTACATCGTCGCTAGAACCAATGTCAGTCTGTGAAGTCTGTGTGTGAGTGTGATCGTGACTTTTTACGTTTGCCAAATGGAACTCTTTTTCTCCATTATCGTTTTTAGGCCACTCAACCTCAAATCCAAGGTCTTTCAATAACGCCATGATCTTACGAATATCCGCGTCAAATACAGTGTCGTAATATCCACTAGATACCACCGTATTGTTGCTGGTCATATTATAATTTTTATAGCTCCTATACTTATTACTCGTTTCAGGAGAATTATAAACACCCAATTGTCCAGCCATATATGGGTTGCCAGAAGGAACTATGCCAGACCCATATCCAAGGTCTTCGTTCATCAAATATTCATCGGCAAGTTTTTTAAATTCACTCATGCCAATAAGTATATGATAACTGTCAAATTATTATTTAATTAACGTTATCCCTCTAATAGAAGCAGGTTTAAATTTAGCCAACTGAGAGCACGTTTCATCCAATGTAGTTCCGCTCGTTATATAATCATCAACTATCAATATATTAGCACCAACCAACTTGTTTCGTATAGAATCATCAATCATCATCCAATTGATAAGAGCAGGTCTTAATTTAGCATGAACTTTTTTAATTTCAAACTTTCCAGATTCTTTTACCTTATCAACCAAGCGATGTAATTGCTTAAACTCAGCAGGAGAAAATCTATATGAAGTGTCAACCGATATATTTTTTAAATCTTTTGTTATGACATCATCATATGTTAAAACATGTGAGTGTGAAAGTTTTTCTAAAATTTTATCTGTGAAGTTTGATGCTAATGGCGACGAAGAGGGCATTTTAATGACAACATCAATAGGAGAATCTCTTAATATTCTACCAAAGAAAATTGAACTACGATTAATGAAATTCTCAACGTCTCCTGGTTTAAATTTAACTTTGCCAGTTCCTTTTAATGCTTTTAAGATTTTAGTAGTATCCTCACCACTTTCTTTAGAATAAGCAGAATAAACAACAACCTTTGATTTTTTTAAAGTTGTTTTTCTAGGCTGGAAGTTTGATTTACCAAACGAAGTATTTATATAATCAGAATTGTTTGGTTTAAATCTTATGTTTGTTTTGTTTATCTTAAATCCATCATTAAGAAAGTATTCATTTACTAAATCAAAATATTCATTCATTTAAATAAATATCTAACAAATCAATTTCATGATTTCATCATGACTCATTTCTCCATAATCGTAAACAGGTATGTTATAATCTTTTGCAATTCTTATAGCTTGTCCAGTTCCACCCTCACCTTTGCCTTTTGGTGTATAACAAACAATAAAATCAACAGGAGTCTTTAAATCACCGCCTAATACCTGATATCCGTTTCTTGCCATAAATTTAGTTGCAGCACGTTTTAAATACTTATATCCAGGATGATATTTTTTAGCAACGTCAAACGACTCCGAACACAAATTATACAATTCAGATTTATTATTATTGAAATTTTTCCAAGGCAAATAGATTTCTTTGCTTCCGCTAACATAATCACAACCACATTCAAATGCTTTGTCTGCACCATCTGCACCACCTGAACGTAATGTATATCCATTATTTGACAATTCCTGAGAAACAGTTATCATATTAATTAGCACATCTTCAGGAGTTGAACGAGATCCTATTCCAGCATAATATTTCATATTAAAATGATATCATAAAATTATTGTTTTGTCAAGTTTTCTTTGTATTTTTTTATTTTATTGGCTCGTTCCATTTTTTTATATATGTTAGGATAACTTTCCTTGATCTCGATCATAATACCATCAATCAACTCACCTGGAGTCAACGTCGTGTCACGAATCGGTAATAAAATATCAGTATATACATTATCCAAAACAAGATATGTCCCAAAGTCAAACATTTCCGTTTTCTTAGTTACATAAAACTTAATTTTGTAACTCTCAAACACATCTCTCAATATGTTTATTGCATCTTGTTCTGTCAAACTATATGCCATTTTTTTCTTTATAGTTACCAATTTCAATGAAAAACAATGAAATTAAGTTTTTGAAGTAGAGGGACTATAGGCTCCTCTATGTAGAATGTTTACATCAAATTCTTCTTTAGGTTTCATACTGTTTTTATTTTCCAGTTGACCCAAATCCACCCTCACCACGCTTGGTTTCCATCAAATCCAACACAACCTCAAAGTTAGCAAATTCAGTTTTTTGAACCACCAATTGACCAATTGCATCTCCCTTACGATACACACGATGCATGTTCACATTTCCAACCACACGGTTTTTTCCACGTTTTCCACTCATAATATCACCGTCATGAAACCAAGAAAAATCTTCCGGTTGCCAAATATAATTATACCGCAAATAAATCTGACCAATGTAATCATTGTCGATCAAACCGATTCCATTAGCTAACTGTAAATTATATTTGCTTACGGATGATCTAGGAAACGCCAATGTATGATATGTTTCATAAAATCCATTTTCAACGTTGCTTTTAGGCGGTTGAACATGAATGCCAGTCGCATATTGAATATAGTCAATACGATTCCATCCACCATATTCATTTTTTTCACCAACGATTTCAGGATCACTTGCAGCGAATATATCATATCCAGCAGACACATCGCTTCCGTGTTTTGGAAACGGTAAATCACTTGCTACACGATCACCTTTGTCAAGTTCATCTAAAATGACCTCATTATATTTTAATTTAATTTCTACCATAATTCTCTTTGTAATTTTTAATTTTTTTGTAACGCTTCATCAATTGTTTAATGTTGTCAGGATACCAATCCATCACAATCAATTCATCAGCACCATTAGAAACCAAACAACGTTTAACCAAATCCAACAAGACGCTTTCTTCCGTTCTCTTTGTTTTTCTAATTAACCTTGAAAATATATAATCATTAGCACAAAGTCCTCGTTCCAACAAAAAATCACATATTTCATATTTTTCATTATCCATAGCTACTTCAAACAATTTACCACCATAAGCATCCAAATTAATACCCATTTCTATAATTTGTTTTAATCCATCTAACCAACCTACTCTACAGCAAATCTTAGCAACACTCCAACGTTCTTTTTTATTCATAATATTTAAACAAAAATTCCTTTATCTCATTTGGAAGATTGGAAACCCATGTATTAACCGCCTCAGCCTTCCCATAATCCATCGATAATATTAATTCACCAACTCTTCTTCCTTCAATCGTTATATAACCGCTATGATCCATTAAGGTTTGAGGACAAACTTCAACACGTTCCTCTCCAACTTCATAATGTCTCATAATCGACACAATTGACAAAAATGATATGTCTTTTATACACTCACCATTTTCAATGAATTTTTTATTATCAAGTTTTCTCTTTTCTTCATTCTCTTTTATCTTAATTAACGCATTACGGTGAGCTGATGTAAAACAATCAGCGGTGACATAACAATAATACGTGAAGGGTTCTGAATAATCAATATAATGTCTCTTTAGATTGGAATCATCCGCCTTTGCTTTGTAAGTTATCTTCCATCTCATAACAAATAATCAGTATAACACAATTTATCTATTTGTCAACCATTTTGTTTGCTAACTTTTCAGAAAATTCAAATGGAGACATGTCTCGGGGTAAATCGAAAATATAATTTGTTGTTTTCATAAGCTATCTGCGTAGTCGTCAATTTTTTGATGGGATTCCATAGACGTTGAAAAAATCAAATCTCCATTTTCAATTTCCATGAAGTCAACGACAAATTTGTTTCCGAATTCATCACGATAATAAACTACTCCATCAGCATCATCCACCTTGATTTGATCAAGACAATATTTTATTTCGGTTGCATTCATCATTTATGATTCTTCCGTCTCCATCCTGTATTCTCACATTTGATCAAATCTTTTTCATAATGATTCAAAGCGTTAATCACAATCTTGAAACAACCATATTCCATTTCTCCTACTTCACCACTATCGGTTAAAATGTCAGGCAACTGTTGAATGAATTGGAAATTAGCTTGTTGATCACTCAAAAATCTTGAAGCGGTAAACTCAATCAATACATCACTATAGTCTTTTGGAAACTCACTTACACGATTAGATAAATCAAACTTAGTGTTCTCCTGTTCCTGTGTGATGTATGAGTGTATAATGTCCGCCTGAACGTTCTTACAATGAAGATGTGAACACCAAGGTTCTAAAGCATGCAACAACTGAAAAGACGTTTGTGGATCTATGTCGAAATTTACTCTTAGTGAAATATCATACTTGTGTGGAATGATTGGTTTCATAAGAGGATCGTGACGAACAAAATGGCCGAATTTACGAATGAAGTTTCTCGTTGAACGCTGATTGTGTTCCAACCATTCAGGAGAATCTTGAGTTACATTTGTGAGATTTGGATTACGTCTTGACCCACGACAAGTTAAATGAGCAACAAACGAATCTCTTGACTGAATAACTCGTAACCCGTTGAGTATGAACCGGTTAAAAATATCCGAATCTTCTTTTGATTGTGGTTTATATAGAAAATCATGCCCTCCGATTTCTAAAAAATCTTTGGTAAAGAACATCCAAGGTGCAAAAATTCCTTCTGTAATTTGATCTTTATACTGAACTTCCATTTTGGTAGCGAAATCAGAAACTTCGTCTTCATTAAAATGTTCAGGCTCCAATCCCATGTTTACCAATAACTTTTCGGGACCAGCAGGATGAAGTCCTTCAGGCTCAATACGTGTAGCACTAACAATGACTCCATCTTCCATATGTTTTAAACAATTTTTAAATGTGTTTGGAAAACAGAACATATCACAATGATAGATCATTGCTAATTTAGTAGTTACCAATTCTTCTACAATCGCATTGTAGAGTACAGTGTGACCAACTCTATCAGGACCTTCATTTTGAATAACCTTTACATTAGGATCAGTCTTCATTATTTCTTGAACCCAGTCATAAAAATTATCATTTGAAGCATCATCTGCATAACATATAGTTACATCAGAACTTGCGTTTCTAATTGCTTTGTATCCCCACTCTGCATATTTGCGATTTGATCTACTAGGGATGACCAAACTTAAATCTTTTTCCGTATATTTCATAATTCCCATTCTTTTATCTCAATAAATTTACAACCTAATTTTTCAATTATTTCTTTCTTTCGTTTTTCGTCATAACATTTTTGTTTTTTATGAAACTTTTCATAATATTCTATAACAACATTTTTTTCATGATCATAAGCATCAACATGATATACAATCCCATTGTCTATATATACAGTGAATTCACCACCATTTTCAGCATGTTTTATATTATAACCGTTATTTTTAGCATATTCTTCTAATATTGGAATTGAATTAGGATTATAATTTCCCCATCCACCTGAAATCCAATATTTTTCACGCTTCTTTTTTATTTCCAATGATTTTTCAACCCCATATATTTCTTCATACGTCTTTCCTTTATTTAATGTAGAAAAGTTTCCATCTTTCCCAAAAGCATTTCTACAATTGTTTTTTACACGTGGATCTGATTTATCTAATCCAGCATTCCAAACAACTTGACCACTATGAGAACACGATATACATTTTTTACTTCCTCTGTGTGCTCTATTTAACGATGATTTTGATTTATGATATAATATTTTTCCACATTCAATACAATTCAAGAACCACCTGGTAGGTTCAGCATTCTTCTTTCTTCCCATTCTCATTCTCCTGTTTAATTTTATCAAGGAGAACACGAACGCACCATTTAGAAATTATTAGATCATTTTCTTTACAATACTCTCTAATAAAATCATAATCTTCTTCATTTACATTAATAACTTTTCTAGCCATAATTTATTCTCCTATGTATATATATCGGAGAGAATTCAAAAAAACACATATGAATTCATTTTTCTTTAATTTTATTTTTTGCTTTATATTTTTCAATTTTAGATTTACGCTGTTTTTTGACATGGTTTTCGTAAATCCTTTTTCTTAACTCGTCTATTTTCATCTATTTCTTAATTTTTTATATCGTTCAAGTTCCGCTTTAACACCGTATACATTTATTCTCCAATTTCTACACTCTTCTTGAAAGCAGAGGTATGTAGAACCTTTTTTACCATACTTCTCATGACAGTAGCAGCGAGTGCATTTAATGTCTTTTTTATTGTTCTCCATGTTATATAACATACCACAAAATTATTTATTGTCAAGTAAGATTAAACTTGAATCAGATTGTATCTGAACAGATTGGATTTTTTTATTTAAATTTAAGTTTTGATTAATATAATCATATAATGTATGTGACGTGTTTAAAATAAACTTACACAATTCATTCAGTGTATCACCATTCACAGAGTCAACATCATGATATTTTGAAACAGAATCGTCGTTTGATTTTACCAAATGTCCGTAATGATTTCTAAATACCTTACAATCATTACTAAACTTTAATTCAGGTAAAAAATTATTTTTTGTAGTTCCACACATTTTGGGTCCTGAACGTTTGTTATGTTTTTCAAAATTCTCACGAATTGAAGTATAAATTGTATTAACCAATAACTTGAAATTATCATCATTCAATAATCCATTTTGATGTAAATATTCAGATATTTCATTCTCAATTTTAACATCTCTAATATCGCTTGCTGTGTAATTTAACAATTCACTCTCCAATAGAGTTTTATTCATTTTACAAGTTTTAGGCATAGAAAATATGTATTCAGATTTTATCGGAACATTCTTTCCATCAACAATAATAGGATTCAATATTCTACCCAACAATTGAATCAACGAAGAAGGCAATGTCGTAATTCCTCTACCTTTGCTATCGGGAGAAGTTTTAGTATCATCCAATAATCGTGTATATACGCCCGATATCATGTTTGTTATGGTCACACCAACGTTTAACATATTAACCGAAATTATAATTTTTACATTGAACGCAGTAGGATCATTTAATAGATAATCATCCAATGATTCACAGTTCTTTTTCTTTAAAAAGTCAGAAACGGAATGTTTCTTGGTAGAAAAACATAATATCTCATCTGACTTAAATCCACATAATTCAAATTGCTCTTTTACAATATCAATTTTTTCATCACTACACACAAACGTTCCAATTATAGGATTCCCATTAACATTATATTTCTCAAACAATTTTTTATATTTTGGATAACCTTTATTATACAAATAATTCCCAATCTTATTTATATTCTGTTTAAATGAGAATTCATCGTCATGATTTAAATTAAGAGCATCGTTCAATTCATAGCCTCGTATTAAATCATCACGAATCGCTTCCAATTGAGATATTGTAGATATTATATCCGAACCATATTTTACATCACAAGCATAACAATCTCTAAAAGTGGCAGACAATCCCAATGTCAAAGCAAAATCTCTTTTTGTTGTATTGGAATTTCTAATCCAGTTTTTTAATGAACAGTTTTTATAAGCGTCAAGCGTATCAGAACACGCTATTCCAGTATAATATGATCTTGTTTTGTGAACTTCATCTAATATTATTGATAAATTTTCATATGTAAGATGTTTATTAATAGTTTTATTGACATCACTGTTTTCAAATTTTTTCTGTGAAAATACAGAACTTTGACACATTAATATTACACTGGGAGAGTCAATGCTCATTTTACTATTTATAATAGCGTTCTCAAACAACTTTATTTTTGATTTTTTTGAATTTAATGTAGTAAAATCAAATACGACAAATGGAGATTTTCCCATCTTTTCTTTTAATTTATACATCCAGTCGTTCATCAATGTCATTTGAGTGTGAGGAACACATACACACAACAAACTATTATTTATTCCATGATACTTATATAACAATTCTTTAAAGAACAGAAATATTTCAAGAGCAAAGTGAGATTTTCCAGTTCTCATAGCATGATCTATGATAGGAATAAGTTTTTTAGAATACTCAGGACCGTATTCAAGAATATGTGATATATATTCAGCAATTTCATCATAACATTTTTCATCTTTCATGATTATATAATCACGTCCTAATTTTTTGCGAAGTATGGATTGAAAATGAGCTCCGGTATTTATACGTTTTATCGTATCGCTTAATTTAGGTACGTTTAACTTGTCACTCACATTTTTACGAAAATCCGATGCTGTTGGATCTATATTTTTATTATTTAAAATACAATCTATAACATGATCCACATTACACATTAATTTTACTTCGTGATATGTTGTTTTTCTATTCTTAAAATTACCAACAGCAATAATATATTCAGAGTCATGTGGAACAATTCCTTCATCTTTAAAAGCATCAAGAACCGTGGTTGCTTTATATCCTTTTGCTTGAATATGAGTATCGCCAAATCCACTTGTAATATCCAAATAATATTGTTTACCATTTATTTCAAATTCATAATCATAATCAAATTGCTGATCGTCTCCTGAATCATTTGTAAATGTTGGGTGCTTATTTACCTTTTTAAGACCTGTTATTTTTTCAAAGTCACGTTCAAATTTTAAACCAATATTATTTCTAATTCGACCTGATTCAGAATGTATGTTATCAGTAACTTTCTTTAAGTCTTTACCATAAGACTTGGCTACTTTTTTATAATTCCCTTTATTTTTAAAAATAATTGGATTATGTTTACTATAATGAGTATGTTTAATTTCCATTTGTTTTTAATATACCACAAAATTATTTATTGTCAATCTTTCTTTTTTTGTAGTTTTTAATTTTAACGGTTCTGATCTTTTCTACCCACCCTATACGTTTGTATATGTCCATCAACGTCTTTCATTC
>Ga0208645_1000334_pt1 | contig 55067 bp, 83 predicted proteins | sample VirMetDEL_Sep_01_FD_184519 | JGI IMG/M metagenome (GOLD analysis project Ga0208645, IMG submission 184519) | Aqueous microbial communities from the Delaware River and Bay under freshwater to marine salinity gradient to study organic matter... | ecosystem: Environmental > Aquatic > Marine >... | reverse complement strand
CCCCCCCCTAGCCTTCCCAAAACCACAAGGCTACAAAAAATTTTTCCCAAAAAAACCAAAAAATCCTCAAAAGCCCGTAAAAGCCTTTCTAAGCCCTGCAAGAATCTACCCTAGGCTACCCCCCTCAAAGAATCCTAGCAAGGCTGCTAGACCCCAAAAAACGCGCCTCCGGCAGTATCAATCATGACCCCAAAGAAAATTTTTAGACTCAGATGACCGCAAATGGCTAAGTACTTGAAATCACTACAAACGGCTACAATGTTGTACCCTAAGTCCTAACAAGCTATAATAAACAACAGTAATTATTTTTGAGCAAAATACACAATTCACGTAAGTACTTGAAATCACGTAAAAGGGGCATCATGCCAGGTTCCACAAAAAAAGACGACTCCAAGCGCCAGCCGCGTCGGAAGAAAATCGAAGGTCGAGTCGTATCCAAAACCGAAGAATACGAAGTCCAAGAAATGCCAAGCCTAGAACGCCTAGTCTCAGACGGCTTGTCCATCATCGGCTCCGAACTAGCCCGCTACCGCAGAAAGACTTCCAAAGGTATCACCCTAGATCTCAAAGAAGCCCGTGTAGTAACCTCATACATAGAAGCCTTAACCAAAATGTCCAAGGAAGCTAGAGAAGCCGCCAAACCCTCCCTACTCGGCGAGATGACTGACGAAGAACTTCTAAAGCTTGTCCAGGACTCAGTATCGGAAAATAAAAATAAATCATGATTCAATATAATGCGCGAAGCCACATTTTAAAAGGAAAAGCAAATGAGTAATAAACCAACCCTAGAAGAAATCAGCAAACACTACGAGTATCTGTGTTCGCAGCTCGGAGACTGCCAGTACAATATCCGACAATACGAAAACCGTATGAAAGAACTTTACAATCAAATAGATGCCCTCAACAGCATGGCAAAGGACCTTAAAGCGCAAAGAAGCGAGGAAGTAAAATAATGAAACAAGCCCCATACAATATCCGCGAAGCGGAGACTAAAGATGTTCCCTTCATATTTAACTCATGGCTAAAGTCCTACCGAAACAGTAACTTTGCCAGACCACTAGAAAATACAATATATTTCTCCGAACACCATAAAGTGATCGAACGAGTCTTACAGCACCACGGAGTCATCATAGCTTGCAACCCAGAAGATCCTTCTCAAATCTACGGGTTCCTTTGCGCCGGCTATGTTGATGGAATCCTAGTACTGCACTATGCCTACGTCAAACAACCTTTCAGGAAACTAGGAATAGCCAAAGCACTACTAAACTGCCTGGAACAGCCCGACGACTCAGCCATCCTATATACGCACCAAACGAGAGTTGCACAAACAGTCGCGCCAAGGTACAATATGATATACCACCCGTACCTAGCCTATGACTTAGCAGCCTACCTAGGACTTAAAAACGGAGAAGACAGTGAAGCCGATAAAGATTAAAATTAAAGACATCGAATGGTCCTTCGCAGTACTAGGCGACAAAGAGTATGTAAGAAAACACGGCGCCGACTCTCAAGGCATCACAGACAAAGATGATAAACTAGTTCACTTTAAAGAATCACGCCTATCACTAGCCTTAGTAAAGCACGAACTGCTTCACGTATACTTCAGTAGTTGTTGTATAGACAGCGCCACCGAACTCCAAGCCGAAGACGCGGAAGAAATAGCAGCAGAAATAATAGCGCACCACGGAGAAGATCTGCTAAAAATATCAAAAAAGCTCTACAACAGCCTGAAGGAGATTGAGCTAGATGAATAGAGCAGACAGAGTCATAATATTCTCGCGAGTAAAAAAAGCTGTGATAAACATCCTATCATCAGTCTTCACAGCCATAGAAACCGCGACCGATAGAAACACAGTAACCTTAAACGGAGTAAAATATGTAAGAGCGTCCACCTTGAAAATGGAGCTAAGATCAATAAGAACAGAAACTTTAACGCAAGTTAGAAAACTAGGAGAAGGCTATGAGCAATAAAGAAGAATTAAGTGAACTATCAGAAGTAACTGAACAAAACTCAGAAGAACTAGTAGAAGAATTAAAAGAGTCCCGTCCTGCACATCAGATAGACGGCGACGTTTTCAACTACATCAAAAGGCTTCAAAAGCCTAGACTAAAAATGATGAGCAAAAACCAACTAATAGATGCTCTCATCGTCATGTCTATTCAACAAACAGAACTAAAACAAGCTCTAAAACAACTAATGGAAGAAAAGGAATCAACAGATGAATAAGATCATGACGCTACTAGCAACCCTACTAATCTCGTTCCAAGCTAGAGCACTAAACTTAAATACTGCAAACACGGTAAACCTCCGAGGATCTATAAACGAATCCTCAGTAGCAAAAGCCTACCAAGACATTGAAAGCCTTAGAAACCTTAGAGGTGTTGCAAAGTATCCAATATACTTAGTAGTCAACAGTCCAGGGGGAAGCGTACTTCAAGGCATGAAACTCATCAAGTACATGAAGACCGTTCCAAACCTAAAAGTTATCTGCTTATTCTGCGCCTCTATGGCTCATGCAATATTACAACATCATCCAGAAGAAAGACTTATACTAGAAGATTCAATGCTCATGGCTCACCGAGCTTCAGCGACCTTCAGAGGTCAATTCGCGCAAGGAGAAGTAGAAAGCACTTTAAAAGTTCTCTCAGCTCTAATAAACTACCTGGAGTCTATAACAGCCAACCGAATAGGACTAAGCCTAAAAGACTACAAACAAAAAATCATAAACGAGTGGTGGACTTTCGGAGCAGAATCAATAAAACAAAACGTAGCTGACAGAGTAATCACTATAAACTGTAGTCGAGAACTAGAAAAGAAACAAGACATAACAATAGAGGAGTCCTTTTTCGGACAATTTAAAATAGCCCACTCAGGATGCCCCCTTATAGAATTTGAAATCCCAGTAAAAGAAAAGAAAAAATAGGAGAAACCATGAAGATAGAAAACATTAGAAACGTAAGACTCTACCAAGCTGTAAAATTTGACGGTAAATCAGACACCTTTTTTACCATTGACACTACTCCATCCAGACGAGGAGTTCAACTATCAATAGTAGAAAACATCGGCGTACTAATTGAAAACGAGCGTGACGCCATTCTAGTTCCTTTTCCAAACATCTCAGGGATCTACTTAAAAACAGATCACCACAAGAAAGAAGAAAAGAAAAAACAAGAACTAGCTGACGAAGCGGAACGAACCAAAGTACTAGCTCCACCTAAAAAGGTAAAGCGTGATCCGATCGGAGCTAAAAGACTTTAATGGTTAAAAAGCCCATATCCAAACAAGCAATACTTGACGAACTAAGACGGAGACAGGAAAAAGTACTTGAAGAAGCTACTCGTCCTGTTTTCGTCTTCCAAGAACATTGTTTCGATAAACAAACCGAGTTCTTCAAAGGCGAAGGACCTAGATTCCGCTGCGTCGTTGCCAGTCGTCGTGCGGGAAAAACAGTAGGAATCGCAGCAGACATGATCGACACCTGTAGAACCGAACCAAACGTCCGATGTCTCTACATAACACTATCAAAACGAAATGCAAAAAACATCATTTGGGGCGACCTTCAAAGGATTGTAGAAGACTACGAAATAGAATGCAAAGCAAACGAAGTAGAACTAACTCTCACATTCCCCAACGGCTCAAAGCTACACATCGAAGGAGCCAAGGATAAATCAGAAATAGAAAAGTACCGAGGCTGGAAGCTAAGAAAGTGCTATATCGACGAAGCCCAGTCCTTCAGAAGCTACATAAAAGATCTAGTAGACGACATCATCGCACCCGCTCTGCGAGACTTACGAGGTGAACTATACCTAACCGGAACGCCTGGTCCTATTCCGACCGGATATTACTACGATTGCTCCCAATCTACCACATGGAAAAACCACCACTGGACTGCATTCGATAATCCATACATGCACAACCCCGCCGAAGGTCTTGACCTAGAAGAAACTCTAGCGGAAGAACGAGAACTCCGAGGCATTGATGAATCAGATCCTTCATACCGACGAGAAACTTTTGGAGAATGGATAGAAGATCAAGACTCTCTAGTCTTCAAGTATAATGAAGGCGTCAACCACTACGAGGAAATCCCAGAAGGCGACTACACCTACATCATGGGAGTAGACGTTGGATACGACGACGCTGACGCCATAGCCATCCTAGGATACTCAGCAAAGCACAATCAAGTATACCTAGTCGAAGAATACCTAATGGCTAAGAAAACAATCTCACAACTAGCAGACATGATCATCGAACTTGACATAAAATACAACTGCGTTAAAAAAGTAATCGACTCAGGCGGTCTCGGAAAGAAAATACAAGAAGAAATCATGCAACGATACGGCATCACCTTAGAAGCCGCCGAAAAGCAGCGAAAAATAGAATTTATCGAACTAATGAACGCCGACCTCCGCAAAGGCGTCGTCAAAGCTAAAAAGGATTCTGCATTCGCTGAAGACTGCCGACTCATTCAATGGGACCGAGATAAGTCCTCCCCCGACAAAAGAGTCATATCCAGCATCTACCACTCTGACATCGCTGATGCAGTCCTTTACGGATACCGAGAAGCTAGACACTATCTCTACAAGCCTACCCCCGCCAAACACAAAATAGGAACCAACGCCTACATGGAAGAACTAGAAGCCATAGAAGCTGAGAAAATGGAAAACGCTAAAAACAAGCACGAGTTGCTGGACCTAGACGAAGATGATATAATAGAACTAGAATCCATGATGGACGAAATCCTATAACTAACAAAATTACAAGGATATGCAAATGATAACAAACCTAGATCAACTCAAAAAGCTCATAGAATGGTGCAAAGACAATAAAATTAAAAAGTTAAAGCTCCAGGACATTGAATTTGAGATCTCAGAACTCGACTTTCTTCCCGAAGAAGGCAAAGCTCTGACGCTAGGAAACAGCAATATACGAGAATTTAACACAGAAACCCTTACTGACACCTCAAAAGATCAGTCCATAATCGACGATGAGGATCTATACTGGTCATCAAACACTTAAGGATAGCAAATGGCACTAGATAACTGGAACCGTAATAACCCTTATTGGTGGAAGGAAAAAGCTGACGAACTTCACAAGAGCGTCTTTCCTAAAATAAAGCACCTTGACGAGCAGCAATCCTACAGAAGTGCCGCCAATCTACGCCACATGAGACTTTATGGCAACTTCGAACTCATGGGACTTCAAAACTACCAATACGCCCGCCAATCCTCAGCATACAACACAACCAACCGAGTAACTTTCAACATCGTTCAAAGTATGATCGATACGGTAGTTTCAAAAATTACAAAAAACCGTCCAAAGCCCACTTTCCTCACAGACGGGGGCGACTTCAGCCTTCAACAGCGTGGAAAAAAACTAGGAAAGTTCGCAGAAGGCAGATTCCAATCCGCAAAATACTATCAAATCGCAACACAAGCATTCATGGACGCTTGTATCTTCGGAACCGGCGCCATAAAATTCTTTCGTGACGGAACAGAAATAAAAGCCGAAAGAGTCATGATCGACGAAATCATCATCGACGACAGCGAAGCCTTATACGGAGCCCCTAGACAGATTCATCAGAAAAAACAAATCCACAAGGACATGGTTAAAGCAATGTTCCCTGACAAACATGGATTCATCGATCAACTAGGCTTAGGATCTGAATACTACAACTCAAACACTCAAAACGACATGATCACAGTCGTAGAATCCTGGCATTTACGCTCCGGAAAAGACGCAGACGACGGAAAACACACAATCACTATCGAAAACTGCACCCTATTCGAAGAAGAATATACCAAAGACTATCTACCATTCGTATTCATCCGATGGGGAACTCGACCTCTAGGATTCTTCGGACAAGGTATCGCAGAACAGCTAATGGGTATCCAGCTAGAGATCAACAAAATCCTAAAAACGATCCAAGTCTCCATGCACCTTACAAGTATTCCAAAAGTATTCGTGGAAGCCTCCTCTAAAGTTGTAACGGCTCACCTAGATAACAAAATAGGCGGAGTCATCAAATACGTAGGAACTAAACCCTCCTATGAATCAGTAAGCGCAATCCCTCAAGATCTTTTTCAGCACCTTGACAGGCTTTTCAACCGCGCATACGAAATCATCGGAATATCCCAACTATCCGCACAATCTGCAAAACCAGCAGGACTTGAAAGTGGTAAAGCCTTACGTGAATTTACCGACATCGAATCAGAAAGATTCCAAGCCGTAGGCATGAGATATGAAGAATCATTCATGGAAGCTGCAAAAATTTTCATCGACATGTCAAAAGACATCTACGAAGAAACCGGCGAAATGAAAGTAAAAGTAAAAGGCGAAGGATTCCTTGAAACAATAGACTGGAAAGAAATAGATCTAAAAGAAGATCAATACATGATGCAAATCTACCCAACCTCCTCTCTATCAAAGCACCCATCAGGAAGGCTATCAGACATTCAGGAACTAATGCAAGCAGGCTTAATCGATCCAAAACTAGGCTTAAAACTCCTAGACTTCCCAGACTTAAAATCTGCAATGGATAGAGAAAACGCCGCCATAGAAGACATCGAAGCTACTATCGAGCGCATCATAGACAAAGGAGAATACTCAACTCCAGAACCTTACCAGGATCTACAAATGGGTATCAAGCTAATGCAACAATCATACCTTCTATATAGAAACAAAAACGTCCCAGAAGACCGTTTAGAACTTCTCACTAGATGGATCGAAGACGCAAAGAGCTTATGACTCGCGCCGCCACACCAGAAGTCTCAGATAAAGAACTCATGGCAAACGAAGAAGAACTCATGACTCAAGAAGGTCAACTACCTCAGGAGCTACCTCCGGAAATGGCGGGATTACCGCCGGAAGCCGCAATGCCAGAAGCCCCCATGCCAGACGCCGGTATGCCCGTAGAACCAACCGCTGTACCAGAAGTTCCGCCAACATCGGATCTTTTGCCAGTATAATAAAAAACTGCCGAAAGGCGAGCAATTACGCTCAACTAAGTAAGGAGACAACATGTCAGAACAAGCCGCACAAACAGCACAAGTAGTAGAATCAGGAAATTCGCACGATGGAACAAGCGAAGCCTACGCTCAACACGATGCCAACACTCAATTAGAACAATCCATGAATCAGAGTCAAACTGAACAGGTTCTAAAACCCGCTGGAGAAACTTCCGAAGAATCTCAGGAAGTGGAAACACAGCAACAACAACAAGAGCAAAAGGATCAATTCTCCTCAAAATTCGCAGCCTTATCAAAGCGCGAACGTGCTATCCGAGAAAAAGAAGCCGCTTTAGAGCAAAAAATCGCAGAATTAGAAGAACGTATGTCCTCTATGCAGCAAGAACCAGAGCAGCGCGAAGTAATGGAAACTTCAAGCGAGCCAGAACTACCTTTAGAATACCGACTAAAGCGAAACCCTCTGCAGACATTAGAAGAACTTGGACTAAACTTCGAAACTTTAACAAATCTAGCTTTAAATGACGGGAATTTAACCCCCGAAATGAAAATGGAACTCATGAAGCAAGATTTAGACTCTAAATATTCCAAAGAGTTAGAAGAAATCAAAAATCAGCTTCTAGAAAAGGAACAAAGAGAAGAACAGAGAAAACACGAAGAAGTTATTGAAAACTTTAAATATCAGCTAACAAATTTCATTAATAATAACGAGAACTATGAACTCATTAGAGCGAATGACGCTTCTAGCGTAGTTTTTGACGTAATCGAGGAGCATTGGAAGGCAACTGGACGAGTCATGAGCAACGAAGAAGCAGCAGACCAAGTAGAGGCGTATCTGGAGGAGGAAGCAGACCGTCTTTTCAAGAACACAAGTAAACTCAAAAGCCGATATAGCTCGGCACCGGAGCCAATGCCAACTAAAGAAGTAAAGAGTAGCCCAACACTCTCAAACAGTCTTACGTCGCCTCAAACAGAGACAAAGCGAAAACTGACGAAAGATGAGTCAATAGCCGCCGCGGCAAGTTTGCTAAGGTGGAATGAATAACTTTAACTTTAATTTACTTTTAGGAGTATAAAATGGCTTTGGACCTAACTTCATTTGACGCTGCACTTAAGCAGCACTACACAAGCGACCGTATCGAGAATATGGTTTACTCAGACAACCCACTTCTTGCTATGATTGCAAAATATGAGCAATTCGGTGGACGTAACCTTCCAGTTCCTATTGTTTATGGAAACCCACAAGGACGTTCTGCTACTTTCAGTACTGCTCAAGCTAATAAGACAAACAGCCAATTGGTTGACTTTGTTCTTACTAGAGATAAAGACTACTCTTTAGCTTCTATCGATAACGAAACACTAGAAGCTTCTAAAGGTAACGCAAACGCTTTTATGGAAGCTGCTACTTTAGAAATCGACGGCGCTATCAACTCTAACACTCGTTCATTAGCTATCGCTATGTACGGATCTGGATCTGGTTCAATCGGTCAGGTTAGCGCTGGAACAACTGGTACTTCTATCCAACTTAAAAACGTAGAAGACGTTACTAACTTTGAAGTTGGAATGGAAATCGTTGTTTCTACTGCTGACGGCGGTGGATCTGTTAAATCAGGAACAATCACTGTAAACGGTGTTAATCGTGACTCTGGCGTTTTAACTGTTGACGCTGCTTCTGCTATCGACGGCGGAACAGGTGTTGCTACTGACGATTACATCTTCGTAGAAGGTGACTACGATCTAAAACTTAAAGGTCTTGCTGCATGGCTTCCTGCTTCTGCTCCAGGCGGATCTGACAGTTTCTTCTCTGTAAACCGATCTGTTGACGCTACTCGTCTTGCTGGTATCCGATATGACGGATCTGCCGAGCCAATCGAAGAAGCTCTAATCGGCGCTGCTTCAAGAGTAGGTAGAGAAGGTGGAAAACCAACTCACTGTTTCCTAAGCTACAGCAAGTATGCTGACTTAGAAAAAGCTCTTGGATCAAAAGTTCAATATGTTGACGAAAGAGTTAATGTTGAAATTGCCTTCCGTGGAATCATGGTAAACGGACCTCGTGGACCGATCAAGGTTATGCCTGATCAAAACTGTCCAGAAGACGTTGCTTACATGCTTCAAATGGATACTTGGAAACTTTACAGTTTAGGTAAAGCTCCTAAGATCCTTGATTCTGACGGAATGAAAATGTTGCGTGAATCTGGCGCTGACGCTGTAGAAGTTCGAATCGGCTACTACGCTCAGATGGGCTGTAAAGCTCCTGGATACAACGCTCGTATTCAACTTGCATAATTAAACTAACGACTAGGGGAGCCTTCGGGCTTCCTTAGTTTTTTTAAGCAGCGGGGTAGCCTCCCTCTGACTAAATGACTAACAAGGAGTCACACCATGGCAAACAGAAATTTTCACAGATTACAATCATTAACAAGAGAAGTAAAAGTACTTCACGCAAAAGTAGCTATCGGAGCTTCTGGAGCGCCAACACTTGACGCCGACAACAGCGTAGGTGTAGCATCAGTAACTCGCGACAGCGCCGGTGTTTACATCGTAACTTTAGATGACAAGTACAACGCACTAGTAGGCTTTGACGTTAAGCAAATTTTTGCAACAGCAGAAGACCTTACTTTTCAAATCGAATCAGAAGCCGTAGCAACTTCTAAGACTGTTCAATTTCAGTGTAAAGCTGCTGCTGTTGAAACTGATCCTTCAGATGGAAGTACTCTTCTTATCAAACTAGAGCTTAAAAACACTAGCGTTAGAAGATAACTAGTCTATTAACAAAAAGGACTAAAAATGTTACTGAAGGACAAAAGAAAAGGTTTAGCGACAATAATCATCAAACGTATTGGAAAACCATCAATGGATTCCGGATACAAAGAAGAAATGTCGCAGCACAAGCCTGAAGGCGAAGTTGACAACGACATGGCAAAAAGCGCCTGTTGCGATGGAATCATCAACGCTATCGAGTCCAAAGACTCTAAAGCTCTTAAACGTCATTTACTACAATTCCTAGAAATGGCAAAAGAGCATGATGATCCTATGCACAAAGAAGACTAACCAATTTTGGACGGTACAGACTAAAAACCTGTATCGTCCTTAATTTCTTTACGAGGCTTAAATGGCAATTACATTAGCAGAACTAAAAACTCAAGCCCGTCAAATGGCTGACATGGAACAAAGTCAATTTGTTACCGACGCTGAACTAACTAACTACATAAATTTTGCAATCGCAGAACTACATGACCTCCTAGTACAAACATACGGATCTGATTACTTTTTAGAATCCGTCGAAGGCACTACCACATCCGGAACAGCCGACTACGCACTTCCAGCAGACTTCTACAAACTACGAGGCATTGACGTAAGATTAAACGGAACCGACTGGTTCACAGTACCTCCATTTAATTTTAACGAAAGAAATAAATATGAAAGATTTGGAAGCTGGACACTTTTAGGAATATCAAATATAAGATACCGAGTAATGGGAGGCAATTTAAAACTCACTCCTACGCCAGATAGCAACGTAGACTACAGACTATGGTACATTCCAGTAGCTTCAAAACTTTCAGCAGATACAGACTCTTTAAATGATGTTAATCAATACTCCGATTACGTAATAGTAACCGCAGCTATGAAAATGCGACACAAAGAAGAATCTGACATAAGAGCATTAGCAGCCGAACGCGGTCGCATAGTTGAAAGAATTGAACAAGCAGCCCAAAACCGTGACGCTGGGCAATCTGAGCAAATAACTGACATTTACGCCGATAACACTGATTACATATTCTATACATCGGATAGCTAATGTCTGTAAAAAACTTTAAAAAGTTAGCTTTAAAGGATAAAGAATCTTCAAAGCTGCAAGAAAACGTAGAACTGGTTTTAAAGCCTATAATAAACTCTCAAATAATTGATGGAGTTTTATTAAAATGTGTAGACTTACAGCCAGGAAAAAGAAACGAAGTACAGCACAAGCTTGGAAGACTTCCTCTAGGCTACATAGTCGTACGTAAGCGAGCTGATGCAAGAATATGGGATTTGCAGGACACTAACCCTGCTCCTGGACAAACTTTTTCACTAGCCTGCTCTCATGCAGTACAAGTGGATTTATGGATTTTTTAAAGGAATAATATGGCTACTCCAAATATGAACCTAAGTCTTCCAACTGTATCAATCACAGAAGGACCTGAATGGGCTACAGCACTAAACACAGCTATCGAAATGATAGACGCCCACGACCATTCAAGCGGAAAAGGCTCTAAAGTAACTCCAGCAGGCTTGTTCATCAATTCAAACTTAGAATTTAACGACAACTCCATCTACGAATTAAAATCTGCAAGATTCCAGGAACAATCAGCAGCCCTAACCGGCTCCGCAAACAGTAATGGTCTACACAGCGTTCTAGGAAACCTTTACTGGACAAACGGCTCTGGAGTAGCTGTTCAACTAACTTCCGGAGGCTCCTTAGTATCCGCAACTCCAAGCACTAATAGCTATGAAACATTAGCAGTCTCAGCAAACTTAGGTATCAACTCAATAGACACTTACTCCTACTTATTAGTAGACACCACAGTATCACGAACTATCACATTACCAGCAGCTTCAGCAGTCTCTAACGGTCGTTTCTACATCATAAAAGACGTATCTGGACAATCATTCGCCAATAACATTTCAATAGCAGTAACCGGAGCCGATACTATAGACGGAGATTCATCAGCTACATTATCATCCAACTACGGAAGCTGGACAATTGTAGGCGACGGAACTAGTGAATGGCATATCTCATAAGGGATTTATAAATGTTAAGAAAACAAACAATACCGATCCCATTAGTAGAAGGCGTCGAAACTAAAATAGACGAAAACCAAAAAACTATCGGATCTATAAGAATCTTAGAGAACGTAGAATTTGAAGATCCTGGAAAGTACGTAAAACGAACAGGATATGACTGCATATCTGTAGACATCCTAGGAAGCTCCTCAATTACAGATCCTAGAAAAATTACAACGTACAAAAATGAACTTTGTGTAGCAAACGACACCAATCTATACTCTTACTCAGACTCTACAAATAAATGGACCAACAAAGGAACCATATCCAACATATTTCCAACCTCAACTCCAATAGTTAGAAATAATTATCAACAATACAATCTAGCTTCAGGACATAAAAACGATATTCAAGTCTACGCATGGCAAGACACTAGAGGCGGGATCAGAATCACAATGATAGACGCCGCTACTGAAAATGAACTAATAAGCGACGTAGAAATAACAGCCTCCGGAACCGTTCCAAGCATTGAAATAACAGAGGCAACCTGCTACATTTTTTTCATTGACGGAAGCAGCATAAAATTCCGAAAAATTGATATAGCAAACCCAACTGAAATAGAGTCAGAAGTAACCATCATCAACGCCGACCTAAACGCCGGAAATAAAATCTATGACACTTGCCAAGTAAATAACAGAGTCTTCATAGCATACTACTCAGCCGCCGCAGATTTAAAATATTTCTACCTATTAGACGATGACACTTTATCGGCTGGAGTAGCCGACGCGGAAGCTCCGTCAACGGCTTTAACACTTAACCCAGACTACCAAGGTCGTATAGGCGTATCATTCTACAACGGAACTGAGGTAAAATGTGCAGTTAAAAACTTTTCCCTTTCCGCAAACATAGTTCCTTATAATGTAGTAGAAACTGTAGCCAATATAACTAGAACTACAATGAGTACTGAGGACGGAACAACTTACACCGTATTTTATGAGCAATCAGCCGCCAGCGCCTCTAATCACTTAATAAGATCCAATACAGTAACTACAGCATCAGTAATAGGCACCGCTTCAGTCTTCAAAAGATCTTGCGGAATAATAGCAAATGCTTTCACCCATGATCAAAAAATATACTTACCAACAATACATGCATCCTCTCTTCAATCTACAATATTTATACTCAACAAAGACTCTGAAGTAGTTTCAAAAATATCTTACTCCGTATCAGGAGGTCTTCTAAGTACTTATAAGCTTAGTAAAGTAACCAGCATAAGCACTAGCAAGTATTTGCTGACGAGTCAAATTAAAAACAGAAACATCTCAGAAGACAACACTCTATTCAGCCTTCTAGGCGTGAACAGTACTTCCCTAGACTTTGACAATTCCGTAAAATATGACAACGCTCGTCTAGGCACAAACCTACATTTCGCCGGAGGAATTATACAAGCCTATGATGGAAAAGAAATCGTAGAACACGGATTCCACATATTCCCTGAAGGTCTTGTAAATTCCGCCACCGCCACTATTGGCGGAAATATGTCGGATGGAACTTACCAGTACGCTGCCGTCTATAGTTGGATAGACAACAAAGGCAATGAGCATAGATCAGCTCCATCAGAGTTCTTAGAAGTAACCTTATCAGGCGGAACCGCTACACAAACGGTAGACATACAAATCCCAACTCTAAGAATAACTGAAAAATCAAACGCAGTAATAGAATTATACAGATCAGAAGCCAACGGAACCGTTTTATATAAAGTAACTTCCACAACTTCTCCAGTCTATAACGACACTACAATAGACACAGTAACTATTCAAGACACATTAGCCGACTTAACAATACTGTCAAATGAACTAATATATACAACCGGAGGCGAATTAGACAACATAGCTGCTCCCGCTGCATCCATTATAGAAACTTTTCAAAACCGAATAATACTTGCAGGATTGGAAAACAAAAATTCAATCCAGTACTCTAAAATACAACAACCTGGAAAGCCTGTACAATTTAATGACACTTTGATTCAACAGGTAAATTCCAGAGGCGGAGACATCACAGCCGTAGCAGCTTTAGACGACAAACTAATAATCTTCAAAGAAACTGCCATCTACTACATGTCTGGCGACGGTCCTAATAATTTAGGAGAGCAAAATACATTCATTGAACCAGAACTCATATCTTCAGACGTAGGCTGCAAAACTCAAAACTCAATCGTAAGAATACCGTCAGGAATCATGTTTCAATCCGAAAAAGGCATTTACCTGATAGACAGAAGCCTTAACACAACCTACATAGGCGCTCCCGTAGAAGACTACAATGACCTAACCATTAAATCAGCAAGCTTTATACCTAATAAAAATCAGGTAAGATTCCTAACCGATGATCAATGTTTATCATACAACTACCTAGTAAACAAATGGGTATTGTTCACAAACCATCAAGGGATCTCGTCCACTGTATTAGGAAATGACTACTACTACATTAGAGAAACTAATGACATATTCAAATCCGCTACGCATTTCACAGATAACGGCTCCCCAATCCTAATAGCCCTAGAAACCGCATGGATCTCAGCCGGCGGAGTTCAAGGCTTTGCCAGGATCTACAGAGCCCTTATTTTGGGAGAATACAAATCTCCTCATAAAATAAAGCTAAAACTAGCCTATAACTACCTAGACGCCTTTACACAGGAAAGTCTAATAGATACGTCCGATTTCACAGCTACTACGGTTTACGGAGGAGACTCTCCCTACGGCTCAGGAAGCCCCTATGGAGGCACCGGAAACCAGTACCAAATGAGAATCGACATGAAACAGCAAAAATGCCAAAGCATTAAGCTCAGATTAGAAGAATCTCAAAGCGACAACTACGGCGAAGGGCTGCAATTATCTAACATTTTGCTAGTAGTAGGGAATAAGTGGTCAGAATTTAAGCCAGATCAGACCAGAGTTTACGGAGCGTCGTAAATATGGTATACTGTATTTGGGAGGATTTTATGACCAGATCGATGTATGCCAAATATAAAAAAGAACGTGAAAACAAAGAAATTCTTGAAAGTGAAATAGGATTTGCTATTTATTTCTTCGAAAATGACTATGTCTATATCGAAGATATTTTCGTCGAAAAAGAATACCGAAAGGGAAAAGAAGCTTCAAGGCTTGCAGACGAAATAGCAAAAATAGCAAAACAAAAAGGAATTAACAAAATGCTAGGTTCGGTCCGACCCTCCTCAAAGGGAAGCACCTCTAGCTTGAAAGTTCTTCTAGGCTACGGATTCAAACTAGCTTCCAGCCATGAAGACGCAATATATTTCATAAAGGATATATAGGAGAAATAATGGGCGGAGTAGTTTCATCAGTCACAAAACCAGTAATGGACACAGTCAGCAACGTACCGATAGTAGGCACCGCTTTAGGAGGTCTTGGGATAGGGAATAAAGCAAAATCTAAAGTAGCTCAAGCAAATGAAAGATATATAGATCCAGAAGCTTTTAAACTTCACACTGGCGCCGGTGGTGTAGGTCAAATTCAATGGGGATTGCACAATCTTGGAAGTATTGCAGACCGACGACGAATTGCTTTGCAAAAACAAGCCGACACAAGAAGAGAACAATTCGGCGGAAGCCTTGGAAATCAAAACCAGTCTCGACAAGCCCAACTAAGATTTCAACAAAGCTTAGAACGTCAAGCCGCCGGTCAAGGTCCTTCACTAGCTCAAGCTCAATTAAAATCAGCTCAAGACAGATCCTTAAGACAACAAATGGCAGCCGCATCAACTATGCGTGGAGGTCCAGTAGGCGCTCAACAGCGTCAACTCATGAGACAACAATCAACCGCTCAAGCCGATCTAGCTCAACAAGCTACACAAGCTCGAATGGCAGAGCAACTTCAAGCTCAACAGCTCCTAGGAAGTGCAAACGAGCAAATGAGAGCCGGAGACTTAGCATCTTCTCAACAACTTTTAGGCGCTAGACAATTAGAAGAAGAATTAGCAAACAAACAATTTCAACTATCAATGGCAGCTCCAGAACTAGCCTTAAAGTTTGGACAAGCTGATCAAGCTGCTAGAGCTGATTTAGAAAGACTACGAACAAACCAATACACCGGACTAGCAGGCGCTAACCTACAAGCTCAGTCAAGCGCACAAGCCGCCCAAGCTGCAAAAGAAGGTGGAATGTTGAGCGGATTAATGAGTGCAGGCGGAGCTATAGGTGCAGCGGCACTCCCACTCATGTCAGATGAAAGAACTAAAAAAGCTAAACCAGCCGACGAAAGTTTCGTAAAAAAGAAAACATCCGAAATAGCTTCTGCATTTTCCAAAAAAACTAAAAGTGCCACTAAAAACATTAAAGAACATAAAAGAACTAACGCTAAAAACGCTGATGCAAGCAGAAAAAAACTGGGAAACGCCTTAGGAGACGCAGGAAGTCAATTAGGAAAAGGAATAGCTTCCGGAGCAGATGCAGCAAAACAAGAATATGAAAAAGCTGCACAAGCTGGAGCAGATCTTCACAAAAAATCATTAGCTGCAATGTCTGACGAAAAAACAAAACAAAAAGACTCAGATTTCACACCTAAAAAGTTTTTGGACGCTATAAAACCTTACTCTTTTGAGTACAAAGATGAGTACAAAAACATGCCAGGTGCCGGAAGAGAAAAATATCTAGGAATCATGGCACAAGATTTAGAAAAATCAGGAGCCGTAGGCAAAAGCATGGTCCATCATTCACCCGAAGGCATTAAGCAAGTTGACTTCGGAAAAGGCTTTGGAGCCATCCTAGCATCACAAGCTCATTTAAACAAAAGACTAGAAGCTATTGAGAAAAAAAGGAAGAAGTAATGAATGATAAATTAGCAGCATTGCAAAATGCACAAAACTTACAAAAACTAAAAGAATCAGGATACCTTCCACAAGACTTTAACGGCGTTCAACCTGAAGTACCACCAGCTCCAGTAGCTCCAGTAGCTCCAGTAGCTCCCGAAGCCCCTATGGAAGCTGTAAATCCCGAAGCTCAAGTACCTCCAACAGCTATAAACCCTGAAGCCTCTAGCCTAGAAGCTCCACTACCTCCAGGACCTTCAAGAGAAGAACTAGATCCACATGGGATTCTACCTATAAACGAAGAACCTCAATTTGATCCTTCAATGCCACAAGAAACTCCAGAAGAAGCAGATCGTCGGTTACGTCAGGAAGAAATAGACGCGAAACAATCTGACCTAGCCGAAGAAGAAAGTATCATGATAGGTCATTTAAAGAAAAATCAACAAGAGCAAGATGCTATATCAAACAAAAGAATAGCCGAGCAGTATATTGAAAAAAAGAAACAAATAGAAACTAATGTAGCAACTGAAAAAGCCGTTCAAGACCACGTAACTAAGACTAATGACGAAATACAAACCAAAATAAAAGGCGCCCTCAATACCATAAAAAGAGAAGATGAGGAAGCAAAAACCGACGAAGTTGTCGATAAAGACGGTGAAAAAGTTTGGAGCATTTGGGGAAAAATAGCTTTTGCACTAGCAGCAGGTATTTCCGGAGCTGGACAAGCTATGGCAGGCGATAGAGGTCCTAATAGATTCATACAAGCTTATCAAAATGCAAAAGACTCTGTTTTAAAAGGTAAAAAATTAACCGAAGAACAAAGACTTGCCAAAGAAGAAATGATACTAAAAAAACAACAAGTAAATATAAGAAAAGCCGCCCAAGCAACAAACGAAAAAAACGCTAAAACTAATCTTATGAAGGTTGAAAGAATGTTGCAAATGGAAGGTGCAAAACTGCATATCGAAAGACTTAAACTAGCAATGAAACAACAAGAAAAACTACAGCAAGCGCAAGTCTTTAAGAACGAAGTAGCCAACAAAGGTCTCACAAGAGAACAATATCTTGCAGTAGACGAAAAGCGAGCAAAATCATACGTATACCTACCAAGCATGGATAGATACCAAAAGCTCACTTCTCCAACCGTAGCAGATAAAACCACTTTCGCAATCGGTAAATACAACGGAGCTGTAAATCAAATCAACATGATGGAAAACCTCATGGAGCAAATAGACACAGGAGATAAAATACTAGCTTCAGCAAACCTAAGTAAAACCGCCGCATCATTACAATCCCAGATAGGCTTCCTAATCGGAGAAAACCGAGTAGAAGTACTAGGTCCAGGTGTTATGACTCCAGCGGAACTAGAATACGTAAAAGGACTTATAGGTGATCCAACTAAATTCGCCGATGGAATGTCAGACGTAGAAAAAACAAAAATGAGAGGCTTTTTAGGATCTGTTCAAAGTAGAATGATAGAAAACCTACGAGCTACTGGACTACAACTACCTCCTTCTAAAAACGAAGCCAGAATCGAGGCTATGTTGAAAAAAAATCCAAAATTGGATAGAATAACCGCCGTACAAGCATTACAAAAAGTGAATGAGTGGGATTATAACTTCAACAAACTATAAGAGTTTATATGACAAAAAAGCAAGCCCCTGAAGATAATCAAGACTTAAAAGTCTTAAAATCTGAAGCAGATATAGCAGCCGACAAAGCCTTAGAAGCCATTGGAACTCCTTCAAGTTCTACAACTCCTTCTAATCCGCAAGTCGATCCCATACAAGGTCATGTATTCGACAATGACGACGAAGTCGCAGTATCTAAAGCTTTAAACAAAATAGAAGTAGAACAAAAATACGGCGACCAAAACCTTAGAACGGCTGCCGAATCCGCACTAAGCGCCGCCACTCTAGGAATATCCGACAAAGCTTTAGTAGAATCAGGACTAGTAGACGCTGAAGACCTTGCAGGACGAAGAGAAGCCAACCCATTTGCATCCGGAGTAGGATCTGTCGGCGGTTTAGCAGCTTCTCTAGCCTTTCCAGGTGGAGCCGCCGCAAAAGCCGCACAAGCCGCTACTACTACTGGAAAAGTCGCCGCTACCGCCGGAAAAGTCGCTTCTACCGCAACAGCTTTACCAAGAGTAGCACAAGCCGCAGGAAAAACCGCAGAAACCGCTCTAGCAAATGTAATTAAAAAATACGGAAAAGACTCTACAGTTCACAACATTATAAAACAAACAATAGCCAAAGGCGCTGGCGGAGCCGTTGAAGGCGGTTTCTATGGAGTAGGTCATTTAATATCTGAAAACGCTTTAAATGATGTAGAATTAAGCGTAGAAAATCTTGTCTCTAACATCGGCATGGGCGCCTTACTAGGTGGAGCTACTTCCTCAGGCTTAGTAATACTTCCAGCTTTAGGATCTGTCGCAGGAAAAAAAATAGCATCAGGGACAAAACAAGTTCGAGAATCTTTAGGAAAATCACTAGGACCTAAAGGTGAAGCTATGAAGGCTGTACTCAAGGAAAAATCAGAAAAACTTACAGATGCTAACTCCTTAATGGGAGATATTTTAGGATGGACTCCATCTCGAAGAGTCAATTGGGAGAAAAATCCCGACCTATATGACAACGTAGCTTCTTGGACACATGAAAATTTAAAAATAAAAAATATTCAAAGAGCTGACCACTTTTTAAATCAATTAAAAAACGTAGAAAAAAGAACCGCCAACGCCGCCAATAAACTATTCGAAGAAGTAGATTCAAAAGTCAGTACTCCCGCATACAAACTCTATCAAGACATGCTATCCACCTTAAAAGGCGTCGAAGAACGTAATCGAACTGGATACATGAACAAACTAATAAAAGATTTCAGAAAAAAAGTACACTCAAAAGAAATACTACCAGACTCAGCCCCTCATGCTAAATACGGAAGAACTTATAAACTAGTACCTAATGTCGGACTAGCTGAAAAATCAAAAAACTTATTAGAACTTAGAAGACAGATTGACGAAGTAGTAAATTGGGGTGATAAAAAAACAGCCGACCATGCTCTAATAAAAATAAGAGAACAAATAAACAACACACTCAAAGATATAGCAGAAAAGAACATTCCAGGAGGCGGAGCCCAATTTCGAAAAATAAACTATGACATCAGAATGACTAAAAGACTTATCGACGATGTCATGAAAAAAGAAGCTAAAGGCGGCGGAAAAAGCGCTCTTGAAAATGTACTAGACTTCAAAAACCTAGGACTAGCAATACTCGGTCATGGAATAGGAGGAATCGAAGTCGCCGGAACAATTGCAGCAGGAAAAGCTCTATTAGAATCAGAAATGGTAAAACGCGCCAGAATTATACACGCCTTAGAAAAAGCCGGAAAGAAAAACGACGAAGCTGTAAAAGGATACGTATCTAAATTCTTCGAAGGCGCTAAAAACGCCACCGGAACAACTTTAAAACCCGTCAATAGGTTCGCAAGCAAATATGGTAAAGACACTTTTAGAGTTTCATTAATTAACAGCGAACTATCAAAACCATACGACGATACCAAAAAGAAACCAAAAAATAGAATGGAAGCCTTCCAAACTGTAAGCAACAACCTTTCAAGGCTAAAAACGGAACCAGAACTCCTAGAAAAACTAATAGGTCGAAAAATTCTCCCAATGTATGAAGCCGCGCCGCGCTCCGCAATGACAATGATCGACACCGCCGTCAGAGGCATAGACTTTTTAGCTTCAAAGCTTCCAAAGCCTTTAACAGAACGAGGAATGTTCAGAAAACATGAATTTGAACCTTCTGAAATACAACTTCGAAAGTTCGAAAGATACTTAACAGCCGTAAACAACCCTATGTCAGTAATAGAAGATTTCGCCGCTGGAACCTTAACTCGCGAAGGTGCCGAAGCCTTACAAGTCGTTTATCCTAAAATCTTTCAAGGTCTTCAGCAGACAGTCCTAGCCTACGGAACGGAAAAAAACATAGTCCTTCCGCTACAAAAAAGAATCCAAGTAGGAATACTGCTAGACATACCGTCAGACATCTCGCTTCAACCAAAGCATTTAGCCGCTTTGCAGCAATCTTTTGCAGATCAAGCCGAATCTGAACAAGACTCTCAAGCTTCTCAAGCGCCTTCTCAGTCTAAAGCAACTCCTGCCAGAGCTGACAAACTCGACAGAGCTTCCAGAGAGGAAACTAAACAAAATAGAATAGCGCAACGCTAACAATTTTACTAATATAGAACCCGCTAAGACCTACAAGTCTGAGCCCACAAGGAGCCTAAATGTCACGAAAAAACGTCGTTAAGACCTATAAGATGTTGGAATCTGAAGATTTATCAGTCAACATCACCTCCTCTACTACAAATGTCATAAACCTGGACAAAGCCTCTATAGTCCTGGAATGGTCTGGAACAGCTCCAGTAGGCACCGTAACCATAGAAGCCACCAATGACGATCCAGACAAAAGCCCTTTATGGCGGGAATTAGACTTCGGTTCCACCATATCCATAAGCGGAAACACAGGAAATCATGACCTTATATTCAATGAACTCCCATTTAGAGCTATGAGAATCCAATATGTTGCCGGCTCCGGAACTGGAACTTTAACTGCAACATTAACCAGTAAAACCGTAGGAGCATAACGATGGCACAATTTCTATACCCCCCATCATCAGCAGCTATAGCAGCCGGAGCAGCTACAGAAGCTAAACAAGATTCTCAAATCACAGAATTGCAAGGTATTAATACTGAATTAGATGGTCAATCCACCACCTTAACCTCATTAGATGGTAAAATCCTAGAAAACCTAATAGACTCAAACAACTCCACAACCGCAACTCTAGGAGCTGGAGCAACATTTACCGGAACCGGAACCGATGTTTCGAAATACGCAGCAGTTGCCATAACAATATTTGCAGATCAAGACTCCGCCGTAGATGGTATGCAATTTCAATTTTCATCTGACAACACAAACTGGGATGAAGTAAACAGCTACAACTTAGATATATCAGTTTCCCAAACTAGAAGATTTCAATTTCCAGTTACAGCACAATATTTTAGATTTGTATACACAAATGGCGCAACTCCCCAAGGCACTTTTAGAGTTCAAACAATTGTACACACCACAAACGTACTTACAAGTATTCACAGAATTAACACCGGACTTACAAACGATCGCTCCGTAACTGTTACAAAATCAGTAATAGCTGGAGAGACATCAGCGGGCGGAGGAGCCTTTGTAAACGTAAAGGCAAATCCATCTGGATCTTTAGAAGTTAATTCTAATCAAACAACACATGACGACTTAAATGCAAATGCAAATATACAAGTTGGAGATATTGACGTAAGCGGAGCTAATCCAGTACCAATATCCGCAACTTCACTACCATTACCAACTGGAGCCGCCACAGAAGCTACTTTAGCATCCATAGATAGTAAGGACTTTGCAACGCAAACAACTTTAGCAGCTCTTTTAACTGAATTACAACTAAAAGCTGATCTTACTGAAACTCAACCTGTTTCGGCTACAACACTTCCATTGCCTACCGGAGCCGCTACCGAAGCCACTTTAGCATCAATAAACGGAAAAGATTTTGCAACGCAAACAACCCTAGCTTCTATAGACGCTAAAGACTTTGCAACACAAACCACATTAGCTGCCTTACTAGTAGAATTACAAGGCAAAGCAGATCTCATAGAAACTCAACCGGTATCTGCAGCCTCACTGCCACTACCAACTGGAGCAGCTACGGAAGCCACGCTTGCGTCTATCGATGCCAAAGACTTCGCAACTCAAACAACTTTAGCTGCATTGTTAACAGAACTTCAAGGCAAAGCAGATCTCGTAGAAACTCAACCAGTATCTGCAGCCTCTTTACCATTGCCTACAGGCGCAGCCACAGAAGCCACGCTCGCATCCATAAACGGCAAGGACTTCGCAACGCAAACAACTTTAGCAGCTCTTTTAACCGAACTACAACTAAAAGCTGACTTAACAGAAACTCAACCTGTTTCGGCTGCATCTCTGCCTCTACCTACAGGAGCCGCTACTGAAGCCACACTAAGCACCTTAACCGGAAAAGATTTTGCAACGCAAACAACTTTAGCAGCTCTTTTGACTGAATTACAACTAAAAGCTGACTTAACAGAAACTCAACCTGTTTCGGCTGCATCTCTGCCTCTACCTACCGGAGCCGCTACCGAAGCCACACTAAGCACCTTAAACGGAAAAGTAACCGCCGTAGACACTGGAAACGTAACCATTTCCGCAGCGCTACCAACAGGAACAAATACAATCGGAGCTGTAGACGTAAATACATTAACTCCGGTAGATTTCCTAGACTCAGGGTTAGTAGACGCTGCCGGAACTAACATAGCAACTACAGGAACCACCGTAGTAGCTTCCTTAGCCGCAGATTGCAAGGAACTAGAAATAGTAGAAGACATAGGCGAGTTTATGACAATCAGAAACGGAGCAGATGCCATACTAGCATATCTTCCACTAGGCGGAGGACGGGTGAAAGTATCTATTTCTTCGGGAACCGCTATAAAACTTACAAGTGAAACCGGAAGTGCAATCACAACCGGAAGTATTGCAATAAACTTTCTAGGCTAATAGCCTACTAACCCCAAGGGTTACAAGGAGAATTCATGGCAGCAGTCATATTTAACGGCGCAGCAGTAAAAGCCTTAAAAGACATCATAAGACTTAAAGCTGGAATTGAAATAATTACCAATGATTCTGACGATCCAACACTAGTAGCAAAAAACGCTCCAGCATCAAGCCTATACCTAAGACAGGGAACTGGAGAAGTCTATGTAAAAACCGACGCCGGATCCTCCACAAACTGGAATCTTTTTACAACATCCACAGCGCCTCCTATTTTTGACGTATCTTCCATATCAACTAACACTAATGCAGTCAGTGGAGCCACATATTTAGTAGACGTATCTGGCGGAGCAGTGACAGTAACTTTACCAGCACCAGCAGTAGATGCTTTTGTTCGTGTAAAAGATAGCAGCGGATCTGCAAACACAAACAACATTACAGTAGCTCGTAACGGATCTGAATCAATCGACGGAGTTGCTGGAAACTTTACGTTAGATTCCAACTATGAATCAGCAGTATTTGTAAGTGATGGCACTGATTGGTGGAGACTATGAGTAATTATTATGTATACGCTCATTATACAAAGACAACCAAAGAGTTGTTTTATATAGGAAAGGGGAAGAATAATCGAGCTTATAGCGAGCAAGGAAGGTCGAACTATTGGAAAAGAGTAGTAAAAAAACACGGACTGGAGGTCATAATTCTTATAGATGAATTAGAAAGTAAAGAAGCCGACAACCTGGAAATAATAGCAATAAGCTTACATTCCCCACGATGCAATTTTACAAAAGGCGGTACTGGAGGAAACACTACAGAAAAATATAATGAAATAAGAATGGCGGAGTATAAAAAAAAGTGTAGTAAATCTAAAAAAGATTGGTGGAATTCCAAGGACGAAAACTTTAAAAAAGAGCATACTAAACCAGCCAATCGAGCAGTTTCGAAGATGTGGAAGAACATGGACCCAGAGCAAAAAAGTAACGAACAAAAAAGACGAAATTCTTTGAAAAAGAGAAAAAAAGTAAAATGCTTAAACACTAATAAAATATATAATACAGTAGAGGAAGCGGCTAAAGATTTAAAAATATCATATAAACAAGGCATTTACAATCAAATAAACGGATATAAAAAACATATACAAGGATATAAATTTACTTACGTCCTATAGAAGTTTTTCTACATGGTGTAAAAAACCACAGGATGTAAAAACCAGGAGGCAGTTATTAGCTACATTGGAAAGAACCCAAAACTAAACACAAACACATTCACCCCACAATCAGCCGATCCCAGTAATCCCGCTGACGGAATGGTCTTCATGTCAGACGGTACTTCTAGACCAGAAGGTTTATGGCGATATGACGCATCTGCAACGGCATGGATTCAGGTAGAAAACGACGGCTCGGCAGGGATCAATTTCGTTGACAACGATGATTTCGAAACTGACACTACAGGATATGCAACATATGCGGACGCCGCTGGAGTAAACGCAGTAGACGGAACTGGCGGAGTTGCAACAACTACCTTTACTCGAAACACTACCACTCCCCTCAGAGGAACTGGCGACGGTCTTATAACTAAAGATGCTGCCAACCGACAAGGCGAAGGTGTTTCATATGACTTCACAATCGACGAAGCTGATAAAGCTTCAATGCTTAAAATCGCATTTGACTATAAAACTAGCACCGCCTATGCTGACGGAGACATTAGAGTTCAAATCTACGATGTCACCAACACTAATTTAATTCGCATAGCTCCTGAGGATTTAGCTGCCAATGAAGTAAATGGAAAGTTTTTCTCAAGCTTCCAGGCTGCTGCTGACAGTACTTCTTATAGATTAATTTTACATATATCTTCCACCAATGCTTCAGCATATACGGTTAATATCGATAATGTTGAGGTAACTCCGGCTGTCAGTTCAAGGTATACTCCGGTTTCGGATAGTAGAACTCAGAACACTATCACTATTGAGGGTGTAACTACTGATCCTACATTTGGAACAATATCTAAACAAGACATTCTTTATCGTAGAGTGGGTGATCGATTAGAAGCAACCTATAGTTTTGATACTGATGGTACTGGATCTAGCGCAGGTTCGGGAACCTATTTAATAAGCCTACCGACAGGTTTAAGTTTCGACTCTGATAAAGTTACATATTCAACTTCTGAGAATGAATTTAATCCCCATACAAATATAGGATTTGGTAATTTATATAATCAAGCTGCCGGCGGTATTCACGGGATGGTTATGGCTGTCCCTTATGATGATACCAGATTTTACTTAGTATCCTCTTCTGTTGTTACCGACGCTGGCGCAGCTTCCTCTGAAACCGCAGATACTTGGGGTAGTGCATCCGCTCACAATGCTACAACACGACCATCGTTTGTTCTTCAGATTAATGTTCCAATTAAAGGCTGGTCAACTGGACTCAGTGTTGAGGAATCTTTAAGTGGTAGAATTATTGCTGCTTCGATTCAGGGCACCGACTCCAACACCGTTGGGGCTGGCACCGCTGAATTTGTTGGATACCAAACAACTCTCTTTGATACACACGGAGGTTTTACCATTGGATCAACCGATCCCACTGAATCCAATTCCACATATTATACAATTCCAGAAACGGGCTATTATCAAGTTGATGCTGGGATTGCTTTCGCTGCTTCAACTGGATGGACTTCTAATGCTTCGGCAGAAATTTATATCATAAAAAATGGATCTACTGTACTCAGACGTAGAGGACATCTTGAGAACAATACAACCAGTCACCCCGTCCAAACACAAATCTCTGATACCTTTTATCTTGAAAAAGGCGACACCGTTTCAGTTAAGGCTTACAATGGAACCGCTGGCGCATTGGGATTTTACACACCTGTTCCAAGAGATACCTATTTCTCAATTGCTAAAGTTCAAGCACCGAGCGAAGTTTTACCTAGTGAGAAAATTTATGCGACTTACTCCCATAATGCCGCGACATCATTAACTGCGGCAACTAATACAACTATTCCATATAATACAAAAGAAACGGATTCTCATAACTCGGTTTCGTCGGGCGTCTTTACGGCACCTAGGTCAGGTATGTTTTATTACTCATTTACGACCTATTTTGCAACTAACTCATGGGCTGCGGATAAAAATATAGATACTGTAGTTTATAAAAACGGAAATGGGACTACTCAGGTGCAGACTAGCAGGTGGATTTCCGGTGGATTAGCTTCTAATACTATACAAGTTCCAATTTTATCCGGTTTAGTTTATCTAACAAAAGGCGAAACCTTAGAATTTACCGTGAATCATGATAACGGAGGAGGTAACACAACAGGAACTGATGCTACAAGAAATAAAATGGTTATATACTCTATAGATTAAGGATAAATAATGGCAGAATTTAAAGACGAATATACAAAACGGATAGCGCAAAGACAGGCTGGAAACGGCTTGTTTGGAGAAGCTTATAATTTAAACTAAAAAGTAAAAAACTAAAAAGCCTCTAACCAAAAAGGCAATAAATGTCAACTAAAGTACTAGAGCGGGGTGCTGCAAACACAAAAGCAGCCTCCGCCTATTCAAATACAGTAGCAGACTATGAATCCAGCGCTTCTGGAGACAATATCATAGAATCTGTACCATGCGACTCTACCGTCTTCATAGGCGCCGTAGTTCGTATGAACAGTGGAACTGCTGTAAATGCAATAGCTGACAGCTCGACAAATTCCAAAGTCGTAGGAATCTGCGTAGCTAAAACATCTAGTACAGTGTGCAACATTCAAGTATGCGGAGCAACTTCAGGAATTTTTGGAGGACTTACAGACAATAACTACTTCTTAAGCGAAAGTACAGCAGGTCAAATAACAACCACAGCCCCAACCGGCTCTGGAGAAATAGTAATACACATAGGACGATCTCTAACAAGTTCTAGATTAGTAATACAAGTAGGAACACAAATAAGAAGAGCCACTTAAACATAAGGATTTAAAATGACGGAAAAAAAGAAACCAGCTAGAAAAAAGAAAGAAGAGGTTGTAGAATTTCAAGATCCTACATCAATAGGAAAAATGGAGCCTTCTAAGTACTGGGAATGGCGCTGCACCATAGAAGAACTTAAAACGGCTAAGTTAAACGAAAAATTAGCGGTTTACAAAAAAGACTTGCTAACAAAAGAGCTAATTATAAAACAACTAGAATTAAAAAACCACGCACAAATAGAGTCAAAAATCTACCAAGAAAAAATAGCTGCGCAGAAAGAATATGAGCGATTTAAATTAAGTCTGGAAGAAGATTTAGGATTTGATCTTAAAGACTGTGTGATTGATGACATAACTTTCGAGGTAAAAAAACTCGACTAACCTAAAAAGGAGACTCTATGGCTCAGGTAAAACTTTTAAAAATTGGCGCTGACGGACTACAGGAAGAATTTAACAGCGCATCTGACGACATTACGCTTGCTTCGTATACCGTCAACGGCTCCAGCGCCTCTTTAAGCGCTACCGGATTAGACATGCAGAACACTGACATCACTCTAATCCAGGACATTACATTCAATGACCCCACTACTGGAACAATCACTGATTCTTCCGGAGCGCACGTCATTGACAAATTAATGTTCGCAGACAAAGAAAATAGCATCGACGTCGGATCCGCTATTCTCTTTCCAACAATTTCCGACGCAGTTGATGAAGTAGACGCATTCCGTCTTCCTACATTAGCAGGCACTCCTTCCGCTGCTCCAGCAGACGGTGGAGAAGGCTACCTAGTATGGGACAGCACCAACAACAAGCTATATGCTTACGATGGATCTGCCTGGGACGACTTGTCAACAGTTACAGCGGCTGAAAAAGTCTGCAACGTCTACACAACTGGCGAAGCTATTGCAATCGGCGAAGTTCTTTACATCTCTGCTGCTAACACTGTAAGTAAAGCTGACGCTTCAACTAACTACGAAGCCATGGGCTTTGCTAAGACTGCTGACGGAGTTGGCGGATCAACAATTGAAGTCCAATCAGAAGGCATAATCGAAGGATTAGCTGGACTTACTGCTGGATCTAGATACTTTCTAGACACTACTGCAGGAGCCGTAACAGCAACAGCGCCCACTGGCTCAGGCTCTCGTGTACTTCAAGTAGGTTTTGCAAAAAATACTACTGACCTACACATTCAATTCGACTTCGTAGGACGAAGAGCCTAATTAGTGAATTAACCAAAGGAAGCCAAGGAAGGCTTTCTTCCTTTTTTATAAGAAGTTAATAAAATGAAATTTTGTAGAATTTGTAATATAGAAAAACCATTAATAAAATTTGCGACAAGAAAATCAGCAAAAGATGGAAGAAGAAACGAGTGTAAATTATGTACGAATAAAAAACATAAAATGTACAGAGACACTCCTGAGCAAAAGAAAAAAAAGAAAGAGCGTAGAAAAAAAACATATTGCGTTGAGTATTATAGAATTTACAGGAAAAATAATATACAAAAAATAAGAAAATCAGCAAACAAATGGGCAAAAAACAACAAAGAATATAGATCTCATATGCAGAAAAAAAGAGAAGTTTTAAAAAGACAATCTTCTTTATATGGATACGAAGATGAAATTAAAAACATATATATAAACAGACCTCCAGGGCACCACGTAGATCACATAATACCATTAAACCACAAAGACGTGTGTAGACTGCACGTCCCGTGGAACTTACAATATTTACCAGCAATAGAAAATTTAAAAAAGAGTAATAAACTATGTCAATAGACAAAGTCAAACCACTAAAAATAGAAGACTCAACAAACGGAACCGAATTCGACATGGTTCCAACTGAAACCGACCCCACAGAAGACTACCTAGCTTCCAAAGGCATTGCTTTCGAAAACTCAGAAAACACAACAATATATGGTGACGCCGGCGTCATGAAATTTAAAGACACGGACGTAACAACAGAAAAATCCTTAATAGAACTAGTATCCTCAGCCTCCCCCGGATTTATATGCTCCAGAAAAGGAGTAACATCATCCGGAACTTGGTTAGAAAGCGACGGCATCCCAACAAATACCGTGGGAATTCCAATATTATTAAACAATCCAACACTAACTGCAATTATTGCAACAAATGAAACAGCATCTGCAACTTTTACCGTAGAAATATACGAACACGATGGAACAACTTTCACACTAATAGACACTCTAACAGTAACCTCCAGTAGGTCAGATAAAAAAGTACTAACCACCCCAGCGTCTTTAACCTCCGAACAGGAACTAGCGGTAAAAATATCTTCCGGAACTGCAAAAAATATTAAAGTAATTTGCCTAATAGGCGGAGACACCATAACATGAGTAAAATCCTAAAAAACACCACTATCTCAGACATAGAACTATCCACATTAGCCAGAACAATTCCAGCCTCTGGACAAATAACCATACCAGTAGGAGATTACCTTCTATTAGGATCAGAAGACTCCATAACCGAACTAACCCCCCTAATAAACTCCGGAGATATTGTAATAAACGATGGTTCAAATGATCTTTCTTCGGACGAGGCAATAGAATACGCACAATACCCAGACCAGGCTTCAAATATAAGATTCACTCCCACCTCAAGCATAGCCGAAATTAATGTACAAGATGCCATAGGATCCGGAGTCAATACCGCACTAAACACTCCTCGATACGGAATACCACTAATTTATAATGGAGTTGTAAGTAACAATGAATTTATAGGATATTCAAATCTACTACCTGGAGATGAGACTCCAATTATCATACCAGTAGACTCAGAAATAACAGGATATACTTTTAGTAATTCCAGAGCAGACGCAAGCTACACAATAGAACTAAGAAAGAACTCAGAAACCGCTACACCATTTAACACTACTTCAAAAATAACAACAAAAAACTTCATTCAATCAGAATTATCCGAAGAATTTGCCGCCGGCGATTCTATATTTGTAAAGTATTTAGATGATGGCGTAAACGCTTCGGACGTTGGAATATTTTTAACATTTAAAGCAATTTTATAGGAGGCAATTAAGTGAGCATATATATAAAAAACACCGACTCTATTACAAGAACCTGGCATGGAAAACAACTCAATGTAAATGAATATCATTTAATTCAACCATCATCAGAAGTATCATGGGCAAACAATGAACAACTTCTCATAGACATAGCAAACGGAAAAGCCACAGTAGCTAAGGACGATTCTGGTTCTAAAGATATTACAAACATAAATGAAGCTATAAACTACTTAAAAAACAACCTACCCACTCAAGTAAAAACCATTGCGGTAAATGAACCAGATGGAAAAAGGGCTAGGTTAGTGGGAGTAATACCAGGAACCACAATTGCCACGGCAAATACCACAACCTCCCATGATTACTTAATTCCACAACTACAATACGAAGGACAAAACGTAAATTCTATCTTCGACGGAATTCAATACTTCGTAAAAGACTCTGAAATGGGGGACAAAATGACTTTCCAAGTAGTTGACAAAGACGGATTCGGAGTGTTAGCAGGATGGTATGACCAAGCCACTTTCGATGCTATGGGAAATCTATATGTAGTAGAAGAATTTGGAAAAGACTGGAACATCGCTCCCAATCATCTTGAAAACATTGTACTTTATAAAGCCCGGCTAATAAGTGGACTATATCTGCGAGTAAATTACACCAATGTCCACGCAACAAAAGACACAAATTTTTTTATAAACCTCTTCCGACACATCGAGTCGTAACGTGGAATACATAAAAATAGGATTTTCCAAATCAAAAAAACCGCTACCTATTGGATCATGGATAATCAGAGCTTATCAAAGAACCTCCTACTCTCACGTATATATAGAAGTTCCTACAAGTAAATTCCCTTCTAATCATATACTACATGCATCAGAAGGCATTGTACACAAAATGTCAAAAACTCAGTTCCATAAAAAACATGAAATCACAGAAGAATATGTAATTCAAATACCGGAGATGATATTATTCAATAAACACCAAAACAAAAGCACTACATTGTATCAACTAATACTAGATGAAATGCACGAAATTTCTGGAGCCGATTACGGTATAATGCAAAACATAGGTATCGCTTTAGTAGACTTACTAAGACTATTCAACATAAAAATAAAAAACCCTTGGACTTCCGGCTGGAACTGCTCAGAATTTGTAGGATTTGTACTAAAAAACATTTTTCCAGAAGCCTTTAAAAACAAGAACTTAGACATTATAACGCCTAAAGATATTAATAACATCCTAAAAAGCCTAACAAATCTATATAAGTAACCACACAAAGAAGGAAAGAACGCATGAGAACCAAAAACGACTCCTTGACGCTGTCTGGCACCGATATGACAGTCAACATCACCTCAGATCCAATCTGGTTAGGTCACATCGTAAATTACTCAATTCAAGTAGTTTATACCGGAACTCCAAATGGAACCCTTAAACTCCAAGGCTCTAACGATCAAGGAGCCAACGACACTTCTTTATCAACCGCAACAATTACAAACTGGACCGACATTCCTTCCAGCTCTATAGCCGTTTCAGCCGCAGGAAGCTCTTTATTACTAGACAAAGATTGTGGATACCGCTGGGTTCGCCTAGTATGGACTGACTCAGCTTCAGGAGCTTCTTCCATTACAGTAGCGAGATATAACGTAAAAGGTATATAATAAAAGGTGAATAAAATGAAGGAAGATTTTGACAGGATTCACAATAAAATTGAAAAAATTGATGACAAACTAGACAATATAGATAAACATTTAGCGGTATACAATGAGCAACTAGCTATTCATATAAAAAGAACAGCTTTATTGGAAGATGAAATAAAACCAATAAAAACCCATGTAGATCAAATAAAAGGCATAGGTAAAGCTTTAACCATTTTATCGATAATAACAACCGTAGTCCTAGCCGCAAAACAATTCATAGGATAATATAATGGAAGATGAAAAAAAGAAAAAAATCAACCCTATAAGAAAAATCGCCAAAGCAGGCATGGAAAGGGTATCAGAAGCGAAGAAAGATAAATCAGAAATTTTAAAGCCCACATCTACTTTTAAACAAAAAACTGAAAAAATAGATACAAAAAGCGCTCAAAAACAACTATCAGGCGACGAATTTGTAAAAAAACAAAACAGAATAAAAAGACTAAAAAAAATAAAACAAGGCGTCTTAGAAAAATCAGCAGAATTATCAACAAGTGAAGGAGCTGGTCCAGCAACTCGATATGTTGAAAAAGCTAAAAAAATAATAGACGAAGCCAAAGAACGTAGAGGAATTACAGAAAAGATCGGAACCTCTCAAAAAGGAATGCTCAAAGCATCTTCTAAACTAGGAAAATCGGCAGGAAATAAAGCCTTAAAAAAAACTGGCGGATCTTTAGTAAAAAAAGTAGCCTCCAAAGCAGGACCAGTAGCATCTTTTGCAGCCGCTTTAGGAACCGCAATCTCAGCAAAAGACTCTATGGCTGCAATGCCAGGAGAAGAATCCGGACCCGCACGAGGTACAGAAGAATATAAACTAGAAGGCGGAAAAGGTGACAAAGAAAAAGACAAACAAATTTACGAGGAGGCTATGAAAAAATGGCGCTCCAAAAAACTAAGGAGATAAAATGGAAATCTTAAAAAGCGTGGGAAAATCCCTTTTAAGCGCATTACTAACTGAAAAGTTTCTAAAAGAACTTATCATATTTCTTCTCGAAAAGCTTGTAGCTAAAACAGACAACAAACTTGACGACGAAATCGTAGCCAAAGTAAAGGAAGCTCTAAAGTAATTCATGAAACGAATAAAGCTAGTAATCCCGCTAAAGCCATACAGTCTAAACAAAATGTACTACCGCGACGGTAAAATAAAAAAGACTGAAGCTAGAAACTGGGAGAACGCTGTAATCGAATATCTAAGGGACGAAAAAACCCAAAAAGACCTTGAACAATTTAGAGAATCTTTCAATCCTAAAAAACACTACCTAGAAATCCACCTTTTATTCTTATACCCCAAAGAACTATTATTTACCAGGGAAGGCTCATGTAGTTCTAAAGTATTTGACGCTACTAACGTGGAAAAGCCTTTAGTAGACGTAATATTCTTAAAATCCCACTCAACATCTCGAATAAGAAATCTCGAAATAGATGATAAATTTATAATGGACTTAGTTTCAAAAAAAAGATCTGCTGAAAAGCATCGAATGGAAATTACAATTTATATAAAAGATCTTCAAGATCTTCAAGATACAGAGCAACCTTAGTCTTAGCATAAAAAGGAACTTTACACTCCCCCCAACGCTTATAGTCTGATACGTCTTTAGCATCACAATAACCTAAGATCTCCACCTCTCGCTTATCAAGATCTACCGACGTAAAAGCCAAAATGTCCTCCTCAGAAGGTTTAGAATACAAAGAATCAGATTTTTGGAATAACCATGATTTTCCATAACGCTCTACACTAGCAAGACTTTGAGATTTTACATGTACAAAACCATAATCAGAAATCAAATCAGCCGAAAAAGACTTTCTCCGACCTTCATAGATTTTCATATCTGGCTTAGTGCATTTACGGTTCTTTCGATTCAAATCCTTATAAACCGCCCACTCGCCTAAAGTACCGCAGATAATATCCTCAATCATTTTATCTACTCGACTCTCACCTCTATAAGCATAACATGATTTAGACAATCCCACTCGATCATGAGCAAAAGCAACGCATTTATCATACAAGTACTTACTTATTTTTATTTTTTTCGCCATATAACCTACAAAAGTATAAAAAGTAAAATAGTTAAAACTGAAGTCCAATTAAGAGCCTTGGAAGCCTTTGCCTCTTCCTCTACTTCTTTAACTCGATCTTCAACTACTCTAATTTTAGTATCTTGAGCTATAATAACCTTTTTCTGGCTATTAATAGTCTTTTCCTGAGCCTCTACGACCTTAGTACACTTACTAAGTACTTTATCACACTCACTTGTCATCCCTATAGGACTGTAAATCAGACATGAAATCATCACGCAATTTATTAGAATTTTCTTCAGCATTTTGAGCCTCCTTCTTAGCTTCTTTTATTTGCTTATTTAGTTTTTTTACTTTCAACTCATACATAATACTTTTAACCGCACTTTTAATTATATGAACAATGTGATCAATTAACAACTTTATCATTATTTAATATCTCCATACTTGTTTCCAACTTCCGGATCAGCATTTAAAGGTACTGAAAGTTTAGTAGTATTCTCCATAAGGAATTTCATGATCTTAACAACTCTCTCAACATCTTTTTCAGCCGCGCTCACCACAATTTCATCATGAATCTGCATAATAATATGAGCATCCAAACCTATTCTTTTAAACTCCCTAGAAATAGCCACACAAGCTCTATTAGTTATGGAAGCCGCCATAGACTGAATAGGAAAATTTAACGCATTATTAATAGCCGCTCGATACTGCTTACTTAAATATTTCATCTGCTTATATTTTTTAGGACATCCGTGATATTTCTTCCACAAAGATAAAGAATCTCCTAACTCTTCACCATGAGCAAAATGAAGCTTTTTTAGCATGGGCAAATGCCGAACCCTTCCAGCTCTACTTTTTACATATCCGAACTTTTTGGCAAAATCAATAAGATTGTCCATACGGATTTTTAAATCAGGATAGGTATGAAAATAAGAATCAATGATCTCATCAGCATCCTCTGTAGAGATATTTAAGGTCTTTGAAAGTTTAAAAGACTGCATTCCGTACCTTAGACCTAATGAATAAACCTTAGCATCCTGCCTAAGATCTGGTTTATGATTTTTCAAAAAATTATCCGCCTTCTTATCAGCGGAATACTCATCCGACAATCCATGAACCCCGATAGCCGTTTTTGAGTAAAAATCTTCTCCATTTCTAATCATATCCAACAAAGCCGGATCTTCAGAATCATCAGCAAAAACAACAACCTCCAAAGAACTATAATCGGCACCCACTAACTTTCTACCAGAACCAGAAATGATACAATCCCTGATTACATTATTATATTTCTCAACTAAGGGATCAACTCCGGAAACCTTTCTAGGTAATTGCATCAAATCTCCACCTAAACGTCCTGAAGTAGTCCTATGCATAAACCATCCTGGAAAAAATGATCCGTCTATATTCTGCTCCAGGTATCTATCAATATAAGTCCCCTGAAGCTTCACAAGCCTATTAAAGACCATAAGATCTTTCACCCACTCGTACTTATCAGCTACTTTCATCAAAAACAAATGATCTACTTGAGGATTACCCTTCTCAGTACGACTAACCGGCTCCTCCTGAAGCTCATCAAAAAATAAACGCTTCAAATGGTCCTTACTACTTAGATTAAATACTTGAGGTTTTCCTTGCTCCTCCCACCATAAATTCTGAACAGCCTTAACAACTTCCTCATCCAAATAAGGACCTCCACTAATAAACTTAATAGCTTCATGATCCTTAAAAGGTTCTAATGCGGAATCACTAAGACTATATCTACCTGTCTTAGTCTTCGGAAGATCCAAATCATAATACTTACACAATAATTGAGCAAAAGTCCCTGACCTTCTTGGAGGCATCTCTTTGTTCAAATACCATGAATAAAAATTATCCAAATGCGGCTCTATTTGCTGCATGATCTTATTAGTTTGATTCTCAATATCTAGTTTTAATTCCTCAGAGTACTTAGACAAAAGATCAACATCAACAACCACACCTTTAGACTCCATAGGAATAATAACTTCTTTATACATAGGCATGACTTCTTCAACAAAGAAGAATTTTTCTAACCTCTGTTTTTTAACTTCTTTCAAATAATGCTCATTAATTCTAAAAGTAAGCAAGCAATCCTGAATACAGTACTTACCTAGTATTTCGGCATCAGCCATAAAATAATCAGACGAAGGATTACCGCCATTAGCCTTAATAGACTCTTTCATTAACGCCTGCTCATCAACAGCTTCGTCACCATACAATTTCTTCGCCAACTCTTTCAAAGCAAAAGGACGCTCCTCATCGACTGTATGCTTTGCCAACATCCCATCAGACCATAAACTATTTACTAAGTCTACGCCAAAATAAGACATACAAAACCTACACTCAAATGAGGAGTTCCATCCCGTCCATTGCTTATCTTTTAATTTCGCTAAAATTTTCTTACATTCCTCAAAAGGAATTACTTCTTCTAACTCAGATCCGTTCCAGCGTAGATGAACAACGTAAAAGCCCTTTTCGCTATTACTAACTCCAAACCCAATAATTTTTTCTTGGCTTGGCATCAGTCCCGTCGTTTCAATGTCAAATGCCAAAAATTCATTTTGATCTATGAAAGTAGTAATGTCAATAAGATCTCTTACGTTGTCTATTATCATCTAAACCTCTAATTAATTATGCTACTAAAACATCAAAGGAATGAGCCATAGTTCCTTTATAGGTGCCTTTTTTCATTTCTTTTTTGCCTTCGTAGACTATTTTGCAGAAATCTCCAGGAGAGACTTCCTTCATTCTATGAGCTAAGTTCCCAGCATGATTAACAATAACAATAGTCCCGTCTTCTTGTTCGAACTTGTAATCATACTTATTAGGATCATACTTGTTCTCAATAGCCTCTAAAAAAGTTCCCTCTAAAAGATCTCCTACAAAGCCTTCATCAGCCAAAGACTTTGGACGGATAAATTTTACTGAAAACTCACCCTCTGACTCACCATTAGGTCTTTTCCATACTCTTTCTGACATATTTACTCCTATTGCGGTTTCCCGCTATCTCTCTCGGCATTATTGCCTTGAGATTCGATCAAAACTATTTCATTTGTTGCACGATCCATCATCTTTTTAAGGAATCTATCCTTATAAAAAACTCCATCAGGATTATGATATAATTTATTATAAATATCCAATAACTGCACCAAATCACTTTTTCTCATATTTTTCATACTACACCTCTAGTATCTCATAATTTTCAGATTTGTCAACTTCTTCTTTAATTATTTTTGTTGATTCCCATTTATTTTCTTTTTTGCAAGTTTCATAAATCTTCAAAGCTTTTCGGAATTTCCGATCTCCTTCGGATCTAGTATCCGCTGATAGCTTATAAATCTCGGTATTATTATCTCGTTTATCTAAAACCAAAAAGTAAAATTCAAATGGTTTACCATAATGTTTTTCAAACAATTTCAAATACATAGCCGAACTTATATCATAACCAAAACCATCAACCGTAATCTTAAAAGACTCTAAGTCTGAACCTTGCCCAGAAGTCTTTACATCTACTATATAGCCTTTTTCGACGTTTATATAGTCAGCTCGAACTTTCAAAGGTATTCCGTTATAGTCCATAAATAAAGAAGCTTCCGCCTTGCCGCCCTTTAAAAGCTCATTAGCTAATGACATTTTTCTAGCAGACGAAACCCACCGTTCGACTCTAACTCTCTGCGGCTTTGAAAGTAATATATAGCCCTGATTCTCTTCCTTAAAATCTTCCCAAGCCTTACCAATCTTTTTCCACCCGTCATAGAATCGAAATTCCTGATCAATCAAATGCGGCTCTAAAAGAAGAGAATGAGCATAAGTCCCTTCGTCAAAGTTGGCTTGAGTCCTGGGAGATGGTTCAGGTTTATTACCTAAAATCTTTTGTTCATAAAAATCTGCCGGATCTTTCAAAAGCATCTTCAAATTAGACGAACTTAAATGCTCCCGTTCCGCATGATAATCCTCATTCGATAAGTCTACAATACCGCTGTACTTTTTACTCATTACTTTTTTCCTTTTGTTTTTTTCTCATGTATATGCAATCTCCACACCCTAACACCATCCTCCGTAGTATTTTTTACCGAGAAAACTTCAGGATATTTTTTCATCAATTCTAAAAACTTACCTCTACCGATTCTAAAGCTGTAGCCAAATTGCTCTTTAACTTGATCAGCAGCCTCCCAAATCTCATAATTTTTACCACTATTAATCTCACAAAATCTAAATATGAACCAATCCTCCCATTCCTTTAAAGAGCTAGATCGGACTTCTTCAGTTCGTTTTGAAACAAAAACCTTTAACATTTCTTTTTCGTCTACATGATAATGCCATAAAAAAGAAGCCAAACTCTTTATATTCTCAGGAGCAAATAAGCTTTGAATCTCTTCCGGAGTAAAAACTGTAGTAAGCTTTTTATCAGTCAATTCAATAATACTAAATCGCCTATCATCAGCAGTAAGAGAAATAGAATCCATGTTATTTGATGATATGTAAAAATTAGCATAATTCTTAATTTCCTTAGCATCTACACCTTTCTGCTCAATCTCTAAATAGTCATTAACCACCAACTTTATCCGATCCTCTTCTTCTTTGTTTTTTATACTTATTTCATCACAATAAACCAATCTTTTGTTCGCTATCTGAGAATTAAAAGTCCCTTTAAACATTCTATCTCCGCCAGAGTAGAAATTAGAGGCTCCAAACAATTCTCTCATAATCCCACCTAGAACACCCTTTCCAATTCCTTGTTTGCCTATAGTAGCCAAGATACAATAATTACGACTTCTCAAGCCATTTGCCAGCCATTGAATTAGATAATTGTATGAAGTCTTATCCTTATTGACTAAATGCATGAAAAACCGACGGTACAAGTTTTGAAATTCTAACTCTTTTGGCACTTCCAGATTCCCTTCCGAAAAAAAACAATCCTGAAACCAGAAAGGCGGCTGGTACGTATTAAAACTATAAGTATCGTCATCATTTTTTATTAACATCCCGTAATCATAAGGTCGATACTCATACTCGCACGTAATAATCTTATTTTTGATATTGCACCTACGATCAAAAAGCTCCACTAATCGAGATCTATGAATCTTAGAAACTTGTCGAGAAACCTTATCAAGAATAGAAACCGTATTATCCTCACCCAATTGATCACAAACCAAGTCGGATCTAACTAACTTCTGAATAAGCCCGTAATTCTTATAATCAGCTACGCAATCCTCAATAATGTCGGCAAGAACTTCCGAACTGACAGACTTATACTGCGCTTCCAATCTTTTCTGAATTTGATTATGGTTATTTCCAAATCTAATCAAAGTTTCACATTCCGTCTTTATTTCTCTAATTTCCTTACTATCCATTGATTTCTCCCGCTCTGATCTTTTTATTATATCCATGATCAACACCGATACACAACTTATGCTCGGGATAACCTACACTAATCAACTTCGGAAAAACACGCTCCCATAGAACCTGTAAAAGGACTTCTTTACTTACTTTCGTATAATCTATACATTGGACCGTCAACTTAAAAATTTCTCGATACATGCCATCAGGACGTGCCCAATCGACATATCTGAGTCTATTTTTAAGAAACACAGGACAATGTTGCCAAAACTCTTCTACATCCTCAACCTGGACCTCTGCCTCAAACTTCTTAACAGGATTAAAAGAAATAGAAGGACATGAATCTAATATCAAATTAAACGCCTGAGCGGTCAACCGATCCCCCAAATAAACCAATTCCTGAATAACTCCATTTCTTTCAAATCCAGGAAATCTTGAAAGCCTTGAAGGATTCTGACAAGAGTAATCAACGAACTTCTCGCCTTTATCTCCATCTAGCAGCTCTGAAGCCTTTAAATCGATTTTAGCAGCCAATCTACGCCACACATGCTTATAGTACTGAATACCGTCTAACGTGTGAACAGCGGCATTTAAAGGCTTCTCAAGGCTAACTATGGCATGATACGATTTACCGCCTGAATACACGATAGAAGTAAACGGAATGCCACATTCTTTAAAAATCCTTAATTGATCTTTTAAATCAATATTATCCATTTCAAATAAAAAATTCCTATAAGAGCAAACATTAATATCAGCTCGCGAAGGAAATCGACTATCTTTGTCCTGAACATAAGATTTGTACGGATCTAATGCATTTATGCAGAAAAACTCTGGAACGGCACTACCAATTTTCAATGCGTTACGAACCTTGGTCTGGTAAATACCCCCAAAAGTAGTGCAATTTCCCTGTACGAACAAGGTACTCATAAACGTATTTTTCATAACTTACCTCCGAACCTTTTGTTCAAAATTTTTCTGTACGCACTTAAATTCATGAAATCACTAAGGAGTGCAACTCGTACAGATTTTCTCTCAGTTCCCCCACGCATATTTTATTATTCCCTACCTTATATGTTTTTTTTTATTAGTCTTTTTCAGTACTCTTTAAGTACTTTACTAGTCTATACTAGTCTATATTATTTCTACAGTCAACTTAAGATTTCTCTGTACTTCTGTACTTATTAAGTTCTTCTTTAGTTTCAAGAACTTACACCTCAAGGGTGGGATATGATTCCTTGTACGTACAGGACCTTCTATCATGATTTATCATGGGTCTCTTTTTCTTTTCTAATTCTATCAAAAAACTCTAATTCTTCCCTACTATGTCTTCGAGTTTTCGCTTTAAAATCCGTCCAAATGACATCTCCGTCACCTTTATGGAAATTCCTTAAATAATACAAATAATTTCTAATTGCCTTCAACTTCTTCTCGTCTTCAGAAGTCTTAACAAGTCCTTCACCAGCCTTCACTCGCCTACCTCCATTTCTAATTGCCCAAAAAAGCCTTAAAATCCAATCCCATAAAACCGACAACATTAAAACCTTCCAAGTCTATAAATTATTCATCATCATCTTCACCTAATAACGATTTCGAAGCCTTATGAAGCTCATAAGCATTCTTAAAAAGTCTAAGCATATATAAGTCATACTCAGCAATAACCTCAAAGTAATCCGACTCTTCAAAAGTCCAAACTATAAAATTAGTGTCCAAGCTAAAACCGATCCCTACATTTTCCTCGTCTTCAAAACCTTTCATGAAATCATTATACAACGCCATAAAAGCTCCTTTTAAGCGTTAATCTGATATAAAAAGTCCAAAAAGTCTTCCGAAGCTTCCAAGTACTTTTCCGCCTGCCGAAGCCTTTTAATATTCCCTATCATAATCCAATCATCCCGTAAAATGCTCCCAAAGTACAAAGCACCAATCTCAACATGAACCTTACCGTTTCGAAAAAAGGCTACACCGTCCACGCTATACTGCGCTCCATCAACTTCAAACTGATAATCGTTTATATCCATTTCCTTATTTTCCAATAAAGAATATTCCCCCGAATCATCATGATTCATGTACTCATAAAACAACTCTTCATAATCAGATCTTACTTTAATTTTTCTCATTTTAAACTCCTTAAGCCTTCAAAAGTCTTCTCAAGCCTACCATACTTAAGCCTTCAAAAGCCTTCTCCAGTCTACCACACTTAACCCCTTTTGACAACCCTTTTTTTGCCTTTTCCAATATTTTTCCCAGCCTTATAATGCTCCAAAAGCCTTAAAAAGTCCTCAAAAGCCTCCCACTTAACGTAATAACCACAATGATCACATGTCTCTTTATCCACACTTTCGGCGCCTACCAACGGCTTCCTCGACCTATAATGCGGTTCCATACCTTTATGGCATGAACAAGTAGCTATATACTCTACACCTCTAAAGATCTTCCTAGTTCCACTAAGTTCCTTAAAATTATTCATCTCCATTCCTTCCAAGCCTTAAACTATTAATGTTTGATTTTTTTCCCAGCATCCATGATTTTCTGCACTTCCAGATCTTCCAAATCTTCAAAATCTTTTCCACTCGAACCTTTAAGACTTAAAGATTTAGAACTAGAACCCTTATAATCTTCAACAGTCTTCAAAAGCACTTCAAAAGCCTTTTCCGCAAATTTACTAGCTGTAGAAGTCTTCAAAACTCCCATCTTTAAAGCTGTAGCTATGATACTCACGGCTACAGAGATTAATATCCCAGGAACTTCCTTTAGCATCAATGCCGCATTTTCACTCGACTCTAGTAAGTCATCAGTTTCGGATGCATAAGATTCCTCCATTAAATCAACAATGGCATCTCTATACTCTTTTCCTTTTTCGGATAGTTTAATTCTCATCTTTTCTCCTTTATGGTTTAGTGGTCTTTTGTAGACCGTCAATAGCTTTTTAGCTTTTTAGCTTTTTAGCTTTTTAGCTTTTTAGCTTTTAGCTTTTTAATTTTTAGCTTTAAAACTAATCATCATCATGATCATGCAAATACCTATCAATACAAGTTTTCACATCCTCCACCGTGTAATTGGTTTCCTCGCAATCCTCCACCATGAGTTCATACCTATACTCATCAGCAGCCTTCATCATTTTCACGCCTACAGAAGTCGCTAAAAGCACACTTAAAACCGCCACCAAAATCATGTTATCTCCCTTTGTATTTCTTAATCGCATTTAAAATTACCTCATAAATATTAACGGTCAATAAAACCCCCATCATGATTAAAAACCCAAAAACACTCGCAACAAACTCCACTACAAACGCCATCAACCTAAAAACACCTTCCGCCAATTCCTTTAAAGTTTCTACAAATTCCTTCAAAGTCTCTAAAAAATCCTTCATAGTTCCTCCTTTTAAACTTATTAACCTTTAAATCAATTAACTATATAATACATCAATTCCATGTATTCATCAAGCAATTTCCCATTATACTCATCAATAAACTTAATCGGATCTACCTGAACCCCATCAACAATCACCTCAAAATGTAAATGCGGTCCCGTCGTTTTCCCCGTATTTCCTGACAAACCAACCGGCTCGTAATCCAATAGTATGTCTCCTTTCTCGACTTTAAAAGAACTCAAATGCGCATACAAAGTCTTAAACCCATCATGCCGCACAATCACATAATTTCCAAACCCAGACTCAAACCCTACAAACTCCACCACGCCCTTTTGAATCGAAATCACTTCCTCCCCTTCCCGAACTGCAAAATCAACTCCTTTATGCATCCTAGATCCATTCCCCAAATCGCGAAGCCCATACGGAGAAGACATGACTCCTCTAACAGGCATTCGAAGAAACTTCCTAGGAACTTCAATCCTTTTAGGCTTCCTTTGCAAATCATGCTTTTCAATTAACAACTGCTTCTTACGCTCTTTCAAAGCCTGCAAAGTACTTACATCAGTCGTACTACAGCCTACAAACAATAAAAGGCTTCCAAAGACTACAAAACTATTTCCCACTTTTAAACTCCTATTTCCTAACACCGTACCAAGTAGGCTCACGCACATCATGATCCCATCTTACGGCTAAATATAACTGATAAGCTTTAGTAACATCCTTTATATGCTTAAAATCAACTCCAACAGACTTATTAGCGGCACAATTAGCAAAAGGCGTCAAACTCCCTTCGGGAATCATAAACTCATGATCCTTAAAAACATCCAACAACCTACTAGACTTGTGAACCTTACCATACCTGAAAGTATACTCATCACTTAAAGCCTTAAAATGCCTTAAAAGCCATTGAAAGTTTTCCCTAGTTTCCCTAGCCCACACACTACTTGGGTGATTCTTATGAGTCATTTTGTAGATGCCATCACCCTCATAACCATGAACTCTTAAAGCCGTACTAAGCATTTGAGCAGTTTCTAAAACCATTTTCAGCGCTCTCTTGTCATCTAAAAATTTAGCACATTCTATTGGACATTCGGATGTAAAAAATATATTCATCACATGACTCCTTTTGGGTTTATTAAATTGTACCGTACTTTTAGGGGATTTGCAAGACTTTTTTTGATTTTTTAGATTTATAGATTTATAGACTTAACCGACCGTCAATAGCTTTCAGCTAATAAATTCCAACTAATAAATTCCAGCTATTCTCCAGCTTCAAATATGTCCAGCAGGATCATTATTACAGCCAATGCAACTAATAGCATTAATAATAAGTTAATCATCAGTATTCCCTCAGTCTTGCGTCTTTATTAATTCATTATATAACATACAATCTAATGAGTAGATAATCATTTCTTCATTATTAAAATAAATTGCACTTCCTAAAACGTAGCCTTTATCGTTATTAATATCAGCGCCTTTTTCTATTAAATATTTAACAATATCAAAATGTCCATTAAAGGCTGCAATTCCTAAAGCCCAATCATGGTTAGCATTAGCTCCATTTTTAACTGCTAATTTTACCATTTCGAGTTGATTAATTTCAATGCCAAGATCTAATATTCTCTGCCAGTTAATCATCAGTATTTCCTCAATGTTGCTTTATTATTAGCTCATTATATAACATACAATCTAATGAGTAGATAATCATTTCTTCATTATTAAAATAAATTGCACTTCCTAAAACGTAGCCTTTATCGTTATTAATATCAGCGCCTTTTTCTATTAAATATTTAACAATATCAAAATGTCCATTAAAGGCTGCAATTCCTAAAGCCCAATCATGGTTAGCATTAGCTCCATTTTTAACTGCTAATTTTACCATTTCGAGTTGATTAATTTCAATGCCGAGTGTTAGTATTTTTTGCCAATCAATCATTGATGCCGCCTTTTTGTTGCTTCAAAGTTCTCCTAACAATAACCATAGAAGCTGGCACAATTAACTCCCCACCATCAGGCAATCTAAGCAACATTAAATTATTAACACTATCATAATACTTCATCTCTTTCAAAGGTGCCCACATCGTTCTTCCCAAGGCTGGTATTATATAGTATTGTTCATATTCCGGTTTATTTTTCATTATTAACTCCTTAAAATTATATCACTATTAATTATTAATCTCTTTATAATACTCATCAAGCCAATCCAGTTCGGTAATGTGCAATTGTCTCTCTAATAACTTTTCGTACAATTTATATGTGTTGCTTAATTTCTCCCTGTATTCCTCAGTGTATAGATCCTGCTGGGTGGATACCATTACGTAGTCGAGTAGTAAGTCCTTGACTTCATTAAGTAATTTTACTTTTTCGTTGTTGTTCATTAGTAATACTTCCTTTTTATTCATTATTGTTACCTCAATGTTGCGTCAATGATAGAGTATCATGCAAAAATGTTGATGTCGAGTATTTTTTGAGTTTTTTAGGAATTTATGCCAATTTTATTGAATTTAAACAGATTTAAGTGAACACCATTTCAAATGATGATTTGGAAACGAAGTATGCTTGGCTGCGCAATCGCAATTTTTCGGTATTGGTGGCGGCTCATTGACGACATCCTTATTTATAAACATCCAATAATAACTAGAGTCGTATGTCATCTCTCTAAAAGCGTATAAATCGCTTAAAATAGTGACCATCTTCCCGTCAACATGAATTACCTTACCTTTATCCATATTACTTGCGCCGGTATATATTTCTATTTCACATCCAATCAGGGATTTATTTACGGTATGTATAAATTGGTTCATCAACAATTCTCCTTAGTTTTGCGTCTTTGAGTAATTTTACGATTTCGGTATGTTTCATTACGAGAAGCCCATTTAATGCTTGATCATTCTTAGCATGAATATTAGCTCCATGTTCTAATAACAGTTTTACGATTTCAGTATGTCCATAATCAGAAGCCAATCTTAATGCTTCATCATTCCAAGCATGAACATTAGCTTCTTTTTCCAATAACAGTTTTACAGTTTTAGTATGACCATTTTTAGAAGCTCGTCTTAATGCTTGATCATTCTCAGCATGAACGTCAGCACCATAGTCTAATAACAGTTTTACGATTTCAGTACGTCCATTACGAGAAGCCCATCTTAATACATAATCATTCCCAGCATGAACGTCAGCACCATGTTCTAATAACAATTTTACTATTTCAATGTGACCAAAATAAGAAGCCCATGTTAATGCTTGATTTAATTGGTTTTGTGTCATCAACAATTCTCCTCAATGTTGCGTCTTCTTTTCCGGGCAAAATTATTACGTTCTAGGTACTCTATAAAATCTTTTTTCATTATTTTTGACCTTCTCAGTTCCTTATCTATCAGTATAGCAGATATGGGTTGTCAACAGTACGTTAATCATTTTTATTTCCTTAAAGTTTTGACCATTTCTTCTGCAATTCTTTCAATAACTGGAACAGCTACGGAATTTCCAAATTGCTTATAAGCTTGTGTATCTGATACAGGTATTATAAAACTTTCAGGAAATCCTTGTAATCTAGCGCATTCTCTGGGCGTTAATTTCCTAGGTCTTTTATTAATATCTGATTGATCTATTAAAATTTCGCTACCATCTTTTCCATACCTAGCACTAATAGTATTCGTGTACTCAGAATCTTTATTGAATAAAGAATATCCAAACCCATTGCCCTTCTGTTTATGACTCTCTTTTCTTCTTTGATGACCATTCCATAGCTTTTCAGAGAGAGTGTATTTATCATCCACATTTTGCTCTAAAATATTTCCAACTTTTGTAGGGGTTTTACAAGGCTCAGGAAAGTTAAAATTATCATTAAAATTGAAATTTAAAGGAAATTGACTCTTATCAAATCCAATAATATAAATTCTTTCCCTATTTTGTGGTACTCCGAAGTCAGCAGCTCTTAGTACTTTAAATTCAACATGATAATTTAACATTGTGAGAATTTCAAGGATGGTATTTAAAGTCTTTCCTTTATTGTGACCTTTTAATTGTTTCACATTTTCTAGTAAAAATGCCTTTGGTCTTTTATGTTTTATAATGTCTTGGATATAAAAAAATAGTGTTCCTCTAGTATCTTCAAATCCTTTTTTTAATCCTGCTTGAGAAAATGGCTGACACGGAAATCCTGCCAGTAAAATGTCGTGGTTAGGTATTTCCTCCATAGATATCTTTGTTATGTCTCCATGAGGCATTTTTCCATAATTAGCCTTATAAGTCTCTTGAGCAAATTTATCCCATTCAGATGTAAATACACATAATCCTTTATGTTTTTCAAAGCCTAATCTCATTCCACCTATACCAGCAAAAAGATCAATAAATGAATAATTATTGTCAATGTTAGCATTAGCACCTTTTTCAGAGGATCGTTTTAATGCTTTATTTAATTCTTTTTGTGTCATCAACAATTCTCCTCAGTGATTCAATTATTAATACTAAAATCGATGTACTTTTGGCTCATTCGCCACCTTTTGCTGACACCGATCTTACCGTTAATTATATAATACCAATCAATAAATGTCAATACCCCACCTTTCGAGGCGGCAAAATAGCAGTTTGGATGGTCGTCAAAAGGTCCGGTACCGCGTTTAAAGTACTTATAATAAGTAATAGACTCGCCCTTAGCTCGTTTCTCTTGAAAGTAAAACGGTTTATCCGATTCTATGCATTCCTGTAAACTCGCCACTACTAAATCTCCGTATCCCCTGCATGAGTGTTGTAGAAGTCTTCGATCTTATTCCGTTTATCAATGCAATGGGAAGCCAAAGTAGAATTTAAATTCGCGGCAAAATAAATAGACATGATATGATACATCTCCCCAATGGGTAAATTATTCATTGACGCAAATTCAGCAATCGAATGATCTATACCTTTTAAGTCTTTCTTGCCTTTTTCTACGTGTTCAATTAAGTATTTAGTTACATCCATAATAGTTCCTTAGTGTTGTTTTAAATCTTTCATTACAAATCCTTATCAGTTTCTTCAACCATACTCTTAAAATCATCAAACAAGTCATCTACGATCTGATCATACGCATAAGACTCGCCATTTATCGAACAATAATCAACGCTATCCAAGACTGCATAACTTAAAACATCCGCCATCCCTTTTTTAATCTCTATTAGGTCTTCAGAAGCTAATAAATCTTTTAAAATCTTCAAAGTCTCTGGTTTCATTTTTACCTCCCTTAAAGTTTCTTATACTTTATAGTACAGGAAATCGTTTTAAAATGCAATCTTTTTGATAAAAAAAGTCTAAAAAATCCGCAAGTAGCTAACCCACCGAAATCACATGACTCGCGGAGCCTTCAAACTATTCCTCCTTAGAAGTCTTCGTGCCATAAAAAAACACCGGACTGCTACCGTCCTCATATTCCTCAACTGCACTCGGATAATGTATCAAAACCCATTGATGCGTCAACGCTAAAATCTCCCCCATCTACAACCCATGATCGTGAGCCATTTCCATAAGCACATTTTCATGATCCAATAAAACATCTCCCATTTTTCGAACTTTTAAGCTTTTACTCATTTGAACTCTCCTTTTTAGTTATAGCTCTATCAAAGTCTATCATATCCTTCAAAACATTATTCTTATACCTATCATCCTTCTCCGGATGCGTAAACTGATATTCAGCTAGCATAGCCAAATTACACAAAGCGTGCCACAAATGCGGCTTCCCCGACTCCGAATCCAGATCTTCCCCACCGTTAAATTTATACAAATGCCTTAAAGCACAATTAATAACCTTCGACCAGTCCATGCCCTTTCTCCAATTCTGGTCCGGATATTTACCACCATGCTTTTCGCTGTTCGCCATCAGTACGGAAGCGATCGCATATATTGCGGCTTCAGGGCATTGCGTCAGTTCAATTTTTCCGTCATTGAAGCGCAATCCCTCAGTGTTTCCAATATTGCCAATATTGCTGTCAATGTTGCTATCAATGTTGGATTTTTGTTGTGGTTGTTGATGGAACAATTCAATGTCTTGATTTTCTAAAATTCTGCCATCCAAAGTAAATCGACTATGTCCAGTAACATCAAACCTAACTTTTATAGGATATTTTTCAAAGAAATTTATTTCAACAACCTTTCCTTTTTGATCTCTAAATCTAACCAAGTCGCCAGCCTTAAATTCTCTACTCATCTAAAACTCCTTATAAACTTAAAAACTAATCAATACTTTCCTGCACTAATCTTTTCTTTAAAAGCAAAAAATTCCTATGCTTTTCAAACTGTCTTTTGATCCATGGTGTCATGTTATGTTTAGAATTTATGGATCTTTTCAACCATTCAAGCATTTTACGGTCCATTTCAGCCAAAGAAAGTTCTCCATTAAGCCTTAAACGGACTAACTTAGCCCAATAAGTCTCATACCGTTCTTCCCAATACTTTAAAGCTTCCGCATCCTTAAAAGTCTTCAAAAGTCCTCCCCCGTTTTCAAATCCTTAGTCTTCAAATCTTTAATCTTCAAATCATTAAGCCTTTTAAACCTATTAACGGTCATCAAAGACTTCCCATTCCCATCACTCGGCAAATAACAATAAGCTCTATATTCTTGAAAGCCTGTCTTAACTAACCTAGCCAAACAATACTTTTCACCATATAGATTTTTACAACCTTTAGAAGCCGTCAATAGGTTTTCTGTATCCGTATCATTCCAAGGCAAACTCGACTTATTAACTCGAACAGCCTCCGGACATACAGACATGATTAATAGTGCAGTAATCAGAAAATTCACTTATAGTCCTTTTAAGGCTTGTTCGGGTTTTGTTGCCCATTAGCGTTTCCATTACCGTTGCCAGGGCTTTGTTGACCGTCATTGCCTTCACTGCCGTCAGTAGCTCCACCGCCTTCAGTACCGTCAGTAGCTTCATTGCCATTAGACTGTGAGTCTAAAAAATCCGTTAAATTATCAATACAATTCTGCTGATCCGCTTCCTCCGTGTACTGATCCTCGCAAAAACTTACAACGCCTTCCAAGTTAAGGGAAACTTCCGAGTCAAAAAAGCCTAACGCAGCCATAAAGCAATCATTACTCTCTTCCGTACCTTCACCAAACCGTCGATCGCATGTATCAGATACTTTATCGAAATCCATGACAAACTCTACCGGATCTGCATTGACCTGAATATCTTCAAATTCTACTTTGTCTATAGTAAGCCGACTTTCGCCTTGATTGGCTACGGTAATCTTTTCCGGAGTTCCGGAGATCTTGTGTTTAATACCACATGACGAGAATCCTAAAGCGGCTACGCCAATAAGCATGATTTTCATTTGTAATTTTTTAGTTTTTAAGTTCATTTTAACTCCTTGGTAGGTTATAGATTAGCAGATTTTTCAGGAGTTGTCAACTGTTTTTTAGGCTTTTTGGGCTTTTTTGGGCTTTTTTAGGCTTGGATGACCGTCAATAGCTTTTAAGCTTTAGTGACCGTCAATAGCTTTTAAGCTTTAGTGACCGTCAATAGCTTCTAAGCTTTATAGCTTTTAAACTTTACTTCTTCCTAGGATTCTTATGAGTATAATCTTTCGATTCAAACATCGGACACCAATCATAATGCTGGCTCGGATTGGCTTTCGGATACAACTTCAAAACTCCACAAACGCATTTAGACTTCAACGGCTTTGAATCTGGACTGTAGTCTCCAAAGTCTAATAGTCTTTCAAATTCATCCAGTAATTCGTCATCCCCCATGCGTTGGTAGACTTGATAACTCTGAAAAAGTATCCACATTGGAAGTCCGTTGTCAGGCTGTACTTGTATCGAAGCTCCCGATTTGTTTATAACTTTGCCTTGCATGACTTTCTGGACGCTATTAAAGATTTGAACATAATCCCCAATGCTTATTTTGTCCATGTCCAGGATAAACTTAAACTTTGATTGTACAGAACTATAATTATTCATTTATGTCCTTTTTAGGCTTTAGTGACCGTCAATAGCTTTTAAGCTTTATAGCTTTTAAGCTTTATAGCTTTTAAGCTTTATAGCTTTTAAGCTTTATAGTTTTTAAACTTTACTTCTTTCCAATTGGCGTTTTCATTAAACACAACGCTGGCTTAACAGGATATAAAATATCTCCCACAGTCATTTTGTTATCACAAACCACATCATTAAAATACCCTTTACAAGTATTTAATATATTACAACCCTACGTCTAATAAAACAAGATAAACTTTCTTACCATCATGATGCACTATCGAAGGAAACCCGTAAAGAGTTTGAAACTCCTTCCACTGCTTACCAGTCTTCGGAAGCTCTACTTGCTTTTCCAGGTCGTAATTATCTAACAACTCCTTTTCAAGTTCATCACAAGCCGTATGCATTTCTCTACTTTTTTGATCCAACTCTTCTCTGGTTATCTCACCTTTTTTAAATCTTGTATATTCTTTCTGGTAATCATTACTAATAAGATCAAATCTTTCACGCCATTGCTCATTATAATCTTGATTATCAGCACCCTCTATAGGTCTTCCTGATTGTCTTTGTAAGGTTACTCTCATTTTAACTCCTTGGAAGTTTTTAATCGGTAGTAAATCATTACCGAAATGAATAAAATATTCGCCATGTAATTATATAGCAAGGGATTGATTCCAAAAACTTTTAAAGTATAAACAAAAGCTAGAATCTCCCCTAAATACCATGGTACTAGCAAAGCCCACGGCACTGTACATTTTTTTGTTATGAAACATGATATAGTCTCTGGAAGTCCGCAAAAGGCTAGTAAAGCCGATCCAAGCCATCCAATAGTCTCAATTAGCTCCATAAGGCGCTCCCATTTTTTTATACTCTTGAATATGCCTTTCCACTGATTGCTCATTTTTCTTTATTAGTTCTGTAATGACCGTTCCTAGCTTTTTTCCTGGCAATAATAGGACTGTAGTGACCGTAAGTAGCAAAATACCCAAAAACAGCTTATCATTTTTCTTTTTCATAAGCGCTCCCAATAAGCTTCGCTAATAGACATGACCCTAGTAGCTTAAAAATTTAAAATCTAAATACCAAGTTCTTCTTCAAAAATAATCATTAAAACAAAAACCACAATAAGTATAATCTTTATCACTATTTCTCCTTTGCGCTATTAAGCATTTCTTCAAAATAAACATCCCAACACATCTCATCAAAAAACTCTTCATTAAACCAATCTACATCATCATGATGAAAATACTCTCCACAATACTTATCATACTTAAACTCATCCCACAACTCGTTTAATCTATCATCGTTTTCAAACTGCCAAGCTTCAAAGTCTTTTTCCAAAACTTCAAATTCTTCTTTTGTCAGTTTCTTTAAAATTGAGTTCATTAAAATTCTCCTTTTTAAAATCTTAACATTTTATAAATTACTTGTCAATTATTTTTAAAAAAGTTTTCCAGGAATTTTAGCCTTTTTTATTTGTTGGAGGGAAGATTCAATAATTTTTATTTATAAACAACTTTTATTAACTAAACAACTTTTATTGACTAAACAACTTTTATTGACTAAACAGAAATTATTGACGAAAGTCGAAAAAAATTGCTTATAATGATAACCATCAATATTTTTTATTTATGACCCAATAATTTTTGTCTTTTTTTTATCATAACTAATTAAAATAATAGTAACATACTATATAAATTGTTGTCAACTAGAATCTGTTTATCCAATAAATTCAGGGACTTATAACTTTTTTTTCTTTACTGTTTTTTTTCTTGACCGATTTTGATAAGATTAAATTAAGAATTCAGCATTGACGCTGACAACTATAAAGGGGAACTTTTATGATGGACACTTTAATCGGACTAACAATTTTTGGAATCATTTTTTGGGCAGCTTTTTTGGTTGCGCCGCCTTTTGCGTTAACAGCAATAATATTAGTAACATCAATCTTATTAGATTAAAGGAGAGTTATGATCAGTTGGTTTAAATTAGTATTGGTTTTTTTAATAGTAATAGTAATTATAATAGGAGTATAAGATGTCTAAATCACAACTAGTTATCGCCTTAAGGCAGTACAAAACTTATCTAATGCTATATAGAGCGTCATTGAGACCGCTATATCTAGAGCAAGCAGAGCAGATTTACAGCCAATTAGAGGGTGAATTATTCTATAATGGGTTGAGCCTTAAACCGCTACATCGAGTCAATTACAAAAAGAGAGGTCAATATTGATGATTTAAAAAAGTTGAATGGTCACATTGATAACTTAAAAGTAATGATCAGTATTGCAACGGGGGGAAAATCATGAGTGATATATATAAAATAAGACAACTAGGATTAGATCTTGAATTTGATGATTTTTTAGAGTTCACCTATGGGGACCATTACTACTTTAATTCGGACCATGGTTATGAGGGTTACTGTTATGAGTGTGGGGATGACTTAGAAGGTGTTGGTTTTTTAGAGACCGAAGACGAACAGGTGTGTGAGTGTTGTTTAGCAGCAAGGTTCTTTTCTTATCGTGAGCAACGACAACGAAGTAAACTTGCTTTGGTCATCGGTGACGCATTTTTCTCTGGACCGTCAACGGCTAAACTTAAACTAATTAAGTAACAGTGATAACAGTAATAACAATAATAACAATAATATTAAGGAGTAACATTGATGAACCGATATACAGAACAGATTGACAGAGACCATGAGAGATATAGTGAGATTATTCAATGGTGTAAAGTGAATTTAAAAAACCATTTAAAGAAAGGCTTGGAAAATGTTGGAGAGATTGAACATATATTAGACTATTTACAATCCGAAAAAGCGCCCAAGGAATTGAGAGGATTACAGTATCATGCTGCCGCCAACAACGCTCACCGATGGGTCCAATCTATGAACAAAAAAGGTCGTGGGATTGTAGAGACCGAGTCAGATATTGAAACTGTGCACGACTTTGAGGATGGTTTTAAACTTGTGAAGTTGATAAACAAGGCGGCATTTGAAAGAGAGGGCGCACTAATGAGTCATTGCGTGGCAAGTTATCACAACAAGGGTACTAATGTCTATAGCCTTAGAGACGGCAAAAATAATCCTCACTGCACCATTGAAGTAAGCGGGGAACGGTTTCAACAAATTAAAGGTAAGGGCAATGGTTCGATCCACCCGAGATATGTGGGTTATGTGATAAAGATATTGGAACATTTTGGACATACTGTAAGACCATTAGAAATGGAAAATTTAGGATATTTAAAATTGCCTGACGGTCTCTTTCAATTTCTTTGTGATAACTTTGACGGTTTTAAATATGCCAGCTTTGACGGTGAACAGTATTTTTACAAACATTCCAAACTGATAAGAAAGTAATAAAAAGGATAACAATGAATAACGAACTAAAAAGATTGAATTGCAATAACTATCATGTGTGTGACTTGAATGATCAAGATGTATTTTGGTTTGGCTGCCTCGGTCTAAGGTCTCTTTATAATTATTCTAAGGACAGTGATCATACGTTCAAAGAGTTGTGCCTATCAATGATAAAAGATAGTCAAGTGATCGTAAATTATAATGATGGTCGTAGGCTTGTATTGACATTGATATAAATTCACCTCCTCTTTTAAAAATAATGTCCACAATTTATCGTAGTTTTTAAATTTCTGATAAATTGTAGACACGTTCCCTTGAGTTGTCCTCTGCTTCTATAAATGTTATTTATATTATTTATGCTAACAGATTTAATAATAATTTATAAGATTGGATGGATATGAAAAAATTTTATCAAACCAAAGAATTTAAAGAGTTGCAAAAATATTGGTACGATAAACTACGACAACAGTCTTCAAAAGCCTACCCAATCCTAGAAAAAACTTCTAACACCCTATCTACACCCAATTATACCCTTGAGAAACTCCCCACACTATCAAATAAACACATAAATCAGCGAAATTATTACGACGCTGCCCGCGCTTATTCAGTACACGCTAAATTCGACTCACGGGAAACTAAGTTTATATTCACTCACCACGCTAATGGTCTGCCTTACAGAAAAATTGAAAAAATGTTTTTTAAAAAGTTTAAGAAGTCTATCTCAATTTGGTCAATATCTAAATTAATTCAGCGACTTAAACCCATCATGCTTGAATGGAATCGGACCGATCCTAGAGGTTGTTTTTTCAAAGAAGACTTCAGTGGGCTTTAAAAGTCTTGAAAAATCTATCCAAGACCTATTGACGGTCACTAACGCCTATCAACACCTAACATCCAAGGCTTCCCAAGGCTTCCCAAGGCTTCTCAAGGCTTCTCAAGGCTTCTCAAGGCTTCTCAAGGCTTCTCAAGGCTTCTCAAGGCTTCTCAAGGCTTCTCAAGGCTTCTCAAGGCTAAACAACTTTTATTGACTAAACAACTTTTATCGACTACCCACCTCCGACCCTCCCCCGCCCTTTGGACGGCTACATATAAATAATAAATAGCAGCCCTTTAAAAGCCTTTACCAGTCTCCCCAAGTCTCCCCAAGTCTTCCCCCGACTTT
>Ga0208645_1000333_pt1 | contig 55112 bp, 45 predicted proteins | sample VirMetDEL_Sep_01_FD_184519 | JGI IMG/M metagenome (GOLD analysis project Ga0208645, IMG submission 184519) | Aqueous microbial communities from the Delaware River and Bay under freshwater to marine salinity gradient to study organic matter... | ecosystem: Environmental > Aquatic > Marine >... | reverse complement strand
TCGTCGGCGCCGGCCCCGCGGGCCTGTCCGCTGCCTGCCGACTGAAGCAGCGAGCCGCCGATGCCGGAAAGGAAATCAGCGTCTGCGTCGTTGAGAAGGGTTCCGAAGTTGGCGCCCACATCCTATCCGGTGCGGTGTTCGAGCCGCGTGCGCTGAATGAACTCTTTCCCAACTGGAAAGAACTGGAGGCGCCGCTCAACACGCCAGTCAAGCGTGACGACATCTACCTGCTCAAGACTGCCGAAGCCGCTCGCAAGCTGCCCAATGCGCTGGTTCCCAAAACCATGCACAACGAAGGCAATTACATCATTTCGCTGGGCAACTTTTGCCGCTGGCTGGCCCAACAGGCTGAAAATCTCGGCGTCGAGATCTATCCCGGCTTCGCAGCCCAAGAAGCGCTGATCGACGAGCAGGGCGTTGTTCGCGGCATCCTTACCGGCGACCTCGGCGTGGACCGTGAAGGCAACCCGAAGGAAGGCATGTACACCCCCGGCATGGAACTGCGTGCCAAGTACACCCTGTTCGCCGAAGGCTGCCGTGGTCATATCGGCAAGCAGCTGATCAACCGCTTTCAGCTCAACGCCAATGTCGATCCGCAGCACTACGGGATAGGCATCAAGGAGCTCTGGGACATCGACCCAGCCAAGCACGAGCAAGGTTTGGTCGTGCACACTGCAGGCTGGCCGCTGAACGACGACAACACCGGCGGCTCATTCCTTTATCACCTGGAAAACAACCAGGTCGTGGTCGGGCTGATCGTCGATCTCTCCTACAGCAATCCGTACCTCTCCCCGTTCGATGAGTTCCAGCGTTACAAGCATCATCCGGTGATCAAGCAGTACCTGGAGGGCGGCAAGCGCGTTTCCTACGGTGCGCGGGCGATCGCCAAAGGCGGCATCAATTCGCTGCCGAAGATGGTGTTCAATGGCGGCGCATTGATCGGTTGCGATGCCGGCACCCTGAACTTCGCCAAGATCAAGGGCAGCCATACCGCCATGAAGTCCGGCATGCTGGCGGCGGAAGCGGTAGCGGACGCCTTGTTCGCCGGCCGTGATGGGGGCGACGAGCTGACCGGCTATGAAGAGGGTTTCAAAGCCAGCTGGCTTTACCAAGAGCTATACGCCAGCCGCAATTTTGGCGCAGCGATTCACAAGTGGGGCGCGGTCAAGGGCGGTGCGTTCAACTTCATCGACCAGAACATTTTCAGCGGTAAGATTCCGTTCACGCTGCACGACACCAAGCCGGACTACGCGTGCCTGAAGACTGCCGCAGAGTCGAAGAAGATCGACTACCCCAAACCGGACGGTAAGCTCAGCTTCGACAAGCTGAGCTCGGTATTCCTCTCCAACACCAACCATGAAGAGGAGCAGCCGGTTCACCTCAAACTGATCGATCCGAGCATTCCGATCGAAAAGAACCTGCCGATGTACGACGAACCTGCCCAGCGTTACTGCCCGGCCGGCGTCTACGAGGTGGTGGACAGCGATGACGGTGGCAAACGCTTCCAGATCAACGCGCAGAACTGCGTGCACTGCAAGACCTGTGACATCAAAGACCCGGCGCAGAACATCGTTTGGGTCGCGCCGGAAGGCACCGGGGGACCGAACTACCCCAACATGTGATAACGCTGCCCTGCAGCTTAGCGAACCCCGCCTCGGCGGGGTTTTGCTTTTTAAGATCCACCACTTCGGCGACTGCGAACGAAACAGCTGCCATCGAGAAGGTCACCAGAGCGCAGCCACCTAGCAAAAAGCCCTGAAAACGAAAAGCCCTGGCCTGGGCCAGGGCTCTGTCACAGTTCCGCTAACAGCCGAAGGGCTGTTTAGCGAATAGCCGGCGGTTACAACCCAGCCACATCCTCCGCCTGCAGGCCCTTCTGTCCCTGGGTGACCGAAAACTCGACCTGTTGCCCCTCGGCCAGAGAGCGGTGGCCTTCGCCACGAATCGCCTGGTAATGCACAAACACATCCGCACCACTGCCACGCTGGATGAATCCATAACCCTTGGCATCGTTGAACCACTTAACGGTTCCGGTTTCGCGCTCAGCCATCCTACTTCTCCAACTCGATTCTTATTATTCCCGCTCGGGGATCAACGGACAGGCGTGATCTTTTTAGGATCAACGCCAGCGCCAAATATAGCGCAGCGGCCATGACAAGTACGTTTCTGGCGTTCGCCGGCGCATCAACGTCGGCCCGATTGGGGTCGGGGCGCTCAGCACGCAACACAAGCCAAGCAAACCGCCAGGCCAGCCAGCTCGCCACGCTCATACTGATCGGAGCCTGCGCCAGAACCACAGCAGCAGCATCCCGAGCGTGAGTATCAGCGGCACTAGACCGATATTGAAGAATTTCAACCCCCGCCCCAGCGCCTCGATGTCCGCGTTGAGCTGGTAACGCACCTCACGCAACTCCTTGCGAATGAGCAGCTTCTGCTGCATGAAATCCTGCAGCGCGGACTGTTGCTCAGCCGTCAGCTGTACAGCTCCTCCGGCGTCCGGCTCCTGCAGCTCGGCGAGTTGTGCCTCGGTGGCAGCCAGACGCTGCTGCAGCACTTCTTCCTTCTCCCGAAAGCGATTCTCCGCCTGGCGCTGTAAGTCCTCGACGACTGTAAACGGGCGAGCGAATCGACCTCGTGAGCGCACGCTGATCAACGCATCGGTGCCGGACAAATTGTCCAGCGCATTGATCACGCAGGTGCCGTTGTCTGCCCAGGGCTGGGGCATACGCTGGCCAAAGAAGTCATCGATTTGCACCCACATGCGATCGGCAAGCAGGTCAGTATCCACGTGAGGCGAGACCGGCCCAATGCGCGCCGAAATATAAGGAGAGCCGCAGCGCTATTGCAACCGGGCCGGGCGGGCGTTCGATATCTTCATCGCAGTTTCGCGACTTGCACTAGCCTCAAGCGAAGCAACGAGCAACGCGGAGCTCACGACATGATCGAACGAATCTTTCGCAGCAGCCGCTTTCTGGTACTGGTTGCCGTTGCCACGACGGCGGTCTCTGCCGTGCTGCTGTATGGGGTCAGCCTGAACACCATGATTCACCTGCTGCTAGAGCTGACTCAGCAGTTTCCTAGCAGCGCGAACGACAGCAAGAGTCTCGCCGTAAAACTGTTAAAGCTGCTGGACCTCCTGCTGATCGCAATCACCTTTCAGCTGATTGCCATCAGCCTGTACCGACTTTTCGTCAAACCACTGCCTGCAGAACAAAGCGCCTCTCTCGGGCCGCTGGATATCAGATCTTTCCATGACCTGAAGAAGACCCTGATTCAGGTCTCGGTAGTGATCATCGTCATCCTGTTTCTTGAGCATGCGGTCGAAGTGGGCGCACAACTGGAAACCCTGTATTTCGGAGCGGCTGTAAGCCTGGTGGTGTTCTCGGCCGTCTACGCATGGAAAAACATGAAGTGAGCCGGGACGGCCGAGAACAGCGATTTTGAATGACAACACTATCCCTCTACCCGGCGCATCAGCACACCGACCGGCGCCCTTCTCTTACCAGAGATTTTGCTCACCAACACCGCATGCGGCACACTTGCGCGCCTCAAGGGCATTAACCCTTCTACAGTCGAATCTGCCGTATGACTCGTTCCCCGCTCCGCCGTCTCGTCTTCTCCATCGTGCGTCGCCTGCTCTATTTCTGGGTGCGCTCGGAGACGATCAACCAGTCCGCTTTCACGCTCAAGCTGGACCGCAGCAAACCGGTGTTCTACGTGTTGCAACGCGCCTCGCTGAGCGATCTGGCGGTGCTCGATCATGAGTGCAGTAAAGCTGGGCTGCCGCGACCGGTGGCCGATGTGGCGGTGGGCGATCACATCGAACCGGCAGCCTTCATTTTTCTCAACCCGGCCGCCAGCTGGTTCGGCACGCGGACGCGTGCTGTTACGCCAGAGCCACTGGTGCGCTTGGTCGGTGCACTGGAACAGAACGCAGTAGACAACGCGCAAATCATCCCGGTGACCGTATTCTGGGGTCGCTCGCCGGCTCGCGAGACCAGTGCCTGGAAGCTGCTTTTCGCCGACAGCTGGGCCGTGACGGGACGGATGCGCAAGCTGCTCAGCATCGTCATGCTCGGGCGCCAGACCCGTGTGCAGTTTTCCGCGCCCATCCAACTGAACGAACTGGTCGCGCAGAACAAGGGCCACGAGCGCACCCTGCGCATGGCCCATCGCATGCTGCGCGTGCATTTCCGCCACCAGAAGACGGCGGTGATCGGTCCCGACTTGTCGCACCGTCGCAACCTGGTCAAGGGTCTGGTGCACGCACCGCAGGTGCGTCAGGCAATCAGGGACGAGGCCGAGCGCGAAAACATTTCACTGGAAAAGGCCGAAGCCCGTGCGCTGCGCTACGGCAACGAAATCGCCTCGGACTACGCCTACACCGCCGTGCGCTTTCTCGAGGTGGTGCTGTCCTGGTTCTGGAACAAGATCTACGACGGCATCCGCGTCAATCATCTGGAGCCGCTGCAGGAAGCCGTCCAGGGTTACGAGGTCATCTACGTGCCTTGCCACCGCAGCCATATTGACTATCTGCTGCTCTCCTACCTGCTGTTCCGCAACGGCCTGACACCGCCGCACATCGCCGCCGGCATCAACCTCAACATGCCGGTCATCGGCAGCCTGCTTCGCCGCGGCGGCGCCTTCTTCATGCGCCGTTCGTTCAAGGGCAACCCGCTTTATACCTCGGTGTTCAACGAATACCTGCACACCTTGTTCAGCCGGGGCTTTCCGGTCGAGTACTTCGTTGAAGGCGGTCGCTCACGGACCGGGCGGATGTTGCAGCCAAAGACCGGCATGCTCGCCATCACCCTGCGCAGCTACCTGCGTTCCTCCAGGCTGCCGATCCTGTTCGTGCCGGTATACATCGGCTACGAGCGAGTGCTCGAAGGCCGCACCTATCTGGGTGAGCTGCGCGGTGCAGCAAAGAAGAAGGAATCGATCTTCGACATCTTCAAAGTCATCGGCGCGCTGAAGCAGCGCTTCGGCCAGGTCTGGGTGAATTTTGGCGAACCGCTGAAACTCAACGAATTTCTCGACCAGCAGCAGCCGGGCTGGCGCAAACAGGATTTGGCACCGAACTTCCGCCCCGACTGGCTCAACGAGGCCACCAATAAACTGTCCGAACGCATCGCCCAGCGGCTCAACGAAGCCGCCGCGGTCAACCCGGTCAACCTGGTGGCGCTGGCGATGCTCTCCACCAGCCGTCAGGCCTTGGATCGCCGTTCACTGGCGCGAATCCTCGACCTCTACCAGAACCTGCTGAGGGCCGTGCCCTACTCGCCCCACACCACACTGCCGGACGGTGATGGCGAGGCGCTGATCAGCTACGTGAAAGAACTCGACCTGCTGGCCGAACAGAAGGATGCGCTAGGCAACATCCTCTATCTGAATGAGCAAAACGCCGTTCTGATGACCTATTACCGCAACAACGTAATGCACATCTTCGCCCTGCCAGCGTTGCTGGCGAGCTTCTTCCAGAGCAGCTCACGCATCAGCCGAGAACAAATTCTGCGTTTCAGCGAGGCGCTCTATCCCTATCTGCGCGCCGAGTTGTTCATCCGCTGGGAGCCAGAAGAGTTGCCCGCAGTGATTGATCAATGGCTGGCTGCCTTCGTCGAACAGGGGCTGCTCAAGCGCGACGGCGAAACCTACGTGCGACCGGCGCCCAGCTCGCGTCAATTCGTCCTGCTGACCCTGCTGGCGCGGACGATCATGCAGACGTTGCAACGCTTCTACATGGCCATTGCGCTGCTGCTCAACAGCGGCCAGAACACCCTTGACGCTGAAGAGTTGGAAAACCTCTGCACGGTCATGGCTCAGCGCCTGTCGATCCTGCATGGCCTGAACGCGCCGGAGTTCTTCGACAAGAGCCTGTTCCGCCACTTCATCAAGAGCCTGCTGGGCCAGGACGTGCTTCAGCAGGACGGCGCGGGCAAGCTCGGCTACCACGCCAAGCTGGGCGAACTGGCTGAAGGCGTGGCCAAACGTGTGCTCCCGGCTGAGATTCGCCTGTCGATTCGTCAGGTCGCGTTGGAGCGGCACGACGAGGAACACCCCTCGGACTGATTGCGCTCGAAGCTCAAGCACGGGCGCTTGCAGCCAAGTCCACAGTGGCAACCACGCTAAGGACGCCCAGGCTTAATGCCGAAACGTTCGATTGATGACAGATGCGGCACCCATACTCAGCAGGTCACCCACCGAAAACGTCGGCGACCTGCCGAGAGGGGACTGTATGACGCACAGCCGTGTGATCGCCTTGTCGCTCGTCTTGGGGATGGGCGGTTGCGCGACGCCCAGCCTGACCAACCTAACACCCTCCTCGGTTGCCCGCTCACCGGTGCCGCTCTACCCGTTGCGAGCGCAAGTGGATGGGCGTGGCAATCGCATCGCACAGGTCAACGTGGTCATCCATGGCACGCCCTGGGCCATGATGCCGTTGCTGAGTGATCAATACGCGGTGGGCTACTTCGCCGACACCTGCGAAACCAACATTCCCTATCACTTCAGTGTCGGTTATCAGCGCCGCAACTGGCTCGGCTCCGGCTATTCGAGCACCGTCCATAAGAAACGCTTTCCGGAAGCATCCGGTTACGTCATGAACGTCACTGGCGACCCGCTGCCCAGTGATTGCGCCGCCTCCATCGGCCTGACCCTGCGTGTGGACAGTACGGCCGACGAGGTGGATACCGAGCCGGGCGACGGCAACTGCCGATCCATTTCCAATCGCTGCACACTGAGAGCGGCGGTGATGGAGAGCAACGCGCACCAGGGCCACGATTTGATAGAGGTGCCGTCAGGGCATTACGTGCTCTCGTTGACCGGCACAGAGACCGCAGACGTGCCGAACGACGCGGTTGGCGATCTCGACATCATGGATGGTCTGACGCTATCGGGCCTCGGGCGAGCCGCGAAAAACGATGACTTGCAAGTCATCATTGACGGCGGGGCCATCGACCGGATTTTCGATATTTATGCTGCCGCGCCGAGGGCGGTAACGCTCAGCTATCTGCGGCTGGAAAACGGCAGGCCCATGGGCAGCGGCGGCGGCGCGATATGGAATCGAGGCAACCTGCGCATGGACCGGATGCTGTTACGTGGCAACACCATCGACCATGAACTGGAAACCTCCTGCGCGGCCTTTCCCAACCGACGCCTGTGCAACCGTGGCGCGGGATTGTTCAACGAGGGACAGGCGCTGGTGGCGCGCTCGACCATCGAACAGAATTCGACCGGGTACCAGTCCGGCCATGGCGGTGGCATTTCCAATATGGGCTCGGCGGCGCAGCTGTATCTGCGCAACAGCCTGATAACCGCCAATGACGCTCGCTTTTGGGGTGGGCTGCTGAACTATCAGGGCACCGTCGACATTTTGAACAGCACCTTTGCCGACAATCGCAGTACCACCGGTGGTGTCCGAGCCGCAGAAATCGGCAACATCGACGGCAAAGTCTCGGTCCGCAACGCGACCTTCAGCAATCACTCGCAGCTGTTCAGCCATTCGGGTACTGGCGAGTTCCGCCTGGCCAACAGCCTGGTCGAAATCCGCACCTTCGGCGACATGCCGTTCTGCAGCGGCGCGCTGACCAGTGGCAGTTTCAATGCCATCGGTGGCTCCGGAGGAGGACTCTTCGACATCCTGGGTGGCTGCGGCTTCACACCCACCACCACGGACGAAGCAGGGGTTCGCCTGGCGCTCGGATCACTGCAGGACAATGGAGGTCCGACCCGCACCGTCGCGCTGCGCGAGCCGTTCGAAGACAGCCCCTATTTCGACCCCATCGACATGGGCGGCGTGCTTTGCCCGGACACCGACCAGCGCGGCAACCCGCGTGACTATCGGCAGTGCGACCCGGGCGCTTTCGAGTTCTGACCCGCATGGCCGGCAGTCAGGTGCCGAGCACCTCCAGCTTGGCACGTATGAAGTCTGAATGCGGCACATACAACAGATCGGCGATACGGCGGATCAGGTGGTCTTCGTATCGGTGGATATCGCCATCGGCGGCGGCGACGCGCCATAGCGTTTTGATCAGAACAAATTTTTCGTCCATCGAATATTGAGCGTTGATCAGCGTAGTGAATTCATACAGTGAAGTTGATCGCTCGGCGGACTCCTGCGCGGAGGCGACCAGGGATTCGAGCTCGCCGTCTTCCAACCCCGAGCCGAGGCGGATGGCTTCGATAATGGCTTTTTGTTCGTCTGCATCGCTTTCGTAATCCGCACGGCTGACTTCGATCAGCAGCGCCGCTGCGGCCACTTCAACGCTGTGTCCCGTAGGCTGATCTTCCCCACTGCGGTCGAACAGCGACTTGAGTGCTTTGAGCATGGTTTCATTCCTCTACACGGGTTGGTATTCGAACGGATCCGCGGCGAAGGTTCAGCCGCGATCGTGTCGTCGGTCAGCGCGTAGCGGATGTTCTCTTTGGCACATTGATGAATCCGCCTCATGATGGTCTTTTGTAGCCGTGAAGCGGCTAAAAGTTGCACCAACGCGACCGTTATAGCGCCCCGCACCTGCGCTAAACCGAGCGGCAGACATCGCTGGATGCCGCCGGCCGGCAGCGAGGTCGCGGACGAGCGTCAACGAAACGGTCGAAACAAGCTGCTGCCACCGTTTGGCACGCCGCGCCCGGCCTATTAAGCTCGCTGCATCACTCAGAGGATTTGTCCATGCTACGCACCACTGCTTTGCTCACCGGTTTGATCCTCTCCGCCAGCGCTTGGGCGCTTTCGCTGTCCGACCTAAGCCAGGGCGATGCCAGCAAGGCACTCAAAGACGCGCTCAGTCAGGGCACCAAAGTCGCGGTGCAGCAGCTCGGGCGACCAGGCGGTTTCGGCAATGACCCGGAGCTGCGCATCGAGCTGCCGGGCAACATCGGCAAGGCCTCGAGCTTGCTGAAAATGATGGGCATGGGCGCCCAGGTCGAACAGTTGGAAACCGGCATGAACAAGGCCGCCGAAGCCGCTGTACCGCAAGCGCAGGCGTTGCTGCTGGATGCGGTGAAGAAGATGACCGTAGCCGACGCCAAGGCCATTCTTGCCGGTGGCAACGACTCGGCAACGCAATACCTGAACAAGACCAGCCGTGACGAGATTCGTGCCAGCTTCATGCCGATCATCAAGCAAGCGACCGACAAAGTCGGCGTCGCCCAGCAGTACAACGCGCTGGCCGGCAAGGCATCCGGGCTGGGCGCGATCGACGCCAAGTACGGCACTGTCGAAGGCTACGTGGCCGAACAGGCACTCGACGGGCTGTTCACCGTGATTGCCGAACAGGAGGCAGCCATTCGCCAGAACCCAGCACAGGCCGCCACCAGTGTGGCGAAAAAGGTGTTCGGCGCATTGATGGGTAATTGATCAACGGTTTCAAGGCTGCACACGATGTATCACGGAGAAAAATTCAACGCCTGGACGCACCTGACCGGTGGTGTGCTAGCGCTCATCGGAACGGTCTGGTTGCTGGTCCTGGCAGCCATGGATGGAGACCTGACGAAGATCGTCAGCGTCGCCATCTACGGTTTCACCCTGGTGTTGCTGTACAGCACTTCGACGCTTTATCACAGCGTCCGTGGCCGCGCCAAAACAGTGATGCAAAAGCTCGATCATCTGTCGATCTATCTGTTGATCGCCGGCAGTTACACACCCTTCTGCCTGGTCACCCTGCGCGGCAGCTGGGGCTGGTGGCTGTTCGGGGTCGTCTGGTCACTGGCGGTCATCGGCATGCTGCAGGAGATCAAACCGCGGTCGGAAGCGCGGGTGCTGTCGATTGTCATCTACGCGGTCATGGGCTGGATTGTGCTAGTGGCGGTCAAACCACTGCTCGCCGCACTCGGCACTGCCGGCTTCAGCTGGCTGGTTGCCGGCGGCGTGCTCTATACGGTGGGCATCGTCTTCTTTGCTTACGATCAGCGCTTCCGCCACTGGCACGGCATCTGGCACCTCTTTGTCATCGGCGGCAGCCTGCTGCATTTCGTGGCCATCCTCCGCTATGTGGTCTGACCCCGTTCAGCTGAGCGTGTCGATCACAGTTCGTGCATGCGATTGACCTGTTGCGCCAGCCGCATGGTCTCGTGCTCCTCGAGCTGGAGCATCTCGCCGAGCAGCTCGCTCGCCTTGCCCAGTCCAGGCCGTTTTTCCAGCGAGCGATACAGATCGATGATCCGGTTGTGGATGGCGAACACTTCTCGTGAGATATCGTCGACACTCATCTGTGCATAGGCCTCACTGTCGAGGTCCAGCGCTAGCACGTCACCCTCGAGCGCCTCGGGCAGCCGGGCTTGCAGGGCGCGCGGGTCGGCGTGTTCCTTGATCCGTGCAATCGTACGGGTCAACTCTTGCTCGTGCTGCGCGAGATAGACCAGCAGCATCTTGGCCAACGAGTCGCTGCGGTCCTCTGCGCCCTCGGTCATGCAGGTGGAGAGTCGGGTATGGGCGTGGCTGGTCCAGTCGAGCAGCTCTTCGCATCGTTCGATGTTCATGGCACCTCCATCCGCCGCGTCTGTTTGCCGAGCAGGATAGCCAGCAAGTTGCAGGTAAAGCGGTAGCCCGATGCAAACACGTGCAGCCCGGATTGGCCAGTGCTGGGTATCGGTCAGCGACGTGTTCACCGTTAACGAAGCGCTCCAAAGCCAGCGAACGCCACCGGCCATGATCAGCCACGCGGGTGGAACAGGATGTCGAACGACGTCCAGCCGTCGCGGCTGCTGCAATGGATCTCGCCATGGTGCGCTTCGATGATCGAGCGGGTGATGGCCAGACCCAGTCCGGCGTTGTTCGGGTTGCCCTCGCGCCGCGCCGGGTCGACGCGATAGAAACGGTCGAACAGTCGCGGCAAGTGCTGTTCTGGGATGCTCGCACCGGGATTACCGATGCTCAACGCCACATTCTGGCCGGTCGCCGTGATATCCAGCCGGATCGTGCCGCCATCGGGCGTGTAACGCACTGCGTTGGACAACAGATTCGACAGCGCCCGGTGCAGCATGGCGGGATCGCCACGGAGCTGCGCATCACCTGATAGCAGGAAGCGGATACCGCGTTCATCAGCGGTCAGCTGATAGAAATCCAGCAGTTTTTGGCACAACGCATGCAATTCGATCGATTGCTCCTCGGGGATGATCAGCCCGTTATCAGCTTTCGCCAGGAACAACATGTCGTCGATCATCCGCGCCATGCGGCGCAATTCTTCCAGGTTCGAGTAGAGGTTCTCCTGATAATCCTCGCGGCTGCGTGCACGGGTCAGCACCACCTCGGTGTGCGTCATCAGGTTGGACAGTGGCGTGCGCAACTCGTGGGCGATGTCGGCTGAGAAGTTCGACAGCCGCACAAATGCATCCTCCAACCGCGCCAGCATCGCATTGAAGGCCACCACCAGTTGCTGCAGTTCGGCCGGTGTCGACTCGGTCGGAATGCGCTCGGTGAGTGACTTCGCTGACACCGATGCCGCCACCAGGGTGACCTCGCGTAATGGCTTCAGGCCGCTGCGCGCCAACAGCCAGCCGAGCACGCCGCTGAGCAGCGCACAGAGCACCAACGCCCCCCAAAGCCAACCCGCAAGGGTGCGCAAGAACACCTTGTGTGTGGTGATGTCGAGCGCCAATTCGATGCTCAGGGGCTTTCCCGCCACCTCGACCACACCAGCTTTGCGGCGCCATACGCGGGTTTCACGCCGCACCCCGCCGTCCGAGGAGCCGTGCGCATGCGTTTTTGCCGAACTAGTGGCACCGCTCGCGGCGAACAGCAACCTGTCCTTGGCGTCGACAATCCTTACCACCAGATCACTATGGCCGCCGAGCAAGGCCTGCAGTTGCGGGCGCAGCGCATCGAATTGGGCTAGGTCATCGACGCCTTTCAGCAGCTCGCGGCCGGCCCGGAGCTTGTCTTCCAGCGTGTGCCGGTCCAGTTCGTCGAAATGGTGCTGACTCAGCTGATAGAAGAAGAAGCCCGCCGCGCCGAGTACGCCGGTGACCGCCAACATGAACATCAGGCTCAGCCTGGCGGTTAGCGACAACTGCTTCATCAGCTTGGGTCCGGCTCGTCGAGCATGTAGCCCATGCCTCGCGCGGTGTGGATGAGCTTGGGCTCGAAACCATCGTCGATTTTGGCGCGAAGCCTGCGAATCGCCACCTCGATGACGTTGGTATCGCTGTCGAAATTCATGTCCCAGACCTGCGACGCGATCAGCGATTTGGGAAGTACCTCGCCGCGCCGACGCAGCAGCAGCTCCAGCAAGGCGAACTCCTTCGCGGTCAGGTCAATTCGCTGACCGGCACGGATAGCGCGGCGCTTGAGCAGATCCACCTCCAGATCGGCAATGCTCAGCTGGGTCTGCAAGGCAGCCGCACTGCCTCTGCGCAGCAGCGTGCGTACCCGCGCCAGCAGTTCGGAGAAGGCGAAGGGTTTGATCAGGTAGTCATCAGCGCCCAGTTCCAGCCCCTTGACCCGGTCCTCTACGCGATCGCGCGCGGTGAGAAACAACACCGGCACCTCCTGCCCTGCCGCACGAACCATACGCAGCACTTCCCATCCGTCCAGCCCCGGCATCATCACGTCCAGGATCAGCAGGTCGTAGGGCGTACTCAGCACATGCTGCAAGGCGTCGGTGCCGCTGGTAACGCGGTCGACTGAGAATCCTGCCTCGCTGAGGCCCTGTTGCAGATAGGTCCCGGTTTTCGGTTCGTCTTCAGCGACCAGAAGCTTCATTCGGCTCGTCCTCTTTTTCATCGCCCAAGTCTGCCGGTATCACCGCTAACGAACCACAAGCTGACAGAAAAGTAATGTTCCGCTCAGCTTGCAGAAAGCCGCATCAGGCTATGGTGGTATCCAGACAAAGCGTTCGTTGCAGCCCCTTGACCTTGCCATCAGGACAAGGTTGATGATCAAGCCTAGCCGGACTGACCGGCACCAACGGAGGGCTTCTCATGAATTTCACCCAGCTTCAGGTTCAAGGCATGACGTGCGGCGCCTGCGTTCGACACGTCACTCAAGCATTGAACACCGTTAGCGGAGTCAATGCCGTCGAGGTCGATCTGCAAAGCGGACGGGTACGCGTCGACGGGGATGCCGACAATGCTGCGCTGATTGCCGCGCTGGACGAGGCCGGCTATCCCGCTCAGCTCGCGCCCCAGACTACCCCGGACGCCGCACCCAAGAAAGGCTGCGGCAGCGGCTGCGGTTGTCGTTGATTTCTCATTCAGGAGAGCTGTCATGCGTTTCATCAAACCCAAACTCGCGATCATCGCCGCTCTGTTCATGGCCGGCAGCGCCCATGCCGCCAATGTGATCGACGTGCACCGGGACGCCAACTGCGGTTGCTGTAAGGACTGGGTCAAGTACCTGCAGGGCAATGGCTACGAAGTCCGCGACCACGTAGAAAGCAACATGTCAGCCGTCAAGCAGCGCCTGGGCGTCGCCCCGCGGCTAGGCTCGTGCCACACCGGCGTGATCGATGGCAAATTCGTTGAAGGTCACGTGCCAGTCGCACAGATCCGTGAGCTGCAGCAGCGCGACGACCTGCTTGGTGTCGCTGCGCCCGGCATGCCAGCTGGCTCGCCCGGCATGGATTATGGCCAGCCGGGCCAGGCCTATCAGGTCATCGGCCTGACCGCCAAGGGCACTGACCTGGTCCTGGCAAACTACCCGGCAGAGTGAATCTGGCCGAAACCTCTTCGCCTGCCTGCCTCAGCGTTGGCGGGCGTATTTGTACTCAGAGCTGACCAAACAGGATCTCCATGCGCAGTACATCCTCGCGCCGTACCTTCGTCAAAAGCCTGGCCGCCGGAGGCCTTGTCGCCGGGCTGGGCGTTTGGCGTCAGCCCGTATGGGCTGTGGCACGCCCCGGCCAGTCGAACGACCAAGGTATATTGGCAGGCACCGAATTCGACCTGACCATCGACTCGCTCGGCGTGAACTTCAGCGGCCGTGAACGCACCGCGATGGCGATCAACGGGAGCATCCCGGGCCCGCTGCTGCGCTGGCGCGAAGGCGACACCGTGACGCTACGGGTACGTAACCGCCTGCCGCAGGACACCTCGATCCACTGGCACGGCATCCTGTTGCCCGCCAACATGGATGGCGTGCCGGGCTTCAGCTTTGCCGGCATCGCGCCGAACGGCATGTACGAGTACCGGTTCCGCGTGAAACAGAGCGGCACCTACTGGTATCACAGCCATTCGGCCTTCCAAGAACAGCTTGGTGTCTACGGACCACTGGTTATCGATCCGCTCGAGCCCGAACCCTTCGAATATGCGCGGGACTACGTGGTGATGCTCACCGACTGGACCGATGAAGGCCCGGCGCGCGTACTCGACAAGCTGAAAAAGCAGTCCGACTACTACAACCGCGGCCGGCGGACTTTGGGCGACTTTATCAATGATGTGGCGGACCAGGGCTGGCGCGAGACAATGAGTAATCGCTGGGCCTGGGCGAAGATGAAGATGACGCCCACCGATCTCGCCGACATCAGCGGCGAAACCTACACATACCTGCTCAACGGTCAGGCACCGGACGACAACTGGACTGGCGTTTTCGAGCCAGGCGAACCGGTGCGCCTGCGCCTGATCAACGGCTCGGCGATGACCTATTTTGACTTTCGCATTCCCGGCCTGAAGCTCACCGTGGTGGCTGTCGACGGCCAGTATGTCGAGCCGGTCGAGGTCGACGAACTGCGCCTGGCGGTGGCCGAAACGGTCGACGTCATCGTCTCGCCGGACGGCAGCCAGCCGGCCTACACGCTTTTCGCCCAGTCGATGGACCGCAGCGGCTACGCTCGCGGCACCCTGGCCCTTCGCCAGGGCCTGAGCGCGCCGGTGCCCGAGCTTGACGCGCGTCCCGAGCTAAGCATGGAAGACATGGGCCATGGCGATCACGGCGCGCATGCGGCCCAGCCGTCCATGCAGCACGAAGCTCCACAACACGGCCAAATGGACCACAGCCAGATGCAGTCTTCGAGCATGGGTGGCATGGATCATTCGGCTATGGGCCATGGTGGCGGTGCCGTGGCCAGCGGTCAGATGCAGACGCACCCTGCCAGTGAGAGCGGCAATCCGCTGGTCGACATGCAAACGATGATGCCGGTGCCAAAGCTGGATGATCCGGGTATCGGCCTGCGCGACAACGGCCGCCGGGTACTGACCTACGCTGACCTGCGCAGCACCTTTCCCGACCCGGACGGCCGTGAGCCGACACGCACCATCGAGCTGCACCTGACCGGCCATATGGAGCGCTTCGCCTGGTCATTCGACGGCATTCCGTACGCGAAATCCGAGCCGATCCGTCTCAAGTACGGCGAGCGGGTGCGTTTCGTGCTGGTCAACGACACCATGATGCACCACCCCATTCACCTGCACGGGTTGTGGAGCGACCTGGAGGACGAAAACGGCCATTTCCAGGTACGCAAGCACACCATCGACATGCCACCCGGTTCCAAACGCAGCTATCGCGTCACGGCTGACGCACTGGGGCGCTGGGCCTATCACTGCCACATGCTGATGCACATGGACCTCGGGATGTTCCGCGAAGTCCGGGTCGAAGAATGAAGGAGAACCTCATGAGCACTTTCAAACGCAACTCGGTGATTGTTTTGGGCTTCCTCACGGCCTTGCCCTTTACTGCGCTGCAGGCGCAGACCGAGCACGACGGCCACCATCCGGAAGGAGCCCCGCCGCAGCAATCCGTTCCCAAGGCCGGCCACCCGCAGCCGCAAAGTGGAATGATGCCCCAGGAGGGGATGGGGATGGACCACGAGGGCATGGATCACGACAAGATGATGCAGATGCACAAAGAGCACATGGGGTCCGGGCAGATGGACCACGGCAGCATGGGCAAGGGCCCGCAGCCACCCCAAGGGAGCGACGAAAAGAGCCCCGAGCATGACCATTAAGGTCGCGCTGCTCGGCGCGCTCTGCCTGGCTGCGGCCACTAGCCACGCGCAGGAAGCGATGAACCACTCGGGCCATGCCGGTCACCCACCGGCGGTGCCCGCGCCCCCTGAACAGCATGGTCAGGATCACATGCAGCCGGACCACGGCATGATGGACCATCGAGCGATGGATCATTCAGGGCATGCAATGCCGCATCCCCCACCAACGGGGATCCCGCCGGGAGAGGCAACACGCCCCCCCGGTCCCAACCCTTAGCCCCGCCGACATCGAGGCGGCCTTTCCCGACCTGCCCGATCACGGCATGCATCAGGGCAGCAGCCATTTCATGTTTGTCGCCGACGAGCTGGAATGGCAGGACGCCGACGCCGGAAGTACGCTGGCCTGGGATCTGAGCGGCTGGGCTGGCGGGGACATCGATCGGCTGGCCTTTCGCTCGGAAGGCGAGCGAACCAATGGGCATACCGAAGAAGCGGAACTGCAGCTGCTCTGGAGCCATGCCATCGGACCCTGGTGGGAAACCGTCGCCGGTGTCCGCCAGGACTTCAAACCCGGCTCGCCGCAAACCTGGGCTGCATTCGGCCTGCAGGGAATGCCACTGTATGGGCTGGAAACCGAAGCCACGGCGTTTATTGGCGACGGCGGCCAGTCAGCGCTCCAGTTGGAAGCCGAATACGACATGCTGCTGACTCAGCGCTGGGTGCTTCAGCCCACGGCAGAGATCAATCTTCATGGTCGCACGGACGAATCCCGTGGCATCGGCTCCGGGCTCAGCGATGCCAGCATTGGGCTCCGGCTGCGCTATGAAATCAGTCGACAGTTTGCGCCTTACGTGGGCGTCAGCTGGAGCCGGGCTTACGGCAACAGCGCCGAGCTGCAGCGGGCTGAAGGTGAAGACACAAGCGAGGCCCGTCTGGTGGCGGGCATCCGATTTTGGTTCTGAGGTAATGGATGATGCTCAAAACCCTGACGACATTGCTACTGGCTGCGTTGGCCTTGATTCTGGCAGCTACTGCCGTGGTGTACTTTGGAGTCGTCAATGTCGCGGCCGACGTTCCGCATAGCGGGCCGATCCGGGCGCTATTGGAGACAGCCCGCCAACGCTCCGTCGCGGTTCGCGCCGAAGCTATAGAAGTGCCAGAACTGAGCGATGCTGAACTGATTCGCTCGGGCGCCGGAAACTACGAGGCCATGTGCGTCGCCTGCCATCTCGCGCCAGGGTCCGGCCCGACAGAACTGAGCGAGAACCTCAACCCTGCGCCGCCGAATCTGGCTGACGCCAACCGCAAGCGTGACCCGGCTGAGGATTTCTGGACGATCAAACATGGGATCAAAGCCACCGGCATGCCCGCCTGGGGCCAGAGCATGGAAGATCGCTACATCTGGGAACTGGTCGCCCTGCTCGAGCAGCTGCCAGCGCTAACAGCCATGGAATATAAAACACTGGTGGCAACCAGCAATGGCCATCATCACGGCGGTGGCGAGACTCACATGCCCAGCGGTGCACCCGGTGCTACAGCCGATCACCATGGCGACATGCGCTCGGCTGAAGACCATCATCGAGCGATGGAGGCCAAGCCTGAAATCCACCGTCACGCCGACGGCAGCGATCACGCTCATTGATCGGCTGCCCCGCCGCGTCTCGATCAGACGCCGCGGAGGCCTTTCGGTTTAGCCCTAGGACGCTGCAACTGGTTCAATGCCGGAGGCTTCTTTACCGAAGTCAGGCTGGCGGTAGGCGTCGCGCCACGCCTGGTAGCGCTGATCCTGCCAGACCCGCGAGTGCAGCTGCGCCATACCGTCCGGATCGTTCAGCAAGCGCCAGCGGGCCGCTTCGGCAGCACCGTCCGGCCCTGCATCGAGGATCTGCTGCATCCGCTGCTCACGCAGCAACTCGGCACCCGGCACCACCTTGACATGCCGCGCCCGCGCCATTCCGCACACCAGCGCGTTGTAGATCGGATCGACAGTGGCCGCGATAAAGCCTTTCGTCAGGGCATTGGCCTGGCTCTCCCGCGTATAGCGGTCGGTCGATGCCAGCTCCTGCGGCGGATTGAACTCCTCCGGGATCAGGAACAGCTTACGGCGAAACGCCGCAAGACCGAGACCGGTACGGCTGGTGATCACCGATACAGGCGCCGACAGGATCAGCGAAACCACGATTGGCGCCAGCCACCAGAGGAAGGCAGGGTCGAGCCAGCCCACCAATGCCGTCCAGAGCACGCCCAGCAGCATTTGCGGGCCGTGCCGACGCAAGGCTTCGCTCCAAGGTGTCGCGTTATCGGCGCGCTGCGGTGAATTCCACTGCACCGACCAGCCGAGAAACGCAGCGCTGACGAATACCGTGTGGAACAACATGCGCACCGGCGCGGCCAGCATCGAAAACAGGCTCTCCAGCAGCATCGACAACAACAGACGAGTGCGCCCGCCGTACTCGTGAGCGCCCTGAATACAGATCAGCAATACGCTGAGCAGCTTCGGCAGGAACAGCAGCGTCAAGGTCGCCGTGAACAGCGCGATGGCTTCCTGCGGGTGCCATTGCGGCCACAAGGGATACAGCTGGTTCGGCTGCAGGAAATATTCCGGCACCATCAGCGTGTGAATCGCCAGCAGCCCCGTCGACAACGCCAGGAAGACGAACCACAGCGGCGCAGACAGGTAGGACATCACCCCGGTCAGGAACACGAAGCGGTGCACCGTGTGCATCCCCTTGACCAGAAACAGCCGGAAGTTCATCAGGTTGCCGTGGCACCAGCGACGGTCGCGCTTGAGCTCGTCGAGCAGGTTCGGAGGCAGTTCCTCGTAACTTCCCGGCAAATCATAGGCAATCCACACGCCCCACCCTGCGCGACGCATCAGAGCCGCCTCGACAAAGTCGTGGGAGAGGATGTCGCCAGCGAACGAGCCCTTGCCGGGCAAGGGCGCCAAGGCGCAGTGCTCAATGAACGGCTTGACCCTGATGATCGCGTTGTGGCCCCAGTAGTGCGACTCGCCCAGCTGCCAGAAATTGAGCCCGGCCGTGAACAGCGGACCATAGACCCGTGTGGCGAACTGCTGCATGCGCGCGTACAGCGTATCCATGCCCGAAGCCTTCGGCGCCGTCTGGATGATACCTGCGCCGGGGTTGGCCTCCATCAGCCGTACCAGACTGGTCAGGCAATCGCCGCTCATCACGCTGTCGGCATCGAGCACCACCATGTAGCGGTAGCTGCTGCCCCAGCGACGGCAGAAGTCATCGATGTTGCCACTCTTGCGCTTCACCCGGCGGCGGCGACGTCGGTAGAAGATATGGCCGAAGCCATCGACTTCGCGACAGACCTCCAGCCAGGCCTTCTGCTCGGCGACACAGGTGTCGGGATCATTGCTGTCGCTGAGCACGAAGATGTCGAAATGCTCTAGCTGTCCCGTCGCCTTGAGCGACTCGAAGGTCGCGCGCAGCCCGGCAAACACACGAGGCACATCCTCGTTGGCAATCGGCATCACCAACGCCGTGCGCGCCTCGCGTGGGATTGGCTCGTCGCCAAGGGTAGTCGCCGAAATGTTGTAGCGGTCATTGCCCTTGAGCAGCTGAAAGAAGCCCATCAGCGCGGTCCAGAAACCCACCGACACCCAGCAGAACAACAGGGCGAACAGCAACAGAATGCTGGTTTGCACAACATACGGAAGAATCTGCCGCGCCGATTCTTGCAGCGGCTGCTGGAACACCTCCTGCAGATCGACCAGCGCCCAGCCCTGATACGGCAGCACCGATTTCATGTGCCAGGTGGCAACCACTGTCTGCAGCAGCATCAGCACCAGCAATGTAGCGCGTCGGACCGCCGCCACCCGGCGCCAGCCCGAACGATCGACGGACTGAGCCGGAGGCATTTCCACCGTGCGGTTCTTCTTGCGCAGCAAGCGCCACCAGCTGAGTCGTAACACATTGGTATGCCAGGGCTCCGGCACCATGCGCGTGCGCACGATGGGCGGTGTCGACTCAATGCAGACGCGCCCCTGATGGTCGCGCGTGAGCGCCTTGGCACGCTCCAGGGTTTCTCCCCAGCCGAGTTTCAGGCGAGCGGCGACCGAGCCCAGCAAATCGCCTCCGCTCGGCTCGACGTCACTGGCAGTTGGCACCGCCCGGCCCAATGCCCGATGAATATCCTCCAGCGCTCCATCGCCCTGAGCCATATTCTTGATCAGGGCTTGGCGTTGCGGGTCATCAAGGGGCAACTGGCTGATGTAGCGCCCTGTTATCGAAGGGTCCACGGGACTATTCATTGGTCGGGATCTGGTAGCTCCAGGTTTCGGAAAGCGTCTTTTCGCCATCCACCAGCGCTGCCCTTAGTTCAACCGGTTGTTTGGGATCTCGAACCTTCAAACGCAAGGTCAGACGCCAGCCGTCGGTCACCGGGTTATGCCGCAGGTTGTTTTCCACCAGCTCGGCATTGTCACCAATGCTGACCCGCGTGCTGACCGGCGCGTCTGCAGGCAGCTCGGCCAGGTTGGGGCCGATGAAATCCACGATCAGCGCCGTGCTGCCGTCAGGCTGGCGAATCAGGTTGGACTGTTTGACATCGCCTGCAGACAGACGTGTCTGGCTGACCCAGGCAAGTTTCGGATCATGCAGCGCAGGTTCATCCATAGTGAAGTGCAGCCGGTACTCGAAATCCAGCGGCTCGCCGGGCTCCGGTCGCTGCTCCGGGACCCAGAAGGCAACGATGTTGTCGTTTGTTTCGTCAGGCGTAGGAATCTCGATCAGTTCCACGCGACCCTTGCCCCAATCGCCCTTGGGCTCGACCCAGCCGCTGGGCCGCAGCTCGTAGCGGTCGTCCAGATCCTCGTAGCGGCCGAAGTCGCGGGTACGCTGGAGCAGCCCGAAACCGCGCGGGTTTTCGACCGCGTAGCTGCTGATAGCCAGCCGTTTGGGATTGTTCAGCGGCCGCCAGATCCACTCGTCAGCGCCGGTATGAATCGCCAGCCCCTCGGAGTCGTGCAGCTGCGGCCGGTAGTTGAGCAGTTCGCTTGGCTGGTTGGCGCCGAACAGATACATGCTGGTGAGCGCAGCGATGCCCAGCTTCTCCACCGGCTCACGCAGATAGACCCGCGCTTTGACATCGACCGTGCTGTCCTTGCCCGGCGTGACCACCATCCGATAAGCACCGGTGGCGCGCGGAGAATCAAGCAGCGCATAGATCACCAGGTTGCGACGGTCAGCTTCGGGGCGTTCGATCCAGAATTCGCGGAAGCGTGGAAACTCCTCTCCGCTCGGCAGCGCTGTATCGATAGCCAGACCGCGTGCAGACAGGCCGTATACCTGATCCTTGCCGATTACCCGGAAATAGCTGGCGCCGAGCAGCGTCATCAGCTCATCGGCCTTATCCGGCTTGTTCAGCGGATAAAGCACTTTGAAACCGGCAAACCCAAGGTTTTCCAGCGCAGCAGGTTCGATCTCAACGTTGCCGAACTCGAACATCTCCGGGCTATAGCGCACCTTCTCGACGCCGTTGGCGGTGATCTCGTTGATTCGCACCGGAACATCGAAGTGCATGCCCTGATGGTAGAACTGCACTTCGAAAGGTGTGGGCGCGTCATGCCAGAGCGCCTTGTCACTGCGGAAGCGCAGCTGCTGATAGTCAGCGAACGCCATGTTGCGGAACACCGGCGGCAGATTGCTCTTCGGCGCTGCATAGCCTTCGGCCGCCAGTTTTTCCGCCTTGGCCGCAACATCATCGAGGCTGAATGCCCAGCTACTACAGGCAAACAGACCCAAACACAGACTCAACGTCATTCCCAGTGCCCGACCTGAACGAGCCCCTGATTTGAAATGATAGGTACGTGACACATCGCCTCCTGAGCAATCACGATTACCGCTGACCGCGTTGCGGCCCGGTTTGCTGTTGTTGGTCTTCCGCCGCAGCAAATGATTCACTGCGAAGCCAAGCAAAGCGGCAAATCATCCCACGCCGCATGTGCGCCGGATAGCTACCTGGAGAGGTCTTTTTTCACATTGCGTGCCGTCGCCTAACACCCGGTGGTAAAGGGCTGAGACCAGGCGACCTGCGGTCAGTCCGATGTCTTACAGAAGGGTGAACTGCCCCCGCTTGACCCGTTCCGAATCCAACCCGATCTGCACCTCGAATACGCCGGGCTCGGCAACCCGCTCGAGTTGCGCGTTAACGAATTTCAGGTCCTCCTCTTTGAGCTTGAATCGGACCTCCCGCGTCTCGCCGGCCTTGAGGAAAACCTTGCGAAATCCTTTGAGCTCCTTCACCGGACGAATCACCGATGCCACCTCGTCCCGAACGTACAACTGCACGACCGTCGCACCGTCACGCGACCCGGCGTTTTTCAGCGTCACGCTTGCTTCCAGGCCGCCGCCGCGCGGCATGTTCGGGCTGGACAAGCGCACCTCGGACAATTCGAAATCGGTGTAGCTCAGGCCATAGCCGAAGGGGTACAGCGGCCCATTGGGCTCCTCAAAGTACTGCGAGGTGTAGTTGCCCGGCTTGCCCTCGACATAGGGCCGGCCGACGCGCAGGTGGTTGTAGTAGGTTGGAATCTGCCCCACCGAACGCGGGAAAGAGATCGGCAGCTTTCCGGCGGGATTCTGATCGCCAAAGAGCACATCCGCGATGGCATGTCCCCCTTCGGTACCACTGAACCAGGTTTCTATAACCGCATCGGCGTTGGCCTTCGCCCAGTTGAGATCCAGCGGACGGCCATTCATCAGCACCAGCACCAGCGGCTTGCCGGTCTTCTTGAGCGCTTTCAGAAGCGCTTGCTGGCTTTTCGGGATCTGCAGACTGGTACGACTCGACGCTTCATGGGACATGCCGCGCGATTCACCGACTGCGGCAACGATCACGTCGGCCTGTTTGGCAATTGCGACCGCTTCGGCAACCATCGTTTCGGGTGAACGTGGGTCTTGCACCACCTCGGGGTTGTCCCAGTTGAGAAAGTTCAGGTACTCGACCATGTGCGGGTCGTCGGTAATATTGGCGCCGCGGGCGTGACGCAGGACCGCCTTGTCGCCCAACGCGTCGAGCAAGCCCTGGCGCAAGGTCACCGACTGTTTAGCGACGCCCGCAGCGGACCAGCTGCCCATCATGTCGACCGGCGAATCGGCCAGCGGACCGACCAGCGCAATGGTGCCGCGCTTTTGCAGCGGCAAGGTCTGACCCTTGTTTTCCAGCAGCACGATCGATTCACGCGCGACGGCTCTGGCGGCCTCGCGATGCAAACGGCTTTCCGCGTTGACGTCCGCCGGATCGTCTTTGGCCGAGCCGATGCGTCGGAACGGGTCGTGGAACAGGCCCATGTCGTACTTGGCGCCAAGCACCTCGCGCACAGCCGTGTCGATTTCGCCGATGCCGACCTCACCCGATGCCACCAGCCCCGGCAGTTCCTCGCGATACAGCGAGTCGGCCATGCTCATATCGATGCCGGCCTTGATCGCCAGCTTTGCCGCCTCGCGGCCATCTTTGGCTACGCCATGACGCATCAGTTCGCTGATTGCCCCATGGTCGCTGAGAGCAACGCCGTCAAAACCCCAGTCGCGCCGTAGCAGATCCTGCAGTAGCCAGGTATTGGCGCTGGCCGGCACTCCGTTGATGGAATTCAGCGCCACCATCACGCCCCCCGCCCCGGCGTCGATAGCAGCGTGATAAGGCGGCAGGTAGTCCTGATGCATGCGCATCGGGCTCATATCCACCACGTTGTAGTCACGCCCGCCCTCGACCGCACCGTACAGGGCGAAATGCTTGACGCTCGCGGTCACGCTGTCCGCCGCAGCTGGCGAATCGCCCTGATAGGCCTCCACCATGGTGCGCGCGATTTCCGATACCAGATACGGATCTTCACCGAAGCCTTCGGATGTACGGCCCCAGCGTGGATCGCGGGAAATGTCGACCATAGGCGCGAAGGTCATGTCCAGGCCGTCAGCACTGGATTCGATGGCCTGCACGCGGCCACTGGTGGCGATTGTGTCGAGATCCCAGCTTGAGGCCAGGCCCAGGCCGATGGGAAAGATCGTCCGATGACCATGCACCACGTCATAGGCAAAGAAGATCGGGATCTTCATCCGGCTGCGCAGGGCTGCCTGTTGCATCGGCCGGTTGTCGTGGCGGGTGACGGTATTGAAGGTGCCGCCAATATGGCCCGCTTTCAGTTCGTCGAGGATGCGTTCGCGCGGCATGTCGCCGCCAATGCTGATCAACCGCAACTGGCCGATTTTCTCTTCCAGCGTCATCTGCTCGATAAGGCTGGCAATAAAGGCCGGCTTGTCATCCAGCAAAGGGGAACGAGGTTCGGCGGCGATAGATTGCAGCGAAAGACCGGCCATCAGGCCGAGCATAAACAGCCGTTTCATTATTGGGAGATTCCTGAGCCTGAGAGGCTAATGGGACGAACCATCTGATTCTGGCATCGCCGGATTAAGCGTTGCCGAGTATGAGTTTTCCGATGGATTACAACCAGCGCTATCCAACGGCGGCGCAGCCATTGCAGCGTGCCGCTATGGGCATTAGGAATTACGGTGTGCGGGGCACGCCGTTCGTCTCACCAGGAACCGGCAGCGATCAGTTGATCAGGCCGCCAGGGGTACGCCAGCCAATCGGCAAGCGCGGCTGGCATGGACGGGATCGGACCACTTCGTCAGTGACCCGCCTCACAGGGTCACTTTCCTGGGGGGAAACGCTTCATGGAGGCTAGCCAGGCGTCATCCAGACGGTTTTGATCGATATCCATCCCGCGCGCTTCCATCATGTCGCGATGCTGATCGATTTCTTCTGTCACTTCGCTGAGCGAGGCGCTGTTGCCATCCAGCTGATGCATCTGCGTCAGCCCGAGATGGTAGAACCGCAGCAGTTTTATCGCCTCGGGATCACCCGCTGCCACAGCCGCCGTGACATGGTGCATGACGTTAGTCACGCTCATCAGGCTGCGTTTGAGGTTCCAGCCGTAAGCAGCGCAAGCCATCCAGGACTGCTGCAGATAGACAAAGCGCACCAATGCGGCAGTCAGCAGCAAACCGGCCACGACCCCTGCCACGTTCCACTTCAGGTTATCTGCACCCGCCTCGCCGAACAGCGCAACGGCCAGGGTCGCCAGCCCCATCGCCAGCACTGCAAAGGTCACGGCGACAACCAGCGTGCTGCGTCGCGTCTTCTGCCGGTAGGTTTCCGGGCTGAGCGACTTGATTTCGAATACCACCATGAGTTCGCGATCCTTGGGCTGGACGGGGAGAAAGTGCCGACGGCGTTGCATTATTACCCAGCCAAGCTTTGGGCAGCTGATACGGGACAGCCTTTGTGTCGCCCGTCGAAGACCACCATTGGGGCTGACGGACCCGGCATGCCAACGACGTCGCAGCACAGACAGCACGACCAACCCGCTGGCTTTCAAGCGTCAGTGCCAGGCTCTATGATCAGCGCATCCTTTCCTTGGCAGTCAAAAGGGCCTCTATCATGAGCCGCTATGAAATATCGTTTTCCGGCGAACTCGCTCCGGGCGCAAAGCTGGAGCAGGTCGAGGCCAACCTGACTCGCCTGTTTCAGGCGGACGCCCAGCGCATCGCCGTGCTGTTTTCCGGCCGGCGGATCGTGATCAAGCAGGACCTCGACCATGCCAGCGTCGAGAAATATCGCCAGGCCATGGCCCGCGCGGGTGCCATCGCCGAAGTGCAACCGATGCCGGTGGAAGTCGAGGAAATCGAGCTCGCCCCGCCGCCGTCGGAAGACGCGGTTCCGGCACAACAGCCTTCTGCCCCTGCAGCATCGCCACCACCATTGAAGGTCGCTCCGCGCGACGAATACATGGCGGCCTTCGTCGACGTCGAGGCGCCGGACTTCGGCATTGCACCGGTCGGCGTCGATCTTCAGGACGCCCGCGCGCCCGTGCAGCCGCCTGTTGTCGACTTGTCACAGTTCAGCCTGGCACCGGTGGGCAGCGATATGGGCGAACGGCGCCGTGCCAGCGATGCGCCTGTGCCGGACACCTCTCACCTTAAGCTGGTGGACTGATCCCCGCCCAGCAGGATGGCTTTTACTCCACCCACCTGACCAGAGGCGACCTCCCGGCCCTGTAGGGTGGGCTTCAGCCCACCGACGCGACCTTGCAGGCGAACTCCCAACGCCGACCCGGGCTCCAACGCTACAAGCCCGCAAAGTGTCTGTATTCATGGATCTTGTCGTTGCCCGCCCCGAAGGCCTGTATTGCCCGCCTGGTGATTTCTACATCGACCCTTGGCGGCCGGTAGAGCGCGCCGTCATCACCCACGCCCACGGCGACCACGCGCGCTGGGGCATGGGGCATTACCTGGCCTCCCGCGACAGCGAAGGCATCCTGCGCTCGCGCATCGCCGCTGACATGCCACTGCAGACGCTGGCGTACGGCGAGTCCATCGAGCACCACGGGGTCAGGCTCAGCTTCCATCCCGCCGGCCATGTGCTCGGTTCCGCCCAGGTCCGACTGGAATACAGGGGCGAAGTCTGGGTCGCCTCGGGCGACTACAAGGTGGAGCCGGACGGCACTTGCGCACCCTTCGAGCCGGTGCGCTGCCACACCTTCATCACTGAATCGACCTTTGGTCTGCCGATCTACAAATGGCCCTCGCAGGCCGAGATATTCCGCGAGATCAACGACTGGTGGCGCGCCAACGCGGCGGCCGGGCGCGCCAGCGTGCTGTTCTGCTACGCCTTCGGCAAAGCGCAGCGCATCCTGCATGGCCTGGACGAAAGCATCGGCACCATCGTCGTCCACGGTGCCGTCGAGCCGCTGAACAAGGTCTACCGCGAAGGCGGCATCTATCTGCCACCGACCGTCTATGCCGGCGACCTGAAGAAAGGCGACCCGCGTTTAAAGCACGCCATCATCCTCGCCCCGCCCTCCGCTGGCGGCAGCACCTGGATGCGCCGCTTCGGTGACTACGCCGACGCCTTTGCCAGTGGCTGGATGATGCTGCGCGGCACCCGTCGTCGGCGCGGGGTCGACCGCGGCTTTGTGCTCTCCGATCATGCCGACTGGCCGGGCCTGCTCTGGGCCATCGAGCAGACCGGCGCCGAGCGGGTGATGGTGACCCATGGTTCAGTTGCGGTCCTGGTGCGCTACCTGCGTGAGATGCGCGGCCTCGACGCCCAGGCCTTCGAGACCGAATACGGTGATGAGGATGACGCCACGTCCCAGGAGGCCGAATGACCCGCAGTCGTGCCTTACGCTTCCTACGGAAGAAAACCGCCGCTGAAATACGACGCCGCCCCTGTAGGAGCGAGCTTGCTCGCGATCCGGAACCCTTGCGCCGCCAGGGATCGCCAGCAAGCTGGCTCCTAACAAAGAGTATCAACACCGAGCTTCGCCACCACCTTCGCAGGAGCGAGCTTGCTCGCGAAGAGGCTGCCTCCGCCGCTAAAGGCGGGCCGAAATGAAAGCCTTTGCCACCCTATACAGCCGCCTCGACGCCACCACCTCAAGCAACACCAAGCTCGCGGCGATGCGGGACTACTTCCGCGACGCCGATCCCGCCGACGCGGCCTGGGCGGTCTACTTTCTGGCCGGCGGCCGCCCGCGCCAACTGGTCCCGACACGGGTACTGCGCGCAGCCGCCATGCAAGCCTCGGGCTTGCCGGAATGGCTGTTCGAGGAAAGTTACCAGGCGGTTGGCGATATGGCCGAAACCATCTCACTGCTGATGCCCGAAGCCGAGCACAGCTCCGACGACGGGCTGGCCGTGTGGATGCAGGACAAGTTGCTGCCGCTGCGCGGCCTGCCGCCGGAAGAGTTGACCGAACGCCTGCCCGCGCTCTGGGCACAGTTGGATCGACTGAGCCTGATGGTCTGCATCAAGCTGATCACTGGCGCCTTTCGCGTTGGCGTGTCGAAGCTGCTGGTGACCCGCGCGCTGGCCTCGCTGGCCGACCTTGACCCCAAGCGTGTGGCCCAGCGGCTGGTGGGCTACACCGATCTGTCGCACCGCCCCAGCGCCGAGGGCTACCGCGCGCTGATCGCCGACGAATCCGAACACGAGCATGCACAACGCGGCGGGCAGCCCTACCCGTTTTTCCTCGCCCATCCGTTGCAGGCGCCGGTCGAGGAGTTCGACACGCTGCTCGGTGCGCCAGAGAACTGGTTCATCGAGTGGAAGTGGGACGGCATCCGCGCCCAGCTGGTCAAGCGCGACGGGCAGATCTGGGTCTGGTCGCGCGGCGAGGAGCTGGTCAGCGAACGATTCCCCGAACTCTGTGAACTGGCTGGCTGCTTGCCGGACGGCACGGTGATCGACGGCGAGATACTGGTCTGGAAGCACGCGCCCGGCGAGCCTGCGACCGACTTGTTCCAGCAGCCCGCTCGCGACGATAGCGAAGCAACCGAGCGCTTCGGCGTGCAGCCCTTCGCCCTGCTGCAACAGCGGATCGGCCGCAAGAACCTGACCGCCAAAGTGTTGCAGGACGCCCCGGTTGCGGTGCTCAGTTATGACCTCCTGGAATGGCAGGGCGACGACTGGCGCCAGCGAGCGCACCACGAACGTCGGCAACAGCTCGAAGCCGTCGTCGCGCAATGCCCCAATCCACGGCTGATGCTGTCGCCGCTGGTGACCGGCCGTGACTGGAGCGATCTGGCGCGCCAGCGCGAGGCGTCCCGTGAGCGCGGTGTCGAGGGCATGATGATCAAGGCGCGCGACGCGCAGTATGGCGTTGGCCGGACCAAGGACGTCGGCGTCTGGTGGAAATGGAAGATCGATCCGTATTCCATCGATGCCGTACTGATCTACGCCCAGCGCGGCCACGGCCGCCGCGCCAGCCTCTATACCGACTACACCTTTGCCGTATGGGACGGCGAGCCAGGCGACCCCGAGCGCAAGCTGGTGCCCTTCGCCAAGGCCTATTCCGGGCTGACCGACGAGGAAATGCGCAAGGTCGACGCCATCGTGCGCAAGACCACCGTAGAGAAGTTCGGCCCCGTGCGCAGCGTGACGCCAACGCTGGTGTTCGAATTGGGCTTCGAAGGTATAGCTGCCAGCAGCCGGCACAAAAGCGGCATCGCCGTGCGCTTCCCACGCATGCTGCGCTGGCGTCTCGACAAGCCGGTGGATGAGGCCGATACGCTGGAGACGCTGAAGGAACTGCTCGGATGAAGCGGCCTGGAGAAGTCGGGCACAAGCACGACTCCCATATAGGAGCCAGCTTGCTGGCGATCACCATCCGCGCGGAGCCCCAAGATCGCGAGCAAGCTCGCTCCTACCAAAAGCAGAAGCACGACTCCCGTGTAGGAGCCAGGTCGTTGGCGATCTCCATCCACGCGGAGCCCCAAGATCGCGAGCAAGCTCGCTCCTACGAAAAGCGGAAGGACGACGCCCATGTAGGAGCCAGCTTGCTGGCGATCACCATCCGCGCGGAGTCAGAGGTTCGCGAGCAAGCTCGCTCCTACGAAAAGCAGAAGCATGACGCCCATGTAGGAGCCAGCTTGCTGGCGATCAGCAACCCTGCGGGGTCCGAGGTTCGCGAGCAAGCTCGCTCCTACCAAAAGCAGAAGCACGACTCCCGTGTAGGAGCCAGCTTGCTGGCGATCTCCATCCACACGGAGCCCCAGGATCGCGAGCAAGCTCGCTTCTACGAAAAGCAGAAGCATGACGCCCATGTAGGAGCCAGCTTGCTGGCGATCACCATCCGCGCGGAGCCCCAAGATCGCGAGCACGCTCGCTCCTACCAAAAGCAGAAGCACGACTCCCGTGTAGGAGCCAACTTGCTGGCGATCACCATCCGCGCGGAGCCCAAGGTTCGCGAGCAAGCTCGCTCCTACGAAAAGCGGAAGCACGACGTTCGCTTGTATCGGGTGGCCTTCAGGTTATGAGTAAGACGCCCGCGTCGCTTGCCGAACGTTGGTTTGCCAACCGCGACTGGCAGCCGTTCCCTTTCCAGCAGCAGGTCTGGCAGGCAGTACACAAGGGCGAATCGGGCCTGCTCCATGCCACCACGGGCTCGGGCAAGACTTACGCCGTCTGGCTTGGCGCGCTCAATCGATTCGCTTCTCCCGTAGCCGATTGGTCCACAGAAGACCCGCAGCCGTCTGCCAAGCCATCGGACAAACCTGCGCCGCTCACCGTCCTCTGGATCACACCCATGCGCGCGCTGGCCGCTGACACGGCCCGCGCGTTGCAAGCCCCGTTGGACGACCTCGGCATCAACTGGAGCATCGGCCTGCGAACCGGTGATACCAGTAGCTCAGAACGGGCGCGCCAGGGGCGGCGCCTGCCAAGTGCGCTGGTCACGACCCCGGAAAGCCTCACCCTGTTGCTGACCCGTGCCGACGCGCGTCAGGCATTCGCCGGCCTGCGCATGCTGGTGGTGGACGAGTGGCATGAGCTGCTGGGCAACAAGCGCGGCGTGCAGTTGCAACTGGCGCTGGCGCGGCTGCGCCAATGGATGCCAGAACTGATCGTCTGGGGGCTATCGGCCACCTTGGGTAATCAGCCGCATGCGTCGGAGGTGCTGCTGCACCCGAACAGCGGCAAGCTGGTACAGGGCAAGGTCGACAAGAACCTGCGGATCGATACCCTGCTGCCATCGAGCATTGAGCGTTTCCCCTGGGCCGGGCACCTGGGCCTGCGCTTGCTGCCGCAGGTGGTCGAAGAGATCGACTCCGCTGCCACGACACTTGTCTTTACCAATACCCGCTCTCAGTCGGAGATCTGGTATCAGGCGATTCTCGGTGCGCGGCCGGACTGGGCCGGGCTGATCGCCCTGCATCATGGCTCGCTGTCGCGCGAGGTACGTGACTGGGTAGAACTGGGCCTCAAGCAAGGCGCGCTCAAGGCTGTCGTTTGCACCTCGAGCCTGGATCTTGGGGTCGACTTTCTCCCGGTCGAGCGGGTGTTGCAGATCGGTTCGCCTAAAGGCGTGGCGCGGCTTATGCAGCGCGCCGGGCGCTCGGGTCATGCACCAGGGCGCACCTCCCGTGTCACGCTGGTCCCCACCCATAGCGTGGAAGTGATAGAAGCCGCCGCTGCGCAGGTCGCCATTGCCGACCGCCGGATCGAAGCCCGCAGCGCCCCGCAGCGACCGCTCGATGTGCTGGTGCAGCACCTGGTCAGTATGGCGCTGGGCGGAGGCTTTCGACCTGATGAGTTGTTTGCGGAAGTTCGCCATGCCTGGTCATATCGCGAGCTCACCGATGACCACTGGCAGTGGGCACTGGCCTTCGTCCGTCATGGCGGGCATTCGCTCACCGCCTACCCGGATTATCAGCGTGTCGAGCCGGACGAGACCGGCCTGTGGAAGGTCCCCAGCCGCCGCGTGGCGCTGCGTCATCGCATGGGCATCGGCACCATCGTCAGCGATGCCAGCCTGACGGTGAAATTCTGGGCCAAGGGTGGCAGTGGCCGTTCGCTGGGCACCATTGAGGAAGGGTTCATCGCGCGCTTGCGGCCCGGCGACAATTTCCTCTTCGGGGGCCGACTGCTGGAACTGGTGCGGGTGGAGAACATGACCGCCTACGTCAGCCGGGCCACGGGCAAGAAAGCCGCGGTGCCACGCTGGAATGGCGGGCGGATGCCGCTGTCCAGCGAACTGGCCGATGCCGTGGTCGAGCAGCTCGGCGCCGCCTCGCGCGGCCAGTTCGACAGTCCAGAAATGCGTCTGGTCGAACCCCTGCTTCGCGTGCAAATGGACTGGTCGGCGCTGCCCACCGAAACCACGCTGCTGGCCGAGGTGATGAAGTCCCGCGAGGGCTGGCACCTGTTCCTCTACCCCTTCGCCGGGCGCCACGTACATCTGGGGCTCGCCAGCCTGCTGGCCTGGCGCATGGGCCAGCGCCAGCCGCTGACCTTCTCCATCGCCGTGAATGACTACGGGTTCGAACTGCTCTCGGCGACCGAAGTGGACTGGTTGCAGTGGCTGACGCCCGACCTGTTCAGTCAGGACAATCTGCTGCATGACGTGCTTGCCAGCCTCAATGCTGGTGAGCTGGCGCGCCGCCGCTTCCGCGAGATTGCACGAATCGCCGGACTGGTCTTCTCCGGCTACCCCGGGGCTCAGAAAAGCGCGCGCCAACTGCAGGCCTCCAGCGGCCTGTTCTTCGACGTGTTTCGTCAGTACGACCCGGCGAATCTGCTACTGAACCAGGCAGAGGAGGAAGTGCTGCGTCAGGAACTGGAAGTCGAGCGACTGGAACAGACCATGAGCCGGCTGCAGCAGCGCCAGCTGGACATCCATCAGGTCAAACGCACCACGCCGTTGGCGTTCCCGTTGATGGTCGAACGCTTCCGCGAAAGCATGAGTTCAGAAAAACTCGCCGACCGCATCCGTCGCATGGTCGCGGAATTGGACAAGGCAGCAGGTCCCGGTGGCTATCAGCCAGAGGGCGACGCCAGTATTGCCGTGGAACGGGAAACCAGCCCCAAGCGCAAACCGCGCGCAACCAAGGACGGCACGCCAAGGCCGAAAAAGGCGCGACGTGCCACCCGATAGACACGACCCATGGATCGCTCCGCTGCTACGTGAGGAGACGCCCGGGTAAGCGCAAGCTTGCTGGCGGATGCTCAGTTCACCCCTAATCCACGCTCGGCCTACTGGCATATTCCATCGAACACGTCACTTTACAGCCCCCATAAGCGGTCTCGAGGCCTCGGAACCCATGCAGGAAACCGTAGGAGCGAGCCTGCTCGCGAACGCCCACCACTGCCCCCACCAACTGAGCCGGCGCCGGCACTGACAGCACAACGCAGCGAACGCCGCCCAGCGATGGGAACCCGCAACCGCCCGCGATAAACTCGGCCACATGACCCCGCACTTACCCATCGAACTCGAGCAGACGGAGCTCTGGTTGCTCCCCGAAAAAGCCATCTACTGGCCTGATCGAAAAGCACTGCTGATCGCCGATATCCATTTCGGCAAGGCCGCCACCTATCGTCGTCTTGGCCAACCGGTGCCACACGGCACCACCCAGGCCAACCTGCAACGGCTCGACGCCCTGCTCGACCGCTACCGCTGCGAGCAGCTGATCTTCCTCGGTGATTTCCTCCATGCACCGGAGTCACAGACGCCCGCCACGCTCAGCCAATTGCTCGACTGGCGCGCCAAGCACCCAGCGCTTGCGGTGACCCTGATACGGGGCAACCACGACCGCCGCGCCGGCGACCCGCCTGCCAGCCTGGCAATGACAGTGGTGCCCGAGCCGCTGCTGCTCGGCCCGTTCGCCCTGCAGCACGAACCCGATCCGCATCCCAGCCATCACGTCCTGGCAGGCCATCTGCACCCCGCGTTCCGCCTGCATGGACGCGGCCGCCAGTCGTTGCGCCTACCCTGTTTCTGCCTAGGCGAGCGGGTCAGCCTGCTGCCGGCCTTCGGCAGCTTCACCGGAATGATGGAAGTAGACGCCGACCCGGGCCGGCGTCTTTTCGTGATTGGGGGTGATGGGGTATGGCAGGTGGCGTGACGTGGGTTCAAGCCTGTGAGATGCCGGTTACGGTGATACCAAAGCGCTCGCTCAAACGTGTGGCAGGGGTCTCCTCCACATCGGGGTCGTGCTCGTAGGCATCTTCTTCTCCGGCGTAATCCTGCTCGGCCTTGCGGGTAACCAGCTCTACTGCCTCGTCTATATCCGGCTGGCGATCGGATTCGGTCCGCAGAATGGAGGTATTGCCGTCTTTGCTGTAAGCGATGATCCAAGTCGTCATGGGTGCCCCTCGTGTCTTAGCGCCTTCGGCGGAAACTCGCTCGCCGAGATTGGCGTCGCATTGGTTAGAGACTAGTCCGTCGCATTCAGTTCTGCCGCTTGTGCTTGTTGAATCAGCTGCCGGACGGTCTGAACGGGGCAATCGGCCGCCGGTCATCCTAGAAAGCAGACCAGGAGACGAGACCATGATCCAGTCACGTCCACGATCTAAAGAAACGACCGAGGAACAGCTGGTAGAGCTGCTGCGCCGTAGCGCAACCGTATTGCCTGACATTGATGATCCGGAATTTGCCGATGCCTTCGAGCAGTTCGCTGACGCACGGGTGGTGTTGATCGGCGAAGCCAGCCACGGCACGTCGGAGTTCTACCGCGCCCGAGCGGCGATAACCCGCCGATTGATCGAGCGACACGGCTTCAGCATCGTCGCCGCCGAAGCCGACTGGCCGGATGCGGCAAAGATCGACCGCTACGTACGCCAGCAGCAACCACCCGCCTGGGTCGAGGAAGGCTTCAAACGCTTTCCGACCTGGATGTGGCGCAACCAGGAGGTCGCTGATTTCGCCCGTTGGCTGCGTGACCACAACGATGGCCTACCCGCCGAACAACGGGTGGAATTTCGTGGGCTGGACGTCTACAGCCTGGGTGCCTCGATCCAGGAGGTGCTCGGTTATCTCGACCGGGTCGACCCGGACGCTGCCATGACCGCGCGGCGCCGATATGGCTGTCTCAGCCCTTGGCATGACGAGCCGGCGATCTACGGTCGCAACGTGATGCGCGGCGAACCCTCCTGCGAGGGCGCCGTGGTCGAACAGCTACGCGCCTTGCTCGACCAGCGACTGGAATACATGAAGAAGGACGGCTGCAGCTTCTTCAATGCCGAGCAGAATGCCCGCGTCGTGCTCGCCGCCGAGCAGTACTACCGAGCCATGTACCAGGGCTCAACAGAATCGTGGAACCTGCGTGATCGGCACATGTTCGACACCCTGCAGGGCCTGCTGGCGCATCGCGGTGAGGGTGCCAAGGCGGTGGTCTGGGCGCACAACTCGCACATCGGCAACGCCGCTTCGACCTCCATGGGCTGGGGCGGCGAATTCAATATCGGTGAGCTGTGCCGCACCGCCTTCGGTCGCGATGCGGTGCTGATCGGCATGGGCACCGACCGCGGCGAGGTGGCAGCGGCTGACAACTGGGACGAACCCATGCAGGTCAAACAGGTTCGGCCGTCGCGCCCGGACAGCTGGGAGCAGCTGTTCTTGCGCACTGAACTACCGGCTTCGCTAACCACGTGGCGCGATGATCCGCAGCTCCGCAAAGCATTGGCCAGGCCGCGCCTCGAGCGGGCCATTGGGGTGATCTACCGTCCGGCTACCGAACGCCAGAGCCATTATTTCCAAGCCATACTGTCTGAACAGTTCGACGCCCTGCTCTGGCTCGAACAGACCCACGCGGTCAAACCGATCGGCCCCCAGCAGATCGATGAAGAGAGCGTTCCGGATACCTACCCATTCGGAGAGTGAGTCATGCGCGTCTTAATGCCCGAATCGCAACTTTTTCGCGACCGCACCCATGCCGGCCAGGAGCTGGCCGAAGCCCTGCAGCACCTTGCGGCGGATTCGCCCCTGGTGCTGGCCCTGCCGCGCGGAGGGGTTCCGGTCGCCTTCGAAGTGGCGCAGCGCTTGAGGGCACCACTGGATCTGGTGCTGGTGCGCAAGATCGGCGCGCCGGGTAACGAAGAGCTGGCGCTGGGCGCGGTGATCGACGGCGCCGAGCCGAAGTGGGTGATCAACCAGGAATTGCTTAACCAGATCGCACCGCCACCGAGCTGGTTCGAAGAAGAAATGCAGCGCCAACTGACCGAGCTGGAACGCCGTCGGCATCGCTACTGTGGCGAGCGACCAGCCCCCGTGCTCACGGATCGCTGCGTCATCGTGATCGATGATGGCATCGCCACCGGTGCCACGGTGCGGGCAGCGTTGAAGGGGCTCAAGCAATCGAAACCGAGCCACGTGGTACTAGCCGTGCCAGTGGGCCCACGGGATGTGATCGAAATGTTGAAAACAGAAGTGGACGAGCTGGTCTGCCTGGCAATGCCCGAGCCGTTCATCGGGGTCGGTTGTCATTACGGCAACTTCGAGCAAACCAGCGACGAGCAGGTGGTCGACCTGCTCGCGCGGGCCGCCGGTCCGGCGTGATGACGGCTGTCAGGCTACCGGGTCTGGCGGCGGCTGATCCGGGATAGTCGGCTCGCCGGGCTCGCTCGGCAGGTCCGGCACGCCAGGCTCTTCGGGGTCACCGGGAACACCTTGGGCTTGCCAGCTGAGCGTATCGATCTCGTCCGAATAACGTGTGGTTTCCATTTGAGTCCTCCTGCTGTAACCGAAAGCCCGGTCGGGCTATTGCAGTAGACGCCACAAGGCAGCCATAAATCCATCCTCTCGTCGGAGGTGCTCGGGAACGCCTCTAACTGCTACATCCGCAAGCGCAGTCGCCAAAAGAGCTTGCTCGCGAACCGATATACGCATTCGCCAGCAAGCTGGCTCCTACAGAGGCGGCTGCGCGGTGGTCGTGGTGAGCGCAGAGCGCACTATCCACGGATAGTGCCCCTAACGGCAGCAAACAGGTCGCCCGCCTCGACAATACGCCCTACTGACTGGCCGCACCGAGGTGCAACGGGCTCTTACCACATCAGATCGTCGGGGATCTGGTAAGCGGCGTAAGGATCATCGGCATCCGGCGCTTCGGTCTGAACATTGAGCTGCACGATGCGGCGCGGGTCGCGCTCCTGAATCTTCAGTGCCGCCTCACGCGGGATCACTTCATAACCGCCGCCATGGCGGACGATAGCCAGCGAGCCACTGGAGAGCTTGTCGCGCATCAGCTTGTTCACCGACAGGCGCTTGACCTTCTTGTCGTCGACGAAGTTGTAGTAGTCCTCGGTGGTCAACTTAGGCAAGCGGCTACCTTCGATCAGTTGCTTGACCTGCGCGATACGGGCCTTCTGTTCGGCTTTTTCCTGCTGCTGACGGTTCAGCTCCTGGTCGCGGGCGAGTTTTTCGGCATGAGCCTTAAGTGCCGCATCGCGTTGCGAGGTGTCCTGTTCAGCCTGGCCTTTCTTCACCAGGCGCTGCTGTTTTTGCTGTTGCTTGCCGGCCTGCTTGGCCTGTTTTTCATTGACCAGCCCGGCTTTGAGCAGCTGATCGCGAAGGGAAAGACTCATGTGTCGGCTCGTCTCGTCGTGAATTCAAATTAGACGTAAGGGCGGATCAACCAAGATCCACCGAGCGGGTTCGTGGCCCTGACAACTTCCACGATTACGCTCCGGCTATCAACCGCAGGTCGGTATCTTTTCGGCTTTCTTGGCCTCGCCCCATAGCGCGTCGAGCTCTTCCAGGTCGCAATTTTCAATGGGCCGACCGCTATCCCGCAAGGCTTGTTCGATAAAGCGAAAGCGTCGCTCAAACTTGCGATTGGCCGCTCGCAATGCATTCTCCGGATCGACCTTCAGGTGCCGCGCCAGATTGACCGTGACGAACAGCAAATCGCCGATTTCCTCAGCAATGGCCTCCGGGTCGTTCTCGCTCATGGCCTCAAGGACTTCGTCGAGTTCCTCACGCACCTTGTCCACCACCGGCAACGCGTCCGGCCAGTCGAAGCCGACCTGAGCGGTGCGCTTCTGCAGCTTGGCGGCGCGACTCAAGGCGGGCAACGCGCTGGGCACATCATCGAGCAGCGACAGTTGCTCGGGCACTGCGGACTTCTCCGCGCGTTCCTCGGCCTTGATTTCCTCCCAACGCAACTTGATGGCTGCCTCATCGAGGCGCGGCAACTCCGGCGAGCCATACAGATCGCCGTCAGGGAACACGTGCGGGTGCCGACGCAACAGCTTGCGGGTAATGCCATCAACGACCGCATCGAACTCGAAGCGGCCCTCCTCCTTCGCCAGCTGGCTGTAATAGACAACCTGGAACAGCAAGTCGCCCAGCTCACCCGGCAAATGATCGAAGTCACCGCTCTCGATGGCATCCGCCACCTCGTAGGCTTCTTCCAGAGTATGCGGCACGATGCTGGCGTAATCCTGCTGCAGATCCCACGGGCAGCCATGCTGCGGATCACGCAGCCGGGCCATCAGGTGCAGAAGGTCATTGAGCTGGTACATGAGATTCCTCGGTGAAGCCTGAGAGTGAAGCTGAGCCCATTGTAGGGTGGATGACGCTTCATCCATCCACCGCAGCGTCGTCATGGTGGATGTAAAAAGCGACATCCACCCTACGGTGCTACCAGCTCTTCCAGCGACCGTACGGCCCCGAGCGTCACGAGCGAAGAGCTGGCTAGGCGAAGCCCAACCGAAAAAGCGGAGTTGGCTGTTGCCAATGAGCATTTTTCGGCTGGGCTTCAACAACGTCAGATCGAGCGCAGCAGCTCGGACCAGATGCCAAACAAAAAACAGGCCTGACCGTCGCGAGCGAAGGCCAGACAAGGCGCAAGCTTGCTGAAAAAGCGGAGTTGGCTTCTGCCAATGAGCATTTTTCAGCAAGCTTGCAACGCCGTATGGCCGAGCGCAGTAGGTCAGGAGGTACGCTGGCGCTTGGCCTCGATGATATTGGGCAGCTGCGAGATTCGGCTGAGTAGTCGTCCCAGCGCATCCAGCCCCGGAATCTCGATGGTCAAGGTCATCTGCGCTGTGCTGTCTTCCTTGTTCGAGCGGGTGTTGACGGCCAATACGTTGATTCGCTCGTTGAGCAGGATTTGCGACACGTCGCGAAGCAGACCGGAACGGTCATAGGCCCGGATGCTGATATCTGCCGGATAGGTCTTCTCGGGGATCGGCCCCCAGCTGACCTGAATGATGCGCTCCGGCTCACGTCCGGCCAGCTGCAGGACCGAGCCGCAGTCCTGGCGATGAATGCTGACGCCGCGCCCGAGGGTGATGTAACCGACAATCGGGTCGCCCGGCAGCGGCTGGCAGCAGCCCGCCATTTGCGTGAGCAGATTGCCGACACCCTGGATCTGAACGTCGCCGCGCTTGCCCGGTTTGGTGCTGGTGGGGCGCTTCGGGATTAGCTCAAGCTGATCGTCGCTATGGCTATCCGGTTCCACCAGCTGCTGGGCATGATTGACCAACTGCGCCAGACGCAGGTCGCCGGCACCCAGTGCGGCGAACATGTCTTCAGCGGTCTTCAGGTTGGCCTTTTCCGCCAGTTTGTCGAAGTCCACCGGCGGCAGATCGAGGCGACCCAACTCGCGTTCCAGCAACGCCTTGCCAGCCGCGACGTTCTGGTCGCGAGCCTGCAGCTTGAACCAGTGAACGATCTTCGCCCGCGAGCGCGAGGTGGTGATGTAACCCAGGTTGGGGTTCAGCCAGTCGCGGCTCGGCGAGCCGTGCTTGCTGGTGATGATCTCGACCTGCTCGCCGGTCTGCAGGCTGTAGTTGAGCGGCACGATGCGCCCATTGATCTTGGCACCCCGGCAGTTGTGGCCGATCTCGGTGTGCACGCGGTAGGCGAAGTCCAGAGGCGTCGCGCCCTTGGGCAGGTCGATGGCATGCCCGTCCGGGGTGAATACGTAGACGCGATCGGGTTCGATATCGACGCGCAGCTGATCGGCCAGACCGCCAATATCACCCAGCTCTTCATGCCATTCGAGCACCTGACGCAGCCAGGAGATCTTTTCCTCGTAGTGGTTCGAGGTGCTCTTGACGTCGGTGCCCTTGTAACGCCAGTGCGCGCAAACGCCCAACTCGGCTTCTTCGTGCATGGCCTGGGTGCGGATCTGCACTTCCAGCACCTTGCCTTCCGGCCCTAGCACCGCGGTATGCAACGAGCGGTAGCCGTTCTCCTTGGGGTTGGCGATGTAGTCGTCGAACTCCTTGGGAATATGCCGCCAAAGGGTATGCACGATACCCAGCGCGGTGTAGCAATCGCGAACCTCGGGCACCAGCACGCGAACGGCGCGAACGTCGTAGATCTGGCTGAATTGCAGGCCTTTCTTCTGCATCTTCCGCCAGATCGAATAGATGTGCTTGGCACGCCCGTCGATGTCGGGGTGAATACCGGTGGCGGTCAGTTCGTCCTTGAGCTGCTGGACCACGTTCTGGATGTACTGCTCGCGATCCAGTCGGCGCTCATGCAGCAACTGAGCGATCTGCTTGTACTGTTCAGGCTCAAGGTAGCGGAAGGACAGGTCCTCCAGCTCCCACTTGATGTGACCGATGCCCAGGCGATGGGCCAGCGGTGCATAGATATCGAACACTTCCCGAGCAACGCGGTGGCGCTTGTCGTCATCGGCGTTCTTTACCGCGCGGATGGCGCAGGTTCGCTCGGCCAGCTTGATCAGCGCGACGCGAACGTCGTCGACCATCGCCACCAGCATCTTGCGCAGGTTTTCCACTTGGGTTTGTGTGCCCAGCACCAGCGACTCGCGCGGGTTGAGGCTGTCGCTGATGGCCGCCATGCGCAGCACACCCTCGATCAGCTTGGCCACCACCGGGCCGAAGTGCTGGTGCACCTCGGCCAGCTGGATCTTGCCTTCGCGCACGCCGCGGTAGATGACGGCCGCGACCAGGCTGTCCTGATCAAGCTTGAGGTCGGCGAGAATCTCTGCGATTTCCAGCCCAATCTGGTAACTGGAGGTGCCTTCACTCCAGAGGTTCTTTGCCGCGTTCGCCTGCTGCTCCGCCGCTCGGGCGAACTCGCAGGCCTGCTTGAGTGCGTCGCGGTCGAGTGCCGGGTCCATCCCCAGCACATGATCGAGCCAGCCATCGAGGTTGATGCTGCCGTCGGTGTTGATCGGCTGAAGCGCTCTGACCTGGACCATCTAATACCTTCCCTCTACGCATCATCTGCGTCGAATACGCCGGCTTTCTCGGAGCCGGTCGGTTGAACCACAGGCCGATCGCCTGTCAAAAAAACTGAACTACGCTGGCCGCTCGAAGAGTGCCATGGCCTCGACGTGCGCGGTTTGCGGAAACATGTCCAGCACGCCTGCTTGCTTCAATTGATAGCCCTGCCCGACCAACTCAGCGGCATCGCGCGCCAGCGTTGCAGGATTGCACGAAACATAGACCACGCGCCGTGCGCCTAAAGTCGCCATCTGCCGCACAATTTCCAACGCACCATCACGCGGCGGATCGAGCAGCACCGCCGCGAAGCCGCCCTTGGCCCACTGCGCCTCGATAAGCGGGTTCGACAGGTCCGCCTGATAAAAGTGCGCACTCTGAAGGCCGTTTTGCTCCGCATTGGTGCGCGCGCGCTCGACCATCTCGCCAATACCTTCGACGGCCACCACTTCTGCACCCTTTCGAGCCAGCGGCAAGCTGAAGTTGCCCAGCCCGCAGAACAGGTCGAGCACCCGCTCGCCCGGTTCCGGTGCCAGCCATTCAAGGGCTTGCGTCACCATCGCCTCGTTGACCGGCGCGTTAACCTGGACAAAGTGGCCTGGTCGCCAGGCCAATTCCAGATCCCATGCCGGCAAGCGGTAGCCCAACCTGTACGCAGGGTCCAGGGGCTGCGCCGGACCCTCGCCTTGCAGCCAGAGCTGCGCGTTCTGCTCATTCGCGAAGTCGACCAAACGTTGTAGATCGCCCGACCCCAGCGCAGCGGTATGGCGTACCAGCACCGCCTCGGCCGTCCCGCTGAACATCTCCAGATGCCCGATCACTTGCGGCTTGTCCAATGCGTGCAACACGGCCAGTAAAGCCGGCAACAGCGTCTGCAAGGGTTGTACCAGCACCAGACATTCGCGAATGGCGACAATGTCCTGGCTGGCACTGGCGCGAAAACCGACGTCGAGCCGCCGCGCCTTGTGGTCCCAGCGCACCGCCAACCGTGCGCGCCGGCGATAGCCGAACTCGGGGCCACTGAGCGGCGCCGCCCATTGCTGCGGCTCGATCGAGGCCACCCGGGACAATTGCTCGGCGAGGCTGCGCTGTTTCAGTTCGAGTTGATCGGCCGCGCTCAGGTGCTGCAGGTTGCAGCCGCCGCAAACCCGCGCATGCGGGCACGGCTCGGCACGCCGCCGGTCGCTGGCAGTCAGCACCCGCTCGGTACGGGCTTCGACGATCTGGCTGCGGGCGTTCAGTACACGCGCCTCGACGTCTTCCTCGGGCAAGGCCCCATCAACGAACCAGGTGCGGTTATCGAGAAAGGCGATGCCGCGACCATCGTTCGCCAGCCGCTCTATGCTCAGCCGCTGCTTCTTGCCGGTCGGAACCTGAGGCTTCTTCTCGCCACCGCTAGGCTGGAAGCGCAAGCCACCACTGCGTTTGGCCATCAGCAAGTACCGCCTTCAACCGGCACGATAGGATCAATTGGGCTGGTCATAGACGCCTGTCGACAGGTAGCGATCGCCACGGTCACAGATGATCGCAACGATCACCGCATTCTCGACTTCCTTGGACAGACGCAGCGCCGCCGCCACTGACCCACCTGACGACACGCCGCAAAAGATGCCTTCCTCGCGGGCCAAGCGGCGCATGACGTGCTCGGCCTCGTCCTGCGCCATATCGACGATGCGGTCGACGCGTTCCGCCTGATAGATCTTAGGCAGGTACTCCTGCGGCCAGCGGCGGATGCCGGGGATCGCCGCGCCCTCCATGGGCTGCAGGCCGATGATCTGGATGTTCGGATTCTGCTGCTTGAGGTAGCGAGAGACACCCATGATGGTGCCGGTGGTGCCCATCGAACTGACGAAATGGGTGATGCTGCCCTGAGTCTGCTGCCACAGTTCCGGCCCGGTACTGGTGAAGTGGGCCTCAGGATTGTCGCCGTTGGCGAACTGATCGAGCACCTTGCCGCGCCCTTCGGCAGCCATTTTTACCGCCAGGTCGCGAGCGCCTTCCATGCCCTCTTCCTTGCTCACCAGAATCAGCTCGGCGCCATAGGCCGTCATGGCCGCTTTGCGCTCGGCGCTGGAGTTGTCCGGCATGATCAGGATGAACCTGTAGCCCTTGATCGCCGCAGCCATGGCCAGGGCGATGCCGGTGTTGCCGGACGTGGCTTCGATCAGCGTATCGCCAGGCTTGATGTCGCCCCGCGCTTCGGCCCGCGCGATCATCGACAACGCGGGACGGTCCTTGACCGAGCCGGCCGGGTTGTTGCCTTCGAGTTTTACCAGGATGGTATTGCTGGTTTCGCCGGGCAGACGCTGCAGGCGAACCAGGGGCGTGTTGCCGACACAATCGGCAATGGTCGGGTACTGAATTGTCATGGCTTCGATGGACCGCACAGCCTTTGAGAGGCGCACATGATAGCGGCAACCATCGGCCACGGGCAGACCGCGCTACCCTCGTGTCGGTCTGGTGGGGGTCACGAATCCGCTGCCGATGCGCCACACGCCACACCCATTCGGCGAAGCAGGCAGACGAACGGCTCAGCAAGACGAATGTACGAAGATTTTTCCAACCGCAGCGATCAGGCTTGGCAAACCGGGGTCAGTGAACTAGCCCTGTAAACAGCTACATCTTTTTCCTTCCGCCCAGACAAGGAACATCCCATGCACGTCGGACGAGCCGCCCTGGTTCCCTCGATTCTGTTGTTCAGCCTCACCGCCTGCACCCAACCGGACGGCCCATCCAGCGAAATCCCACCCGCCCCGGAAGCGTCCAGCGGCTACTCGGCCAAGCCAGGCTGGGCGTTGGAACGCTTTGCCGTTGCCGCTGCTAACCCGCTAGCGACCGAAGCCGGCTACGAAATCCTCAAGGCTGGCGGCAGCGCAATGGACGCCGCCGTGGCGGTACAGATGGTGTTGAGCCTGGTCGAGCCGCAATCCAGCGGGCTTGGCGGCGGTGCCTTTCTGCTGCATTGGGATGGCGAACACATCGCAGCACTGGATGGCCGAGAGACCGCACCGGCAGCGGTCGACGAACGACTGTTCCTGACTGCCGACGGCAAGCCGATGGCATTTCTCGATGCCGTCGTCGGTGGTCGTTCGGTGGGTGTGCCAGGCGTGGTGAGGATGCTTGAGCGCGCGCACGACCAGTACGGCAAGTTGCCTTGGAAAGCCTTGTTCCAACCAGCTATCGAACTTGCTGAAAACGGTTTCGAAGTCAGCCCACGCTTGCATGGCCTGCTGGTCAGCGATCCGGCCTTGCGCAAGGACCCGCGCGCCGCGGCGTTCTACTACCAGGACGATGGCGAGCCTCTGCCGGTCGGCCATCGCTTACGCAATCCAGCCCTTGCCGCGCTGCTCAAGGACATCGCCGAACGCGGCAGCGAGGCGTTCTACACCGGCGCTAACGCCCGCGCGCTGGTCCTGCAGGTGAACACTCACCCGACCAACCCAGGCCGCATCAGTCTGAACGATCTCGAGGGATACCAGCCGCGCGAGCGGGACGCCATCTGCACGCTCTGGCAGAAGCGCTATCAGGTCTGCGGTTTCCCGCCGCCGTCGTCGGGCCACATTACGCAGATGCAGATCCTTGGCATGCTGGAACAGCTGCCGACAGTGCAGCCGCTCGATCAGGGCGTGCCTTCTGTCGAATTCCTGCATCGCTATACCGAGGCTTCACGACTGGCGTATGCCGACCGCGCCAAGTACCTGGCTGACCCGGATTTCGTGCCGGTACCGGGCCGCACCTGGAACAGCATGCTTGCACCGAGCTACCTCAAGCAGCGCGCCGCACTGATTGGTCCACGCAGCATGGGCACTGCCGAAGCGGGTGAACCCGGCGAAATGCCGATCGTGTTCGCCCCGCAGGCGGCACAACCGGAATACGGCACCAGCCATATCAGCATCGTCGACGCTGAGGGCAACGCGCTGGCGATGACAACAACCATCGAGCAAGCCTTCGGCTCACGTCTGCTCAACGATGGCGGCACCGGCCTCCCCGGCGGCTACCTGCTGAACAACGAACTCACCGACTTTGCCTTCGAACCCTACGACGCTTTTGGTCGGCAGGTGGCCAACCGGGTCGAGCCGAACAAGCGCCCACGCTCGAGCATGAGCCCGACGCTGGTATTCGACGTCACCGGCGAGCAGTTTCTGGCGAGCCTCGGTTCCCCTGGCGGCGCGGCGATCATCCATTTCACCGCGAAGACCCTGCTGGGCATGTATGACTGGGGGCTGGATGCGCAACGGGCAATAGACCTGCCCAACTTCGGCAGCTTCAACGGCCCGACGGTGCTCGAAGCAGGACGCTTTCCAGCGAGCACCGTACAGGCGCTGAAAGTACGCGGCCATGAGGTCAACGAGACGGAAATGACCAGTGGACTTCAAGCTATTCAACGCACCGACAGCGGCTGGTTCGGCGGTGCCGACCCGCGCCGCGAAGGTGTGGTGATGGGCGAGTAACGCCTCGACGACTGCCAGCCGTCAGGCAGCCCTGCGGCTGGCAGTCGCCGCGGGGCGAAACCTACACGCTCGAATGCGTGGTGGACGTCCCGCCTGAGGGCCCTCCGGGCAACGCGCTCAGGGACGACTCTGCGCTAGACCACGCGCGCCTCGATCTCCAGCCGCTCGATGGCGCTGTCCAGCTCATCCAGAGCCTGGGCCGCGCTCGGGTGATTCTGCTTGAGTAATGTTTCGCTGCGTTCGCAGGCTGCCCGCAGCTGCGGGACACCGCAATAGCGGGTAGCGCCGTGCAAACGGTGCACACGGTCGATGGTCGCCTGCCGGTCATTGGCCAGACGCGTTTCGCGGATCACCTGGCGATCATCCTCCAGCGAGGCCAGCAGCATGCTCAACATGTCCGCTGCCAGATCGGCTTTACCGGCGGCCAGGCGCAATCCCTCTTCCGCATCAAGCACTTTGAGGTTGTTTTCCGGCGTCTGTGTCTCGAGGGGTGCCGCGACAAAGCTGCGCGCCAGCGGTAGGCCGGTCCACTTCAAAATCACCTGGGCCAGCTGCCGCTCGCTGATCGGCTTGGTCAGGTAATCGTCGAGACCGCTTTGCAAGAGCGAGCGCTTTTCGTTGGACAGCGCGTGAGCGGTAAGCGCGACGATCGGCATGGGTGGCTGCGCGCTGTCGTCCTCCCAGCGACGAATCGCCTCGGTGGTCTGGCGCCCGTCCATGCCAGGCATCTGCACGTCCATGAACACCAGATCGAAGGGCTTGTGCTTGACCGCCTCCAATGCTTCTGCGCCGCTGCTTACCGCTTCGACTTCACCGCCCATGTCGGTCAGCAAGGTTTCCAACAGCAGCAGGTTGGCGGGGTTGTCATCGACGCACAGCACACGTGGCGGTCGGGTTTCCGGCACTGCGACGGTCTCGATCATGGTCTGAGGCGGGCGCAGCAGATCAAGCAGCACTCGCTGCAACTTGCGCGTACAGGCCGGCTTGCTTTGCAGCTGGGCATGGGTGTGCGATTCAGGCAACGCCTCGTGATACTGCGCCTGCTCGCTGGTCGGGCAAAGCACGATGCATTTGCAGCCCAGCCCTTCGAACTCCCAGAGCCGCAGGCATAGCTGTTGCGGTGCGATTTCTCGATGGGTCACGCCGAGCACGGCTATTTCGATCGGTTTATCGCTGGTATGCGCCTCGAACACCGCCGCCTGCAGCTGATCCAGACTGTCGAACGGCAACACCTCCATGCCGCAGCTTTCCAGCTGATGCTGCAGGGCCTGACGTGTCAGCGGATGCTGTTCAAGCAAGCCGACCTTGCGCCCGAGCAGCGCTGCCCGCGGCAGGTCCTCGATATCGTCACGCGCTTTGGGCAGGCTCAGGCTGATCCAGAATTCGGAGCCCTCTTCAGGAATGCTGTCGACCCCGATTTCCCCGCCCATCTGCTCGATCAGCCGCTTGGAAATCACCAGCCCGAGGCCGGTACCACCGGGTTGGCGGGACAGCGAATTGTCCGCCTGGCTGAACGCCTGGAACAAGGCACGCAGGTCGTGATCGGTCAGACCGATGCCGGTGTCCTGCACGCTGATGCGCAGCTGCGCACGGTCGGAGCGTTCATCCTCGACCATCGCACGGACGATGACGGTGCCTTCATTGGTGAACTTGATGGCATTGCTGACCAGGTTGGTCAGGACCTGCTTGAGCCGCAGCGGATCGCCGACCAGCGACAGCGGCGTGTCGCGATAGACCAGGCTGACCAGCTCGAGATGCTTCTGGTGCGCCGCAGGGCCGAGGATGGTCAGGGTGTCCTCGATCAAATCGCGCAAATTGAACGGGATGTTGTCGAGGACCAGCTTGCCAGCCTCGATCTTCGAGAAGTCGAGGATCTCGTTGATGATCCCCAGCAGGCTGTCAGCGGATTTTTCGATGGTCGACAAGTAGTCCTGCTGGCGTGGCGTCAGGTCGCTTTTCTGCAGCAGATGGGTAAAGCCGAGGATGCCGTTGAGCGGCGTGCGGATTTCGTGGCTCATGTTGGCCAGGAACTCGGACTTGATCCGGCTGGCCTCCAGCGCTTCCTTACGCGCCAGGTCCAGCTCGATGTTCTGGATCTCGATGGTCTCGAGGTTCTGCTGCACGTCTTCGGTGGCCTGGTCGATGCTCTGTTGCAATTCTTCACGAGCGGCCAGCAAGGCTTCGGCCATACGGTTGATGCCTGCCGCCACTTCGTCCATTTCATGGCTGCCGAGCGCTGGCAAACGAGTCTCCAGGTGACCGTCCTTGAGCTGCGCCACGGCCACCTTGACCCTGTGCAGCGGCTTGCTGATTGCCGTACTCATGCGCAGCGCCAGCAGCGCAGTAATGATCAGCCCTGCGCCAATCAGCAACAGGCTGGCAAACAGGCTGCGGTAACCGCGCAGCAGCGTGCCTTGGTGCGACAGCTCCAATTCCAGCCAGCCAATCAGGCGGAGGTCGTTGTCGGGATTGTCTTCGGCGAGATTCAGATGCTTGCCAAGCACCGGCAGGAGGATGCGCGTGGTGTCGACGCTGCTGACCTGAGTCAGCGCTTCGGGATCGGTTGGCGGCGACGGGGTGATCATGTTTGGCCCGGCATGGGCCTGCAGATTGCGCTCGGCATCGAGGATGGAGACCGCACGCACGTCAGGCTGATCCAGCACCTGATTGAGAATACGCTGCAGCCGCTTGCCGTAGCCCTGCGCCATGGCCGGCGCCGCCAACGGGGCCAACTGCTCGGCGATCAGCTGGCCGCGCGCATCGAGCTGATGGCGCATCTCCGACAGCTGCATCCAGGTGAAGTAGATGCCCAGCGCCACGGCTAGCACAGTGCTGGGCAACAAGATCAGCACCAGCACCCGACTCTTTATTCCTAGGTCTTTCAGCACGGTTCCATTCCCCTGGTGGCCAGTGCGCTAGTGTAGCGGCTCGAACGGCGGGAATCTGCGTTGCAAGACAAACGCGTGTCAGGCAGAACCAGGCGTGTTCCGATTGGGCGCCTGGCGTAGCGGACTCAGTCCAGCCCGCGGATGTCGCGCTCCTGGAAGTGCGGCAGCTGCCACTGGAAGGTCATCGCCAGCACCCGGAACAGGAAGCCCGCACAGAGCGTGGCCAGCGAGGCGATGGAGGTGTCGATCCCGAGCCAGAGCAGCGTTACGTAGAGCACGCCAGTGAACAGCGCCACCGTGGCATAGAGCTCGCGCCGCAACACCATCGGCACCCGGTTGCAGAGAATGTCGCGCAGCAGCCCGCCAAACACGCCGGTGATGACCCCAGCCAGCACGACGATCGAAAGGTGCGCGCCCATATCCATCGCCACGCCGCAACCGATCACGGTAAAGGCCACCAGGCCGAGCCCGTCGACCAGCAGAAACACCTGCCGCAGGTGATGCATGTGCCGCGCAACCATCGCCGTGACGATGGCCGCGCCCACGGTGAAACCAAGGTACTCGGGGTGGGCGATCCAGCCGATCGGGTAATGCCCCAGCAGCACATCGCGCGCCGTGCCGCCGCCCAGCGCCGTCACCGTGCCGAGCATGCAGATACCGAACAGATCCATGCCGCGGCGCATGCCCATGATGGCGCCAGACATGGCTTCAGCCGTGATGGCAACAAGGTAGATGATGTGTAACAGGGTCACGGCGCTACTCCAAGTGGGGCATAAAGCTGAAAGGCGCGCGATTATGGGGCACACTCCTGTTTAATCGGTGTGGCTAAGTAAATTTAGGCTATACCAATATTTACTTAATCTGAGTTGCAGCTCTTGATTCTCGACCCCAAGCAGACCGAAGCCTTCCGCACCGTGATCAAGACGGGCAGTTTCGAGCAAGCGGCCCTGCGCCTGCATCTGACACCGCCTGCGATATCGCAGCGGGTACGCGCCTTGGAAAGTACCTTGGGCAGCGCGCTGGTGGTACGTAGCCGGCCTTGCCGCCCAACAGAAACCGGTCAGCGGCTGATGCAATACCTCAAGCGCGCCACGCTGCTGGAAGCGGATCTGATGGCAGAGCTTGCCGAACGTAGCGATGCCCCGCTGGTGGTCGTCGCGGCACTCAATGCCGACAGTCTTGGTACCTGGTTCTTTCCAGCTCTAGCCGAGGTGCTGATCAAGGAGCGCGTACTGTTGGACCTCACCGTCGAAGATCAGGACCACACCTACCGCCTGCTGGAAACCGGCCTTGCCATCGGCTGTATTAGCACCGAACCCAAGCCCATGCGCGGCTGCACGGCCAGCCCGCTGGGGAGCATGCGCTATCGCCTGGTGGCGTCCGCCGCCTTTCGGCAGCAGTACTTTCCCAACGGCCTGAACCGCAATGCCGCGCGCAAGGCGCCAGTGGTCGCCTACACCAACAAAGACCGCCTCACCTCTTCGTTCCTACTGCGGCAGCTGGGCCTGCCCGAGGGCGCCTACCCTTGCCACTACGTGCCTGGCGCAGAGCCACGCTTCAATGCGATCCGCTACGGGCTGGGCTATGGCATGGTGCCGCAGCCGTTGCTGCAGGATGCACTGGCCGAGGGCATCGTGGTCGACCTGGCCGTGGACGCGCCGCTTGACATCTCACTGTACTGGCACACCTGGAAGGTGCAGTCGCCGCGCATGGAAAGCCTGTCCCGCCAGATCATCGAAGCGGCGCCGAAAATCCTTGCGCGGCCCGAGGGGGCTTGATGAATGATTACCCGTCGATGTGTCTTGGTTCGCGAGCAGGCACGCTCCTACCTAAACGTGTGGCGTTAACCTGGCCCGCATCGGTGCGATGCTCGCGCGCGAAGAGTCCCATCTACAAGGGAAGTGCATCGTCGGGACTGCGCCGGGTCGGACCCTGAGGCAAACTAACGCCCATGACTTCTACTCTTTATCATCCGGCCTGCTGCTCGCCCCTGAGCGATCATTGGCCGCTACCGCTCGCCTTGCCCGGCGTGCAGTTGATCAGCACCCGCTTCGACCCCGCCCTGCTCGACCCCGAGGATTTCACCCGCTGCGGCGTGCCAGGCATGACGGCGGTGAGCAAACGCCAGACCGAATTTCTTGCCGGCCGTCTATGCGCTTGCGAAGCCCTGCGCCGGGCGACCGGCGCACCATGCATCCCGGCCGTGAACGAAGACCGCTCGCCCTGTTGGCCTGCCGGGGTGGTCGGTTCGATCACCCATGGCGCTGGCTGGGCTGCGGCCGCAGTGGCGCGGCGCGAGCAGTGGCGCGGCATCGGCCTGGATATCGAGAAACAGATTCCGGTCAAACGGGCTGATCGCCTGGTCGCTGAGATTCTCACACCGCGAGAATTGGACGGCTTCGGCGAACTCGACGAGGCCCAGCGCGCGCTGCGCGTAACCCTGACCTTCTCGATCAAGGAAAGCCTGTTCAAGGCGCTCTACCCGCTGGTGAACAAGCGCTTCTATTTCCAGGAAGCCGAACTGATTCATCACGACCACAGCGGCTACGCTCGCCTGCGCTTGCTCAATGACCTATCGGAAGAATGGAAGACCGGCGCCGAACTGGAGGGTCAGTTCGTGCAGTTCGATGATTACCTGCTGAGTCTGGTGAGCATTCCGGCCTGAGCGGGCCACCCCGTGACGCAGCAGACCAGACCTATAGGGGGCGAACTTGTCCGCCCGACGGCACCCGGCAGGCTCGGTTCAGTGTAGTCATCTGCGGCTGCCGCCCTGCTTACGCGGCCAAACCAGGCTGAAACGCGCGCCGCCCAGTTGGCTATGCCCGATCTGCGAGCGGCCGCCGTGCCAGTAGGTAATCCGCCGAACGATAGAGAGCCCCAGGCCATGCCCGCCGGAGGCACGGGTGCGGCTGTCGTCCAGGCGCAGGAAAGGGGCGAAGACCTTCTCCCACGCTTCCTCGGGAACGCCCGGGCCGTCATCGTCGACCATCAGTTGCGCCCGCTCGGCATCGATGACGAAACTGACCTCAACTCGCGTTTCGGCGTGGCGCATGGCGTTGCTGATCAGATTGCTCAAGGCGCGGCGCAGGTAGTGCGGCTCGGCATCGACCACACTGCTGCCGTCGTCCGCCGGCTCGCAAGGTCCGCGCTCAACCAAAACGGCAGGCCGCAACGGTGCCAGTTCCCCGATGACCTGATCGACCAGCGCGCTCAAGTCGACCGATTGGAACGTCAGCTCCGGCGACCCACGCTCGAGGCGCGTGTAGACCAGCATCTCGTCCACCAGCCGATCCAGATCGTCGATGTCACCGTCCATGTCTTCCAGATAGCGGTGGCGTGCTTCCGGCGTCTGCGCCGAGCCGGCCATTTCCAGCCCGAAACGCAACCGGGCGACCGGCGTGCGCAGCTCATGGGCCACCGCGCTGACCATTTCCCGCTGCACCGCCAGCAAGCGCTGCAGATGGCTGGCCATGCCGTTGAAGGCCTTGGCCAAGCGCCCCACCGAATCGGTGCCGGCATCCGGCACCCGTGCTTCCAGCTGGCCGGCCGCGATGCGCGTGGCAGCGCGCTCTACGCCCCGCAGGCGCCGTTCCAGCTGGCGCACCAGCAGATACACCGTCAGCCCGATCAGCGACAGGCCCAGCACACCGATCAATATCAGTAGCTCGGGCGGATAGGGATTGAGCTGATGCAGCGGCCCCAGCGACATGATCCAGGGGGTTCCGGCAACCGCAGCGAACACTCGAATGGCCTCGCCGCCGTTAACCAGCGCCATCACCGTATCGCCTTCATCCAGCCGGCGCCGCTGATCGTCATCGAGACTGGCGCTGTCGCGAGTCAGCAGTTCCAGTGGATAGCCGAAACCACGCGCCTCCTTCAATTCGGCCAAGCGCCGAGGTTGTTCAGCTTCCGGATAACGGATCAGCTCGTCGATCAACAGATAGATGGTCGCGCGTGCCAGCTGCTCGCTGAGCTGCTCGACCTCACCCGTCAGCGCCAGACGGTCGTCGGCACTGACCAGGGAATAGATAGTCACGCTGCCGGGACGGACCTGCTCCACCAGCACCTGACCGTTCAGTAGCCGGGTTTCCAGACTGCTTTCAAGGCGGACGTCTTCCAGAGTACGCACCCGCAGCGGTATCCCCAGCAGCCGCCCCCATAGGTTCGCCGCCTGGCGCCGCTCGATGGGCGTCATGCTGCTCATGTTGTGCGCCATCAGGCGAAAGGTACCGGCAGCCAGCGCCTCGCGATGCTGATCGGCCCGGACTTCATTGAGCAGATGCAGACCACCCGCGCCCAGCAACCCCACCAGCACCAGCACGGCGAGCATGCCGCCGTAGATGCGCAGGAAGATCGAATTCACTGCAGCGCTTCAGCCGCTTCGGAGACGAACAGATAGCCCTTGCCGCGCACCGTCTTGATCAGCCGTGGGTGATCGGGATCGTCACCAATCTTCGGACGGATGCGCGAGATGCGCACGTCGATGGAACGGTCCTGCCCGTCGTACTCGATGCCGCGCAGTTCAGAGAAGATCTGTTCGCGGGACATGATCCGCCCCGGGTTGGACGTCAGCAGCCAGAGCAGGTCAAATTCCGCGCCGGTCAGCTCGATGCCATCCCCGCGCAACCAGGCCTCGCGCAGGGCGTTGTCGACCACCAGCGGACCGTACTGGACGCGCTTACCACCCAAACCCGACGGTGCCTCTGCTCCTTCACGCCGTCGCAGCAATGCCCGGATGCGCGCCAGCAGCAACCGCGGCCGCACAGGCTTGCAGACATAGTCGTCAGCACCGATTTCCAGGCCGAGCACCTGATCGAGATCGTCGGCGCGCGCGGTGAGCATCAGGATCGGCCCGTCATAGCGATCGCGCACCTTGCGGCAGATAGACAGTCCGTCTTCGCCGGGCAGCATCAGGTCGAGCACCACCAGATCGGGACGCTCATTAATGATGCGTTCGGCCGCCTGGGCGCCGTCCGCCTCGATGGAGACCTGCATGCCGTTACTTTCAAGATACTCACGGGTCAGCTCGGCCAACCGCTGGTCATCTTCGACAATCAGGATGTTCCAAGACTCTTGATCCACCACGCGCCCTCCCGAGACACCGGCCGGCATTGTAGCGCCAGGGCATAGCCAGATGGCAGCGGTTGACATGCTCCGCTTGGCGCACGGCTAGGAAGCACGAGGAAAGCTGCGCCCGGTGATGGTCGCTTAGCGGAACTGGCACATCGTTGCGCCCAGTCCAGCACTAAGCAAAAGGCCATCACTGTTGCCCGCTCCGTCAAAATCAAGCCACGCGGGCTGTAAAACGCAATAAATCCGTCTTTGACAAAACACCACATATAGTGTTTTGCGTCAGGCGTCGCCGAGCATCCGAAAGCGCTGGCGGGCACGCATTTCATCCGAACAGCGTGCAGCCCCGAAACGGCGCGGGCTGCGCCTTGATCGCGCACAGCTCACGCACATCTTATCCACAGGTTGTTCATTTTCAGCGCCTTGCGCTGTGTCTGAACCGCCACTATCGTGTCGCTCTAGGTGCTTTTTACCCCATATATTGGGTGTCCGGAGCCAAACAGACACAAACGCCGAAAAAAGCAAGCAAAATATTTCGCTCTGATTTTTACCCGGCTCGCGCCCCCGCTGGCGCAATGGATCGCCGCCGCATACCGCGATCCTGCGCAGCCCAACGTTGATTTTGCTCAAGTCCAGCAGTAGCGCATGCGCCAAGCGCGTCACACTACATGTTGTGTTTTGAGGTTGTGATCTTCACAACGCCTGACTATGCTTCGGCACATTCGATTCGCCACCTTCGGTGCCGGATCGTTTCCAGTTTTGAGTCACCCATGGGCCGGTTCGCCGGGGCATGGTTCATGCAATACGAGACACGCAATACAGATCAGGGCCGCCCACGAAGCGAGCCCGACACCTAACGTGCTACCGAGACAGAGAGAATCCGGAGACCCCATGCAGAACGAGTCCATTCGCGAGAACCCGCACGCCAACGACAGCACGCTGGACCTGGCCGCCACCGCGCCGGGCCAGCTGCGCGTGATCAAGCGCAACGGTACAGTCGTCCCCTACACCGATGACAAGATCACCGTCGCGATCACCAAGGCTTTTCTCGCAGTGGAAGGCAACAGCGCCTCCGCCTCGTCGCGCATCCATGACACCGTCGCGCGCCTGACCGAACAGGTCACCGCCACCTTCAAGCGCCGCATGCCCTCCGGCGGCACCATCCATATCGAAGAAATTCAGGACCAGGTCGAATTGGCCCTGATGCGTTCCGGCGAGCAGAAGGTTGCCCGCGACTACGTGATCTACCGTGAATCCCGTAGCCAGGAGCGCAAGCGTGGCGCAGTCGACGCACCGGTCGAAGCCCACCCGAGCATCCGCATCAAGCGTGCCGATGGCAGCATGGCGCCGCTGGACCTGGGCCGTCTGAACACCATCATCACCGAAGCCTGTGAAGGCCTCGAAGAAGTCGATGGCTCGCTGATCCAGAAAGAAACCCTGAAGAACCTCTACGACGGTGTCGAGCAAACCGACGTCAACACCGCCCTGGTGATGACCGCCCGGACCCTGGTCGAGCGTGAGCCGAACTACTCGTACGTCACCGCCCGCCTGCTGATGGACACCCTGCGCGCCGAAGCCCTGAGCTTTCTGGAAGTCGCCGAGTCCGCCACCCATCACGAAATGGCTGACCTCTACGCCAAGGCCCTGCCGGCCTATGTGGAAAAAGGCGTGCAGTTCGAGCTGCTCGACCCGCGCCTGAAGGAATACGACCTGGCCAAGCTGGGCGCTGCGATCAACCACGAGCAGGACCAGCAGTTCACCTACCTCGGCCTGCAGACCCTCTACGACCGCTACTTCATCCACAAGGATGGCGTGCGTTTCGAGCTGCCGCAGATCTTCTTCATGCGCGTCGCCATGGGCCTGGCCATCGAGGAAGAAAACCGCGAAGCCCGTGCCATCGAGTTCTACAACCTGCTGTCGTCCTTCGACTACATGGCCTCCACGCCTACTCTGTTCAACGCCGGCACCCTGCGTCCGCAGCTGTCTTCTTGCTACCTGACCACCGTGCCGGACGACCTGGGCGGCATCTACGACGCCATCCGCGATAACGCCCTGCTCTCCAAGTTCGCTGGCGGCCTCGGTAACGACTGGACGCCAGTGCGTGCACTGGGCGCCTACATCAAGGGCACCAACGGCAAATCCCAGGGCGTCGTGCCCTTCCTGAAAGTGGTCAACGACACCGCTGTTGCGGTCAACCAGGGCGGCAAGCGCAAGGGCGCGGTCTGCGCCTACCTGGAAACCTGGCATCTGGACATCGAGGAATTCCTCGAGCTGCGCAAGAACACCGGTGACGACCGTCGCCGTACCCACGACATGAACACCGCCAACTGGATTCCGGACCTGTTC
>Ga0208645_1000332_pt1 | contig 55144 bp, 55 predicted proteins | sample VirMetDEL_Sep_01_FD_184519 | JGI IMG/M metagenome (GOLD analysis project Ga0208645, IMG submission 184519) | Aqueous microbial communities from the Delaware River and Bay under freshwater to marine salinity gradient to study organic matter... | ecosystem: Environmental > Aquatic > Marine >... | reverse complement strand
GCGCTTGGTGCGTTCCCCGCGACGGGTGCTGCTCGCCCCGCTCTTCATACGGATTGCTGACACACAAGCTGAACACACCATCCTGGTAATCCGCTTCGACCCGCACCAGTCCACCTTCGATACGTGGCGCGATGCCATAGATCAGCGCATTCTCCAACAGAGGCTGCAGGGTCAGCTGGGGAATCGGCAGATCCTCCGGCACACCTTCGACCTCCCACTGCAACTGTAGTCGCTCGCCGAGCCGATAGTGCTCGATCGACAGATATCGTTTCGCCAGTTCCAGTTCCTCCTTCCACGGCACCAGCGTGCCAGGTTTGGCCAGGCTGGCGCGAAACAGATCGGACAGATCCAGCACCGCCTGCTCGGCCTTGTATGGATCAAGCGTGACCAGGCTGGCAATGCTGTTGAGGCTATTGAACAGAAAGTGCGGGCGAATCCGCGCCTGCAACGATTCGATCCGCGCACGCAGCTCGGCCTGCTCCTGCCGACGCCATTGGCTCTGCAGATAGAAATAGCGTAGCAGCAGTGCAGACATGATCAGGCTGATCAACGCATGGCGTAGATAAAGATTCACCTCACCACTACGCGGCAGCGGCCCGCCCAGGTCGTAATAATCGGCCACGGCCGTGCACCCCAGGGCCAGCAGCACCACCAGAGCGCTGCACAGACAGCCCGCCAACGCTGGGCGCAGGCGCGCCAGCAGGGGTCGCAGGCGACAGAGCACGGCAGCCGACAGCAGTACGATCCACTGTACGAACAGCGAGGTCAGGGCCAGGCGTACCCAGTCGAATCCCGGCGTCATGGGTTCGGCGAGCACCAGCACCAGTACCAGCAGCTCGGCCAGCAGCACCATGCTCAGCAGCGCTTCTGGCTGGCACAGTTCCGGGACGAAGAAATCGTCGATGGCCACCTTGGGTTTGTTCTTGGCAAGCAATTGTGTGTGCATCGACGCAGTTTCCGTGTCGCCCTGCTAGCCGGCAAGCCAGACGGCACCGGCCGGACAAAATAAAGCACCGAAATGCCGCCTTCGCGATAGATTTGTGAAGCAACCGACAACACCGCCCCCTGGCCGACGGCGAATGCGGCGCGGCGAAACGCCTGCCGACCCTGTTATTATCGACGCACTTTGTCCGTCATGCTGGCCGCCAACGTGGCCCGCCCGATCCCGAGCCCAAATCATGAGCAGCGAAAAAACCAACCAATCCTGGGGCGGCCGCTTCAGCGAGCCAGTCGACGCCTTCGTCGCCCGTTTCACCGCCTCGGTCGAATTCGACAAGCGCCTCTATCGCCACGACATCATGGGCTCCATGGCCCATGCCAGCATGCTGGCCAAGGTCGGCGTGCTGACCGATGCCGAGCGTGACGCCATCGTCGACGGCCTCAAGCAGATCCAGGCAGAGATCGAAGCCGGCCAGTTCGACTGGCGCGTCGACCTGGAAGATGTGCACATGAACATCGAGGCACGCCTGACCGACCGCATCGGCGTCACCGGCAAGAAGCTGCACACCGGCCGCTCGCGTAACGACCAGGTGGCCACCGACATCCGCCTGTGGCTGCGCGACGAGATCGACATCATCCTTACCGAGATCACCCGCCTGCAGCAGGGCCTGCTGGGCCTGGCCGAAGCCGAAGCGGACACCATCATGCCCGGCTTCACCCACCTGCAGACCGCACAACCGGTGACCTTCGGCCACCATCTGCTGGCCTGGTTCGAGATGCTAAGCCGCGACTACGAGCGCCTGGTCGACTGCCGCAAGCGCACCAACCGCATGCCACTGGGCTCGGCAGCGCTGGCCGGCACCACCTACCCGATTGCCCGCGAGATCACCGCCGAACTGCTCGGTTTCGACGCCGTTGGCGGCAACTCGCTCGACGGCGTGTCGGATCGCGATTTCGCCATCGAATTTTGCGCCGCCGCCTCGCTGGCGATGATGCACCTGTCGCGCTTCTCCGAAGAGCTGGTGCTGTGGACCAGTGCCCAGTTCCAGTTCATCGACCTGCCGGATCGTTTCTGCACCGGCTCCTCGATCATGCCGCAGAAGAAGAACCCGGACGTGCCTGAACTGGTGCGCGGCAAGACCGGCCGCGTGTTCGGCGCGCTGACCGGCCTGCTGACCCTGATGAAAGGCCAGCCGCTGGCCTACAACAAGGACAACCAGGAAGACAAGGAACCGCTGTTCGACGCCGCCGACACCCTGCGCGACAGCCTGCGTGCCTTCGCCGACATGGTGCCGGCGATCAAGCCCAAACGCGAGATCATGCGCGAAGCAGCGCTGCGCGGCTTCTCCACCGCCACCGACCTGGCCGATTACCTGGTGCGTAAGGGCTTGCCCTTCCGCGACTGCCACGAAATCGTCGGTCACGCCGTGAAATATGGCGTACAGACGGGCAAGGATCTGGCTGAAATGAGCCTGGACGAACTGCGTCAGTTCAGCGACCAGATCGGTGATGACGTATTCGCCGTGCTGACCCTGGAAGGCTCGGTCGGCGCCCGTGACCATATCGGCGGCACCGCGCCGAATCAGGTACGTGCCGCAGTGGTGCGTGGCCGCGAACTTCTCGCCAGCCGCTGAGGTCGCAAAGGGGCGGCGGCACGCCGCCCCCGCCAAGGCAGGCCATTCGACCAGGAGGTCGCCATGCGTTACACACTCCCTACGACCCTGCTACTGAGCCTGCTGGCAACATCAGCAGTCGCGACTGAACACGACTACTGGCAAGTGCAGACGAGCGTCTACACCCGCCACTACAACCCCGAGCCCGACCACAATAACCACCAACGCCTGATCGGCCTGGAGCGTGGTTATGCGTCCGGCAATCTCTGGGGCGGCGCGGTCTTTCGCAACTCGTTCGACCAGAGCTCGCAATATGCTTATGTGGGGCGGCGCTTCGAGAGTGACAACCATCCGTTCTACGCCAAGCTGACGGGCGGCCTGTTGCATGGCTACCGTGGCGAATACCGCGACAAGATCCCCCTCAATCACCTCGGCGTAGCGCCGGCGATCATTCCTTCGCTAGGCGTGCAGGGCCACGGGATGGTGGCCGAGCTGGTATTGCTGGGCAATGCCGCGCTGATGGTCAATCTAGGCCTGCGTCTTTGATGCACCTGAACGAAAACGCGCTGTAAGCACCTGCCCCGGCACCTTATTGCAGCGCCCGGAGAGACTCATGCCCCTGCACATCCGCCCCGCCACCCCTGAAGACGCCGAGCTGATCCTGCGCTTCATCACCGACCTGGCCATCTACGAGAAGGCCGAACATGAGGTGAAAACCGACGCGGCCGGCATCCGCGACAGCCTGTTCGCCGAAGGCAGTACCGCCCACGGCCTGATCTGCGAGAACGATGGCCAACCCATCGGCTACGCGGTCTACTTCTTCAACTATTCCACCTGGCTGGGCAAGCACGGTCTTTATCTGGAAGACCTCTACGTCAGCCCCGAAGCCCGGGGCTTGGGGGCCGGCAAGGCGCTGCTGCGTCATTTGGCGCAACTGGCCGTAGCCCGCGACTGTGGTCGTTTCGAGTGGTCAGTGCTTGACTGGAACACGCCGGCCATCGACTTCTACGAATCCTTCGGTGCCCGTCCGCAGAGCGAGTGGACCACCTATCGCCTGACCGGTCAGGCACTGCTGGATTTTGCTGCCAGCAATCAATGAGAAAACGAACATGAGCCAAAACAACGAGCAAGAAGACGAAGATTTCGCCGAAGCCACACTGATCCAGGCCATCGAGAATCAGCTGGAAAGTGGCGAGCCCGCCGCCGCCAAGGCGGTGTACAACAAGCTGACATTGGTGGGTTACGAGCGCGAGGAAATTCTCGAGCTGATGGCGCTGGTGCTGGCCCACGAGGTCGATGCCATGCTGCGTGACGACCGCCCCTTCGACGGTGCCTGGTACGAGCAAGCCCTGCGCGCCCTGCCGGAGCTGCCGGAGGAAAACTGAGCAAGGATTGACCCAGGCCACTGGCCGGACTGGCAGGCAGATTGCTACTGTCACAACCAATCCCGACCGAGAAGGTGCCACCTTCGATGGCCTGTACGCTGCCTAGATTCATCGCTCTGCTGGTCTGCGCCCTCTGCTTGAGCGGAGCCAGCATCGTGCGAGCGGAAACGCCGCGTATTGGTGCCGAGGACGACTGGTACCCCTACACGGCCTGGCGCAATGAGCGCATCGAGGGCATGTCGGCCGACATCGTCCGCGCCGCCTTCGCCGCCAGCAATGCGTCCGTAGAGCTGGCGCCCTACCCCTATTCGCGCTGCATGGAGCTGGCGCGTTCGGGCAGCCTGGCGGGCTGCTTCAACACCACACCCGACGCGAACATCCGCGCGGAGTTTCTGCTGCCGCAAGAGGTGCTGTTCAGCGACGACATCCTGCTCTGGGGCCGCGCCGACGCCGAGGCAATCGATGACCTGGACGCCATTGACGGCAAACGCGTGGCCGTCACCATCGGCTACACCTACGGCGAATACTTCGACAACTATGCGGATATCCAGCGCATTGCGGTGCGACGCGATATCAACGGTTTTCTCATGCTGCAGCGTGATCGGGTGGACTACGTCATCGCCTTTCGCGGCACCACCGAGGCGCTGCTGCGCGACCACTCCGAGCTGGTCGGCCAGTTCAAGGCCCTGGCCAGAGTGCATCGCCCGCAGCTCTACCTGACCTTTTCTCGCCATCATCCACAGGCCGAGGCCTTGCTGCACGACTTCGATGCGGGCATGCGACAAATCCGGCAGGATGGCACCTACCAGCGAATTCTCGCCAACTGGCAACTCATTGATGGGCAGAGCACCGCGCATGGCTCTACACTGCAAGAGCGCCATAACAACAAGACGGAGTCACCATGAAGTCATTCACCGCTGACCTGATCGACGAGCTGGAAATCCTCGCCCTGTACAACCTGGACAATCATCAGGAAGGGCTGAAAGTGCACAACAACGCCTCATTCAAGGCACAAGGCGCCATTACTCGCCTCCACGAAAAAGGCCTGGTGAGCCAGGCCGATGGCGGTTACCTGACCAGCCTGGGCATCGATGCTGCCGAGCACGCGCAAGCGCTGCTGACCATTCTTTCGACTCGCCAGACCACCCCCGCTTAACCTCAATCGCCCACCGACTAATGCCGCTCAGTCGCAGGTGCTACGCCGCGAATTCTGATCGGCATTAGCTAGCCGCTCTTCAGAGAGCGGCGCAGCGGGCGATATAGCGTCAAGGCACTGCACTGGCGAGCACGCCGCTGATAGGCTTGCAGCATCCGCAGTTGAGTTCGAGCATGACGCGCACGCAGGAAATACGCCCCGATATCGATGACGGCATCGACCGCAAGGTGCTGGCACAACTGCGCGCACGTTTTCTGCAGATCAATCAGGGTCGCCTGCAGCGGGCCATGGAGGCGCTGTCCACGCGCCAGCAGTTGGTCCTCAAGCTGCTGCCGCTGCTACTGCACGTCAACCATCCGCTGTTGCCCGGCTACGTCTCGGCCAGCACGCCGGCTGGCCTCAGCGGGTTCGAGCCAGATGATGCCAGCCTGGCCGAAGTCCAGCGCCTGACCCGCTCGTTCGTCTACAAGCCACGTCGTGGCCAGGGCGCAGCGCCCCTGCATGGCCTGTTCCTGATGGGCAGCCTGGGTACCGTGGCGCAGGCCGAGCAGAGCGATATGGACCTGTGGCTATGCCACTCGCCCAACCTCACCGCGCAGGAACTGCAGGACCTGCGCAAGAAATGCGACCAACTGGAGAGCTGGGCCGCCACCCAGGGCGCCGAGGTGCACGTCTTTCTGGTCGATCCGCAGCGCTTCACCCAGGGCGCACGTGAGGCTCAGCTGACCTCGGACGATTGCGGCACCACCCAACACTATTTGTTGCTCGACGAGTTTTACCGCACCGCGATCTGGCTTGGCGGACGCACACCGATCTGGTGGCTGGTGCCGGTTTACGACGAGGCGCGTTACCACGACTACTGTCGCACCCTGCTGAGCAAGCGTTTCGTGCGCGCCGAGGACGTCCTCGATCTCGGCAACCTGGCGCGCATTCCGCCGGAAGAGTTCATCGGCGCCGGCATGTGGCAGCTGTACAAGGGCATCGAGTCGCCCTACAAATCCGCGCTCAAGCTGCTGCTCACCGAGGTCTACGCCAGCGAGCACCCCAAGGTCGAGTGCCTGGCGCTGCGTTTCAAGCAGGCGGTGTTCGAGGGTCGCCTGGACCTGGACGAGCTCGACCCCTACATCGTCGTCTACCGCCGATTGGAAGAGTACCTGAGCACACGCGGCGATCACGAACGGCTCGAACTGATCCGCCGCTGCCTGTACCTCAAGGTCAACAAGAAGATCAGCCGCCCGCCGACGCGCGGTCGCAGCAAGAGCTGGCAGCGTCTGCTGCTGGAGCGTCTGACCGCGGAATGGGGTTGGCAGGCCCGCCAGCTCAACGTGCTCGACAGTCGCAGCCAGTGGAAGGTACGTCAGGTCGCTGCCGAGCGCCGCGTGCTGGTCAACGAGCTGACCTACAGCTACCGCTTTCTTTCACAATTCGCCCGCAGCGCCGAGGCCGGCAGTTCGCTGAACACCCGCGATCTCAATGTGCTGGGTCGGCGCCTGTACGCCGCCTTCGAACGCAAGGCGGGCAAGGTGGAGTTCATCAACCCCGGCATCGCTCCAGACCTGGCCGAAGACACCCTGACTCTGGTGCAGCACCCGAGCCCCGAGGCGCCCAACGATTACCATTGGGCGCTGTTCAACGGTAGCCTGGGCGCGCAGGAATGGAGCGACTTCGCCCCGCTCAAGCGCGCGCGCGAACTGATCGAACTGCTCGCCTGGTGCCGTCGTAACGGGGTGATCGACAGCAGCACACGCCTGTCGCTGCATCCGGGCAGCAGCGATCTCACCGATTTCGAACTGTCGAACCTGGATCGGCAGCCTGCAGCAAGCTTCCCCTTGCCACAACCCAGTGTCGAAGAAGCCGCCTTGCTGCGCGCCAGCGTCCCCAGCCAGGTGCTGTTACTGGTCAATGTCGGGGTCGACCCGCTCAAGCAGCACAGCCAGATGAACGTGCACATGACCACCGGACGCACCGATGCCTTAGGGTATTCCGGCGTACGTGAAAACCTGGTGCTGACCCTCGATCAGGTCGTGCTCAACAGCTGGAACGAACTGCAGGTCAGCCGTTATGACGGCCAGGACGCACTGCTCGATTGCCTGAGCGATCTGCTCAACAGCCTGCCGGTCGGTGGCCCGCAGCCCAAGGTGCAGGTGCGCTGCTTCTGCCGTAACCGGGCACAACCGATTGCCGAGCGCGTCGACGAACTGCTGCGCGACCTGTTCACTACCTACGCCGAAGGGCGCCAGTCACGCTATCTGGTACAGGTGCGCCAGCATTACCACGTGCTGCAGCTGACACCTGGCCAGGTCAGCCACGCGGCGCTGGGTGACCTGCCGGCGCTGCTGGAGCACCTTGGCGCCGAGCAGGCGCTCTACAGCCCGCTGCATCTGGATCGTCACGCTCTCGATGGCGACGACCTGGCACTGATCCTGCCCATGGGCCGGCCGCAATGCATCCAGCTGTTCTACCGTCTGCACGAAGCCAGTGGCGAGGCGGAACTGACCCTGCTCGATGAACGCAATGCGCTCTGGCGCCGACGCCTGCCGTTTCGCGACGAACAGAGCCTGCTCACACCGATCCAGCGCTTCCTGCAGTCGTTGCTGTATCGGCGCAACGCCATGCTGCCGCTCGACGGCGCGGATAACGAGCCAGCACTGGAAATTCTCTACTACCAGTTGCTACCGGATGCACCACTGCGCGCCCAACGCCTCGAACGACGACTGGCGCCCGAGGCGCAGATCAGCCACCCGTTCTACGACGTGCAAGCCATCGTCGAGCCGGGCGACGGCCGTCAGCGCCACGTCACACTGTACTGTAACCACCGCGAATTCTCTGAATTGGAGTACGGCCGCGAACTGTATCGCGCCGTGGCTCAGCACATCCTCGCCCAGCGTGCCGGCGGGGAGCGCTATCCCTGCTACATCACCGACCTCGACCTGTCCGCCGTGCTGGCCGGTCAACAGGCGCAGACCGCGCATTACCTGCGCTACAAAAGCAAGCTGGAAGATGCCTTGAACGCGGCCTTGCAGCAGGTCTAGCGCGAACGACCGGTCTGGCAACCCAGCAATCGCCGATGACGGGGTGCAGCCGCCCGACCAGCGAGCTGACCTAGCACTTCATCGGCGCATCCGGATTGTTCAACGCATAGAGGTAGCAGTCGCCCATGCTGTGGTTGGCGGCGACACCTCCGTAGCTGGCGGTGAAGGTCACCGGCAAGCCCAGGTGCTGATAGAACCAGCGATCACTGTCCGCCGGCGGCACCTCGGGCACCAGATCGCTGTCGTTGACCAACCGGTAAGTCGGCACCGCCAGCCCGTTGTAGTAGCTGGCGAACGTCGGAGAAGCCAGACGCGGGCTGGCAAAGTTGTAATGTTGTAGCAGCAATGCAGGCCAGCGCTGCAGCATATCCGGCACCGCCAGTGTGCTCAGGGTGCTGCCCAGGCTGTGACCACAGGCCCAGAGCCGCGCCTGCGGCTGCAAGCCGTCCAGTGCCCGCAGGGCCTGGTCACGCAACGAGGTGTAGAGTTTCAGAAAGCCGTCATGCACCAGGCCGGCCGTGCTCTGCCAGGGGTAGCCGCGCTGATCCAGATCGAGATCATCGAGCCAGTCCTGCACCGACTCGGTGCCGCGAAAAACCAGGTAGCAATCGCCCTGCGGATCACGAGCGGCGAAACCGAAGGGCTCGGACTCATTGAATACATGCCACTCGCTGAGCACGCTCCAGATCGGCGCGGACAGCTGCCAGCCCTCCAACTCAGGCTGTTTCCACTGGAACTGTTCGGGCTTACGTGGGCGCTGCTGCGCCAGCCATTGCTCGTACTGGTCGTATGCGGCCATCAGCAGTTCGGCACAAAGCAAGGCGCGCGACAGCTGGTAAGACGGTGGGAAATACAGCGGCAGACTGGACATGGCGAGGCCTCCTTGCCATTGGCGGAAACCTCACTCTAGCCCAGCCTGGGAAAAGGCGTCAGCGGTCGTATTCGCCTGCGGCTTCCGGCTGATACTCGACAGCCAGCAGGGTCAGCTTGAGCTGCTTGCCACCCGGCGCCGGCCAATCGATGTGCTGACCGACGGACAGGCCGAGCAATGCGCTGCCGACTGGCGCAAGGATGCTGACCTTGCCTTCACCACCCGCGTCCTGCGGGTAGACCAGGGTCAGGTGATAGTCCTTGCCGCTGCTCTCTTCACGGCAGTGCACACGCGAATTCATGGTCACCACCCCTGCCGGCACCTCGTCGTGCCCCACCACTTCGGCACGATCCAGCTCGGCCTGCAGCGCCTCGGCGCCAGGGCCGAACTCGTCCAGGCTGTCGAGCAGGCGCTCCAGACGCTGCAGATCGAGGCGAGTAATGGTGATGGTAGGTGTGTTGTTCATGATGCCGGGCGGACTCCTTGCGTAAACCATAAAAAAGCAAAACCCCGCCCGAAGGCGGGGTTCAGCTGAATGTCACATCGACCCTAACACAGCCTGACAAATAAACAAGACTGCCTGGTCAGCGCTCCCGCTTGCGTTCGCGCAAACGTTGCTCGGCGGCCAGGCAGATCAAGCGGCGCCGCGCATTATCGGCCGCGCCCCAGTCGAGGATCTCCTGCAAGGTGCGGCCGCAACCGAGGCATTGCTCATGCTCGTCGAGACAGCACTGACGCCGACACGGCGATTCCAGCGGCTTGGGCGCGGGATCAGAGCTCATCGAACTCCAGCTCAGTGCCCGACTGCTCGAGGGTAATGCGCACCAGCATCTCGCCCAGCTGTTCGTCGCTGGTGTCGCAGATCCAGCGGCCATCGGCCTCGTCGTAGTCGAAGTGGAAGCCACCGGAGCGTGCTGCCAGCCACAGCTGACGAATCGGCTCCTGGCGACTAAAGATCAGTTGACTGCCATTGTCGAAACGCACCGTCAGCACACCGGCGCTGTTTTCCAGATCGACGTCCAGACCGCTGTCGTCGAAGATGTCCTCCACCGCCTGCTGGGTGGCATCGACCAGGTCGTGGAAGCGGGCTTCGCTCAGGCTCATCGGGGGTATCCTCACTAGATGCAGCGACTGCAGAAAAATTAGGCGAAAACGCCCGACCAGGGTAGCCGGCCTAGGCGCAAAGGTGGCGACGGTACTCGCCCGGGCTCGTTCCCGTCCAGCGGCGAAATGCGCGCGCCAGTGAGCCCGACTCGCTGAAACCGACCAGAAAGGCGATTTCCGCCAGCTCCAGCGCCGGGTCGCGCAGGTAATGCAACACCAGTTGCTGGCGCGTCTCGTCGACCAGTTGGCTGAACGACAGCCCGCCCTCACGCAAGCGCCGCTGCAAGGTCCTTGGGCTCAGCGCCAGCGCGGCAGCGATGGCCTCCAGGTCCGGCCCCTGCTCCGGTAACTGCCGCGCCAGCTCCAGCCGCGCGCGATCGAGCACGCTGTTGCCCTGGTTGAGTTCGGCCAACAGGCGATCAGCATACGCATCGAGCATGCCACGCACCTGCGCATCGGCCTGTCCGAGTGGCACCGCGAGCAGGCGTTTGGGAAAGATCAGGGCATTGTCGGGCTGATAGAACAGCACCGGGCAGCGAAAGATGCGGGCGTGCTCGGAGGTGTCGGCCGGCGCCGGATGCTGGAAGCGCACCTCGGTCGGCGCGATGTCCAGGCCGCTGATCCAACGCCCGAAGCTGACCCAGCCGGCCAGGGTTTCCTCACTCAGTTGCCGCTGCTGCTGTGCCAGCAACGGCTGCCAGCTGTGGGCGACCAGTGCTTCGCTGTCAGGTCGGGCGGGCTCATCGTCGAGCACGACCAGCCCCAGATTGCCGACCAGCGAGGCATAGCGCGCCTGGCGGTGCAGCGCATCGGCCAGGGTCGCGCAGCTCATGATCAGGTAACCGAGCACGCCGTAGTAACCCGGCCGCACCGACTCCCCCAGATGCAGCCCCAGGCACTGATCGCCGGTCAGGCGTACACCTTCGCCCAGCAGCGTCAGGTAGGCACTCGCCGCGATGCGCTGATCGCGCTGGTTCAGGGCTTCAGGGCTGAGCTGGGCATGGCCGAGCAACGTCTCGGGGGCGATCCCCTGGCGCTGCAGGTGTTCGATCAAGCCTTGCAGGTAGGCCACAGAGACCGAGCCGGCCAGAATCGCGGGATTGTCCATCGGGGCTCCTCGTTACTCGCCGCATGCTAACCCAAGCCGGCACGATTGCCTCCGATGGACGCACGCAAATCGAGCCGGCGCCCCGCCAGGCGGGCGCCGGGCGCATAGGCAAGGTGGCAGGGGGTCGGTATACTCCGGCGCAATTCACGCTTATTTCAAGGACTGCCCCATGAAGCGACTGACCCTCGCGCTCCTCGCCGCCGTTTGCCTGCTGGCCGGCTGCGGTCAGAAAGGCCCGCTGTACCTGCCGGGCGACGACAACGCCGGCAACAGCCGAGACCGTTTCGAACTCTGACAGGAGCTGCACCATGGAAGCCTTCAACTACCGCGACGGTGAGCTGTTCGCGGAAGGCGTTGCCTTGTCCGCGCTGGCCCAGCGCTTCGGCACGCCTACCTACGTCTATTCGCGCGCCCACATCGAAGGGCAATACCGCGCCTACGCCGATGCCCTGGCCGGCATGCCACACCTGGTCTGCTTCGCGGTCAAAGCCAACTCCAATATCGGCGTACTGAACGTGCTGGCACGCCTCGGCGCCGGCTTCGACATCGTCTCCAGCGGTGAGCTGGAGCGCGTGCTGGCCGCCGGCGGCGAGCCGAGCCGCATCGTCTTCTCCGGTGTCGGCAAAAGCCGCGACGACATGCGCCGTGCGCTGGAAGTCGGCGTGCACTGCTTCAACGTCGAGTCCAGCGTCGAGCTGGAGCGTCTGCAGAAGGTCGCCGCCGAACTGGGCGTCAAGGCACCGGTCTCGCTGCGGGTCAACCCGGATGTGGACGCCGGCACCCACCCGTACATTTCCACCGGGCTCAAGGAAAACAAGTTCGGCATCGACATCGAACAGGCCGAGGCGGTTTATGCCCGCGCCGCCGAGCTGCCGAACCTGGACGTGATCGGCGTCGATTGCCATATCGGCTCGCAGCTGACCACCCTCGAACCCTTCCTCGATGCGCTGGATCGCCTGCTGCTGCTGGTCGACAAGCTGGCCGCGCGCGGCATCACCATCAAGCACCTGGATCTCGGCGGCGGCCTCGGCGTGCAATACCGTGACGAGCAGCCGCCGCTGGCTGGCGACTACATCGCCGCCGTGCGCAAACGCCTGGCGGGCCGCGACCTATCGCTGGTGTTCGAGCCGGGCCGCTTCATCGTCGCCAACGCTGGCGTGCTGCTGACTCAGGTGGAATACCTCAAGCACACCGAGCACAGGGATTTCGCCATCGTCGATGCGGCGATGAACGACCTGATCCGCCCCGCCCTGTATCAGGCCTGGATGGACGTGTCGCCGGTGCAGCCGCGTGACGGCGAAGCGCGCAACTACGACCTGGTCGGACCGATCTGCGAAACCGGCGACTTCCTGGCCAAGGACCGTGAGTTGGTGCTGGCCGAAGGCGATCTGCTGGCCGTGCGCTCGGCCGGTGCCTACGGCTTCGTCATGAGCTCCAACTACAACACCCGCGGCCGCGCCGCCGAGGTGCTGGTAGACGGCGAGCAGGCTTATGAAGTGCGTCGTCGCGAGACCGTCCAAGAGCTCTATGCCGGCGAAAGCCTGCTGCCAGCCTGAGGGCGACGTCATGCTATTGCGCTTTACCAAGATGCACGGCCTGGGTAATGACTTCATGGTCCTCGACCTGATCAGTCAGCACGCCCACGTGCAGCCCAAGCATGCCAAGCAATGGGGCGACCGCCACGTCGGTGTCGGCTTCGACCAGTTGCTGATCGTCGAGCCGCCGAGCCACCCGGACGTCGACTTCCGTTACCGCATCTTCAACTCCGACGGTTCGGAAGTGGAGCAATGCGGCAACGGCGCGCGCTGCTTCGCCCGCTTCGTGCTGGACAAGCGCCTGACCACCAAGAAGGTCATTCGCGTCGAGACCAAGAGCGGCATCATCGAGCTGCGCGTGCAGAACGACGGCCAGGTCTGCGTCAACATGGGCGCGCCGCGCCTGCAGCCGGAACAGGTGCCGTTCCAGGCCGAACAGGCCGCGCTGACTTATCGCGTCGACGTCGCCGGCCAAAGCGTCGAATTGGCCGCACTGTCGATGGGTAACCCGCACGCGGTGCTGCGCGTCGACAATGTCGACAGCGCCCCGGTGCACGAACTGGGGCCGAAGCTGGAACATCACCCGCGCTTCCCACAACGGGTCAACGTCGGCTTCCTCCAGATCCTCGACCGCAAGCATGCGCGCCTGCGCGTGTGGGAACGTGGCGCGGGCGAAACCCAGGCCTGCGGCACCGGCGCCTGCGCCGCAGCCGTGGCAGCGATTCGTCAGGGCTGGATGGATTCGCCCGTGCAACTGGAACTGCCAGGCGGCAAACTGTCCATCGAATGGGCAGGCGAAGGTCAGCCGGTTATGATGACCGGGCCCGCTGCCCGCGTATACGAAGGACAGGTTCGCCTATGACCGACCAGCAGGATTCGCCCAAACCGCTCGACTCGGAAACGGTCGCCGCCTATCTGCGCCTGCATCCGGAGTTCTTCATCGACCATGAAGAACTGATCCCCGAACTGCGCATTCCGCACCAGCCCGGCAACGCCGTGTCGCTGGTCGAACGCCAGGTCAAGCTGCTGCGTGAGCGCAACATCGAGATGCGTCACCGCCTCGGCCAGTTGATGGACGTGGCGCGCGACAACGACCGTCTGTTCGACAAGACCCGTCGCCTGGTACTCGACTTGCTCGATGCCGGCAGCCTGGAAGAAGTGGTCGGCATAGTCGAAGACAGCCTGCGCCACGAGTTTCAGGTGCCCTTTGTTGGTCTGATCCTGTTCAGCGACAACAAGCTGCCGGTCGGCCGCTCGGTCAGTTCGGCCGAAGCGCATCAACAGGTCGGCGGCCTGCTCAGCGGCGGCAAGACCATCTGTGGCGTGCTGCGCCCACATGAGCTGGAATTCCTCTTCGGCAAGGAAGACGCGCCGCAAGTCGGTTCCGCCGCCGTGGTCAGCCTCACCTACCAGGGCCTGCATGGTGTACTGGCCATCGGCAGCGCCGACCCGCAGCACTACAAGAGTTCGCTGGGCACGCTGTTCCTCGGCTACATCGCCGAAGTCCTGGCGCGCGTAGTGCCCAGCTTCGCTACACCGCTACGTTCGGTACGCTAGGTCGTGTAGGGTGGATGACGAGGCTCATCCACCATTGGCCCGTTCGGAAGCCAGCACGTGACACTTGAAGTTCATCTTGATGCCTACCTCGAACACCTGCGCCGCGAACGCCAGGTGTCGGTGCATACCCTTGACGGCTATCGGCGCGACCTCGGCAAGGTGCAGGCATTCTGCGAGGCCGAAGGCCTGAGCGACTGGGCCGCACTGGACACACGCAACCTGCGCCGTCTGGTCGCCCGCCTGCACCAGCAGGGCCTGTCCAGTCGCAGTCTGGCGCGCCTGCTCTCGGCCACCCGCGGCCTCTATCAATATCTGGTGCGTGAAGGCCTGTGCCACCACGATCCGGCCACCGGCCTGAGCCCGCCGAAACGCGAGCGTCGCCTGCCCCGTACCCTGGACGCCGACCGCAGCGCACAACTACTCGACGGCGCAGTGGAGGACGACTTCATCGCCCGCCGCGATCAGGCCATGCTCGAACTGTTCTATTCCTCCGGGTTGCGCCTGTCGGAACTGGTTGGCCTGGATCTCGACGGCCTGGACCTGCCGGCGGGCCTGGTGCGTGTGCGCGGCAAGGGCAACAAGGTGCGCGAGCTTCCGGTCGGACGCATGGCGCGGCAGGCGCTGGAACAGTGGCTGGCGCTGCGCAAGCTGGCCAACCCCGGCGATGGTGCGGTATTCATCAGCCAGCAGGGTCGCCGCCTGGGGCCACGCGCAGTGCAACTGCGGGTACGCCAGGCCGGCGTTCGCGAGCTTGGCCAGCACCTGCATCCACACATGCTGCGCCACAGTTTCGCAAGCCATATGCTGGAGTCCTCGCAGGACCTGCGCGCAGTGCAGGAGCTGCTCGGTCATGCCGATATCGCCACCACGCAGATCTACACCCATCTGGATTTCCAGCACCTGGCCAATGTCTACGACCAAGCCCATCCACGCGCCAAGCGCAAAGGCGGTTCCGAATGAGCATTGAACTGATCACCTTCGACCTCGACGACACCCTGTGGGACGTCACCCCGGTGATGCAGGACGCCGAGGCTGCCCTGCGCAACTGGCTGGCCCTGCATGCAACACGCCTGGGCGCGGTACCGGTCGAGCATCTGTGGGCCGTGCGCAGCCGGCTGCTGGAAGCCGAGCCGATGCTCAAGCATCGCCTCAGCGAGCTGCGCCGGCGTATTCTGTTTCACGCTCTGGAAGACGCTGGTTATCCGCTTAGCGAGGCGCAGACGCTGGCCGAAGCGGGATTCCAGGTATTTCTCAGCGCCCGCCATCAGGTCGAACTGTTCACCGAGGTGCACCCGACGCTGGAAGCATTGGCCGAACGCTTCATGCTCGGCGTGATCACCAACGGCAATGCCGATGTACGGCGCCTGGGCCTGTCGGAGTATTTCCGCTTCGCCTTGTGCGCAGAAGAACTGGGCGTCGGCAAACCCGACCCCAAGCCCTTCCGTGAAGCGCTCAGCCGCGCAGGTGGCGTGACGGCCGCGCGAGCCGTGCATATCGGCGATCACCCCAGTGACGACATTGCCGGTGCCCAGGCGGCCGGCATGCGCGCCATCTGGTTCAACCCGCAGGGCCGATCCTGGGAAGGCGAGACGACACCAGACGCGCAGATCAGCAGCCTGGCAGAGCTGCCCGCGCTGCTGGGTAGCTGGACGCGTTAGTGCCCGTAGGGTGCGCCATGTGCACCGCCTGATGCACGAACACGATCGGTGCACGCGGCGCACCAATGAACACAAAAATTGCCAGGAGCAATTCCTGACGCCGCGCCGCGACGGCCCAGAGGCTGCAGCCGGGATGGCGGACACAAAAAACCCGCCACAGAGGCGGGTTCCTTGCAGCGAGCCGTCCTTAGATGGGGCGGCTGCCGTATTTGCTGTCGGGCTTCTTGGGTGGGTCGGCGACCACGTTGGGCTCTACCTCCTGCACCTTTCCGCCCAGGGAGAGAAACTCTTCCATGGCCTTGGCCAGAGCATCCCGCTCCTTCTGCTTGGCTTCGATGCTGGGCAACTCATCGACTTCAACAGCTTTGGCCTTGCTCTTCTTGCCGCTGGCTACGACTTCGCCGTTGCCTTCGTCGTCGCCGCTGTCGCCGTCATCGGCAGCAGCCAGGCCCTCACCATCGTCCTCTTCAGCCCCTTCCAGATCGTCTTGTTCCAGGTCTTCGTCGCTCATGTTCAACCTCATGACTTGCGAAAAGCAGGTTAGTTATAGCCCAGTCGCGCGATGTGCACCGCTCGACCGGAAAAAATTCAAATAGCCTCGCCATGCAAGGTAGCCACCACTCGTCGAGCACCGCCATGATCGCGATGCTCACCGAGGTAGATCCCCTGCCAGGTCCCAAGTGCCAGCCGTCCCTGCTGTATCGGCAGCTGTAGCTGAAAGCCCAGCAAACTGCCCTTGAAGTGCGCCGGCAAATCATCCGGCCCTTCGTCATCGTGTTCGTAGCCCGCCTCCCCCTGCGGCACCAGACGATTGAAGAAGCGCTCGAAATCGCGGCGTACCGCGGGGTCGGCGTTCTCATTGACCGTCAGCGATGCAGAGGTGTGCTGCAACCACAGATGCAACAGACCGACACGCATCTGCGCCAGTTCCGGCAACGCTGCCAGCACTTCCTCTGTCACCAGATGAAAACCTCGCTCGCGCGGGTGCAGGCTGATGATGCGTTGCTGCCACATACCGCTCTCACTCTCGATGGCTTCAGCGCGCGCATTCTAGCGTGCTGCCAGAAAAAACAAAGGGCGCCAAAAGGCGCCCTTGTCATTACCACCGACGCTTACTTCTTGCCGGTGAACTCCGGGTAGGCTTCCATGCCGCATTCGGCGATGTCCACACCCTCGTATTCCTCTTCTTCGGTGACGCGCAGACCGATCACAGCCTTGATGATGCTCCAGACGATCAGGCTGGCAATGAATACCCAGGCGAAGATGCTGCCGATACCCAGCAGTTGCGCACCCAGCGAAGCATCGCTGTTGGTCAGGCAGACAGCCAGCAGACCCCAGATACCGACCACGCCGTGCACGGAAATGGCACCGACCGGATCGTCGATCTTCAGCTTGTCCAGAGCGAGGATGGCGAACACCACCAGCGCACCACCGACACCACCGATCAGAGTGGCTTGCAGGGCGCTCGGGGTCAGCGGCTCAGCGGTGATGGCCACCAGGCCAGCCAGGGCACCGTTCAGGGCCATGGTCAGGTCAGCCTTGCCGAACAGGATGCGAGCGACGATCAGAGCAACGATCAGGCCACCGGCTGCTGCCATGTTGGTGTTGACGAACACCTGGGCGACGGCATTGGCGTCTTCGATGGTGCTCATTTTCAGCTGCGAGCCGCCGTTGAAACCGAACCAGCCCATCCACAGGATGAAGGTACCGAGAGTGGCCATCGGCAGGTTGGCACCCGGAATGGCATTGACTTGGCCATTGGCGCCGTACTTGCCTTTACGTGCACCCAGCAGCAGTACACCAGCCAGAGCAGCGGAGGCACCGGCCATGTGAACCACGCCCGAACCCGCGAAGTCGAGGAAGCCTGCTTCGTTGAGGAAGCCCGAGCCCCATTTCCAGAAACCCTGAACCGGGTAGATGAAGCCGGTCATGACCACGGCGAAAGCCAGGAAAGCCCACAGCTTCATGCGCTCGGCAACGGCACCGGAAACGATCGACATACAGGTTGCAGCGAACACCACCTGGAAGAAGAAGTCCGAACGAGCCGAGTAGTAAGGCGCGTCGTCGCCACCGGCAAGTACGGAGTCGACGCTGTTTTCGTCACCGATCAGGAAACCCAGGCTCGGGAGAATGCCGCCTTCCGGGCTGGAGTACATGATGTGGTAACCAATCACCAGGTACATGACGCTGGCAACAGCGTAGAGCGCCACGTTCTTGGTCAGGATCTCGGTGGTGTTCTTGGCACGCACCAGGCCGGATTCGAGCATGGCGAAGCCAGCTGCCATCCACATCACCAGGGCACCACAGATCAGAAAGTAGAAGGTATCGAAGCCGTACTGCAATGCAGTCAATGCTGTGTTATCCATTTTTCACCTCTTGCCGGCGCTTTTGTTGTGCGCTGTTCGGTTGAAACGTCCAGGTTGGCGCCGGACGCGTTCCGCATGCTTTACAGGTCGTTGCCACGCTCGTTCTGGATCACCGGAACCCCTGCGCCGTAAGGCGACCAGGTATTCCCATCACTAGGCCAAGCGCGAGACCTTAAGAGGGTCTGGCACAGCAGAGCGGCGAAGGCATCGCCAGCTCCGGCTTTGGTCCTCGAAAACAGCGCATAGCCAGAATTCGAGGACAAAAGGGCTCCTAGCCCTGCGAAAGTTCGCAGAGTCATGGGTTTACTCCTGGGGCGTGGGGTTCGGAGGCTTTTTAGATCGCGTCGGTATCGGTTTCGCCGGTACGGATACGAATCGCTTGTTCCAGGTTGACTACGAAAATTTTGCCGTCGCCGATCTTGCCGGTGTTGGCAGCCTTGGTGATGGCCTCGATCACACGATCAAGTTGATCGTCAGCGATGGCCACGTCGATCTTCACCTTGGGCAAGAAGTCGACCACGTACTCGGCACCGCGATACAGCTCGGTATGGCCTTTCTGGCGGCCGAAGCCCTTGACCTCGGTGACAGTAATGCCCTGCACGCCGATCTCCGACAGCGACTCGCGCACGTCGTCCAGCTTGAACGGCTTGATGATGGCAGTGACTAGCTTCATGAAACTTTCTCCCGTGTAAGGTGGACTTGCCCCAGGAATTGCGAACCCGGCTCAAGTCTAAGCGCAGTGTCTGGCTTTTGTAATGCACCGACCGCTCCAGCCTGGCGTGGCCGATACCCACCAACCGCTCCCGACGAAACACTCCCCCGCTTCGCCTGCTGCACCGAAACTGCATCGGTGCATGCGTCGCAGGGGTCTAAGCAGAAAGCTTGCCAGCTCAGGCAAAAGCTCCATCTATCAGGCTCTTACGAGCTTCCAGGCGTGGTGATCGATCATTCATGCCGAACCAAGCGCACAACATTGGTGCATCGATACATTCTGAAATGCTCAAAAACTGTGCAACCGCCACTCGGCCGCCCTGCCGGCAGCTGCGTGCTACACTGCCGGCCGTCTGTTTACGGAACCTGATCATGCTGCCGCCCAAAGTCTTGCTCGACACTCTCAGTAGCCATGCCTCGCGTTTGTTTAGCGGCGACAGCCCGCTGCCGCGCGCCGAGCTGGAGGCGCAGTTCAAGGCCCTGCTACAGAGCGGTTTCAGCAAGCTCGACCTGGTCAGCCGTGAAGAATTCGACAGCCAGATGGTGGTGCTGGCCCGCACTCGCGCCCGCCTCGAGGCACTGGAAGCCAAGGTTGCCGAACTGGAAGCCAAGCTCACCGGCGCAGACTAAGGTTATGGTGTAGGAGCGGCCTCAGCCGCGAACAGGCTTCGCGGCCAAAGCCGCTCCTACAGGCACTGCCCCACTGATCAAGGAGTGATCATGTCCCTGGCCATCGTCCACAGCCGCGCCCAGGTCGGCGTCGAAGCACCGGCGGTTACCGTCGAAGCGCACCTGGCCAACGGCCTACCTTCCCTGACGCTAGTCGGACTGCCGGAAACAGCAGTCAAGGAGAGCAAGGATCGCGTGCGCAGCGCTATCCTCAACGCCGCCTTCGAGTTTCCCAGCAAACGCATCACCTTGAATCTGGCGCCGGCCGATCTCCCCAAGGATGGTGGCCGCTTCGATCTTGCTATCGCCCTCGGCATTCTCGCTGCCAGTGGTCAGGTGCCCGCCCCCGCTCTGGAGGAATACGAATGCCTCGGCGAGCTGGCGCTATCGGGCGCCGTTCGCCCAGTGCAAGGCGTGCTGCCGGCAGCTCTGGCCGCGCGGGAAGCCGGACGCACCTTGTTGGTGCCCCTCGCCAACGCCGAGGAAGCCAGCCTGGCTTCGGGGTTGAAGGTTATTGCCGTCGAGCACCTGCTGCAGATTGCCGCGCACCTCAACGGCAGTGCCCCTCTGCAACCTTACGCGGCCCAGGGCCTGCTCCGGCAGAGCCTGCCCTATCCGGATCTGGCCGAAGTACAGGGCCAACTGGCCGCCAAGCGTGCGTTGCTGGTGGCCGCAGCTGGCTCGCACAACCTGCTACTCAGTGGCCCTCCTGGCACCGGCAAGACACTGCTGGCCAGCCGCCTGCCCGGCCTGTTGCCGCCGCTGGAGGAAGGCGAGGCGCTGCAGGTCGCGGCAATCCACTCGGTGGCCAGCCACACGCCGCTGCAGCACTGGCCACAGAGGCCCTTTCGCACGCCGCACCATAGCGCCTCCGGGCCGGCACTGGTCGGAGGTGGAAGTCGCCCGCAACCTGGCGAAATCACCCTGGCGCACATGGGAATCTTGTTCCTCGATGAGCTGCCGGAGTTCGATAGGAAAGTGCTGGAGGTGCTGCGCGAGCCACTGGAAAGCGGCCATATCGTCATCGCCCGGGCACGCGACAAGGTGCGTTTTCCCGCGCGCTTTCAGCTCGTCGCCGCCATGAACCCCTGCCCGTGCGGCTACCTCGGCGACCCGAGCAACCGCTGTCGCTGCACGCCGGAACAGATCCAGCGTTACCGCGCCAAGCTGTCTGGCCCGCTGCTCGATCGCATCGACCTGCACCTGACGGTCGCCCGCGAAACCACAGCCCTGAATGCGCCGCCGCAGGATGGCGAGAGCACTGCGCAAGCAGCAGCCAAAGTGGCGCGAGCACGTGAGCGGCAATTGCAGCGCCAGGGCGTGGCCAACGCCTTTCTCGACTTGCCTGGGTTACGTCAGCACTGTGCGCTGAGCGATGCAGATCGCCAGTGGCTGGAAAGTGCTTGCGAACGCCTGGGCCTGTCCCTGCGCGCCGCCCATCGCGTGCTCAAGGTGGCGCGCACCCTGGCCGACCTGGCTGACGAGCAACAGATCAGCCGCGCCCACCTGGCTGAAGCGCTGCAGTATCGCCCTGCAGCGGGGTGACTCAGCGGAAGCGCTCGACCTCCTGACGCAGCTGCGCGGCCAGGCGATCCAGCTCGCGCGCGGTATCGGCCAGGTTGGCCAACACTTCACGCTGCTCGCCGTTGGCTTGGGCAATGCTCTGCAGGTTGGAGCTGAGCACGGTCGCGGTGCTGCTCTGCTCGCTGGTGGCGGTGGTGATGGCGGCGAACTGCTCGCCGGCTGCCTCGCTCTGCTCGCTGATCTGCGCCAGCGCTGACGCCACCTTGGCGTTGCGCTCGAGACCGTCCTGCATCAGTTGCCGGCCCTGCTCCATGGTGGCGATGGCACTGCTGGTCTCGCTCTGGATGCTGCCAATCATGGTGGAAATCTCGTTGGTCGCCTCGCGGGTGCGTCCGGCCAGGTTGCGCACCTCGTCGGCGACCACCGCAAAGCCACGCCCTTGCTCGCCGGCCCGCGCGGCTTCAATGGCGGCGTTGAGCGCCAGCAGGTTGGTCTGATCGGCAATTGCCGTGATCACGCTGACGATGCCACCGATTTCCTGGGAGCGCTGGCCAAGACCGTTGATGGCCGTGGAGGTCTGCTCCAGCGCCTCGGCGATCTGCACCAGCGCTTCGGAGGCTTGATCCATCGAGGTGCGACCGATGCGGGTCTGCTGGGCGTTGGCGCTGGCCAGACGCTCGGTACTGCGCATGTTGTCAGCGATGTTCTGCGAGGTGGCGCTGAATTCCTCCACCGCACCGGCCATGCTGCTGATCTCACCCGACTGCTGATCGATACCCTGGTAGGCATCACGCGACAACGAGGACATCGCCTGCGAACGCGCGCTGACATTCTGAGCCGCGCCACGGATACCCGCCACCATGTTCGCCAGGGCCTCGCCCATGCGGTTGAAGCTACGCGCCAGCTCACCGATTTCATCATCGCTGGACTGCGCCATGCGTGCACCGAGGTCACCGGCACCGAGCGCCTGCGCCTGCTGTACCAGATCGCCCAACGGCCGCAGCTTGCGCCGCAGCAGCCAAACCACGGCGATCACCGCCAGCAGCAGGGTCAGCGCGCTGCCGATGGCCAGTTGGGTGCCGACACGCCAGGTGACGGCCTGGATTTCCTCGCGCGGCATGCTCGCCAGTACCGTCCACGGCCCACCGGCAAAGGGCATGGCGACGCTGTAGAACTCGTCACGACCGTCGTTCCAGAAGCCGCCCTTGCCGGGGTTGGCAATCAGCTCGGCGAGCGACTCGGGCAGGCTGCTCATGGCGGCGGCCCCGGCCGGTGCCACCAGCCATTTGCCCTGCTCGTCGAGCAGCGCCAGCGAACCGGTGCTGCCGATGCGGAAGTCGCTGAGGTTGCGCATCTGCAGGTTCTGCGCGTCGGTGTAGTCGAAGCCGACGAACAACACCGCGATCACCCGCCCGCCGGTATCGCGCACCGGGGTGTACTGGGTCATGTAGAAACGGTCGAACAGCAGCGCTCGGCCGACGTAACCCTGGCCCGCCAGGAGTTTCTGATAGGCCGGATGCTGATGATCGAGCACCGTGCCCAGGGCGCGGGTACCGTCCTGCTTGGTCAGCGAGGTGGTGATGCGCACGAACTCCTCGCCATCGCGCACGAACACCGTGGCGACGCCCGCGGTCATGCGGGTGAAGTCATCGACTTCGCTGAAATCGTTGTTGAGACGGGTCGCGCCCAGATAGAGCGCCGGCGTCTGCAGGCTGCCAACGGCAACACGCTCGTCATTGCGCACCTGCAGGCCGCCACTGAAACGCTGCTCGAACAATCCAGCCAGACGCTGCGTGCTGTCGCGCAGGCTGCCGTGGAAGGTTTCCAGCTGATCGGCCAGCAGGCGCGCCTCACTGCCCAGATGCTCGGCACGGGTCACCAGGTTGGCACCGTTCAGCGAGCGCAGAGCGAACAGGGTGCTGATGCTGATCAGCAGCACCAGCATCAGTGCCAGAGCAACAGCGAGTTGCAGAGCAATACGGGAACGAGGAGGGGTCATTCAGGCCTCTCAAGGCCTGACTTACATAGCGGCAGGCCGAACGGAACAGGAGAATTGACTGGCTCGAGTCATCATACGACCTCGAGCCAAGGCGCGGCAGGATACCTGAGCAGTATGGTTGGTCAATCGGCGTTCTGCCGAATGGCCATCATTTGCTATCAAAAACCTGTATCGGCAGCTATAGCACTCTCTCCACTGAGGGAAGCTGCATGGCCGCCACCTCCGCCAACAGGTAGTCGCGCAAGCGCTGCAAACGCGCCTGGGCCCGATGCCCACGCTGCCACACCAGATAATAGCCGTCACCACTGAAGACTGCCGTGGACCAGGGCAATCCGAGGCGCCCGGTGCTGACGTCCTCCGCAACCATCAACAGATCGCCGATCGATACGCCATAGCCTCGCGCCGCCGCGACGATACCCAGCTCCAGCATGTCGAACAGCTGGCCAGTCTTCAAAGGCACCTGTTCACTCAGGCCGGTGGCCTGCAGCCAGCGCCGCCAGTCACGGCGATCCGGCGTCGGGTGCAGTTGCTCCGCCGCCTGCAGTTGCGACAGCGACCAGGGGCCGGCATCGGCCGCCGCGCATACCGGGATCAGCCATTCCTCGAACAGCAGCACGCTTTCCCAGTCATCCGGGAACTGGCCGTCGGAGAGCAGCACCGCGCAGTCGAAGGGTTCGTGGCGAAAGTCGACCTTGTCCACATCCATCCAGGCGCTGGTCAGTTGCACCTCGCTGTCCGGGTTGGCCAGACGAAAGTGCGACAGGCGCGCCAGCAGCCAGCGCATGGTCAGGGTCGACGGCGCCTTGAGGCGCAGCACCTCATCATCCGCGCGCAACGTGGCGCTGGCGCGCTCCAGTGCATCAAAGCCGTCGCTCAGCCCCGGCAACAGGGCACGCGCAGGATCGGTCAGTTGCAGGCTGCGCCCACGGCGCTCGAACAGACGGCAGGCGAAGTAGTCCTCCAGCGTACGAATGTGCCGGCTCACCGCACTCTGGGTGATGGCCAGCTCTTCGGCGGCACGGGTGAACGAGGCATGCCGGGCTGCGGCCTCGAAGGCGCGCAGCGCATAGAGCGGCGGCAGACGACGCGTCACCGCATTGAACCATGAGTTTTGATCATGCCTGGCATGGCTTTTTTCCTTTTGTGGATATCCGGCTAAGACCAGAGAATATAAGTCATTGCTCATCCTCCGACAGTCTGGGGATGCTTATCCTGCCGAAGTTTTACTCATCATGAAGAATTCCCTTGGCCACGAGCTGGGTGCGCTGCTGCGCCTGGCCGGCCCGCTGATCTCCGCCCAACTAGCCCACGCGTTGATGATTTTCACCGACACGCTGATGATGGCCATGCTCGGCCCGCAGCAACTGGCCGGTGGCGCGCTGGGCGCCACCTGCTATTTCATCTTCTCGATCTTCTGCACCGGGGTGATCGCCGCGGTGGGCAGCCTGGTTGCCATTCGCCACGGCGCAGGCGACCCCAATGGCGTCACTCGCCTGCTACAGAGTGGCCTGTGGCTGGCCCTGCTGCTGGGCATCGTCAGTGCGCTGTGCCTCAATGGCCTGGGCCCGCTGTTGCCGCATCTGGGCCAGGACCCTGGCGCAGCCAACCAGGCCATGGCCTTCCTGCGCCCGCTGTCACTGGCCCTGCCCGGCTACCTGTGCTTCATGGCCCTGCGCGGCTTCACCAGCGCCATTGGCCACCCCGGCCCGGTCATGGCCATCAGCATCCTCGGCACCGTGGCCAACTTCGTCATCAACTACGCGCTGATCAAGGGCTGGTTCGGCCTGCCCAGCCTGGGTCTGGGCGGTATCGGCATGACCACCGCCGTGGTCAGCAGCGCCATGGCCCTGGCATTGGCGCTGTATATCCTGATCTCGCCGACCTACCAGCGCTATCAGCTACGGTGCGGTATGGGCCGCCCGCAGCGGGCAGAGATGCGCGCCCTGCTGCGCCTGGGCCTACCCATCGGTGGTACCTACGCCGCCGAGCAGGGGCTGTTCACCTTCGCCACGCTGTGCATGGGCGCACTGGGCAGCGTGCAATTGGCGGCGCATCAGATCGCCATGCAGACGGTGGCACTGGCATTCATCGTGCCGCAGGGGTTGTCCTATGCCGTGACCTTCCGCGTCGGTCTGCACTACGGCGCCGACCGTCTGCACCTGTCACGCCTGGCCGGACACCTGGGCATGGCGCTGGGCGCCGCGCTGATGCTGCTGTTCGCCCTGCTGTTCTGGCTGCTGCCGGAGTGGATCATCGGCCTGTTCCTCGACCGGCATGACCCGGCCTTCGCCGATATCGTCACCCTGGCGGTGAGCCTGTTGGCGATCGCTGCCTGGTTCGAGCTGTTCGACGGCCTGCAGAGCATCGCCATGGGCGCGATTCGCGGGCTCAACGATGGGCGGACCACCCTGGTGATCGGCCTGACCGGCTACTGGTGCGTCGGCGCCCCGCTGGCCTGGCTGTTCGCCTTCCCGCTGGGCTGGGGCGCGCACGGTGTGTGGTTGGGCTTGGCCGCTGGCCTGGCGGTCACGGCCACCGGCCTGGTGCTGGGCTTCCAGTGGAAGACGGCGCGCCTGCAGCGACCGAGTGCACTGGCGAGCGGGGCCTGCCTACCGTAGCCCGAGTGCAACCCATATGGAATACGCGACACACTCCCCGGATTGCAGCCGGGCTACGAGCCGCCGCCGAACAGTGGCTGGCGCATGCCGAACACCAGAAAGCGCGCCAGTTCGGCCAGCGGTACCGCCTTGCTGATCAGGTAGCCCTGCACCTGATCACAACCGAACTGGCGCAGCATGTCGAGTTGCTCGATGTTCTCCACCCCTTCGGCCACCACCTCGAGGTTGAGGTTGTGCGCCAGGTTGATCATCGCCCGCACCAGCTGGCGATTCTCGGCGCGCTCGCCCATGCCGCCGACGAAGCTTCTGTCGATCTTGAGCAGAGTGATCGGCAGGCTGTTGAGGTGGACGAACGAGGAAAAACCAGTGCCGAAGTCGTCCAGCGAGAAGCGCACGCCGAGTCGACCCAGTGCCAGCATGGTCTGCTGCACCTGATCGCTGCGGCGCATCACCGCGGTTTCGGTGAGTTCGAACTCCAGCCACTGTGCGTCCACCCCACGCTCTTCGATCAGACGGCTGAGGGTCGGCAGCAACTGGCTGTCCTGGAACTGACGAAACGACAGGTTGACCGCCATGTGCAGCGCCGGCAGACCGCGCCCACGCAGCCACTGCATATCGCGCAGGGCACGGGAGATGACCCAGTAGCCGAGCGGCACGATCAACCCGGTTTCTTCGGCCAGGGGGACAAATTCGTTGGGCGAGAGCAACCCGCGCTCGCTGTGTTGCCAACGCACCAGCGCCTCTAGGCCGACGATGCGCCCGCTCTTCAAACACAGGCGCGGCTGGTAATGCAGCTCCAGTTCGTCACGCCGGAGCGCCCGACGCAGCTCGCCTTCCAGGTCGGTCTGGCTGCGTGCGCTGCGGTTGAGGCGCTCGTCGTAGACATGAAACACGCAGCCCTGCTGACGCTTGGCCTGCTGCATGGCGATGTGCGCGTGCCACAGCAACGGGTCGGCGCCCTCGCCCGCGCGGGCATGCGCCAGGCCCAGGCTGCAGCCGATCAGCAGGCTCTCGCCGTCCACCCAGTAGGGCTCACCCAATACCGCGGTAACGCGTTCGGCCAGACGCTCGACCCGCTGAGGGTCGCGGCGTACATCCAGCAGCAGGGCAAATTCGTCGCTGCCCAGGCGGGCGATCTGGTCGCAGGGCTGCAGCAGGCTCTTGAGCCGCGCCACCACCTGCAGGATCAGGCGATCCCCGGCCTGATAGCCCAGCGCATCGTTGGCGTGACGGAAGTTGTCGAGGTCCAGATGCCCCAGCACCAGACCGCGACCGTTGCATTCACCCAGGCGGGCAGCGAGCAAGGTCTGGAAGCCCTGGCGGTTGGCGATGTGGGTCAGCGGGTCCTGTTCGGCCAGGCGTTGCAGGGTGTGGCGGAGGTTGCCCTGCTCGCGCGCATAGCGCAGGCAGCGGCGCAGCACATCGAGGTTGAGACTGCTGCGCACCAGCCAGTCGCTGACCCCGTTCGGTTCTTCGGCGGGCTCGTTCTCGAGCAGCAGCACCATCGGTAACGGGCATTGATTGCTTTGCGGAAGTCGATCCGGCGTGGCCAGCAGCAGACCGCTGGCGTGGTCGTCGAACAGACTGCTGGCGGCTTCCCATGACGGTGCGGTAATCAGCGGGGAGGGGCTCCCGAGGGCGCCCAACTGCTCGCGCAACAATTCGGCCCAGCCTGACGAATCAGCCAGTAGGACCAACCGCATGGGTTCGACGAGCGTGGACAAGCAACCCCCCAATGACCACAAGAATGATGGCGAATCGCGTCGCCTGAACGCGCCGTAATCGGCGTCTAATCAATCACATCCGGGTGAAAAATGATGCACATCCTGAGGTATAGCCGCTAAACCGGCAAGTGGTACCAGAGTACTGCATCGCTCCCCGGAACCTAGCGCGCCAACATCCAATTCCGTGCGCTAGGCCACAGTTCCGGACGGTCGCGGCAGAAGTCGTCAGGCCTGTTAAAATGCGCGGCCCTTTTTCTGCGAACGATCCCATGTCCCGACTGAACCCCCGGCAACAAGAGGCCGTGAACTACGTCGGCGGCCCACTTCTGGTGCTCGCCGGTGCAGGTTCCGGCAAGACCAGCGTGATCACCCGCAAGATTGCCCACCTGGTGCAGAACTGCGGCATCCGCGCCCAGCATATCGTCGCCATGACCTTCACCAACAAGGCCGCGCGCGAGATGAAGGAGCGCGTCGGCACCCTGCTCAAGGGCGCCGAAGCCCGCGGTCTGACGGTGTCGACCTTCCACAATCTGGGCATGAACATCATCCGCAAGGAATACGCGCGCCTGGGCTACAAGCCCGGTTTCTCGATCTTCGATGACGGCGACATCAAGGCGCTGCTCAGCGACATCATGCAGAAGGAGTATTCCGGCGATGACGGCGCCGATGAGGTGAAGAACCTCATCGACAGCTGGAAAAACGACCTGATCCTGCCCGACGAAGCCCTGGCCAATGCGCGCAACCCCAAGGAACAGACCGCCGCCATCGTTTACCTGCATTACCAGCGCACGCTCAAGGCGTACAACGCGGTGGACTTCAACGACCTGATCCTGCTGCCGGTCAAGCTGTTCCAGGAGCACGCCGACATCCTCGAGAAGTGGCAGAACCGCATCCGCTACCTGCTGGTCGATGAATACCAGGACACCAACGCCAGCCAGTACTTGCTGGTGAAGATGCTGGTGGGCATGCGCAACCAGTTCACCGTGGTCGGCGACGACGACCAGTCGATCTACGCCTGGCGCGGCGCACGCCCGGAAAACCTGATGCTGCTCAAAGAGGACTATCCGTCGCTGAAAGTGGTGATGCTGGAGCAGAACTACCGCTCCACCAGCCGCATTCTGAAATGCGCCAACATCCTGATCGCCAACAACCCCCACGTGTTCGAGAAGCAGTTGTGGAGCGAGATGGGCATGGGCGACGAGATCCGCGTGATCCGTACCCGCAATGAGGACGCCGAGTGCGAACGGGTGGCGCTGGAGATCCTCACCGAACACCTGCGTACCCAGCGCCCGTACAGCGAGTTCGCCATCCTCTATCGCGGCAACTACCAGGCCAAGCTGATGGAGCTGAAGCTGCAGCACCACCAGATTCCCTATCGCCTGTCCGGCGGCACCAGCTTCTTCGCCCGCCAGGAGGTGAAGGACCTGATGAGCTACTTCCGCTTGCTGGTCAACCCGGACGACGACAACGCCTTCCTGCGGGTGATCAACGTGCCACGCCGCGAGATCGGCTCGACCACCCTGGAAAAGCTCGGCAACTACGCCAACGAGCGCAAGATCAGCATGTACGCGGCAGCCGGCGAGATCGGCCTCGGCGAACACCTCGACGCACGCTTCACCGAGCGCCTGCAGCGTTTCACCAAGTGGATGGATCGCGTGCGCCAGGAATGCGCACAGAACGATCCCATCGCCGCCATTCGCAGCATGGTCATGGACATCGACTACGAGAACTGGCTACGCCAGAACGCCTCCAGCGACAAGGTGGCCGACGCCCGCATGGGCAACGTCTGGTTCCTCGTCGACGCACTGAAAAGCACACTGGAGCGCGACGAAGACGGCGACATGACCATCGAGGACGCCATCGGCAAGCTGGTGCTGCGCGACATGCTCGAACGCCAGCAAGAAGAGGAAGACGGTGCCGAGGGCGTGCAGATGATGACCATGCACGCCTCCAAGGGCCTGGAGTTTCCCTCGGTGTATATCATCGGTTTCGAGGAGGAAATTCTCCCGCACCGCTCCAGCATCGAGGCCGACACCATCGAGGAAGAGCGGCGCCTGGCCTACGTCGGCATCACCCGCGCCAAACGCAATCTGGCGCTGACCTTCGCTGCCAAGCGCAAGCAGTACGGTGAAGTGATCGATTGCTCGCCGAGTCGCTTCCTCGATGAGCTACCGCCGGAAGACCTGGTGTGGGAAGGGCTGGAAGAGGCGCCCGTGGAGGTCAAGGCAGCACGCGGCAACGACGCCCTGGCCAATATGCGGGCGATGCTCAAGCGCTGAAGCCAGGGTACTGCTGTCTGGTGGGCTGAAGCCCACCCTACTCAGCCCATTCACAGCGTAGGGTGGGTCGGGCGGCGATCCGCTGAAGCCCAGCACTTCAATGCCACTGGCACCCTCGTCATATTTGCCAGTCAGATGAGAACACCGTTCAGAAACAAGGGCTGAAACCATGCGCACATTCACGCTCGACCTCGATGCCCTCGTTCAGCTGATCAACGGCCGTGAACAGCAGGAAAACTGGCTGGACCTGGAAAACGGCAGCGTCCTGACCCTGCCTGCGGAAGACCCGTACAGCGACGAGCGCCAGCAAGTGGAACTCGAGCCGGATCGCTACACCCAGATTCCCAACCTCGACGTCATGCAGCGCGTGGCCATACGTGAGTCCTTCCTGTTCACCCTTGATGACCCGCACGCCCACCCACTGCTCAGCGCGGCACTGACTGGGCGCAAGCCGCTGCGTGCGTTCGACTACGAGATCGAGGCCTTTGCGACGATTCGTGAACAGTGGCAGGCCTACGAGCTCAAGCAACTGCGCGAATACGCGCTCAACTGGCTCTACGAACTGGGTCTGGAACCCGCTCCGGACAAGCTGCCGCTGGATACGCGCGGCATTCCCAAAGACATCCTGCGGCGGCTGAACAAACACGCCTGACAGCCGCGTCCCGACCAGCCGCAATACCTGTCCGCTCGGACAAGCCATTACGAACGTCGGCCAGCGTGCGTTTTCACTACACAAACCAAGGCTTTTTGGGCGAAAATCCGCAGCTTTTACGCTGAACCCAGAGGACCGACCGTGGAAGCGCTGAAACAGAAGATTCGCGAAGAAGGCATCGTGCTGTCGGAGCAAGTGCTCAAGGTCGACGCGTTCCTCAATCACCAGATCGATCCGGCGCTGATGCATAAGATCGGCCATGAATTCGCCCAGCGTTTCGCCGGTCAGGGCATCACCAAAATCGTCACCATCGAGGCCTCGGGCATCGCCCCGGCGGTAATGGCCGGCCTGGAACTGGGCATCCCGGTGATCTTCGCGCGCAAGTTCCAGTCGCTGACGCTCAAGGACGACCTGCTGATCTCCAAGGTGTTCTCCTTCACCAAGCAGACCGAAAGCACCATCGCCATCTCCGCACGCCATCTGACTGCAGCCGACCGTGTGCTGGTCATCGATGACTTCCTCGCCAACGGCCATGCCGCCAAGGCGCTGATCGACCTGATCCAGCAGGCCGGCGCCGAGGTTGCCGGTATCGGCATCGTCATCGAGAAGTCCTTCCAGGACGGCCGCAACCTGCTGCAGAGCGAAGGCTACCGCGTCGAGTCGCTGGCCCGCGTCGCCGCGCTGGAAAACGGCCAGGTGCGCTTTCTCGATTAAACGCAGCGTACGACCCCGCGCACCCTACGGCGATGCGCTGGCCTGCAGGCCAGCCAGCAGCAGGCGCTGGTACAGGGCCTCACGCACACCGTCCGGTGCTTCCAGGCTCATGCGCCGCAGGTGCTCGGGGTAGGCCGCCGGCTCTGGCGCATCGAGCGTGGCCTTGCCCAGCTCCAGCACCTCGGTCAGGCGCAGCTTGCTCTTGAGCCAGGTCAGCGCCCGCAGCAGATCCCGCTCCACCGCACTGAAGTCGCTGCCCAGCGGGTATTCGGCGAACAACGATGAATGCTCTGCGCACAGCGCTTGCAGGCGTTCGGGCAGGTTGTCGCCGAAGCGCTCGTCGAGCCGAAAATCCATCGGCAGCTTGCCGGCCTGCTGCGCCTGCTCGATCAGCTCGTTCTGGAAGCGTGAATCGCTGATCTTGAGCAGCGCCTCGATCACCTGGGCGTCGGTCTTGCCGCGCAGCTCGGCGATGCCGTACTCGGTGACCACGATGTCGCGCAGGTGTCGAGGGATGGTGGCGTGGCCATATTCCCAGACGATGTTCGAACTCACCTCACCGTCCGACTCGCGCCAGCTGCGTAGCAGCAGGATCGAGCGTGCGTCGTCCAGTGCATGGGCCTGAGCGACGAAGTTGTACTGCCCGCCAACGCCGCTGAGCACGCGGCCATCCTCGAGCTGATCGGCCACGCCTGCACCGAGCAGGGTCATGGTGAATACCGTGTTGATGAAGCGCGCATCGCGGCGCTGCAGGCGCTTGAGTTCCTCCTGGCGGTACAGCTCGTTGATGTAGCGAATGCCAGTCATGGCGAAGCGCTGCCGCTCGGCCTCGTCCAGCTCGCGCAGGCGCTGGTAGAAGCTTTCCGGGCCGAGGAAGAAGCCGCCATGCAGCACCACGCCGCCCTCAGCCTGCCCCAGATAATCATTCAGCCGTGCCTGCGTGCGTGGGTCGCTCAGGTCAGCCGTCACCCGGCCACCATCGGGCAGGCACAACTCGCCCTGCTCCAGTCGCATTTCGCCGCATAGCAGGCCGCTGTCGCACAGCCAGGCCAGGTCGCTGGGCTGCAGCGCGGCCACCAGCCCCACGTCCAGCAGCGCCTGCATGCTATGAGGCCGGCCCTGGTCATCCAGGGCTCCGCTGTCAGCCAGACGTTGCAGACGCAGATCGGCGTAGACCCGACGGCGCAGCAATCCGACCTCGGCCAACGCCAGCAGGCCGTTGACGAACATTTCACTGCAGCCATACAGGCCTTGCTCCAGCGGCGCGAGGCCGCCACTGGCGGCAATCTCGCCCGCCCACGCCTCGGCGCCCAGCGCCTGCAACAACACGCGGTAGCGGCCATTGTCGTCCTGCCTGGCCATCAGCGCCGACGCCAACGCATCGCCCATCGCGCCGATACCGATCTGCAGGGTGCCGCCGTCACGCACCAGGGTGCTGGCGAGCAGGCCGATGCAGTGATCCTGCTGGGTCACCGGCATGTTTGGCGTGGAGAACAGCGTGGTGCACTCGTCCTCGACGATATGGATATCGAAGGTATCGCGCGGTACATGGGCGTCCCCGCTCATGTAGGGCAGATCGCTGTGGATCTGGGCGACGCTGAGCACGGTTTCACCGGCGGCGCGACGGCGCTCCAGCAGCGGCAACAGGTCGAGGGTGACGTCAGGGTTGCAGCTCAAACTGAAGTGCTCGGGCTGCGCCGCGTCGGCGGCGACCAACTGGGCGACCAGGTTCAGCCCCTTGGCATTGAGGTCGCGGGCGACATGGCTGTAGTTGCTGCTGATGTAGTCCTGCTGCGCCGGCTCGCATTCGAGCAGGCTGCCCGGCTGGAAGAAGAACTGCTCGACGCGTACGTTCGCGGGCAGGCTGCCGGCGTGCAGGTCGGCGAGGAAATCCAGCTCGGGATAATCGCCGTAGACCCGCTCGACAAAGGGCTCGAGAAAGCGTCGCTGCAGGTCCTGCGCGGCACGTGGGCGCGCCAGGCACAGTGCGGTGTAGATGGTCAGCTGCCGCTCCGGCATCTGCCGCACGCGGGCATAGAGCGCGTTGACCCAGCGATTGGGCTTGCCCAGGCCCAGTGGCAGACCCAGGTGAATCGGCCCGTCGATCTCGCTCAGTACGCGGTCGACAGCTTGTTCGAGGGTACAGGTGTGCGGCATCTGGCGCTCCTCGCGACATCCATGACGAATGCTGCTTGGACTGTATAGCCGCCAGCATGGTTGCATGCCCCCGCCATAAACAAAAAACCGCCCGGAGGGCGGTTTTTTCAGGGAAGAGGCGAGTCTTACAGACCGGACATCTTCTTGATCGCTTCGAGCAGTTCGTCGTCCGAGCAATCCGCGCAGGTGCCTTTCGGCGGCATGGCGTTGATACCGGAGATGGCCTTGGCCAGGATGCCATCAAGGCCGCCCTGGTGATCGGCGCGGTCTTTCCAGGCAGCGGTGTCACCGATTTTCGGTGCGCCCAGTACGCCAGAGCCATGGCAGGCGTTGCAGTGCTTGGCGATGATGTCGTCAGCGCTACGCGCACCACCACCGGCGGATGCAGCGACGGTTTCCACGCCCTTGCACTCTTCGCCCATGATGCACACGTCACCGACCGGCTTGAGGCGCTCGGCGATGGCGTCATCGGTCGTGGCCTGAGCAGTCACTGCCCACAGGGCCAATACGACAGCCGGAGCTGCCAGCATTTTCTTCATCAGATTCACGGTACACCCTCTTCGTGGCTAGTCACGCCCGCGGCCACGGTTTCGCGAGCGGGCGACAGTATAACGGCAAGCGGGCCTGGCCGAAACAACCCATATTGTCGCAGGGTTATTTGCGCCAACGATAACAGCGTAGCCCGCTCAGCTCTTCACGCCTTCCGTGAGCGCGTCGTTTCGCACCCGTACGTAGGTCCCGAAAACATGATCCCAGAGCGGAGAGGAAACGCCGAAATTCTTTTCCACACCGCGCTGATGGTGCAGATCATGGTTGCTCACCAAACCGGGCATGAACCGATAGAGAGGGTGTTGGGGGCGATGCATGACGTAATGCAGCGAGATGTAGGCCAGATAGCCGAGCATGACCCCCGCAATCAGGGAAGTCAGGTTCAGTACCTGGAACAGGACGAGCAGCACGATGAAGGTCGCGGTGGTCTTCCAACTGGATATGCCGATCAGGGCCAGGACGTCGAGGTGATGCGTCCAATGCTCACGCCGGTACAGCGCGTGGAACAGAAAACGATGCATGGCATATTCGACGAAACTCCAGATCAGCACACCGGCCGCGACCTGCCAGAGCAACACCGGCCCCAACAGCAAAGCACCCACGAACAGCAGCGGGACGGTGAAGAAATCCAGGTAATAGGCGAACGACGACATCAACCACTTGTTGCTGGCTGCCATGCTGCAGGCTCCTTGCCATGCCGGACGAAACCGGGCTAATCCATTGAGAAAGCGCGCCAGTCTAGCGCCCTGACAGCAGGCTGACGCTCGACGAGTTGGCGAATCGGCGAACGCCCCCATCGCCAGGGAAGGGGCTTGCAGTGCTTAAAAGTTCGCCGGAGTGGTGGCGCTGATCAGGCGCGCCGGCACATCGAACGGATTGCGGAAGCGGTGCGGCTTGCTGCTCTCGAAGTAGTAACTGTCGCCCGGCTCGAGGACGAACACCTCGTTGCCGACGGTCAGTTCCAACTTACCCTCGACCAGCATGCCGGCTTCCTCACCTTCGTGGGCATACATCTCGTCACCCGTGTCGGTACCGGCCGGATAGGTCTCGTCGAGGAAGGAGATGGCGCGGCTCGGATGAGCCTTGCCGATCAGCTTCATGGTGATGGCGCCGCTGCAGATATCGGTCAGCTCGGAGGCCCGATAGACCACCTGAATCTGGTTCTCCTGCTCCATGTCGAGCGAGAAGAATTCCACCAGCGACATGGGAATGCCGCTGAGCACCTTTTTCAACGAGCTGATCGAGGGGCTCACGCTGTTCTTCTCGATCATGGAAATGGTGCTATTGGTGACGCCCGCCCGCTTGGCGAGTTCACGCTGGGATAGACCTTTGAGCTTACGAATCGATTGCAGTCGAACGCCGACGTCCAATGCTGGAATCCCCCTTGGGATATGAGACGGAAAAGTGTCCGTATCATGGCATAGCGTTCGGAATTTACAACACTTGCGTTCACCCTTCGCTTACACGGCGAGCCCCCTCTTTCGAAAAGCCGCGGATTAGACCGTGCGAGTCAGCAATAGGCGCGCCGTGGGATGCACAGCGCAAGCAACCATCCGAGCCGGGTTCAATTGCCGAGATAGTGCAGCGGCACCCGCCGCAGGTTGCAGAAGATCTGGTAGGGGATGCTGCCAGCAGCCGCAGCCACATCGCTGGCCAGCACCTGCTTGCCCCAGAGCTCAACGCGGCTGCCGAGACCGCTTTGCGGCAGATCGGTGAGGTCGACGGTAAGCATGTCCATCGACACGCGGCCGATCAGCCGGGTCAGTTGGCCGTCCACCATCACGGGCGTGCCGGTCGGCGCATGACGCGGATAGCCGTCGGCATAGCCCATGGCGACCACGCCGACGCGCGTCGGTCTTTCGGCCACGAAGCGCGCGCCATAACCCACCGGTTCACCGGCCGGCAGCTCACGCACGCTGATGACCTTCGATTCCAGGGTCATCACCGGGCGCAGAAGCGCGGCGTTCGTCTGAGCCTGCTCAAACGGCGTGGCGCCATAGAGCATGATGCCGGGGCGGACCCAGTCGCTGGGCACCTGTGGCCAGCCGAGCACGGCCGGCGAATTGCGCAGGCTGACCTCGGCGCTGAGACCTTCACGCGCCTGCAGGAACACCGCCAGTTGCTCGCTGGTGCGCTCGCACTCGGGCTCGTCGGCGCGGGCGAAGTGACTCATCAGCACGATCTTGCTGACCTTGCCGCTGGCCAGCAGACGCCGATAGGCGGCCTGGTAATCGGCCGGATGCAAACCGACACGGTGCATGCCGCTGTCGAGCTTGAGCCAGACGGTCAGCGGCTTGCTCAATTGCGCCTGCTCGATGGCCTCGATCTGCCACTGCGCATGCGCCACGCACCACAGGTCATGCTGATCGATCAGCGTCAGCTCATCGGCCTCGAAGAAGCCTTCGAGCAGCAGGATCGGCGCGCGAACGCCCGCTTCGCGCAATACCAGCGCCTCTTCGATACAGGCCACGGCAAAGCCATCGGCCTCGCCTTCGAGTGCCTGCGCGCAACGCACCGCCCCGTGCCCATAAGCATCGGCCTTGACCACGGCGAGGGCACGAGCACCGCTCATTTCACGGGCCAGGCGGTAGTTGTGACGCAGCGCATCGAGGTCGATCAGGGCACGGGCAGGACGCATGGTTCGCTATTTCTCAATCGTTCATGTTTGGGTAGCCCGGATGTAATCCGGGGCCATGCCGGCAGAGGCTCCCGGTTTGCATCCGGGCTACATGCAGGTAGGTCGTCACTCAAAAAAAACCCGGCGGGGGAGCCGGGTGAAAAGCCAACACAAATAGAGGCTATGGCCACCTCAGACGGCAGCCACCACACACATTTCCACCAACACTTCGGGCTTGTACATCTTCGCCTCGACACAGGCACGGGCCGGCGCATGGCCGTCGGCAACCCAGGCGTCGTACTCGGCGTTGAGGCCGTCGTAGTCGGCCATGTCCTTGATGAAGATGGTCAGCGAGAGGATCTTGCTCTTGTCGCTGCCACCCTCGGCCAGCATCTTGTCGATGTTGGTCAGGGTCTGGCGGGTCTGCTCGCGGATGTCACCGTCGAAGTCGTCGGCCAACTGGCCGGCGAGGTAGATCGTGCCGTTGTGGATCACCACTTCGCTGTAGCGTTTGGCTACATACAGGCGTTGGATCGACATAAGGGTAAAGCTCCTTGAATTGCGAAAGCGCGAAGGCTATCAGGTGCGCAGCGGCTGCGGTGCGCTCTGCACTTCACGCGCCTTGCGCGAGTAACGCGAGATATCCAGGCCGTCGGCACTGATCTGCGGACGCTTGTTGGCCATCACGTCGGCAAGCAGACGACCGGAGCCACATGCCATGGTCCAGCCCAGGGTGCCGTGACCGGTGTTGAGGAACAGGTTGCGGAACGCGGTGCCGCCCACGATAGGTGTGCCATCGGGCGTGGCCGGACGCAGGCCAGTCCAGAAGTCGGCGCGCTGCAGGTCGCCACCTTCCGGGTACAGGTCGGAGGTGATCATTTCCAGGGTTTCGCGACGACGCGGGTTGAGCGACAGGTCGAAACCGGCGATCTCGGCCATGCCACCGACGCGGATGCGGCCATCGAAACGGGTGATGGCGACCTTGTAAGTCTCGTCGAGAATGGTCGAGTTCGGCGCCATTTCCGGATTGGTGATCGGCACGGTCAGCGAGTAGCCCTTGAGCGGATAGACCGGAGCGCGAATGCCCAGCGGCTTGAGCAGTTGCGGACTGTAGCTGCCGAGGGCAAGTACGTAGCGGTCGGCGGTTTCCAGCTTGCCGTCGATCCACACGCCATTGATGCGATCACCGACGGCGTCCAGGCGTTGGATGTTCTGGCCAAAGCGGAACTCGACGCCCAGCGCCTTGGCCATGTCCGCCAGCTTGGTGGTGAACATCTGGCAGTCGCCGGTCTGGTCGTTGGGCAGGCGCAGGGCGCCGGCCAGCTTGTGCTTGACGCCAGCCAGGGCCGGCTCGACGCTGGCGATGCCGTCGCGGTCGAGCAGCTCGAAGGGGACGCCGGACGCTTCCAGCACGGCGATGTCCTTGGCGGCAGCATCGACCTGGGCCTGGGTGCGGAACAGTTGGGTGGTGCCCAGCTGACGGCCTTCGTAGGCGATGCCGGTCTCAGCACGCAGTTCGTCGAGGCAGTCACGGCTGTACTCGGACAGACGCACCATGCGCTCCTTGTTGATCGCATAGCGGCTGGCGGTGCAGTTGCGCAGCATCTGCGCCATCCACAGGTACTGGTCGACATCGCCGGTGGCCTTGATCGCCAGCGGGGCGTGCTTCTGCAACAGCCACTTGATGGCTTTCAGCGGTACGCCCGGCGCGGCCCAGGGCGACGCGTAGCCTGGGGAGACCTGGCCGGCGTTGGCAAAGCTGGTTTCCAGCGCCGGGCCGTTCTGACGGTCGACCACCACCACCTCGAAGCCCTGACGGGCAAGGTAGTAAGCACTGGCGGTACCAATCACACCGCTGCCGAGAACCAGAACACGCATGTTTTTCTCCCCGCCGCGCCCAAGGCGCGTGCGTTACAGGCCATTGTTGTCGATGGGCGCAGTATAGGAAGAGCCGCGCAGTGCTTTTCACCATATACACGGCTATATTTGGCGAGAATTCTTGGCAAAAAGCCGTTTTACAGAGGCGGATTCCCCATGAGAACCCAGCATCAAAGCCGTCGTGAACTGGACAAGATCGACCGCAACATCCTCCGTATCCTGCAGGAGGACGGGCGCATCAGCTTCACCGAACTGGGCGAGCGCGTGGGACTGTCGACCACACCGTGCACCGAACGCGTGCGTCGCCTGGAGCGCGAAGGCATCGTCATGGGCTACCACGCCCGCCTCAACCCACAGCACCTCAAGGCCAGCCTGCTGGTGTTCGTCGAGATCAGCCTGGACTACAAGTCCGGCGACACCTTCGAAGAATTTCGCCGTGCCGTGCTCAAACTGCCGCATGTGCTCGAATGCCACCTGGTATCCGGTGACTTCGACTACCTGGTGAAAGCACGCATCAACGAGATGGCCAGCTACCGCAAGCTGCTCGGCGACATCCTGCTCAAGCTGCCGCACGTGCGTGAGTCGAAGAGCTATATCGTCATGGAAGAGGTGAAGGAGAGCCTGGCGCTGCCGGTGCCGGAGTGAACCTTGGATCGTTCCCACGCTCCGCGTGGGAATGCAGCCCGGACGCTCTGCGTCCGCCTGCGGCAAGTCGTGGCGCGGAGCGCCACTGCAGGGGCTCCCACGCAAAGTGTGGGAGCCACAAGCCTAAACGAGTCGCTGGCGAGTAGTGGCGATCAGCCGGTGCACCTGACGCTCCACTGCCGGCTCGATCGGCTGCTCCGGCCCACGACCATGCGGGCAAGGCAGGCGCGGCGTGGTGCCGAACAGACGGCAAATCAACGGGCGCTGGTCATATACCTCGCAGCCGTTTGGCCCCAGGTGCACGCAGTTATATTCGGCCAGCGCCGCGTCATGTTCGGCATCGCTCTTCACCGGCAGGCGCGCCAGCTCCTCGGATGAAGCGGTGACCGGCCCGCAGCAGTCATGGCAGCCAGGCACGCAGTCGAAGCGCGGAATCTGGCGGCGCAGATGATCGATCTTGCGGTCGGTGCAGCTCATGCTCGGGCATCCTGGAGTGATCGCAACAGTGTACCCGCTCGACTCGGCGCGCACGGCTAACTCTGCGAGAGAGCCGCGCTTTTTTCCGCTGCCCTCTTGGCGTCGGACGGATCCCGCGCTTATGCTGCGTTGAATTTTCCACACAACAAAATCAGGATTTCGCACATGAACGCCCGCGTTCACCAGCCCGTCCACAGCCCGCAGCATGCCGCTTCCTATTACGCCGCCAGCGTCAATCGCCAGCAGGCTTACCCGCCCCTGGGTGGTGAGCTGCAGGTGGACGTGTGTATCGTCGGCGGCGGGTTCAGCGGCCTGAATACTGCCATCGAGCTGGCGCAGAAAGGCCTGTCGGTGGCACTGCTGGAAGCACGCAAGATCGGCTGGGGCGCCAGTGGCCGCAATGGCGGGCAACTGATTCGCGGCGTCGGCCATGATGTCGAACAGTTCGAGTCGGTGGTCGGCAAAGACGGCGTGCGTCAGTTCAAGCTGATGGGCCTGGAGGCGGTAGAGATCGTGCGCAATCGGGTCGAGCAGTTCCAGATCGACTGCGACCTGACCTGGGGCTACTGCGACCTGGCCAACAAGCCCGCTCACTATGAAGGCTTCGCCGAAGACAAGGCCGAACTGCAGAGCCTCGGCTATCGCCACGAGATGCGCCTGGTGCCGCCGGAGCGCATCAATGAAGTGGTCGGCTCGGACAATTACTGCGGCGCGATGATCGACATGGGCTCGGGGCATCTGCATCCGCTCAACCTGGCCCTCGGTGAAGCCGCCGCAGCCCAGTCGCTGGGCGTGCAGCTGTTCGAAGACTCACCGGTGACGCGCATCGACTACGGCAGCGAGGTGCGCGTGCACACCGCCAACGGCCAGGTACGCGCCAAATACCTGGTGCTGGCCTGCAATGCCTATATCAACGGCCTCAACCCGAGCCTGAGCGGCAAGGTGCTACCGGCCGGCAGTTACATCATCGCCACCAAGCAACTCTCCGAAGAACAAGCGCGGCAACTGATCCCGCAGAACATGGCGCTGTGCGACCAGCGCGTGACCGTGGACTACTACCGCCTCTCGGCCGACCGCCGCCTGCTGTTCGGCGGCGCCTGCCACTACTCGGGGCGTGATCCGGCCGATATCGCCGGCTACATGAAACCGAAGATGCTCAAGGTGTTCCCGCAACTGGCCGACGTGCGCATCGACTACCAGTGGGGCGGCATGATCGGCATCGGCGCCAACCGCCTGCCACAGATCGGCCGACTCAAGAATCAGCCCAACGTCTTCCATGCCCAGGCTTATGCCGGCCACGGCGTCAACGCCACGCATCTGGCCGGCAAGCTGCTCGCAGAGGCTATCGCTGGCCAGGAAAGCCGCGGTTTCGATCTTTTCGCCCAGGTGCCGCACATGACCTTCCCCGGCGGCAAGCACCTGCGCTCCCCCCTGCTGGCGCTGGGCATGGCCTGGCATCGGTTGAAGGAAGTGCTCTAGCGTTACGCCACGGTTCACTGTCGGCTGGACGGCGTCTCGTAGGGTGCGCCGTGCGCACCCTACCGCGGAGCACCAACCTGTATGCGTGTCGGGCGCTAGGAGGTGACCTTGCGCTGCTCGGATACCAGGCGCAGCGCCAATCCGGCCAGCACGCCGCCCATCACATAACGTTGCGCGGCCAGCCAGCGTGGCCGGCTCACCAACCATGCCGACAGACTGCCGGCGAACAGGGCGATAGTCAGGTTGACCGTGAAACTGACACTGATCTGAGTCAGCCCGAGCAGGATGCTCTGCTGGAATACCGAACCATGCTCGGGCGATACGAACTGCGGGAAGATCGACAGGTAGAACACGGCAATCTTCGGGTTCAGCACATTGGTCAGAAATCCCATCAGCAGCAGCCGCGAGGGTGGATCTGCAGCCAGTTGCCGGGCTTCGAAAGGTGATCGTGCACTGGGTCGGACGGCCTGCCAGGCGAGATAAAGCAGGTAGGCCGCCCCCGCCCATTTGAGCAGGTCATAGGCGACGGGAACCGCCAGAAACAGCGCCGTGATACCCAGCGCCGCGGCCAACATGTGCACGAGAAAACCCAGGATGACGCCCAATAACGAGATCACGCCGGCCTTGCGCCCCTGACAAATGGAGCGCGAGATCAGGTAGATCATGTTGGGCCCCGGCGTCAGCACCATAAGCAACGCCGCCCCAGCGAAGAGCAGCAAGTCGTTCAGCGGAACCATCAGGGTCTCCAAATCTCAATCGCTGCCTAGCGACGCTCGGGGCTCATTCATAGCTTCCAGAACGGCAGGCTCGCCTCACGCTCGGCCTGAACGCGGCTGAGGCCGATGTCGCGCAGTTGCTGGTCATTGAGTTTGAGCAACACGCGACGGGTGTTCAGGCGCCGCCAGAAGGCCGGCCAGTCGCGGCCGAAGTAGCGAACCTCGTCCTTGCCGGTGGTAATCCGCACGGCATCGCCCAGTGCGGCAAAATCTGTCTTGCTGAACCCGGTCATGATTGCTCTCCCGTCGGTATCTGTCATGGGAGATCAGAATGCCGACAATAGAAAAGCCATGACAGATCCAAAAAAATCTTATTAACTCCATACAGATTCCGTAGATTTTCCCCTGAATGGGAATTTTCGCGCTGATCTGTACTGGTCTGAGTCAATACACCCTGCACCAACCGGATGACTGTCATGACGCTCTATCTGAACCTGGCCGAGCTGCTCGGCACCCGCATCGAGCAGGGGCTGTACCGCCCCGGCGACCGCCTGCCGTCGGTACGTAGTCTGAGCCAGGAGCATGGCGTCAGCCTCAGCACGGTGCAGCAGGCCTACCGCCACCTGGAGGATATGGGCCTGGCCTCGCCACGGCCGAAGTCCGGCTACTTCGTCCCACTCGGACGGCAGATGCCCGCGCTGCCGCAAATCAGCCGCGCAGCGCAGCGGCCGGTGGAGGTTTCGCAGTGGGATCACGTGCTGGAACTGATCAGCAGTTCACCGCAGCACGACATGCTGCAGCTCGGCCGTGGCCGCCCGGATATCAGCGGCGCGACACTGAAACCGCTGTTGCGCAACCTGTCGCGCCAGGCGCGTCGGCAGGACCCGGACGTGCTGACCTACGGAGGCATTCGCGGTGACATTCGCCTGCGCGAACAGATCGCCCGGCTGATGCTCGACTCCGGCTGCCAGTTGGAGGCCGAAGATCTGGTGGTCACCACCGGTTGCCACGAGGCACTGTCGGCAGCGGTGCGTGCCATCTGCCAGCCCGGCGACATTGTCGCGGTCGACTCGCCGAGTTTTCACGGTGTGATGCAGGCACTCAAGGGCTTCGGCATGAAGGCGCTGGAGCTGCCCACCGACCCGCTCACCGGGATCAACCTCGATGCACTGGAAATGGCTCTGGAGCAATGGCCGATTAAGGCCATCCAGCTCACGCCGAACTGCAACAACCCGCTCGGCTACATCATGCCCGATGTTAACAAGCGCGCCCTGGTAGCTCTGGCGCAGCGCTTCGACGTGGCCATCATCGAGGACGACGTCTACGCCGACCTCGCCTACAGCTACCCACGTCCGCGCAGCATCAAGTCCTTCGACGAGGATGGTCGGGTGCTGTTCTGCAGCTCCTTCTCCAAGACTCTGGCACCGGGCCTGCGCGTCGGCTGGATCGCTCCCGGGCGCTATCTGGAGCAGGTGGTGCACATGAAGTACCTGGGCACCGGCAGCACCGCGCAGCTGCCGCAGCTGGCCATCGCCGAGTACCTCAAGGACGGGCACTACGAACCGCACCTACGGCGCATGCGCGCGCAGTACCTGCGTAGCCGTGACCTGATGGTGGATTGGGTCAGCCGTTATTTCCCGGCCGGCACGCGAGTCAGCCGCCCGCAGGGTAGCTTCATGCTCTGGGTGGAGATGCCGCAGGGTTTCGATAGCCTGAAGCTCAATCGCGCCCTGCTGCCGCACAAGATTCAGATCGCGCCGGGCAGCATCTTCTCGGCAGCCGGCAAGTACCGCAACTGCATCCGCCTCAACTACGCCGAACCACCGAGCGAGGTGATCGAGTCGGCGGTGAGGCAGATTGGTGCAACCATTGCCGAGCTGATCGAAGAGGCCGACCTGCAGCACACGCAGGACCTCGGGCAGTGGCGCTGAGGCGGATCAGGAACGCGCCGTTTCCATCTCGCTGAAAGCACCCTGCCGGCTGGCGAGGACGATGAACACGAAGGCACCGGTGGCCATCAGCAGCGGCAGCGCATGACCGCTCAGCCACTGGCTCACAGCGCCGGTGGTGAGTGGTCCGATCAGGCAGCCTAGGCCCCATAGCTGGGCGACATGGGCATTGGCGCGCACCAGTTCGTCGTCGCGGTAACGCTCGCCGATCATGATCAACGACAGGGTGAACAGGCCACCGGCGCTGGCACCGAACGACACCAGCACCGGCCACATCATCGGCGTATGCAGCAGCGGTGGGATAGCCAGGCTGGACAGCAGCAGCACGATGCCGCAGCCACGGAACAACAACTGCCGTGACATGCGATCGGCCAGCCAGCCGATGGGCAGTTGCAGCACCGCATCACCGACCACCACCACACTGACCATGAACAGCGCCACCTCCTGCGTGAAACCCTGACGCAGGCTGTAGATCGGCAGCAGGGTCAGCATCATCGCCTCGAAGGCCGCGAACAGCATCACTGCCCAGGCAATCGCCGGCAGCTTGCGACAGAACACCAGCAGCCCGCGCCCCGAAGCGCTGTGCGCATCCACCCTGGGCGCGCCGGTGCGCCCGAGCAGAATCAGCGAACCACCGATCAGCAGGCATACGCCGGTCCAGAACCCCGCATCGGTGGCCGTACCAAGCGCCGTCAGCAACAATGGTCCGCTGAGTTGGCTGAGGGCATAACCAGTGCCGTACAAGGCCACCAGACGACCGCGCCACTTCTCCACAGCGAGCTGATTGATCCAGCTTTCGCCGAGGATGAACACCACCGTCAGCGCCACGCCGATGAACAGGCGCAGGCCGACCCACACCGCGTAGTTCTGCACCAGCGCCAGCCCTGCCACCGACAGCGCGCCCAGCAGCAGACACAATTGCATCAGCCTGGTGGTGCCGAAGCGCGCCGCCAGACGCCCGGCCAGCAAAGCACCGAGCAGCACGCCGACGGCCGGAGTCGCCGCCATCACGCCGATGGCGAAGGAATCGTAGCCCCAGCTTTCCAGGCGCAACGAAACCAGCGGCATGGTCACGCCCAGCGCCAGACCGATGCTGATGACCGCCGAACAGACGGCGAAATAGGTGCCCCAACGCATTGCCGAGTTCCTTCGTTAACGTGTGGCTGCAAAGACAACGGCCGGGTTCCTCGGGAACCCGGCCGCAAGTGGAGTGTTTTAAAACAGATCTTCGCCCGGAACTAACTTCGATAAAGATCTCCTGGGCTAAGGCCAGACAAGGCGCCCCGGAGCTTTCAAGCGCAGCGTACTGCAGTACGTGAGCATTAAAAGCGAGGACGCAACGCCGTATGGCCGACGATCAGGAGATCGCCCCGCTACCCTTACAGTTTGATCCAGGTGGACTTCAGCTCGGTGTACTTGTCAAACGCGTGCAGCGACTTGTCGCGGCCGTTGCCGGACTGCTTGAAGCCACCGAACGGCGCAGTCATGTCGCCGCCGTCGTACTGGTTGATCCACACGCTACCAGCGCGCAGCGCCTTGCCGACCAAGTGGGCGCGCGACAGGTTGCTGGTCCATACCGCTGCGGCCAGGCCGTAGACGGTGTCGTTGGCGATGGCGATGGCTTCGTCCTGATCGTCGAAACCAATCACCGACAGCACCGGGCCAAAGATCTCTTCCTTGGCGATGCGCATGGCGTTGTTCACACCGTCGAAGATGGTCGGCTCGACGTAGGTGCCGCCGGTCTCTTCCATCACCCGCTTGCCGCCGGCCACCAGCTTGGCGCCGTCGTCATGGCCGGCCTGGATGTAGCCCAGCACGTTGTTCATTTGCGTGGTGTCGACCAGCGCACCGACGTTGGTCGCCGGGTCCAGCGGGTTACCCGGTTTCCAGGCCTTGATCGCCTCGACCACCATGGGTACGAACGTGTCCTTGATCGAGTTTTCCACCAGCAGGCGCGAGCCGGCGGTACAGACTTCGCCCTGGTTGAAGGCGATGGCACTGGCGGCAGACTCGGCAGCAGCCTGCAGGTCCGGCGCGTCGGCGAAGACGATGTTCGGGCTCTTGCCACCGGCCTCCAGCCAGACACGCTTCATGTTCGACTCGCCGGCGTAGATCATCAGTTGCTTGGCGATCTTGGTCGAACCGGTGAACACCAGAGTGTCGACATCCATGTGCAGGGCCAGGGCCTTGCCGACGGTGTGGCCGAAGCCCGGCAGCACGTTGAACACACCGGCCGGAATACCGGCCTCGATGGCCAGCTGGGCGATGCGGATGCCGGTCAGCGGCGACTTCTCGGATGGCTTGAGGATGACCGAGTTACCGGTGGACAGCGCCGGGCCGAGCTTCCAGCAGGTCATCAGCAGCGGGAAGTTCCACGGCACGATGGCAGCGACCACGCCGACCGGCTCGCGGGTGACCAGGCCCAGCTCATCGTGGGCAGTGGCGGCGACTTCGTCGTAGATCTTGTCGATGGCCTCGCCGCTCCAGCGGATGGCATTGGCGGCGCTGCTCACGTCGATGCTCAGCGAGTCGCTGATCGGTTTGCCCATGTCGAGGGTTTCCAGCAGGGCCAGCTCCTCGCCATGCTCTTCAATCAGTTCAGCGAAACGGATCATCACCTTCTTGCGCTTGGCCGGCGCCAGGCGCGACCAGACGCCGGAGTCGAACGTGGCGCGGGCATCCTTGACCGCCACGTCGGCGTCGGCTTGATCACAACTGGCGACCAGGCCGAGCAAGCGGCCGTCGACCGGGCTGATGCATTCGAAGGTGGCACCGGACTCGGCAGCACGGTACTCACCATGCACGAACGCACGAGTTTCGATGGTCAGGGTCTTGGCACGCTGTTCCCAGTCGGCACGAGTCAGGCTAGTCATTCCGGCATCCTCTCAATAGGTGGAAGCGGCGCCCACGAGGGCACGCACTGTCAATAATTCTGCAAGGCCAGATCGCTGGCCAAATCCTGTTCGCCACACTAAACCAGTGGGCTGTAGCTTTTCAATATTTTTGACACCGGCTGGCAAAAGCCCTTGTCATGTTCGTTTTTTTAAACATAGACTGCTGCCACGACTTTCCCGCGGCGGCCCTGCTGGTCACGCGGTTGCCGCCACCGAAACCACGGAACAGCCAGATGAACATCGAGCAGATCGTCGACTTCGCCCAGGCCGGCACGGCCGCCGAGCACTATCGCCCAGCGCCGGAAAAAGTGCTCAAGGGCGACCCCGAGCAAAGCGTGCGCAATCACTACAGCAGCCCATGCGGCCAGTTCAGCACCGGCATCTGGGAAGGTGCCGTCGGTCAGTGGGCGGTGAGCTACACCGAGCATGAATACTGCGAGATCCTTCAGGGCGTGTCGGTGCTGCGTGACGCCGACGGCAATGCCAAGACCGTACGCGCGGGCGACCGCTTCGTGATTCCTGCCGGCTTTTCCGGCACCTGGGAAGTGCTCGAAGCCTGCCGCAAGGTCTACGTGATCTTCGAACCCAAGTAAGTACTGAACTAGGAAGCGCCAGGCAGGTTCCCGCTACACCGAATCCTGTTGTTGCTTGTCACCCTTTGGCCCGCCTATCGCGGGCTTTTTTCTGCGCGGCTGACAGGGCTTGGGCGCGCAGCTTCAGCGACTCTCGAACGCATCGTTCCCGCAGCCAGCGCCAGCAACGCGAATAGCCACAAGGCGTGATCCATACCCAGCTGGCTCATCAGCAAGCCGAAGACAGGCGCCCCCAGCGTTTGACCGATGGCGATGCTGAGAAAGGCGATAGTGAGGCCGGTGGCAGGACGTTCGGGAAATGCCGCCACGCCCCAGACCAGATAGATACCACTCAGGCTGATGTAGGCCGCTCCGAACAGCGCGCCGCCCAGCAGTGTCCATGCAGGCGTGCTGCCCATGCCGACCAGCACGATAGCTGCCGCCAATGCGCCAAGACACAGGCGATTAGCCCAATCCACACCCAACCTGGCGATCAAGCTGCCAGCACCCGCGCCGACGATACCCGCAGCGCCAATCACCACCCAGAGCAAACCTGCCCCGGCGCTCTCCCAACCAAGGCGCTGCGCGACGATCTGGCTACCAAACGACCACAGTGCCGTGCTTGCCGCCCCCATCAGCAGTGAAGCCACGACAAGCCGCTTCAACGTGACGCTGAACAGCGGCCTGACCTTGGCGACCTGCGACCGCGAGCTCACGGTATCAGGTACGCAGAAGCACGCAAACAGTGCCAAGGCGAGTGCCGAGCAGGCGAATACGGCATAGGCCAGGCGCCACTCAGCGCCGAGCAACAGCGCGACAGGACCGCAGAGGATGACCCCGGCACTGGTACCGGCATTGATCAAGGTATTGGTGGCGTCCCGTCGGCACGGCGCTATCACTGCTGCCACCGCGGCGGCCATGGGCGGGGACGCCAAGCCGGTACTCATCCCCGCTACCAGCACTGCGCCGGCCAGCCATACCGCTGACGGCGCCAGGGCGATACCCAGCATGCCCAGGGCGGCAACCAGCGCAGCGCACACCGCAACAGCACGGGCGCCGACGCGCTCGGTCAATTGCGCGGCGAGGACGATGGCCAGGCAGTAGCCAAGAAAGGAGCCGCCGGCGATCAGGCCGCCAACGGCATCCGGCAATACCAGGTCAGCCTCGATCTGCGGCAAGAACAGGCCGAACGCGAAGCGCGCGAAACCGTAGCAGATAGCGATCAGCCCGAAGCCCGTGGCGCCGAGAGAGAAGCCACGGCTCATTGCCGCGCTCGCTCGACCAGCAGGCTCGCGGCCTTGCGGGCGCTTGCGACGGCTTCCATGCCACGGTAGCTGGCTGCAGCCGTAGCCCCCTCGATGAGGATGACAATCTGCTCGACCAGCTCGGCATCGGCGTTCGTCCCGAGCTGACGCGTAAGAATCTGCGCAACCGTCTCAGCGAATCGGGACTTGTAGGCCAGTACAGCCTCGGTGACCTCCGGCACTGCACTGCCGATCTCGCCCTGAGCACGCAGGAACAGGCAGCCTCGCGCACCCTCTTCGCACATCCAACCGGCCAGCGCGTCGAACAACGCCTCGACACTGTCGACCTCAAGGCGCTGCAGGAAACGCTGCCCACGGGTCATCAGCACGGCGGCGATCAATTCATTCTTGCTGCCGGCATGCTTGTACAGCGTGCGACTGGAGATCCCGGCAGCCTGCGCCAGGCGATCCATTCCTGTTGAGTTGAAGCCGTGGTTGTCGAACAAACCCTCAGCTACGGAGATGAGTTTTGTATCTATATTCATTGCCGAAAGGTAAAACGATCACTTTACCTAGTCAACAGCCCTGATGGTTCAGGGCAAAAAAAGACCCGCACCAGGGCGGGTCTTTTCATGAGCGCGTAGAAACGCGCTCAGGTTCCAGCTCAGGCCAGCTCGTCGAAGCACTCGGCAACGATGGCGATGCCTTTTTCCAGTTGCGCGTCAGGGATGGTGACGGGCATCAGGAAGCGGATGACGTTGTAGTAGGTACCGCACGACAGCAGGATCAGGCCCTTGTCGCGAGCGCGGGCAACGATCTTGCCGACCAGCTCGGCGGCCGGCTTGCTGTGGTCACCGCCTTCGAACAGCTCGATGGCGACCATCGAACCCAGACCGCGCACGTCACCGATCACCTTGTGCTTCTCGGCGATGGTCTTCAGGCCCGCCTTGAGCTTCTCGCCCACGGCGTTGGAACGCTCCAGCAGCTTCTCTTCGTCGAACACCTTGAGCACGGCCAGGGCCGCGGCGCAGGCGATTGGGCTGCCAGCGTAGGTACCGCCCAGGCCACCGGGAGCGATGTTGTCCATGATCTCGGCCTTGCCGCATACGCCGGAGATCGGGAAGCCGCCGCCAACGGACTTGGCGAAGGTGGTCAGATCCGGCACCACGCCCAGTTGCTCGGTGGCGAAGAAGGTACCGGTACGGCCAGCGCCGGTCTGCACTTCGTCAGCGATCAGGAGGATGCCGTGCTGGTCGCACAGGGCACGCAGGCGCTGCATGAAGGCTGGCGAGTTGACGTAGAAACCGCCTTCGCCCTGTACCGGCTCGATGATGATCGCGGCGATGTCCTGCGGCTGCGCGTCATTCTTGAAGATGCGCTCGATGCTGGCGATGGACTCATCCTCGCTCACACCATGCAGCGGGCACGGCGCCTGAGCCCTGTACACGCCAGCCGGCATCAGGCCCATACCGGCGGAGTACGGTACGACCTTGCCGGTCAGCGACAGGGTCATCATGGTGCGGCCATGGTAGGCACCGGTGAAGGCGATCACGCCAGCGCGGCCGGTAGCGGCGCGGGCGATCTTCACGGCGTTCTCGACAGCTTCGGAGCCGGAAGTCACCAGCAGGGTCTTCTTGGCGAAGTTGCCCGGCACGCGCTTGGCGATTTCTTCGCACAGCTCGATGTAGGGCTCGTAGGCCAGCACCTGGAAGCAGGTGTGGGTCAGCTTGGTCAGCTGCTCCTGAACGGCAGCGATCACCTTCGGATGCAGGTGGCCGGTGTTGAGTACGGCGATACCACCGGCGAAGTCGATGTACTCGCGGCCTTCGACGTCCCACACGGTGGCGTTCTCGGCGCGCTCGGCGACAATCGGGTGGATCTGGCCGACACCGCGCGGTACGGCGGCAGCACGGCGTTGCAGCAGGGATTCGTTGGTCTTGCTCATGGTGTCCTCATGGTCGCCCCCGGCGGGTGGTCGGTTCAGCATGCGATGATCGACTGAACCGGGCCGCAAGGGACTCAATAGGGTTACGACTTACAACCGGGGCGCCGCACGCTCTTTCGCACCTTGCCCCGTCTTGGCATCAGATGCCGCCCAGGCACATGTACTTGATCTCAAGATAGTCTTCGATCCCGTACTTGGAGCCTTCGCGGCCCAGGCCGGAAGCCTTCACGCCGCCGAACGGCGCAACTTCATTGGAGATCAGGCCGGTGTTGATACCCACCATGCCGTACTCCAGCGCCTCGGCCACGCGGAACACGCGGCCCAGGTCACGGGCATAGAAGTAGGAGGCCAGGCCGAACTCGGTGTCGTTGGCCATGGCGATCACTTCAGCCTCGTCCTTGAAGCGGAACAGCGGCGCCAACGGGCCGAAGGTCTCTTCCTTGGCCACGGCGGCGGTTTTCGGTACGTCGAGCAGAATGGTCGGCTCAAAGAAGGTGCCACCGAGTGCGTGCGGCTTGCCGCCCAGGGCCAGCTTGGCGCCTTTGCCTACGGCGTCTTCGATATGCTCCTGGACCTTGGCCACGGCCTTGCTGTCGATCAGCGGGCCGGTGGTGGTGCCGTCTTCCAGACCGTTACCGATCTTCAGCTTGCCCACGGCAGCAATCAGTTTCTCGGCGAAGGCGTCGTAGACAGCGTCCTGCACATAGATGCGGTTGGCGCACACGCAGGTCTGGCCATTGTTGCGATACTTGGAGATCAGCGCGCCTTCAACGGCAGCATCCAGGTCGGCGTCATCGAAGACAATGAACGGCGCGTTGCCGCCCAGCTCCAGCGACACCTTCTTGATGTCCTGGGCGCATTCGGCCATCAACTGACGACCGATCTCGGTCGAGCCGGTGAAGGACAGCTTGCGCACGATCGGGTTGCTGGTCAGCTCGCCACCCACTTCACCGGCGCTACCGGTGACCACGCTCAGCACACCTTTCGGGATGCCGGCACGCTCGGCCAGTTCGACCAGCGCCAGGGCGGAGAACGGGGTCTGCGAAGCCGGCTTGATCACCATGGTGCAACCGGCGGCCAGTGCCGGGCCGGCCTTGCGGGTGATCATCGCGGCAGGGAAGTTCCACGGCGTGATGGCCGCGGTAACGCCAATCGGCTGCTTGATCACGATCAGGCGCTTGTCCGGCTGGTGACCGGGGATCACGTCGCCGTAGACGCGCTTGGCTTCTTCGGCGAACCACTCGATGAAGGAGGCCGCGTAGGCGATCTCGCCTTTGGCTTCAGCAAGCGGCTTGCCCTGCTCCAGGGTCATCAGACGGCCCAGGTCATCCTGGTTTTCCATCAGCAGCTCGAACCAGCGACGCAGCTTGTTCGCACGCTCCTTGGCGGTCAGCGCACGCCAGGCCGGCAGCGCCTTCTCGGCGGCTTCGATGGCACGGCGGGTTTCAGCACGGCCCATCTTCGGGACATGGCCGATGATCTCGCCAGTGGCCGGGTTGTTCACGGCAATGGTCTGACCGCTGTCGGCGTCCAACCACTGGCCATCGATATAAGCCTGTTGGCGCAGCAGCTGGGGGTCTTTCAGTTGCATGGCAGTCTCCTTCAGTTCCGGCGCCCGGGCGTCGGCGTAAGTCGTTGGAGTCACGGACAGAACCCGCGGGCTGAACATGAGCCGTGCGGGGCCTGGTAATGGATTCAGAGCCGTTGAACGTGCGAGGGTTCAGAATGACTGAACACGCCGTTTGAAATCTCAAACGAATCCTAGGATCGGCAGGGGTAAAGGGCAATAGGCGGCGGGGGAAAATCCATAAAATAATGGTAAAAACTTCTCCCAGAGCCCTTCTGACAGCTCGAAAGTGTAAAGTCCGTTCTGAATAATGCACACTCTTGCAGAATAGACGCTAACCGCCGAGATGCGTATGATTGCGCCCCGCAACGCACTCGTAGCTCAGCTGGATAGAGTACTGCCCTCCGAAGGCAGGGGTCGTGGGTTCGAATCCCGCCGAGTGCGCCACTTAAAGAAGCCCGCCAACGTGCGGGCTTCTACGTTTTTGCCGTTCCCTCAACGCTTACTTCGAGCCTCATTAGCCCATAGGATGAGCGCCAGGCTACTGGAGGGAATATATGGACATTCTGCTGCTGATCACCGTCGCCTTCGTGGTGCTCTTCATCTATTCCTGGCGACGCTCACGTCCCAGGCCTCTACCGCGCAAGAGAAAGCACAGCGGCCTGAGCGGGCAGGACTCCAGCCCAGGTTTCGGTGACGGGGGCTTCGACTCAGGCGGCGGGGGCGATGGGGGCGGCGGCGGAGGTGATTGATCCACCTCGCCTCAGATCACTCCCAACGTCAGCGCCTTCAGGGTCGCCGCCGCGCGCGTCGAACAGTGCAGCTTGCGGAACACGCTTTCGACGTGGGTGCGCACTGTGCTCGGGCTGATGCCCAGGTCGCGCGCCACTTCCTTGTTGCTCGCCCCGCTGCTGATACGCTGCAGGATCTGCGTCTCGCGCTCGCTGAGCAGGCCATTGCCTGGCTTGCTGGTGAGCGGCACCTGCTCGCCATGAGCGGCGCTGATCACCGCCTGGCAAGCGCGTGGGTCGAGACGGCCCTGCTCGGCTTCATCGAGCAATACGCGGACCGCCTGCTCGTCACTAAAGGCGGCGCGCCAGGGGCGTTCGCCGCGCAGTGCCAGCCAGGCCAGGGCCGCGCTCAGCAGTCGGTGTTCGGCACTCAGGGCATCACCGCTCAGCGAGCGGAAATAACCGCTGCCATCCAGCCGCTCGTAGGCGTGCGCGGCCAATTGCCCGGCTTCGCTCAGGCCGCTGATCTGGCCGCAGGCGCGGTGCGTCCAGTACGGTACCAGGCGTACGGATTCGAGATCGCCTTCAAGCAGCGGGCCAGGGGTACTCCAGATTCGATTGGGTACCGCTGCGCGGCCCATGCCGTGCACCAGCGCGGCCTTGGCCAGCAACTCGATGCGGACGTCGGCAAGCCCCAGGAGCCGACCAGCGTCGCGCACCAGGTTCGACGCCTGCCGCGAGTAGCCGGCTAGCCAGGGTAGCTTGAGGTCGATCACGTCGCCCACCAGGGTCAGCGAAACCTGTGGTCCAACGCCAGACAACATGCTCTCGGGCGTACGCAGTGCCTCCAGCCAATCTGCGGCATGGCGGACAAGCAGCTTGGCAAGGCCCGCAGGATAGCGGCGATCGCCCTGCGCACCGATCCACTCAAGCGCGGCGTCCAGGCCGTGCACGCGCGAGAGGATTTCCAGGTCGCCGGCCAGCACCACGTGATAGACCACCTGCGGAATGTCGGGATGGCGCAGGCCCTGCGGCCGGCCGCTGCCGTCGAAGCATTCGAAGATATGCCGCAGCCCCCTCTCGACCTCGGCCTTCAGAGCGAGCGTACGGGCCACCTCACCGGCCACTTCGCAGTGCACCACAGCCAAGGGTGTGGTGCGCAGCATGGCTCGCTGGCCGGCGGCATCAAGGGTGTGCGCAAGCATGTCGCGGCGACCGCCCACATCGTCGCCGAACAGGCGCATGAAACCGTCGGCGTTGGCGGTACAGCCGGACCAACGCAACAGCGCTACCTGCCGAGCGGCGTCTTGCTGCGCCTGATCACCGCCACCGGCCTGCACCATCCACTGTGCCAGGCGCGCAGTACGGCGCGATTGGTCGATGGGTTGGCCCATGCTCAGGTCACCCACCATGGCCAGGGCCAGCATGGCGTCTTCGAGCGCGACGGCGTCATTCACCTGCATGGGCAGCTCTCCAGTTTTTTGCCGGCCTCGGATAAACGACCGATACCGGAACACCGGCGCATTATCGACACTGAACTCCCCCAAGCACAGGAGATTCCATCATGTTCAATACCAAGCCGCTAATCCTGGCACTCGCCATTGCCAGCCCCTTCTTCGCCACCAGCAGCCAGGCTGCCGAGGCCAAGCCGTCGGTGGTGATCGTCCACGGCGCCTTCGCCGATGGTTCAGACTGGGCCAAGGTCGTACCGCTGCTGCAGGAAAAAGGCATCAAGGTCACCGTCGTGCAGAACCCGCTGACTTCGTTGGCTGACGACGTGGCCGCCACCCAGCGCGTGCTGAACAATCAGGAAGGCGACGTGGTACTGGTCGGCCACTCCTGGGGCGGTACGGTGATCAGCCAGGCCGGTGCCGACGAGAAAGTGCGCAGCCTGGTCTACGTCGCGGCTTTCGCCCCGAACGCCGGCCAGTCCAGTGAAGAGCTGTATAGCGGCTATCGCACCGCGCCAGGCTCGAGCCAGATCGCAGCCGACAAGAACGGTTTCCTCTACCTGACCCCACAAGGCATGGCCGCCGACTTCGCTCAGGACCTGCCAGCCGCGCAGACGGCCGTGATGACCGCCACGCAGGGCCCGATCCGCGCGGCGGCGTTCGATGAGCGTACCAGTGTCGCGGCCTGGAAACAGAAGCCGTCCTGGTACCTCGTCGCCAGCGATGACCGCATGATCGTGCCGGAGATGCAGCGTGACTTCGCCAAGAAGATCGGCGCGCAGACCACTGAGGTCGCTGCCAGCCACGTGCCGCAGCAGTCGCGACCGGGCGATGTGGCCAAGGTGATCATCCAGGCGGTGGAGAAGACGCAGGTAGCGCGTTGAGCGAGGGAATGAGCGCAGGGCGAGCAGCTGCTCGCCCTGCTGCTCGTCTTACAGAATCGACAGCGGATAGTTGATGATCAGACGGTTCTCGTGCAGATCGGCACCCACGTCACGACGCAGGTTGGAGTTACGCCAGCGCACGTTGAGGTTCTTCAGCGTGCCTTCCTGGATGGTG